>Ga0136846_1238069_pt1 | contig 14513 bp, 11 predicted proteins | sample HopSoiMetagenom2_FD_96841 | JGI IMG/M metagenome (GOLD analysis project Ga0136846, IMG submission 96841) | Grasslands soil microbial communities from Hopland, California, USA - 2 Assembly 2016 (version 4) | ecosystem: Environmental > Terrestrial > Soil > Grasslands | place: USA: Hopland...
ACAGGGTGGGTTTTAACATCGGGCTTGGCCTTGTTCGCGGCTAAAAATGCTTCGCCTTCCTTTTTGTTTTTCTCGGCGGCCTTTTTCTGCGCTCCCATCAGGTAAGCGCGAATAACATCGCGGCCCTGCGCCTCGGTCAGCTTCATCTCTTTGCCGGCCAGGACGTCTTTCATCGAGGCAATCACAGTATCCAGGTCAACATCGAGATTGTTACCTTTGATCATGTTGCCGAAATACATGCCGACGCCGTAGCTGGCTTTTTCCTTGTCGTCCTTAAACTCCGCCATAGGAGTGGCGGCGTTGGTTTTCCCTCCCGGCGTCGCCCCGGGCGCATCGGCCGCGCGGGAAACTGCGGGCAATACAGCCAAGCCCAGCCCAGCCGCCAAAATCGTCTTCAGTCCAATTTTCATATTAGTGGTAATATAACCGTTAATTGAGAGGGTTTCATTTACAATAATGGGGAAAAATGTCCAGCAGGAAAGCACGGGAGCATTCGGGGGCATCTTGACGGGCGCACCGGGAAAGACACCTCGGGACGCTAAGGCGCGCTCCACGAGCAGAGCAAATCAGGAAATTGTGCTTTTTTCGGCTGGCAATTCAGCGCGTTGGCGCGATTGGAATTCCCCCTCAAAATTCACATGAAATTTTGCGCCGAGGAAATTAGAGCGGGCGCGGAGAAAGAACTCGAGGAAAGGCAAGGTGCAGTTGTGCCAATAGCTGCCAAGCCGTTCGACATCACCCGAAAAGGTCACGGCGACTTCCTGCTCCGGCCGTTCGGACGCCGCGGTTGCGTTGATGGCCGCGCCGTCGGCAAAGACAATGGTGCAAGTGACGCGCTTCATGAGCGGCCCATCAGTTGATGGACGGCTTGATTGATCGAGTTGATCGAAGCGGGTTTCTGGAGCAGCAAGTCAATGCAGGCAGGTGTTGCGGCGGCCTCGGGGGCAACCTGGGAAGGATCAGCGGTTAACATAAGTACGGGAACTGATGGAAATCGGCGCTTGAAAGCGAGGGACAACTGCATGCCGGTCATGGATGGCATGGCCATGTCCGTGATGAGCAATTGGAAGCTGTGCTTTTCGAAGAGTTCCACCGCTTGCGCGCCGCTGGAGGCAGCAATGACCGCGTGACCTTTGCGACCGAGCATGGCGGCAAGCAATCTCAGCACCTGCGGGTCATCATCCACGATGAGGATACGATGGGAGGGCGTACAAGACATTTTCGCGGTAGGTAGTGGCGTTGCTGCGATTGCTGTCTGCGGGAGCTCAGCGAAGCCGGGCGCGAAGTTTGGAAGGCAGCCGAAGCTCCGGAACCGTGAGCGCACGGTCCGGAGCCCTACGGCTTGCTATTGATCTCAGGCAATAATTACTAATAACTGCGCAAATTTAGCACAGGCGGTAAGCGAGCCAAGGGAGGACGAGGCTGATTGAGTTGTAGGCCGCGGCTTACAAAGGGGCGCGTTTGGCCGAATCACCCGGAGTATGCTCGAACAATTGATGCTCCACGGCGTAGCGAACCAGTTCGACATCGTTGCGGACGCCGAGCTTCTGCCATATACGCGTATGGAAGGTGCTGATGGTTTTAGCGCTCAGGGACAGGTCCGCCGCAATTTCTTTGAGCGTTCGGCCAGCGATGACCAGATGCATGACCTGGAATTCCCGATCGGAGAGCGCCTCGTGCGGAAGACGATGCGCGCGGCCGGCGTCTGCGGCGAGACGTTGCGCCATGCCTTCGGAAACATATTTTTTTCCGCTGAGAACGTTTTTGAGCGCGGTTACGAGATGTTCAGCGGCGGTTTGCTTGTTCAGATAGCCGCTGGCACCGGCTTTGAGGACGCGCAGGCCAAGCTGTTGCTCGGGCGCGGAACTGAGGACGAGCACGGGAAGCAGGGGAAAATGCTCCGTGACTTCCGCGAGCACTTCGAGGCCGCTGCGTCCAGGCATGAAGAAATCCAGGATCAAGACGTCCCAGGCTTCGCGCGAAAGGCAATCGAGCGTTTCACGTGTCGTGCCGGCCTCGCCGAACTCGGCGCCGGGAAATTCATCAGACAAAATCTGTTTGAGCCCTTCGCGAAGGACTTTGTGGTCGTCAGCCAATAAGATTTTCATCAAACGGAACGGTCTGGAACAGCAGGTTGAAGCAGAGGAAAGGTTACCTGGATACTAGTGCCACGTCCGGCGACGCCACTGATACGGCACTCGCCGCCGAGCAGTGAAGCGCGCTCGCGCATGCCGAGCAAGCCAAGCGACCGAACATCATCAAGCTCGGAGGCGCGGATACCCCGGCCATCGTCAAGGACAGTGAGGGTGACCTGCTCCGGCTCGGTTTGAAGCAGGATATCTACTTTGTTGGCGCCGGAGTGGCGGGAGATATTGGTCAGGCTTTCCTGGAGAATGCGGAAAATTGCGGTCGCATGCTGGCGATCCAGAACGACTTCGGGTTCAGGCAAGCTGGTGGCGCATTTGATCTCGGTGCTGGCCTGGAATTCGTTGGCCTGCCATTCGATGGCCGCGCACAGGCCGAGGGTATCCAGGACGACGGGGCGCAGTTCGGTGGCAATCTTTTGCACGGAGCTTATGGCGGCATCCACAATGTTGGAAGTCGCCCGCAGTTTTTCGCATAACTGAGTTTGATTGGCGCCTTCTCCTTGCAGACTCAATCGCCGCGCGGCCCAGGAAATATCGATTTTGATGCGCGTCAATTCCTGCGCCAGCACGTCGTGGATTTCGCGGGCCAGGCGGGTGCGTTCCTCTTCCCGCACGTCCTGCAGCCGGCCAGCCAGGGCGCGCAGATTTTTGCGGGAGGAATCCAGCTCTTGTTCGACACGTTTCAGATCCGTGATATCCAACATCGCGCAGATGCACCCTCTTACTTTTCCATTCGGATTGAACAAGGGCACAGCGCTGCCGTAAATCAGGCGTTTGGTGCCGTCCGGGCGAACGAGCTCAAGCTGAGTACCGGTGACCGGACGACCGGAAGCTGCCGCGACCTGCATGGGAAGCTGCTCCGGGGTTACCGGCAAGCCGTCGCGAAGGATCTCGAAAGGCAGTGGTTCGGGTTGAGAAGCATTGAGGGAGACGTTTTGCCCTTCGGCAACGCCGAAAAGTTCGCGAGCGGCGAGGTTGCCCACAATAGTGTTGCAATCGGCGGTAGTCGCCAGCCAGACCGGCGTGGGGATGGCCTGAATGAATTCCTCGACTTCCTGCCGACGCAAGCGTTCGCGAGCCTCACTTTGGCGCAAAGCCTTCTCGGCCAGCTTCCGCTTCAGCTCGGTCCGATTCAAAGCGCGGGCTGAGAGGGCAATGAGCGAGCTGAAGACGACCATTAAGAGGCAGGCAAAAGCCGCGGAGCCAAAGCCAAGGCTGTACAAACCGGCGCGTTCGCCGACGACTCTGAGCCAGCCAAAGATAAGTGGAACGAAAATGGCGGCCGGCAACATGCGTCTGGCCAGAGCGCCGCCCGGCGTATCGCCATTAAATAAAGCCATGACGCCGCGCTGCGGCCGGGAGAGAAGCAGGCTGAGACATAAGAGACTGAATGCAACAATGGTGTGTATCGCGATGGTCGCATACGGAGAAATGCGGTAGAGCTCGCCAATGCCATAGAAATAACCCACGAAGGCAAGCGCGGTGAGCACCAGCGAAGCGACGATGAGGGTTTGCGCGGGCCAACGCCAGGGGCCCAAGGCGCGAAGTTCGAAACTGAGCAACGCAATTCCAAGCATCACGAAATTCAGTCCGCTGGCGGGCGCCATGCGTCCGGGAGAGGCGCGGTCGGAAAGGGCATCCGTATCGCGAACAAGCGCTTCGTCCACGCGCAGGTCAATTTGCAGCGCGTATTCGAGGCCAGTGGCGAATCCGATAGCCAGAACGATGAGTGCCGCCAGTGAGGCAAAATTGCTGGCAGCGCGAGAATGCGGCAGTAGTGGGGTGCGCAGATAAGCTGAAACGCCAAGCAACAGAAAACCCAAAGCGGTGTTGGCTTTCATCGCCACCAGGCCGGGGAAAATAGTTTTGAGGCCCTGCAGATGAAGCTCCCAGCCTGCGAGTGAGGATAAGCCGATCAACATCACCGCGACTGCCAGCAACCGCGGCACGCGCGTTTTGTGTGAAGAGACCGGCAACGGTGAGCCGGTGGGCCCGCCCGCATCGCCTATAAAACCGGGTTTCAAGATGGCACGAAACTCATGTCAGCGTAAGTCGGCACGTTGTTACAAGTCAACGTTTCCGAGAAGCGAGAGCCGGGTGCTTTCTTAAGATTTTCAGGGCAATCTCGAGCTGTTCACGGTGCGTGGAAGCGCAGAGCACGGCTGCCCTCAGCCAGATTCTGCCATTCAGGCGCGTCGAACTCAGGAATAGCCGTCCATCGCGCTGAATGCCTTTCAACACTCGCAGGTTATATTCGTCAGAATCGCCCCAGCTGGGAATGCAGCGAAAAACGACAACCGAAAGCTGCGGTGGCGGCCCTGTCTCGATGGTTTCAATGGTTTGAAGCTGCTGATAGAAGTACTGCGCCAGCAACAATTTTTCTTCCAGTGCTGCCCGAAAGCCGCCCAGGCCCAGCAATTTTAAGGACAGCCAAAGCCGCAGTCCGCGAAATGGCCGCGTCAACTCCGGCGACAATTCCGAAGGCGAAGTCTCTTCCAACGAAGCGAGCCTGGCACGGTCCTGCATATAATGAGCCTCGTAGCGATACGAATGCAAAAGGTGCCGGGAGTTTCTCACCAGCACTGCTCCGCTGCCACACGGCATAAACAAACCTTTATGCGGGTCGAGCGTGAGTGAATCGGAGCGGTCAATTCCCGCCAGCGCTTGTTTTCCCGGAGCGCACAGCGCAAACATCGCTCCATAAGCGCCGTCCACGTGCAGCCAAAGACCCTGTTCCCGCGAAACGCAGGAAATCTCTGCAAGCGGATCAACGGCCCCGGTATCGGTGGAGCCTGCTGCAGCCACAATCAGCCACGGCCGCAATCCTTTTTTCCTGTCCGCCTTGATCGCTTTCTCCAGTGCTTCCGGTTGCATGCGGTGAGCACGATCCAGACGAACTTTCCGATGGATGCATCCGCCGAGGCCGGCGATTCGCAGCGCCTTGGCGATGGAATGATGGGTTTGGGCCGTCATATAGACCACCGCGCGCTCGAATTCGCGGGGCTGGAGTCCGTGCGCTTCCCGCGCGCAAACGACTCCGGTCAGGTTCGAGATGCTTCCGCCGGATGTGAGGTCTCCGGCAGAGTTTGTCGGATAGCCGACAAACTCCGCCATCCACCGCGTGAGCGCATGCTCGAGCCGCACAGCTCCGGGTGAAGCAAAGAAATTGCCCACGAATGGATTGATTACGGCGGCGAGGTAATCTCCCAGGGCGGCTGGATAAAGGCTGCTGATCGGAATGAACGCCAGATACCCGGGCGAACCTAACTTCACGCCGGGTTTCTCGACGGCTTCAGTCAGGAGTTGCAGCAGCGGTTCAATGGCCTGTCCTTGCTCGGAGAACTTCGAACGCAAAATCTTTCTGCCTTCGCCGGGCACACTTTTGAACGCGGGCGAATCCGGCAGGGTTTGAATGAAATGTTCGGCATGCGCGTTAATTTGTTGCGTCCATTTCCGCCGCTGGCCTTGGTCCGGTTCGAGCCCAGCGCTTAGTAATCTCAGTTGGTCCAGCTGCTTTTTCATTAGCTGCGATCCAAGCAAGTGTGCCTCGGTGTAGCAACCCTTTCAGCGGCAAAGTTTTGAGCGTGATACTTTTTGTGGGTAAACATCGCTTTATGGAGTGAACTTGTTATGATTTAGCCGATGGTCCATCCGCACGCACGCGAGATTGAGCTGTTTGAAGCCGCCCTGGAGCTGCCGTCCGGGGAGCGCGAGGCATTTCTTGTGCAAGCCGGCTCGGGTGACCCGGATTTGCTGGGGCGAGTGCGGGCGCTGCTGCATGCCGCCGAAAACGGGGCTGATTTTCTGGCCCCCGTCGCTCCAACCCCGCCACCAACTGCTGCTGCGCTCGAAAAGCCCGGCGATCGCATCGGCCGATACAAGTTGCTGGAACAGATCGGTGAAGGCGGGTGCGGCATCGTTTACATGGCGGAACAAGAGGAACCAATTCGGCGAAAAGTCGCCTTAAAGGTAATCAAGCTGGGAATGGACACCCGCCAGGTCATCGCGCGCTTCGAAGCGGAGCGCCAGGTTCTCGCACTGATGGACCATCCGAATATTGCCAAAGTGCATGACGCAGGCACGACGGCTACGGGCCGGCCTTATTTTGTGATGGAACTGGTTCGCGGCGCGCGGATCACGGACTACTGCAATGAGAAACGGCTGGCGACGCAAAAGCGGCTGGAATTGTTCAACCAGGTCTGCCAGGCCGTCCAACACGCCCACCAAAAAGGCATTATCCACCGTGATCTAAAGCCCTCGAACATCCTCGTCACCGTCAACGACGGGCAACCGGTGCCCAAGGTGATTGACTTCGGCATCGCCAAAGCCACTTCCGGCGAGCGGTTGACGGATAAAACTATCTTCACGGCATTTCACCAGTTCATGGGCACGCCCGCTTACATGAGCCCGGAACAGGCAGAATTGACCAGCGTGGACATCGACACCCGCAGCGATATTTACACGCTCGGAGTGCTGCTTTATGAACTGCTTACCGGCCTGACGCCGTTCGATGCCAAGGAACTTCTTCAGGCCGGCCTGGACGAAATGCGCCGCACGCTGCGGGAAAGAGAACCGGCGCGTCCGAGCACGCGGCTCAGCACGTTGGGCGCCGCTCAACTTACGGCGACCGCTCGCCTGCAAGGTCTCGAGCCGCCCAAACTTATCAATTCAGTGCGCGGCGACCTCGACTGGATCGTCTTGAAGTGCTTGGAAAAGGACCGCGCTCGCCGCTATCAAACCGCGAATGCGTTAGTCACGGATATCCAGCGGCACCTCAACAACGAGCCGGTCACCGCCCGGCCGCGCAGCCGGCTATATGAGTTTCAGAAAACTGTGCGGCGCCACAGGGTGGGCTTCGCCGCGGCCGTGGCCGTGATGATGGCGCTCTTTTTTGGTTTGGGGTTAGCAACCTGGTCGTTCGTTAAGGAGAAGAAGGCCCGGCGGCGCGCGGATTTGGAAATGGCCAAGAGTTCCCAAACGGCGCGTTTCCTGGAAGACATGCTCCGGGGCATTGACCCGAAGACAGCCCAGGAACGCGACACCACCTTGCTCCGCGAGCTTCTCAATACCAGCGTAATGCGAGTCTCTCAAGACCTCAGCAACCAGCCGTCGGTCGAGGCGCACCTCCAGAACACCATCGGAAATATTTACGCCGCGCTGGGTGAATTTCAGAACGCCGAACAAATGGCGCGCAAAGCGCTGGAATTACGCCGGAGCGATCCCGCCAGCCAGCCGGCGGACATCTCGGAATCACTGTTCGATCTGGCTCATCACCTTTGGAGCCAGGGCAAGCTGAGCGAAGCCGAGAAGATCGCCCGCGAGGGATTGACCCTGGCGACAAACGTGGTGACAAAGGTTCCCGGCAAAAAAGACGCCCTTGTTGCGAAATCGCTGGCTCAATTGGGTGTCATTGTGCAGGACCAGGGCAAATTGGCGGAGGCTGAAGGACTTTTTCGCGAATCGCTAGCAGTTCGGAAACAAGTCGCAGGCCACGAGCATTCCAGGGCTCAAACCCTCAATACGCTTTCGGGTGTGCTGACACTGGAAGGCAAAATGGGCGAGGCGGAAAATACCAGCCGCGAGGCGCTGAAGCTTTTTGGCTGGAGTTTCCGCCAGGGTGATCCTTCTGACGCGGACAATCTCTACAGCCGCGGCAACGTTTTCTTCGACCAGGGCAAATTGGCGGAAGCTGAGGCTTCTTTCCGGCAGGCACTGGCAATTCGGCGCAAGCGCTCGAGCAGCCAGGACGTGGAGGTCGCATTGAGCGCGCTGGCCAGCACACTAAGGCGACAGCAACGGTTTTCCGAAGCGGAACCGCTTTACCGCGAATGTCTCAGCCTGCGCGAAAAAAGCTGCCCCAATGCCTGGTACACGCATTATACGCGTCTTCTTTTGGGAGCTACTTTGATGGGTAAGCGGAAGTTCGATGAAGCCGAGCCGTTGCTCATTTCCGGCTACGAAGGGATGAGGGAGCGCGAGGGAAGTATTCGGGAGCGGACCAAAATCATGACGGAATCGCTGCAATACCTGGCCCAGTTCTACGAAGCCACCTCGCAGATTGAAAAATCCGCCATTTGGAGAACACGATTGGCCATGATTCAGGCCGCGGGTCCAAGGGGCCGGCCCGCGTGGCCCCCGTTTGCCGAAGAGCAAGCGAAGGCGCAACCTTAAGATAATGGAGTCTGGGGAGATTCAAAGCACCGAAGAATTGCTGCCGCTGGTTTATGCCGAGCTGCGCCGGCTGGCAGCGCACAAAATGGCCGGCGAAAACCCCGGTCAGACGCTCCAGCCGACTGCCTTGGTGCATGAAGCCTGGTTGAAATTGGGTAGCGGCCAAAATCGCCAGTGGAATAATCGCAACCATTTCTTCGCCGCGGCCGCCGAGGCCATGCGCCGCATACTGACCGACAACGCGCGGCGCAAGCTCCGTTTGCGCCACGGCGGTGGCCAGCAGCGCGTCGAACTTGCCGACTGCGATACGGCTGCCGATTCGGAAGCCGGGCATATCCTGGCGGTGAGCGATGCCCTGGAAAAGCTCGCGCAGGTGGATCCGCAACGTGCGGAATTAGTCAAGCTGCGTTATTTCATCGGCCTTACCTTCGCCGAAGCCGCTGAAGTTTTGGGAATTTCTGAGCCTACCGCCAAGCGCTATTGGGCTTTCGCCCGCGCCTGGCTTTACGAAGAAATTCGTTCAGCAAATTCCTAGTTTGCCTTCCTTCTCGTTCTCATCCTCCTCGTCCTCGTTCATCCCCATTTTCTTTCATTCCGCTGATACTTTCGTTCCTGAAACGTCGCTTTATGGGCAAAAGCGAACATTATGAACATGAAAAAATATTTTATCCCAGCGATTCTCCTGAACACGGTGTTGGTGGCATTTGCCTTCTCCTTTTCCCATCACGTTGCTCGGGAAAAGCAACGCAACGCGGTGGAACCGGAAACGGCCGCCTTAACCGGCCCTGTTGGCAAGTTCGGGCCGATCCTTGAAAAGGTTGTGCCTGACGCCAGCATCAAAAGCTCCCCCTGCATTCTGAACTTGGAAACTGGCCGTATGATGCAGCAGCCGCCGCTCGACTACTTTGATTCTCGTGCCGACGCCATCATCGCGTGGATAAGCTCTAACGGACTCGATATTTCCTGCTCCTTCTGTTCTGGCAGCGCGGCTTGCATCACTTATGACATGATCATTTTGCCGGTGGATCGGAAGTGTTGGAACGAAACCACGGAAGAGGACCTTCAAAAAAACCCGGCGCTCGCTCGTGGAAACCATTCTCCCAGAAGATTGTTGGTTGTGGCGGACACCAAACCTGACACTTTCATTTTCCGCACGGGGGCAGGAACGTTGGGAATGCTTCAACTCGTTGGGATAAGCGAGGACGGGCGGGGCGTGACGATTCGATATAAACTGCTCAACCCCGCGTGAGCCGACCGCAAGTTGAAAGCTCAGTCCCACCAGAGGAATAGTTCACGTGATTTTTCGAGGTGTTTCGCCAGGGCAACGACAGGCGACTCCATCGAGTCGGAGCAAATCTTATGCATTTGTTTCGCGATCCGTTTCGGGTCCTTGAGTTTGCCGATAAACCGAGCTCTAATCCGGTCGGGCGCGATGTGGGTGATGACGAACGGTTCCTTCTTTTCGAGTTGCTGGAGCCATTTATTCAGATCGTGGCAATCCACCGACTGCCCAACCGGTGTTTCGAAGGCCACGATTGCTTTCTGATAATCAGGATGGGCAACCAAAACCAGGTAAGTCGCGGCGGAGCCGAAATGGCCCTCGGACAAGAACGCGAATGTTCCGAGCGCCCTGGCTTTTTGCCTCATCTTTTCGAGCACATCCAAGGGCTTTTTCTTTTTTGAGATTGGGAATGCCCGGACGCCCTCAAGGTCGCCATTGTCCAGGTTAACGGACTCGCCAGATGAGCCTGTAAGCTTTTTGGCCAATTCAAGCGCCCTTGTAAATTCTGGCGATTTGGCGCGTTCGCTGAAGTCGGCAGGTTCGGGTAGCGCGCTTTTCGATGCCGACGGCCTTAGGCCCGCCTCTTCAAGCAAAGAAACCACCTGCTCGGCCTTTTTCCTGGCACGTGAAATTTTTGCCCAATCAAGGGCGGTGTTGCCTTTCGCATCCCTGGTCTTGGGGTCAGCCCCAGCCTCGAGCAGCAACTTGGTGATCTGTGGCTGGCCGACGTACGCGGAAATCATCAGCGGCGTCACTTTTTTGACCGGTTTATTGTTCGTGATGTAAACCGTCATGGTGCAATCCAAACGCGCGCCGGCTTTGAGCAGCAATCGCACAGCCTCGGCGTCCCGCCAGCAGGCCATGGTGAGCGGGTGTTCTTCCGCGGAGCCACCGTTGGGATCAGCGCCGGCCTTGAGCAATTCGGAAAGAAGTTGATTATTGCCGCGATTCACCGCTTTGCGCGCCAGCCATGGCGTTTTCACACTGGCGCCCGCCTTGAGCAAGAGCTTTACACAGTCATCGTGGCGCGCTTTTTCGACCGTCCATTCCAAAAGTGATTCCGTTCGCGTCCCTTCGACCGCCAGTCGCAGATTCGGCTCAATGCCGGGCAACAATCGCTTCATTTCGTCCGGTTTGCCATCTTCGATGGCCCGCAGGAATTCCAGCAGGCGTGCCTTTTCCTCCTCGGTTTTGCATTTGGCGGGCCCGATCCAAAAGTTGTGAAACCAGGGTGGATAGCCAGCAATCCAACCCTGTTTCATCAGCTCCAGAAAACTTTGATCCACTGATTCAGGCATACCCAACCTGACCTGATTACTGATTACTGATTACTTCCCGATCCTACTTTTAGCCCTTGCCGTAGGTCTGTTCAACAATCTGTCGAAACGTATTTTCGCCGACGTTGATGATGCCCATTTCGCGTTTGGCATTTTCTTCCGAATCACTCGCATGCGCGGCGTTTACCATGATGGTTTGGCCGAATTCGCGGCGAATCGAGCCCGGCGGTGCTTTGGAAGGATCGGTCGGTCCGAGAACATCGCGAATCTTGCGCACTGCCTCGACGCCTTCATAAGCCAGGGCGATACATTTTTCGGAGCCGGGCTTATTTGCCTCGCCGATGGCGCATTCTGAGGGCGCGCGGCCAGACATGAAGCGCACGATGTTTTCGAATTGGTTTTCGGCAAAAATGGGGCCGATGATTTCGCCCAACTGCTTTTCCTGCTCGGTGCCCAGCTTCAGGCCGAGCTCTTTTTCCAGCGCCAGACGAGATTTGGAAGCGACAACGTCGCGCAATTTCTCGCGGAGAACTTCGCGGACCGGCCCATAAAACTCGATGGCCTGGGCAACGCTCATCCGATGGACTTTCACGGCCACGATATAAAGCCCCGTGCGCGAAAAGAAATCGATCATGTTGCCCGGACGACCGGTCGGGAACCGGAAATTTTCCGGTTTGATCAGCACCAGCGTTCGTTGAGGCTTCTCCCCGGCTTGATAACCAATGACGTCCTCGACGACTCCGCCATCCTGGTCGGAATATTTGGCCCAGGTGCGGAGTTTGGATTCCGCTTCTTCAACGGTGGGTGCGGCCAGGACCGCCGGCTCGAAATATCGAACCTGGCCGTTTTCATCAAGAATCAGGTCGCCGTAGGTGTCACGAATCGTTTCGCCACCGCGCCGGTCGGCGCTGATGTTCCCAATGACCGACCGGGTCTTGCGCACGGCGTCCTCGCCCTGGAACAGCAGCATCATGACCCGGCGTTTGCGTCCAGTCTTGGGGTCGGGCGCTAAATTTTGCAGGATGTAGTTATAAATCAGTTCCTGGATACGGCGGTCCTGCGGATCGTTGGCCGAAATCGTTTTGTCAGAATACTCTTTGATCAGTTCAGCACTCGGGGCAAACATGCGGGCACCAACGAGGTCGAGCCCAGTGCGGGTGATTAATCGGGTCAAAATGCCGCCAGTCCGAGACTTGTGCAGCGAATACGGGGTGATGATTACGTAGGCGAGTTGCTGGGCCATATTTGTGGTCAGGTCGCGGAAGACTTCGCGGAAGACCCAGCAGGTTCAGCAGCAGCAACCGGGGCAGCGGCCTTGCCGCCCAGGATCTTGAACATAACGGTGCCGCACGTCGGGCATTTGCCTTTGATGGCTTTCCGCCCGTTTTTCATCGTTTCTTCGACACCACCTACAATTTCCTTTTTGGCCTTGCACTTAACGCAATATCCTTCGGGCATAAAAAATTTTTCTGCCTTGGGGCTTGATTGCGCCAGGCAGTTACTCGTCACAACTTAGGGGTGGGTTAACCCTACCGTCAACTGCGAACTGCCGAATTGCATGGGTTCGGAAGCTCTGATTCAGCACCAGAAAACGATCTGAGATGCTAGGTAAGTTGTTGATTGGTAGGGACTTACGCCATGTCAAGCCGCAGTCGTGTTCTATCGAATAGCCCCTAACCAAGGAAAAACACTGCCCAAATGCCTCCAGCCAGCATTTAAGCGTGGCGTAAGTTATTGCGGCACAACGACTTGCCTCAAATGTGTCTTAAGAATCTTTCCCGTGGCATTCCGAGGCAGCGTCGGCAGAATGACTACCCTCCTCGGGACCTTGTAGTCCGCCATTTTTTTGCGGACGAACTGCTGAATCGTTGCTTCATCCAGTGGCAAGCCGTCCATGGCGGCAACAAACGCGATCGGCTGTTCGCCTTTACGCGGGTCGGGCCGGCCGATCACCGCCGCCTCTTTGACGCCTGGGAATTGATACAATACTTCCTCGATCTCCCGTGGATAAACATTGATCCCGTTTACCAGGAGCATGTCCTTTTTGCGATCGGTGATGAAATAATAACCTTGTTCGTCTCGATAGCCGATATCACCGGTGAGCAGCCAACCGTCGCGCATTGCCTTGGAAGTGTCTTCCGGCTGATTCCAATAGCCGAGCATTACATTGCCGCCCCGCACGCAGAGCTCGCCGATCGCACCGCTATCCAATTGTTTGCCGGCGTCATCCTGAATACTGACTTCAACGTTCGCTATGGGCAGTCCAATCGAGCCCGGTTTGCGAGTCCCGTCGAGCGGATTCTTCGTGACGACGGGGCTGGCCTCGCTCAACCCGTAGCCTTCAATCAAGGGAATGTGAAACTTTTCCTCGAACTCCTCCAGGATTTTAACCGGCAGCGGCGCCGCACCGCTGACGCAAAGCCGCAAAGGCAGGGGCATAGGAATGGCCGCGCTCACCATGCTACGATAAAATTGCGGAATCGCGGGCAGAACCGTGGCCTGGCGCTTGATAATCTCTTCGAGGACATTTCGCGCCGGATGAAGAGATTTCACCAGCACGAGCGAGCCGCCCACCAACAAAGGCAAGAGCATGCCGACCGTCAGCATGTAACTGTGAAAAAGCGGCAGCAGAACGACGAACCGGTCAGTCTGGACCGTCTGCAACACGATGCGGCAACTTTCGACATTGTGGAGCAGGTTGGCGTGGGAAAGCATCGCGCCTTTGGGCCGGCCAGTAGTGCCCGACGTATAGATAATAACCGCCAGTTCGTTGAGGTTCGCGCGTTCTTTCTGCTCCCCGTCCGCGGACGCCACCTGCTTCTGGCTGACTGCGGCGACGTCCAGCAATTTGAGGTTTGGGCACGCGGACTCGAGGCTGGGAAAATGGACGCCAAGTTCGGCATCGGTGATGAGCACCTCTATCTCCGCATCTTTGAGGATATAAATGACCTCTTCTGGTTTGAGGAAATTGTTGATCGGCACGACCGCCCCGCCAGTTTTCAGGATTCCAAAAAAAGCTGGGATGAACTCCGGACAATTCTTCAGCCACAGCCCGACGCGAGCGCCGGTTTTTACGCCATATCCGTCGCGCAGCACCCTTGAAACATCAACGCTTTGCACCCAAAGCTGACTGTACGAATACTCCTGGTCGCCCCAAAACAGGGCGATCTTCGAAGACTGCCTGCGTGCTGAATCTGCAAACGAACTAACCAAATCCATTCGTGCTGATGCTATCGCCAACTACCCATCCCATGCAAACAAGGATTGGAACTCGTGAACAATGACGCAGGCCCAGACTTTTTGGGACTTCCACCGCGATGGATGTTAGCACCTCCTTCTGCCCTCTCCATCCCGTCTTCCATACTGGAGCACGAAACGCACAGATTCGGATCCCGTGAGAGACTGTTTCTGGTCTCCGAGATAGTTTCTCCACAACAGATGCAGACCCGTTTACTCACACGCCAATCCGGCTAATGAAGTTGTCTTATTTCTTGCAGTGCACTTGGATGTTTCCGCCAGTGGTTACAGTGCCGCCGGCAACGTAGCTGTCGGTGAGTTGGATCCGGAACGTATCCACATTGGCTCCTGGTTCGCCGAAGTCATCCATATCGGCAACGAAATTGAAAGCGCCATGGC
>Ga0136846_1211420_pt1 | contig 14510 bp, 17 predicted proteins | sample HopSoiMetagenom2_FD_96841 | JGI IMG/M metagenome (GOLD analysis project Ga0136846, IMG submission 96841) | Grasslands soil microbial communities from Hopland, California, USA - 2 Assembly 2016 (version 4) | ecosystem: Environmental > Terrestrial > Soil > Grasslands | place: USA: Hopland...
AAGACCGCCACGCTGAGCCTGAGCTTCACGGGCATGCAGCGCTCCGGCACCGCCCGCTGACGCCGGCTGACGACCACCCCGGAGATCCAGTCATGACCGCAGTCCTCCCCGTCCGTCGCCCGGGGGCAGCCAGCGCGCTGCCCCCGGCCGGGGACATCCGATCCGCAGCCGCCCGCTGGGCCGGTCTGACCCGCCGCATCCTGGGTCGCCTGACCCCGTGGCTGGTCCGCGGGATTCTGGGACTGGCGCTCGTGGCCTTCGCCGGCCTGGCCGTCGGACCGCACGTGTTCGGCTACCGCACCATGACCATGCTGACCGGGAGCATGGCGCCGAAGATCAACCCCGGCGACGTCACCGTCGTCACGCCCCTCGCCGTCTCGGACGTCACCGAGGGCATGGTCATCACGTACCACATGCCCGTCGGCGACCACAGCGTCGTCACGCACCGGGTCGTGTCCGTGCAGAGCGGCCCGGCCGGCACGGTCACCGTGCAGACCAAGGGCGACGCGAACGACGCCCTCGATCCGTGGACCGCGACTCTCCAGGGCGAGACCGCGTACCAGGTGCGCGCCGTCATCCCGGAGATCGGCCACGTCATCCAGCTGCTCCGCAACCCCACCATCGCCCCCGTGCTGCTCTACGGCGCCCCGACGCTCCTGGTCGGCTGGCTGCTGCTCGCCATCTGGCGCCCCAGCCGCGAAGAGGAGGACCCGGCATGACCGGCATCCGACGCGGCCTGCTGCTGCTGGCCCTCACCGTCGCCGTCGTGTCCGGTGGTCTCGGCCCCGCACACCCCGCGCAGGCGTCCTTCAGCAAGAAGGTCACCGCGGCGTCCATGGACATCGGCACCGCCACCGTCGCCGCGCCCTCCGCCGTGAACGGCGGGCTCGTCTGCGGCAGGACGTCGGCCACCCTGTCGGCGAACTGGACCGCCAGCACCTCGGCCAAGATCAAGGGGTACATGGTCTCGGTCATCTACAGCGACGGCTTCGTGCAGACGGTGGACATGCCCGCGACCGCCACGAGCTGGAGCAAGGCCGCCGGCCTCTACACGGTCCAGGCCTACGCCATCCGGTACACCGTCACCACCCAGACGACCTACGGCTGGACGGCCGAGTCGACCTCCACGGGGTGGTACACGTGCTGACCGCCCTCGTGGTGGACGACGAGTCCGAGGCCCGCCGCCGCGTCGCCGGCCTGCTCCGCCTCGGCGGATGGCACGTGCTGGAGGCGAACGGCTCGACCGACGCCCTCCGGCAGGCCCGGCTCACGTCCCCGGACCTCGTCGTCACCGACGTCTCCATGCCGGGCACCAACGGGCTGTCGATGCTCCGCCGGATGCGGCACGAGGGCTCCCGCGCCCGCTTCCTCGTGGTCACCGCCGACCCGACGGACGAGGTCCGTGCCGAGGCCGCCGCCGCCGGCGCGATGGCCTGCCTGCGGAAGCCGATCGACGCCCGGCTCCTCCTCGACTTCCTGCGCAGCCGGACCACGGGGCCGGCTGCGCAGGCACCCCTCGCTCCCATCCAGGACGCCGAGGATCTCCACGACGAGGACCTCGACGCCGAGCTGATGGACCGGCTGCAGGACATGTACGTGTCCGCGCTTCCCGGCCGACTCTCGGCCATCGCCACGGGCACGCGCGCCGGCGACAGCACGGCGGTCGTCTCGGCCGCGCACACGCTCGCCGGCACGAGTGGTCAGCTGGGCCATCCGGAGGTCGCCTCGATCTGCCGGGCGATCGCGGCCGACGCCCGGCGCGGCGTCATGGCCCACGCCCGCGTCGTCCAGCTGCAGGCCCTGGCACTGGCCGGGGCCTGAGGCCTCGTCCCCGGTCCCGCCCTGAGCCTGCGAAGGGTGGGGAGGACGAGGTCCTTTCTCAGGCGACGAGCCGGTAACCCACTCCGCGCACGGTCCGGATCTCCGGGGAGCTCAGGCCCGCGGCGAGCAGCTTGCGTCGCAGGTTCGACATGTGCGCCTCGACGAGCCGGAGGTTGCCCTCCCAGTCGGTCTGCCAGACCTCACGCAGCAGCGTCTCGCGCTGCAGTACCCGGCCGGGCCGGGACGCCAGGGCCGCGAGCAGGTCGAACTCCGTGCGGGTCAGGTCGACGACCGAGCCGTCGACGCGCACCTCGCGGGTCTCCTCATCCACCTCGAGCTCCGCCAGGCGACGGACCGATTCCTCCACCGGGGAAGATGTGGGGGCCGGCACTTGGCGGGGGAAGCGGAGCATGGCCTGCACCCGCGCCACCAGCTCACGAGGCGAGAACGGCTTGGCCATGTACCCGTCGGCGCCGACGGCGAGCCCGATGAGCAGGTCGACCTCTTCGGCGCGGGCGGTGAGCATCAGGACGTAGCACTGCGTCTCGGCCCGGATCTGGCGGCACACCTCGGTGCCGTCGGCGTCGGGCAGGCCCAGGTCGAGCACGATGAGGTCCGGAGGGTCGCGACGGACCTCCTCCAGACAGGCAGCCCCCGAGCCGGCCTCGCGAACGTCGAAACCGGCTCGGCGCAGCACCGTGGTGACGAGCTCGCGGATCTCGTCGGTGTCCTCCACGACGAGCACGGACTGATCGCTCACGGCCTCTCCTCCTCCACGCGTGCAGTCGGGTGGTGCAGAGGCAATTGCTCTGTCACCTGACCGGGGGATCGGCAGGCGGGCCACCAGCCTTGAGTCGAGGCGGTGGCCTCACCCCAAGGAGGCACGACCGCACACGGACGGGGCGCTGTGATCCGGCCCACGTGGCCGTCCGGCTCAGCAGGAGCCATGACGCAGTGCAGCCACTTACTCACCGAGTTCAACAGGCGACCTGGCCGGATCGCACTTAGCGTCGAATGTGATGAGTTCCCTGTCGACCCTGGAGCGGCCGCCCGCCCCCCAGACCCCCGACACCCGCCGACGGGAGGGACGCCGGCTGGATCTGGACGTCGTCCGCGGCGTCGCGATCCTCCTGGCCCTGGGCTGGCACTTCAACCACGGTTCGAGCGGCAACCGCGTGCTCGACGCACTTCAGTTCCCCGGCACCACCCTCGGCTGGGCCGGTGTGGACCTGTTCTTCGTCCTGAGCGGGTTCCTGCTCGGGCGGCTGGTGCTCAAGGAGCACCTCGCGACGGGCCGCTTCGACGGCCGGCGGTTCACCATCCGCCGGGTGCTCAAGCTGTGGCCGGTGCTCTACGTGTTCCTCGCCGTCCAGGCTGTGGCCGGACCAGAGTCGTGGACGACGTTCCTCTGGCAGAACGCCCTGCACATCCAGAACTACGCGGGGACGTCGCTGCGCCACCTGTGGTCACTGGCGGTGGAGGAGCACTTCTACCTGGTACTGGCCGTGCTCTTCCCCTGCTTCGCCCGCCGACGCGGGTCTCCCCGGCTGCTCGTCGGCGTCCTGGTCGACGTGCTCGTCGCCGCGCTGGCGCTCCGGATCTGGGGCACGACACTGGGGGTCAGTGAGGTGCGGCTGCAGTGGCGCACCCACTTCCGCGTCGACTCGCTCGCGGCCGGCGTGCTGCTCGCGGTCGTCAGCGTGCACTGGCCCGAGCGGTTCGACCGGCTGGTCCGCCACCGCTGGCTCTGGGCCGCAGTGACGGTGCTCGGCGCCGTCACGCTGGCGCGGGTGGGCAAGGTCGGCTTCTTCGGGAGCACCGTGGGCTACACCGTCGCGTACCTCACCGGCGCGGCGTTCCTGCTCCTCCTCTACCGCGCCAGGTGGGTCGGCCGCGCCCGCCTGCTGACCGCTCCGATGGCCGCCATGGGCCGGTACTCCTACGGCATCTACATCTGGCACCTGTTCGCCGCGCACACCGTGATCGCCGCCGTTCCCGGCCTGGAATGGGAGAGCACCACCCCGGTCGCACAGGCGGCGAAGTACGGGGCCGCCATCGGGGTGGGCGTCGTCGCGACCGTGCTGGTGGAGAAGCCCGCGCTCCGGCTGAGGGAGCGACTCGTCCCGTCGCCTCCTTCCCGTCAGGCCGCGGCGTCGCCGGAGCCCGTTCACGCCTGACCTGATCGGAGAGCCGCGTACTCGTCGCGGAGGAACTGTCCGAATCCGTCGGGGGCGTGTCCGAATTCGTCACAGCGGACCCCTGTTCGGATCATTTAGGGCAGGCTAACCTGCATCTCAGTGCCTGCGGTGGTCCGTCCGGCACGCGGTCCCCGCCCACCAACGAGTTAGGCGTCAGCTCCATGTACGTGTGCCACTGCAACGTTGTGACCGACGGCGACATCCTCGAGTCCATCGCGAACGGCGCCCGCTGCGTGGCCGACGTCGCCCGCGAGACCGGCGCCGGCCGCACCTGCGGCAACTGCATCAGCTCCCTCCGCGACCTCGTGTGCCAGCATTGCCCCGTCCGAGCCGAGCGATCCGCCGAGCGAGAACTGGAAGTGGCAAGTGCAGCCCGTTAGCCCCCGCGTGGTGGAACTACTCAATGACGCCCTGACCTTCGAGCTCACGGTCACCAACGGGTACTTCCTCAACGCGCGCATGCTCGACGCCTGGGGCCTTCCCAAGCTGGGCAAGGTCTTCTACGACCTGTCCATCGACGAGATGCGCGACGCGGATGCGCTCATCCAGCGCGTCCTGCTCTTCGACGGCCACCCGAACGTGCAGCGGCTGGGCGCCATCCGGGTCGGCGAGTCCGCCGAGGAAATGCTCGTCCTCGCCCTCGACAGCGAGAAGGCGGCCGTCGCCCAGTTCAACGCATCCGCCCAGGAGTGCCACGACCTCGGCGACCACGGCACCGCCGCCGTCTTCGAGGAGATGGTGCGGGACGAGGAGAAGCACGCCGACTGGTTCGAGGCGCAGCTGGCCGCGATCGAGCGGGTGGGTCTGCAGCAGTACCTGGCCGCTCAGATCTCCACCGAGACGCCGGGCTGACCCGACAGTCCGCTGACCGCCTGCCGAGGGCCCTCTCCCGCTGGCGAGGGGGCCCTCGCCCATGCTGGTCACTGTCCGTAGGACAGCCTGAGGTCGGCCCACAGCAGCTGGTTCAGCCGGTACCGGAGGTGGCCGGTCGCGCCGTCGTCCGGCGGCTCCGCGTCCGTCGTCAACGTCCAGCGGAGCGCCGTGCCACCGCCGTCCGGCCGGAGCTCCAGGCGGACGACATCGTCCGGCCGCCGGGGCCACAGCGACGACCACACCACCCGCACCGGCTCGTCGGCAGCCAGCACTCGCGGCTCCACCTCGTCATCGAGCAGTCGAAGCCACGGTCGCGCACCCGGAGCATGCGGCTCGACGAGCGACCGCCAGACCACCGACGGCGGTGCGGGCAGCGTCTTCTCCCGGCTGCCGATCACGTGCACGCCGGCGACCGTAGCCGTGCGACGGGTCGCCCCGGAGGTGACCTAGGTTGGGCGGGATGGGCAACGCACCGGAGTCGGCCGACGTGCTGCTGAGCGCGCATGCGGTCGCGGCGGGTCACGGCGACGTGCAGGTGTGCGCGCCGGTGACCCTGCGCGTGCCTGCTGGTCGCGCGGTCGCCCTCGTCGGCCCCAACGGCGCCGGGAAGTCGACGGTGCTGCAGACCCTGGTCGGGCTGCTGCCGGCGCTGGACGGGGAGGTCCGCTTCGGCAACGGTCCGGTGGACGAGCGGCAGGCGGCGTTCCGGCGTGCCGTGGCGCAGGTTCTGGACGACGAGGCCTTCTTCCCCTCACTGACCGCCCGCGAGCACCTGCTGCTGACGGCGCGGGGGCACGGCGTCGTGGAGCCGGAGGAGACCGTCATCTCGGAGCTCGACGCCTTCGGCCTCACGGACCGGGCCGATGCGCTGCCGTCCGCGTTGTCCTCGGGCCAGCGGCGGCGACTCGCCCTCGCGGCAGCCTTCGTCCGGCCGGTCCGGCTGCTGGTCCTGGACGAGCCCGAACGGCGTCTGGACGTCGACATGCGCCGGGCACTGGCCGCCCGGCTGGTCCGCGACCGGGACCGAGGTCTCGCCGTCCTGCTCGCCAGCCACGACGCCGAGCTCGTCCGCACCGTCGCCGACGACATCCTGCTGATCGCGGAGAACGAGTGCCGGTGGCTCGACCCCGCCGCGGCCACCGACATCGTGACCGGGCATCTCCCGCCGTGACCGGCCCCCGACTGCTGTGACCGCCGGAGCCGCGCCGGTCGCCACGCGCGAGCGGGAACTCGACGGCGCGCAGGTCCGCCGGCTGACCAGCCGGAGCGCCGCCGCGCGCGCCACCACGACCCTCGGCACGCGGCTGCTCGACGCCTGGTCGACCGCCGCGTCGACGGCGATCGCGCTGGCGATGCTCGGCGGCTGGCTCGCCTCGGTGCGCGACACCATCGGCAGCCGGCCGCCCACTCCGGGCAGCGCACTCCCTGGCCCGCTGACCGCGACGGTCGCCGCGGTCGTGGCGCTGGCGGGCCTGGTCGCCATGCTGGACCGGCTCGGACCGGTCAGCGCCAGCCCGGCCGCGGCCGCGTGGTGGCTCCCCCTGCCGGCGTCCCGGCAGGGGCTGTTGCGCGCAGAGCTCCTCCGGGTCGCGGGCACCTGCGCCGCCGTCATCGCCCTGCTGAGCCTGCCGCTGGCCATGACGTGGACGGACCGGCCATCGGTGGGCACCGTCCTGCTGGCTGTCGCCGGTGCGGCGGCGACGGCTGCGGGCCTGGTGGGGATCGTCGCCCTGCTCCAGACGCGCGGGGCCACCTCGCGGGTGGCTCCGGGCGCCGGTGCGGTGGCCGTGGCCGTCTGCGCGATTGCCACGGTCGCGGCGGTGACGGCTCCGCTGGCGCGCTCCCTCGGGCACCTTCGACCGCCGCATCTCCCGTCCGGCGGCGTCCTGTGGGTGCCCGCCGCTGCTGTGGTCGCGGTCCTCTTCCTGGTGCTCGCCGAGCGGGGACTGGGCAGGCTGGAGGCACGCACCCTGCGCGTGGCGGGCTCGACGGCGCAGTTCGCGGCGGCCTCGGTCCTGTCGCTGGACACGCGCGACCTGGGCCGCGCCCTGGCCGCCCGGCGCCGGCGTCCGGTGGCCCGCCGGTGGCGCTTCCGGCCGGTCACCCGCGCCTGGCAGGCGGTGGCCGCGGCCGACCTGCTGCTCCTGGCCCGAAGCCCCTGGCAGCTGGGCCAGCTCGTCGTCGCCACGGGGGTACCGGTGCTCGCCGCCCGCACCGACGGACTGGACCGCCTGCCGCCGGTCGTGTGGGGTGGCCTGGTCGTGGGCTGGGCACTGGCCGCCGTCGCGGCCGGCCATCCCGCCCGGCAGGCATCCGCGGCTCCGGGGATCGACCGCCTGGTCCCCCTGTCGGCGGCGCAGGTGGTGGCCGCACACTGCGTCGTGCCGGCGCTGCTGCTCTGCGTGGTCAGCGGAACGAGCGGGCTACTGATCGGGGCCGGCAGCGGATCGGCGCTCGCGTGGGCGGCTCTCGGCCTGGCCGCGGTCCCCGCATGGACGGCGGCCGCCGTGCGGGGGGGCTACCGCCCGGAGCTCGACTGGTCCGGGCCGGTGATGTCCACCCCGATGGGTGCGGTGCCGGCAGGCGTCGGGGCGACCCTGGTGCAGGGCCTGGACGTCGGCATCCTGGGTAGCATCCTGGCCGTCGTGGCCGTGCACCTGGGCGGGGCGCCGTCCTGGGGCCTGGTGGTCGGCCAACTGGCGTGGGCACTCACCCTGGGGGCCGGAGCCGTCGCCCTCACGGTCCGCCGTCTCGGCGAGCCCAGGACCTGAGGCCCAGGCGGCTCCGGTTGACATCCTGTCACCGAGCGGTGTCACATGGACGAGTGCCTGCCTCCCTCGACCTCCTGGCGACGGACGGGCTGAAGGTCCTCGGCACGCTGGGGTTCTTCGTGCCGGCCGCGATCCTCGTGGGCCTGGTCGTGTTCGCCGTGGTCCGTGACCGGCGGATCAGCGCGCGCGAAGAAGCCGAGGAGGCCCGAGCAGCCGGACTGGCGCGCGAAGAGCTGCCGGCTAGTCCTCCGCCAGGCGGCTGAGCACCGACTCGACGGCCTCCTCGACAGCCGCGGCCATCTCGCCGCGGAACGCCGCCAGCAGCGCCTGGGCGGCGGCGGGCTGCAGCCGGGCTCCCAGCTCCCGGGCCCGCTCCAGCCGCTCGGGCGGCGCGGCCGCATCGATGAAGGCCTGCAGGCCCGAGGCCATGAACATCTGCACGTAGGTCTGGGCGATCCGGCGGACGTACTCGTTCACCCGCGTCTGGGCGTCGATCAGGTCGTCCGGCGACACCCCGAGGGCCACCACCTGCAGCCCTGCGGTGAGCAGAGCGGGGTCGAGCACGCGGAGCCGGTCGTCCTCGAGGCGCTCGAGCAGACCGAGATCCTGGAGTCGGTCGATCAGCACCGGGTTCTCCGGCACGGCGGCCCGCGCCGCGAGCTCGGCGCCGGTCATGACCTCCGGCTCAGGCGGCAGCCAGGGCGCCAGCAGCGCGCGATGCAGCGCGAGGGTGGCCGAACTGGCGGTCTGCGGTGCCGAGGCCAGGGTGCGCTCGATCATCGCCAGCGAGTAGCCCTCGGCCAGCATCTCCCGCACCAGCAGGAGCCGTGCGACGTGCTCGCGCCCGTAGTAACCCGTGCGCCCCACCATGCGCGGCGGCGGGAGCAGGCCGCGCGCCGAGTACGCCCGCAGGTTCCGGACCGTGACGCCCACCCGCGCGGCGAGCTCGTCGACCGTCAGTTCACGGTCGCCGTCCTCGCCCGGGAGCTCGGCGGTGATCACGAATACCTCCTGCTCATCGAACCCCCACGGTAAACCGCTCGTTCTATGTATCAGTTGTCGATGTCACCGTCCTTGGTGTTCCATGGCCGACATGGCCTCAGGAGGTTCCATGCTGCTCGCCGCTGACACCCGTCCCGCCGGAGGCGCCGCGCTCGGCGAGGTGATCCTGGCGTCGGTCATCGGTCTCGCGCTGACCGCGCTCCTGCTGGGCCTGGTCTGGCTGCACCGCACCGGGCGGTCGCAGCTCCTCACCCGGGCGGGTACCCGGCTCGGCAAGGCGACCGGCGTGCCCCCGTGGGTCGCGCTGCCCACCGTGCTGACGACGGCTTCGCTGCTGTGCGCGCTGTTCGGGATGCTCTGGGACATCTCGCTGCACATCGACGTCGGCCGCGACCCTGGCCCGCTGGCCAACCCCGCGCACTACTTCATCCTCTTCGGGCTCTTCGGGGTCTTCGCGGGCGGGATCTTCGCCTGCGCGATGCCGCTCGGCGAGAAGCCCGGGCCGGCCGCGGTGCGCTTCATCCGCGGCTGGGACGTCCCCGTCGGCGGCCTGGTGCTCACGGGTGCGGGGTTCTACGCGCTGATGGGCTTCCCGCTGGACGACGTCTGGCACCGGCTGTTCGGGCAGGACGTCACCCTCTGGGGCCCGACCCACCTGATGCTGATCACCGGCGCCGGCCTGTCGATCATCGGGCTACTGGTCCTCGAGCAGGAGGGTCATGGCGGGCTGTCCACCGACGACGGCGACCGGAAGGTCGGCCAGGGAACCCGCTTCGTCCGGCAGGCCTCAGCGATGGGCGGCCTGCTGCTCGGGCTCTCGGTCTTCCAAGGCGAGTTCGACTTCGACGTGGAGCAGTTCCGGCTGGTCCTCGCGCCGCTGCTGATCGCCGGGGCGGCCGGCCTGGCCCTGGTGGCCGCCCGGTTGTTCATCGGGCGAGGCGGCGCGCTGGCCGCGGTCGCCTTCTTCCTCGTCATCCGGGGCCTCATCGCGCTCATCGTGGGGCCGGTCCTCGGCGAGGTCACGCCGATGTTCCCGCTGTACCTGGGCTCGGCGATCGTCGTGGAGGTCCTCGCCCTGGCGGTGTCCCTCGTCCGCCGTCCGCTGGTCTTCGGCGCGGTCGCCGGTGTCCTGATCGGCACCGTCGGCTTCGCCACCGAGTGGGGCTGGTCGCACGTCCGGTCCACGCTGTCCTGGGGCACCGACATCCTGTTCGAGGGCACGCTCATGGCTATCGCCGGCGGCATCGCCGGTGGGCTGCTCGGCGCGCTCCTCGCCGCAGGGCTCCGCCGCACGCTGCCGCGCCCGGCCGTGGCCCGCACCGTGCTCGTCGGCTCGCTGGCCGTTCTCGCCGCCTGCGTCACCAACGGGCTGCTCGCCACCGTGCCGCAGGTCGAGGCGACGTTCGGGATCGAGAACGCTACGGACTCCCCCCGGACGGCAAACATCACCGTGCAGCTCTCTCCGGCGGACGCCCTCGACGACCCCTCCTGGGTCCAGATCACCTCCTGGCAGGGGGAGGGCCTCGTCGTCGACGCCCTCGAGCGGACCGGTGAGGGCTCGTACCGGACGACGCAGCCGATCCCGATCCACGACGACTGGAAGGCGCTGCTGCGCCTGCACGACGGCCGGATGCTGAGCGCCGTCCCGATCTACCTGCCGGCCGACGCGGCCATCCCGGCCGACGAGATCACCGCCGACGACGGCGTGACGCGGTCGGCGATCCCCGAGATCCGGATCCTGCAGCGCGAGCTGACGACCTCGGGCGGCGGCCTCTGGCTGGTCGCCAACCTCGTCGTGCTGGCCTGCACCCTGCTGCTCATCGCCGCGATCGCGTGGGGAGTCGCGCGGTACGCGAAGCGGGCGAGCGCGCGGGAGCCGTTCCCCGACGTCCCCGCCGACGAGCCGGGCACGGCTCGGGCGGACAGCGGCCTCGGCGCGCGCTGACCATGCCCGTCCTTTCCGCCCGGCACCGCCGCGCCCTCGCCGCGCTGACGGTCGCCGTGGCCTGCCTGCTGCCCGGATGTGCCGGAACCCAGCCCGCGGCCACGCCGGAGAGCAGCAGTTCCTCGACCACCGCGCCCCCGACGGACGCCGCCAGCAGGACGGGGCAGGGCATGCGCATCGAGGTGCGTATCGCGGGCGGCCAGGTCAGCGGCGACACCGGCCGCGTGCCGGTGGCCGTCGGCACGCAGGTCACCCTGGTGATCACCAGCGACGTCGCCGACCAGGCGCACCTGCACGGATACGACATCGAGCAGGAACTGACCCCGGGCGCGCCGGCCGAGATGGCCTTCGACGCCACGATCCCCGGCGTGTTCGAGGTCGAGCTCCATGAGGCGGGAACGGTGCTGCTGACCCTCCAGGTCGCGTGAACGTTCTCGCACACGGGGTGGGCTCGCGGACCGACCTGCCGATCCCGATCGGGTTCGCCCTCTACGGCGCCGGTGCGGCGATCCTGATCAGCTTCGCCGTCCTGCTCCTGTTCTGGCGGACGCCGCGCCTGGCCGGCGCGACCTCCGGCCGGCCAGTGCCCCAGGGCGTCCAGCGCGTGGTCGACGGCGCGGTGTTCCGCCGGGGGCTGCAGGGAGTGGCATTGGCCGTCGCCGTCCTGGTCACGGTCGTCGCGGTGGCCGGTCCGCGCGACACCGCCGCCAACCTGGCGCCGTGGGTGCTCTACGTGACGTTCTGGGTCGGGTTGGTGCCCGCGAGCCTGTTGCTGGGACCGATCTGGCGGATCGCCAACCCACTGCGCTTGCTGCACCGGGCGCTCGGCCTCGTCCTCCCCGCTCCCCCGGGCGCGAACCGGCTGCCGGCGCTGGGCCTGTGGCCGGCGGCGGGATCGCTGCTTGCCTTCCTGTGGCTGGAACTGGTCGACCCGTCCCGATCGGAGCCCCGCACGGTTGCGGTCTTCCTCATCGGCTACGCGGTGGCGCACCTGGCACTGGCGGCATGGTTCGGGGAGGAGTGGTTCGCCCGCGGCGACGGCTTCGAGGTGTACTCCACGCTGCTCGCGCGGCTGTCGCCGTGGGGACGGCGGGACGACGGCCTGCTCGTCGCCCGCAGTCCGCTGTCCAATGCCCTGGCCACGCCGAGGATGTCCGGACTGGTCGCCGTCGTGGTGGTCCTGCTCGGCTCGACCGCTTTCGACGGCTTGTCCCGGACGGTGTTCTGGCAGACGGGCCCGGGGGCGGCCGACGACATCCCCTCGGGCACCCTCGGGCTGGCCGCGATGATTGCGCTCGTGGCAGGGCTCTACCTGCTCGGAACCCGCCTCTCGGGGCGCCTGGCCGGGCAGCCGGACGGGGTCCAGCCCCGCCGGTACGCCGCCACGGTCATCCCGATCGCGCTGGGCTACACGGTGGCCCACTACTTCAGCCTGCTCGCGCTCGACGGCCAGACGACCTGGATCCTCGCGAGTAATCCGTTCGGATCGCACGGGGTCGACCTGTTCGGTACCTACGGCAACGTCGTCGACCTGACGGCGGTGGGCCCGGATGCCATCGCCCTGGTGCAGGTGGGCGCGATCATCACCGGTCACGTCCTGGGCGTGACGCTGGCCCATGAGCGGGCACTGCTTTCCGCCCGCAGGGCTCGTGCCTCCGACCAGCTCCCCCTGGTGATCGTGATGGTGCTCTTCACGGTCGGCGGCCTCGGGCTGCTGTTCGGCTTCTGACCGGCCTCGGACCGGGGAGAACGTCCTCACCCGAAAGGGAATGTCGGCGCCGTTCGGCTACAGGAATCGGCCCCGACCGCCGATGGGGGGAATGCCTGATCGGCGCCGCCGGGGTCCGCTGCCCCGCCTGAGCGGAAGGACCGCTCCCATGATCGCTGTCAACTGCCGCAACGGCGAGCACTTCTCCGTGGATCCCGAGTCGATCGAGCGCGTCGAGACGACCCCCGACACTGTCGTGCACCTGGTCGACGGCACGAAGTACGTCATCTCCGAGACCCTCGACCAGCTGCTTCGCGCCATCCGCGACCACCGGGCGACCGTCCTGGTGGTGCGGCAGCGGATGTACGGCGGAATCGCCGCCGTCGCGGAGCACCGTGCCGCCCTTCGGATAGAGCGTCGCGCCCGGAGCCGCGACGGCGACAGCGGGATGGTCGATCGCACCCGCCCGGACCGCGACGAGGGCTGAGCCATGGATCCGAGCGAGGTCCGGCACAGCGCCGCCTGAGCTCAGTCCTTCTTGCCGTGCCCCTTGCCGTGGTCGTGGCCCTTGCCGTCTCCGTTGTTCTCGTTCCCGTTGTTCTCGTTCCCGTTGTTCTCGTTCCCGTTGCCCTGGCCGGTGTCGGAAACGGGTGGCTGAGGAGCCGGCTCGGGAGCGGGCGGCTGGGTGGTGGGAACCGCGACGGGCGGCACGGCGTAGGTGACGGTGACCGTCGCTCCCGGCGTCAGGTCGCCGACGGGTGCCACGGCGGTCACCTGCCCTGCGGGGACGTCGGCGGTCTCGGTCGACGCGAGGTCGACCCTGAGCCCCTTGCCCACCAGGGCGGCCTGCACCTCGGCGACCGGCCGGCCCACGTAGCCGGTGGTTGCCACTCTGATCGCCGGTGTGGTCGTTCCCGTCGTGGCCGGCTGCTGCGCCGGCGATCCGGAATCCCGGCCGAACAGGACGACGGCCAGCGCCACGACGGCGAGGAACGCCAGTGCGCCGGCAAGCATCCGGACCGCCACCCGGCGTACTCCCTGGGGTCGCGGGGCGGCGACGCCGGCGGGCGCGAGCGGCAGCGATAGAACCGCGGTTTCGTCCTGCCCGGCCGGCACGGCGATCGGCGTGGTGACCGTGGCGGCGGGAGCAGCGGAGGACGTGGCGAGCACCTGCTCGACCGCACGATGCAGCGCGGCGCCGTCGGCGAAGCGACGGGCCGGATCCTTGACCATCGCGCGTTGCACCAGACCCCGGACCGCCGGGGGGATGTCGGCCGGCAACGGGTCCGGCTCCTCGTGGATGTGCTTGACGGCGACCTGCACCGAGTTCTCGCCCTCGAACGCCCGACGTCCGGCCAGGCACTCGTAGGCGACGGCGCCGAGGGCGTAGACGTCGCTCGCGGGCGTCGCCTTGCCACCGGCAGCCTGCTCCGGGGAGAGATAGTGGGCCGTGCCGATGACCTGGCCGGTCCCGGTGAGCGGCACGCTCGAGGCGGACCAGGCGATGCCGAAGTCGGCGATCTTGACGGTGCCGTCGTGGGCCACCAGCACGTTGCCGGGCTTGACGTCGCGGTGCACCACCCCGGCGGCGTGCGCCGCGGCGAGGGCGGCGGACGTCTGGCGAAGGATGCTGAGCGTGCGCGGTACGTCGAGGCGCGGCTCCCGGACGCGGAGGGCGGCCAGTGACTCGCCCTCGACGAGTTCCATCACCAGATAGGCGAGCTGCTCGCCGTCCTGCTCGAGCTCTCCGTAGTCGAAGACGGCGGCGATGTTCGGATGCTGCAACAGGGCGGCGTGCTGCGCCTCCGCCCGGAAGCGGGAGATGAACGTGGCGTCGCCGGTGAACTCGCTGCGCAGAACCTTCACCGCGACCGGGCGGTTGAGCAGCAGGTCGCGGGCGCGCCAGACCCGTCCCATGCCGCCACTGGCGAGCACGGAGAGCAGTTCGTAGCGGTTGCCGAGGAGGCGGTGCCTCGTCTCCACCCTGCCCCTCCCCTGGTCCCGTCGATCGTCTTCCGGGCCAAGTGTCGGTCATTGCCACCGCGATCCGCGGCCAACCCCCGGGACCGGGCGCGGCACCCGATGTGGTGAACCAGCGGGATCGGCGCCGCCGCACGGGCACCATGCGGGCGATCTCCCGAACGGAGCACGTTGCATGACCGCCCAGAGGCAGCCGGCACGGAGCGTGGTTC
>Ga0136846_1239788_pt1 | contig 14510 bp, 8 predicted proteins | sample HopSoiMetagenom2_FD_96841 | JGI IMG/M metagenome (GOLD analysis project Ga0136846, IMG submission 96841) | Grasslands soil microbial communities from Hopland, California, USA - 2 Assembly 2016 (version 4) | ecosystem: Environmental > Terrestrial > Soil > Grasslands | place: USA: Hopland...
GATTCGATCGGTCCGCACGCTTCCGCTCTCTAAGCAGCACATCCCTGAAGAGCGTTTCGCCGATGATTGGCTCGCTCGTGCGACGCTGAGGTGACATCACATCCGGGCGATCCAGGAGCCGCTGCGGGGCGACAGGCGTCAAGACTCGCTCCTGACGGCGTTTGGCGACAACTGATAGACGCGCACTTGGAGATCCCTGGCCACGTCGAAGGGCAACTGTCTCTCGAGCTCCTCAGACACCCGCTGTCGAACGAGTTCGGGAATGTCATCCCCTTCCGGCTCACCGTGCTGAGTGAGAACGGCTCCGGCGACGCGCCCGTCGCGGTACCAGCCGACAAAATCCGTCTCCCGAAGACATCCCGAGAGAGTGGAAAAGAGCGCAGGTTCAGTCACGGCGTCGAGGGACGCATCAAGTCCCACCCGTCGCTTAAAATCCACCAGCAGCAGGAGGAACGGGCGATTCGACGCTTCCGAACGCTTTCTCTCCATCTCGAGAAAATGGTGGAACGCCTCCTCGTGGTAAGCGTGGCCAGCACCATCCTGCAGCGGAAATCCGCTGAATTCGAGGACCTGGAATTCGGGTTCGAGTAGAGAAGCGTTTGGGCTCATGGGGAGAACTCCATGGATCAATCGCAAACCTCACGCCAAGCCGGCATCTGTCGGAGTCTAGTTTTCACGTAATTGTCGTGTGCTGTAAGCCACGAGATATCAACGGCTTATAAGCCGATTTCGCCATGCCACGCAGCGTCGTTACGCGCGTGACACGGGCCCACCGCTGAAACAGTCGCTTCCGAGGCGGCAAAAGTCGCCCGATCTGCGGAAATCTCGATTAAGCGTGTCGTCAGCGTCCGTCTGTTTCCCGCCGTGCGCATAGAGCTTCGCCCTCTCAGTTACATCTGCCGGAAAAGCGGTTCGAGGCGAGACCGGTAAGGGCCTCGAAGGAGTTTCGGTCCGAGAAGTAGAACGAATCACTCCCGGCCCCCGCAGGCTGACCGTCTTTGAGCAAATACCTGACCGGACAGTCAGATCGATGATGGCAGTCGTAAGACGTTTATATTGTTACTGTTACGTCGATTTTCGCGTTCGCCATGTTCACCCGGGCTCAATTTAGTCTGCGTATTGAATGACTTTAGTTCGTCATACGCGGACGTCTACTTGGTGGCCTATTAGATGACAGCTTGGTCAACTCGGGCCGCGTCTCGAGCTGCTCGCCACCGAGCCGATTCAGAGACCAAAGGTGGCAGCTGCCGAGGGTGCAACGGCAGGACAAACCGTGAAGTGAGGAACGCCGTACGTTTTGACCGATCAGCCAAGCTCGGAAATAATGTCTGACACATGAATTACAAGCGAGCGCTCATCACGGGTGGGGCAGGGCTGATCGGATCGCATATAGCCGATCGCCTGGTCGCGGAAGGCTTTGAGGACATCGTTGTACTGGATAACCTGACCCGCGGGCGACACCAGAACCTCGAGCACGCTATCGCCTCGAACAAGATCAGAATCATCGAAGGTGACATCCGCGACGCGAAACTGGTCCGGCAGGCCATGGAGGGCATCGAGATCGTCTTTCACGAAGCTGCGATTCGAATTACCCACTGCGCCGAAGATCCACGCCTCGCGCACGACGTGCTGGCGACCGGGACGTTCAACGTTCTCGAGGCCGCCGTCCAAGCGAACGTCAAGCGGGTGGTCTCAGCGTCTTCCGCCTCCATTTATGGCCAGGCCGAAGAGTTCCCGACTGCCGAGAAGCACCACGGGTACGGCAATCGGACGATCTACGGCGCGACGAAAATGTACAGCGAGGGGCTCCTTCGCAGCTTCTTCGAGATGTATGGGTTGAACTATGTCGCGTTGCGATATTTCAACGTGTACGGCCCCCGGATGGACGCCTTCGGCGTGTACACGGAGGTAATGATTCGCTGGATGGAGCGGTTGGCGAAAGGACAGCCGTGCCTGATCCATGGCGACGGCGGCCAGACGATGGACTTTGTGTTCGTCACGGACATTGCGCGAGCCAATTCGATGGCCGCCTATTCGTCGATCACGGACGATGTCCTCAACGTGGCGAGCGGCACCGAGACGAGTTTGACCGAGTTGGCCGAGGCGCTCGGCCGCGTGATGGGGGTCGATTGTCCGCCCGAATACGGGCCGGCCCGGAAGGCCACTCCCGTCTGGAGACGCCTTGCGGATGTGCACAAGGCGGAGCGGCAGATAGGCTTCAAGGCGAAAGTATCTCTTGAAGACGGTCTCCGACAGCTGGTTGCCTGGTGGTCGCGCGAAACGAATACGCCGGTGAAGGGATTTTAGAACTGTGGAGCGATCCTGGCGTCGGCAGGCGAGATTCTGAACGACACGAGTAAGTTGCGGATTCTGCGAGGAATTCGTTCCAGCGAGACTAGGCGGCAGAGCAGGCGCAATGAATAGATAGCGCTCACCACGACGGCCACAGTTCCAAGTGAGGTTGCCACCCAGACAGGAAAGACAATGAAACTCAGGAATACCGCGCCGATCAGCGGAAGGAACAGCGCTGCCGTTCGCAGGTTCGCCGGTGACCAGCGAAACCTCGTCAGGCGGTTCACGATGGCATAGATCAGGAATCCGTGCCAGATATAGAGTCCAAAGAACGCCATCGTGGCCCCTGGCAGTCCAAAAATCCTGACGAGCACGAATGCCAGCCCCACGTGAACGACTGAGGCAGCGACTTCTGTCCAGAAGAAGATGGTCTGCACTCCCTTCGCAAGGATAACGTAGCCCATCGGCCATGCGATCACTCGAAGACCCATACCCAGACAGATCCAGCGAAGGGGTTCGACGGCCCCGGCAAACCTGGTGGAGTAGAACAGCGCAAGCACCAGCGGCGCGAAGGTAAGAGTGGCAATCACGCCTGGCCCGGCAAGCAGCAGGCCGATTTCCGCCTGCTCGTTGACGAGGCGGTTACACGCCGTGTCGTCGTTGGCGACCGCGGTTAAGCGTGGATAGAAGTCACTTCCCATAGCCTGAAGGATGAACCCCACGTACAATCCGCCAATGGCCCAGGCTGATTGATATAGGCCTGCGGCTTCGAGACCGGCGCCATTGCGCACGATGATTCTTATCGCGTAGGCCGCCCCAGTTGTCAGAACAGAGCTGGCCATGAACGCGAATCCCAGTTTGAGGAGTGCCCCGGCCTCTTCTCTGACCTGCTGCGCCGTCAAAGAAACGGTCGGAATCTTGACTTTTCGTCGGTACCACCACGAAATGCCGAGAGTAATGGTGGCCACGCCGACCAGCGAGGGCACCACGGCCGCTTCACGGAAGAAATAGACCAGGACAAGTGTCAGAGCCGCACCGAATACGGCCGTCAGCACGCCGATTCGTGCGAGGTCTGAAATTCGTCGCATTCCCTGAATCAGAGCTGCCTGACCGTCGCTGATCGCGGATACAAACACCGCGATAGAAAGAAATGCGACCGGCATAGCTAACTTGTCGCTCCCGAATGTCCACACCGACACTCGCCGGCAGAACAAGACGAGTAACGCGGCGCCAAAGACGCCAAGAAACATCGACGTCCGTCGCAGGACCGTCGCAGTCCTGGCGATGCGTTCTTCTTCGCCGGAGCCAGCCGCCTCGGCAATCTGCCGGACCCCGCTGCGGTTGATGCCCATACCGTCGATGCTGTGGGTCAGGTCGAGAACGGAGCTGTACAGCCCGACCAATCCAACGCCTGCAGGGCCCAGCAACAACGCCATCGCTTTCGCACGAACGATGCTGACGGCGATATTCACGATGGACGAACCGCCGATGATGGCGGAGGACTTCAGAATCTGGCCGTACGTGCTCTTTTCAGCCGTTACGACAGCGGCCGGTGGTTCAGGTGAGGCCTTGATCGAGCGGGCAGCGGCGGGCACGTTACAGGGGCTTCGAGGCGCCGGCCAGACTGTGCGCCTCCGGTTGAAGGATGGCCGCCAACGTCTCGCACACGTCCTGAACCTGCGCCATCGTCATGGATGGTGCCAGCGGAAGAATCACTCCTTGAAGCTGCGCGCGCTCGCTAGCCGGTAGCGGAAGCTCTGGCTCGGTCGCGTACGGACGTTCAAGGTGTGCATTCATCACGCCGCGACGCGTCGATACGCCCGCGTCGAGCATTCGCTGCATAACCACCTTCTGATCGTGAGAAGGCGACAACTTGACGCAGTAACTCTGCCAGTTCGAGCGGGCCCATGCGGGCTCGATGGGCGCCGAAACACCTTCGATAGTCGCGAGACCCTTCGTGTACTCGGCTGCGATCCGTCGACGCTCATCGACGATGGAAGCCAACCGCGTGAGCTGCACCCGGCCTATCGCCGCCTGCATGTCGGTCATGCGGTAGTTGAAACCGATCTCCGGGTAGCTCTCGAAAATGACCTCGCGCGCTCCGTGACGCACCGTGTCGGGCACGCTCATCGAGTGCTGACGCCACAGGCGAAACTTGGTATCGTAGGCAGCGTTCCCAGTCGTCACCATGCCGCCGTCGCCTGTGGTGATCACTTTCCTGGGGTGGAACGAGAAGCACGCGATATCGCCGTGAGGTTTCCCAATCTTTTCCCAGCGGCCGTTCCACAGAATCTCGCTGCCGCTTGCGCACGCCGCATCCTCGACGACCGGGATGCCTCGCCGACGGCCAATTTCGACGATCGCTGCGAGGTCGCACGGCATGCCCAGTTGGTGCACGCACAGAATCGCCTTCGTTCGCTCGGTGATAGCCGGCTCGATAAGTGCCGGGTCCATGTTGTAGCCGTCCGAGGCGATATCAATGAATACAGGCGTCGCACCGCAGTACTTGATGGCGTTCGCGGTGGCGATAAACGAGTGGCTGACGGTAATGACCTCGTCGCCAGGGTCTACACCCACAGCCAGGAGCGCGAGGTGGAGGGCAGTGGTGCAATTCGACACCGCGCACGCATGGGGCGCACCGACGAGCTCGGCAAACTCGCGCTCGAATGCGGCGACTTCGGGTCCCTGGGTTACCCATCCCGACAGGATCACGCGCCGAACCGCTTCGACCTCACGCTCGTCGAGCACCGGCTTCGCGATTGGAATCATCTGCTGGCTGGCCTGTGACACAACTACACCTGACTCGCTTTCTCCGCAACGACTCGAACAGATTGTTTCCCGGCGGCGTCCCGCCAACGGAGGAACCGTGCGGGCACGCCGGCGACGATGGCAAACGGCTCTACATCGTGCGTCACCATGGCGCCAGCGCCGACGATCGCGCCGCGGCCGACGGTGACGCCTGGAAGAATCGTCGCGTTTGTCCCGATGTCGGCCCAGGCGCCGATCCGGATCGGCTTGATCCTTAGATCCGTGTGGACAATCGGTACGTCGATCGGCGTCCCTGTATGTTCTGACCCCAGGACTTTGGCGCCCGGGCCCCAGCCCACGTATTCCTCGAGGACAAGATCCCGTGCATCCATGTAGGCCTGAGGACCGATCCAGACGCGATCCCCGATGATGGTCGTGCCATCGAAGCGACCCTGGACGTACGCCTGGGCGCCGATGAACACCCCGTCGCCAATCTCAAAAGTCTCGAGATGCTTGAACCCCACGCCGCTGCCGACCTGCAGGCCGTGGCCGCATCGCCGAGCAACTGCGCGCCAGATACAGCGGCGCATCATCGTGTCGAGCGGCCCGTCGCCGATCGCGAATCGCGCGTACAACTCGACGAGCGCCGCGGGGCTGTACGACGCCTTCAGCGATTCGGACAGCCCGATCTCGAAGTCTGGATCCGGTTGCGTTTCCTGACGACCTCGGATGGCCGGAACGATTCTCGTTCCGCGTTCCTCAGACGACATTCGCCTCCCGACGCACTGCGCTCACGACCTGTTCCACTTGCGTCGATGTCATTTCGGGGAACATCGGGAGCGAGAGCACTTCGTTCGCTGCCGCTTCGGACATCGGGAAGTCGCCGGCCTTGTATCCGAGGTCGGCGTGAGCCTCCTGGAGGTGCACCGGAATTGGGTAGTGGAGGCCTGTCTGCACACCGTCCGCTTGCAGAAGCTTCTGCAACCCGCCCCGGTCGGACGAGCGGACTGCATAGATGTGGTAAACATGTCGCCGACCGGCCAACTGCTCCGGTGGCGTCAGCATCTCTGAACCTTTCAGCAGCGCATCGTACTGGCGCGCACGCGTCCGGCGCGCTTCGGTCCACTGTTCCAAGTACCGCAGCTTCACGCCGAGGATGGCGCCCTGAATCCCTTCCATGCGGTAGTTGAAGCCTTTCAGCACGTGATGGTAGCGCTTTTCCTGGCCCCAGTCGCGCAGCATGCGCATTTTCTTTGCCTGCGCATCATCGCTTGTCACTGTCATCCCGCCCTCGCCGTACGCGCCGAGGTTCTTTCCGGGATAGAAGCTGAAGCAACCGGACACGCCGAGGGCACCCGCGCGCTTACCCTTGTATTCGGCCCCATGGGCCTGACAGGCATCCTCAATGACGGGAATGCCGTGGCGATTTGCGACTGCCAGGATACCGTCCATGTCCGCCATTTGGCCGTACAGGTGAACCGGGAGAATCGCCTTGGTGCGCGGCGTGATTGCCTTCTCGAGCTTCGCAGGGTCCATGGTGAACGACTCAGGCTCGATGTCCACGAACACCGGCGTTGCCCCGGTATAGCAAATCGCCGAAACCGTTGCGACGAACGTAAACGGGATCGTAATGACCTCGTCTCCGGGCCCGACGCCAGCGGCCAACAGAGCGAGATGAAGGGCGCTGGTGCCCGAATTCACGGCAATGCCATGCTTCGCGCCGCAGTACGACGCGAACTCACGCTCGAACGTCGCGACGTACTCGCCGAGCACGAACTGCGTGCTTTCGAGCACATTGATGACCGCGCTGTCGATTTCGGCCTTGATGCTCTTGTACTGAGCCTTCAAATCAAGAAACGGAATCATGCCGTGCATCCCGCGTAGTCGAGCTCGATGACCTGGCCGCGTTGAGCCAGCGACCGCGTGGCCGATTCGAGGATTCGCACAACACGCAGTCCAGCGTGCCCATCCGCCGTCGGGGTCTTCCTGTTCTCGATGCAGCTGATGAATTCCCGGAGCTCGATTCCGAGTGCTTCCTTCATGTCCAGTTGCGGAGCCCACATGTCGCCCGTGCGGTAGCCCACCATCATCTGATACTTCTTGTCACCATTGCCGTTGCCGTGTCCATTGCCGTTCCCGTTCACGGTAATACCCTTGTCGTACACCTTGATCTTCTCGCTGGGTTCGAGGTCGTCGTAGACAATCATCTTGCTGCTGCCGCCCACGAGCGTGCGTCGGATCTTCACCGGCGCTAGCCAATTCACGTGAATATGCGCGATCAGGTTATTTTCGAAGAACAGGTTCAGATACGCGATATTTTCGGGCTCGCCTGCGACGTGACTCATACCCGTCGCAGAGACGGCGACGGGCTTGGCCGGCAGGACGTAATCCATGATGGACAGGTCGTGCACAGCGAGGTCCCAGATCACGCTGACGTCGTGCTGGAACAGCCCGAGGTTCACCCGCACCGAGTCGTAGTAATAGACCTGCCCGAGGCCGTCGTCGACGAGCTGGCGCATTTTCCGGACGGCACCTGTGTGAACGAAGGTGTGGTCGACCGCAAGCACCAGTCGCCGGCGTTCGGCCTCGTCCACGAGCCGCTGTGCCTGCTCGGCAGTCGCGGCGATCGGCTTTTCGACGAACACGTGCTTGCCCGATTGCAACGCGCGCATGGCGAGCTCGAAATGGCTCGATACGGGCGTCGCAATCGCGACAGCATCGATGCGCGGATCTCTGAGGATCTCGTCGAAGTTGGCAGTAATCTCGACGGCAGGATAACGGCTCTGGACGCCAGAGAGACGTTCCGTCCTGAGGTCGCAAACCGACACGAGTTGTGCGCCAGGTGTTTCCCAGAAGTTGCGAACGAGGTTCGGCCCCCAGTAACCGTAGCCCACGACTGCGATACCAATCATTTCCAGCTCCTGAGTAAGTTAAACGACGTCACACTTTCGCCGGCGCATCCTTCACTCGGCCAATAACCTTCGCGGGCACCCCCGCGACCACCGCGTAGTCCGGCACATTCCGGGTGACGACCGCGCCCGCGCCAATCAACGCTCCCTCGCCAATGCTCACGCCTGCCAGAATCGTCGCGTGGCTGCCGATAGATGCGCGCCGCTTTACAAGGGTTATGGTCACCGTCCAGTCCGCATCGGTTTGAAGGCTCCCATCCGGATTCACAGCGCGGGGATGGAGGTCGTTGGTGAACATCACACCGTGACCGACGAACACGCCCTCTTCGAGTGTCACGCCTTCGCAGATGAAGGTGTGGCTCGAGACCTTGCAGTTCCGGCCGATCAAGGCGTTTCGTTGAATTTCGACAAACGTCCCGATCCGGGAACCCGCGCCGATCGTGCAGCCGTACAGGTTCACCAGATCCGGGTGGTGGATAACGACGCCTTCCTCGAGGGTGACGCTCGACGCGATCATCTCCTCAGGATTGAGCAAGGCGACGGCCATTGAGCCACGAACGGCGTTTGTCTGTAACTTGTTGGCGAGCAGCTACTTGATGGCTTTATAGAGCCGTGAAGTCTCTGTCGACTTGACGAATGTCTGCCCCGTGCATGACAAAAGGTCCGCTTCGCTACGCGATCAGCGAAGCTGGGCGATGCGTGTTTCGTTGGCCAGCCGCGCTGGGAGCGCGGTGCTATAGGTGCAGCTATCCAAACGTAAGCTCAAAAAGGACTTGAAGCCAGGGTTACGGCAGAGGCGTCGCCATATCGGTCTGGATCTCTCCGCCCGTGAGCGGTCGATTGTAGATGCGAATTTCGTCGATCAGGCCTCGGAAGTACTCGCCCCAGACCGAATTCCCTCCGATCCGGAGGGCACCGGACGTCACGCTCGCCGAACCGGTGAGGGCTTTGGTGCTCACTTGCACGCCGTTGACAAACATCCGCATGGTCGCTCCGTCGTAAGTGAGCGCCAGGTGCGTCCACGTGCTCAACGGCACCGCAGCTATCCCGTTGACCGCGATATCGCTGTTGGTGTGAACATACCCGGCGGGACGAGAGGCGTTGTTGTTGGAGTACAGCGCATAGGCTAGCGCGCTGGCCCCTTCTTTCAGGATGACGCTTCGCCATCCGGTGCCCGACGTCGGATTGATCCACGCTTCAATGGTGAGTCCGTTCGTCAGGTCGAGCGACGCTGCGTCAGCCACCGTCACCCACGCGCTGGTCCCGTTGAACGATAACGCGCTGCCGAACTTGCCTGCTGCGGTCCACGTCGCGCTCGAAATAGTCCCCGTATGACCCTGTCCGGACGCATCGGTCGTCTGAACGCCGCTGCCTTCGTTGAACCCGTAGGCCGCGACGAGTCCGTTCGGCGTTTGCGATGTATTGGAGACGGTGACGTTCGTCACCGCCTGGGATGAGTTACCCGACGCATCCCGCGCGACCGCCGTCAGCACATGCGGTCCGTTCGATGTCGTGGCGGAGTTCCATGTCACCGAATAGGGCGGCGCCGTTCGTTCGCTGCCGAGGGCCTGCCAGTCGAGCTGGAATTGCACGCCGGCCACCCCCACATCGTCTGACGCGTTCGCACTGACGGTGATCGACCCCGTCACCGTCGCCGATTGTGCCGGCGCGGTCATTGTCACCGTCGGCGCTGTGGTGTCAGCCAGTACGATCGCCGTCGCCTGGTTGGACGGTGCGCTGATATTACCGACCACGTCCTGAGCCGTGACGAGATAGTAGTAGGTTCCCGCCGCGACGCCGGAATTCGTGAAGCCCGTGGACGTCGACTGACCCACACGATTGGCCGACGACGGCTGGAAGCCTGATGTCGTTGATCGATGGATGTTGTAGAGCGCGATGCCGGTGTTATCGGTCGACGCGCCCCACGTCAGAGTTGCCGAACCGATGGCACCCTGAGCGCCGAGGCCCGATGGCGGTGTCGGCGGCTCGCTATCACTACCAGGCGCCGCAAACTGCACGAACGAGGCGACCGATGGCACTCCGGCGCTATTGACCAGGAACAGCATGTAGTAACCCGGCGGCGCGAGATTCGCGTTGGCGGGCGCCTGTATCGTGAGTGAGTTTGTGCCGGCAGTGAATCCAAGATTCACCAGACGCTGATCTTCGTCGAACGCGTGGGTGACGGCACCCGGGCGTATTAATACCACAGACGCGATGTTTGCGGCATCAGGTGTTGAGACTGTAAAGACGTTGCCGTACTGAAGCAGTCCGGGTGCGCTGCTGATCGTCGGCCGTGCACCCTTGAACAGATAGGGCGGCGAGAAGATCTCGCCCTTTGTCTGATCGATTGCCGGACCGTCGTCTCCACTGCCCGCCGTCAGGACGCGACCGTCGGGAAGGAGCAGAGCCGTCGAGTGATAAAGGCGCGGAATCGATGCGCTCGACAAGGTCTGCCATGTCTCGCTCACGGGCGACCACAACTCAGCGTGGAACGTAGCTTTGCTTACGTCATATCCGTCGAGCATCGTGCCGCCGCCGGTCACCAGCACGTTGCCGTCCGGGAGAAGCGTCGTATTGTGGAACGCGCGAGGGTAGGCCATCGATGCGACTTGCCGCCATGAAGGTGACGGTTGCGTCGTGTCGAACACGTACGCGGTGGCTGCTGCACTACCCGATGTGCCGCTGTCAGCGGCGGTGCCCGATTTCAAGATCTTGCCCGGCTGATACATTGCGGCGCTGTGACCGTCCTTGACGACTGGATCGACCGTCGTCCACGTACCGGCCACCACGTCGAGCTTTGAAGTAGCCACGGGATTCTCATTGGCACCGGCGTCGATGATCTTGCCGTCAGGCAGTACGAACATGAATGGGTAGTAGGGGACGGCCAGGCGCGCTGTCGTTAAGGTCGAAAAACGGCCAGTGGCGGGATCGAAGACTTCCGGCAGATCAGCCAGACACGTGAGGCACGTCTGTCCCCCGGAAGTCACGAGCATGCGCCCGTCCGGCAACCCTGTCGCCGTTGGATACCACCGGCGATATGCCATGTTCGGCAGGGCTGACCACGACTGGGTAACGGGATCGAAGATATTTGCGTTCGCAGCCCCGAGTGAGGGCGGGTCGTAGCCACCAACGACCAAAATCCGCCCGTCGGGTAGCTGCGCTTGTCCTGAACAGAAAAGGTTGTAGTAGGGGTTCGGGACCAGTGTGATGGTCCCCGTTACGGGATCCCACACGCGTTCAACGTACGCCGAGCTATATGAGCCCGAGTACATGAGGACCTTCCCGGTGTGCAACATGACGGCATTCACCGCCACAATCCCCAATTCGAAGGGTGTACCCCATTGCCCGACCACTGCGGGATTCGACGCGTTACTGACCGTGACCGCCACCGTGGCGGATGTGGCCAGGTTGCCGGCTGTGTCTCGCGCAATGGCCGTCAAGTTGTGCGAGCCGTCGCCAGTCGCGGATGTATCCCAGGCAATTGAGTAGGGCGAGCTGGTCACTTCGGCGCCAAGATTGCCGCCATCCAGCTGGAACCGCACGCCCGCGATGCTGATGTTGTCGGTCGCGCTGGCCGAGACGGTCGTGATACCGGCCACCGTCGCCCCGTTGAGCGGTGCCGTGACCGACACGACTGGCAGTGTTGTGTCTGAAACGGCCGGCCTGAAAGTCGCCAGCAAGGCGAACCACGTTCCACTCGCTTGAGTGAACGTCGCCGCGACACTGCCTGCGGTAGTCTGGATCTGGTATTCGTCCAGATCCCCGTTCACGAGAGAGATGGGCATGAAGCCAGGGCCAGCTGTGGCTGTATTCAAAACCCAACCGTATCCGAAGATCAACTCTCCACTAGCCGTCGTGGTCCGTGACCCGCTCGACACGCTCGTGCCAGTGCCCGTAGCCGACACTATTTGATCAACGGGAGAGCTGGGCGCGATGCCTGACCATTCCGAGACATGAATTTCGAGGGCCGCCGTATTCGAAGGCGTGATCGTGACCGTGTTCGCGCCCCCTTTGCAGATCGGGACGTACCAAATGTAGATCGTCACGTCTTGAGCGACATCGGTCACAGGTCCGATCGCCGGAACATACGTGTTTCCCAGCGTGTCTGATACAGACAGCGTTCTGGCTGGCCGTGCGGCGGACCCTGTGACGATCAAGAAATTGCCTTGCGTATTGTTCGACGGAAAGGACACCGACATGTTGTTGGTGCCGCTCTCGTTACCGTTGACATTCGATTGAATCCGGCTGATGCCGCTCGTGCCACCGTTAGTCGCGATGCTGGTGACATCATTGGCCGTGTCGTTGGCGGTATCGATTTCTCCGCCACCGGAGACTGTGACTGTGTTGGTGACTGAGTCCGGTGCGTTGCTGGCCACATTCACGGTCACGGTAATGGCCGGATAGCTGGCGCCCGCTGCGAGCGCGTCACTGCGGGTGCAGGTCCGCGTCGTGAGCATACAGTTCCAGTTCGTTCCGCTGATGGCCGACGCCGTGAGGCCCGATGGCAACGTGTCGACGACGGTCACCGTGCCCGAGGTCGCCACGCTGCCGCTGTTCGTAGCGGTGATCGTGTAGCTGCCCGTCTGGCCCTGGACGAAGTTGCCTGCGTGACTTTTCGTCACCGTCAGGTCAGCCGGCGCGGTGATGGTCGTGACATCACTGGCGATGTTGTTGGTCGTGTTGGTTTCCCCACCACCGGAAACGCTGACCGTGTTCGTGAGCGAGGCAGACGCGCTGGAGGCGACGGTAACGGTCAGCGTGATGACTGGATAGCTGGACCCTGCCGCGAGCCCGTCACTGCGGGTACAGGTCCGCGTTGTCAGCGTACAGCTCCAGTTTGTTCCACTCATCGCAGTCGCCGTGAGGCCCGACGGCAAGGTATCCGCGATCGTCACAGTGCCCGAAGTCGGCGTGCTGCCGCTGTTCGTGACGGTGATCCTGTAGGTTGCACCAACCTGTCCCTGCACGAAGTTGCCCGTGTGGGACTTGGTAATCGTCAAGTCAGGCGGCACAGTGACCGTTGTGAGATCGCTGGCGGTATCGTTGACGGTGTTGTTTTCCCCGCCGCCAGACACGGTGGCGTTGTTCGTCACGGTAGCTGGCGCGCTATTCGCGACGTTGACTGTGACGGTGATCGCCGGATAGCTGGCGCCCGCGGGCAATAGGTCGCTACGCGTACAAGTCAGCGTCGCTAGCGTGCAACTCCAGTTCGTCCCGCCGATCGCTGTCGCGGTCAAACCTGTCGGCAATGTATCCGTTACAGTCACCGTGCCGGAAGTGACAGTGCTTCCACCGTTGGTGACGGCGACAAAATACGTTGCGCCGATTTGCCCCTGAACAAAGCTACCCGAGTGGGTTTTCGAGACGACCAGATCTGGGGCACTGGCTGCGGCCGACGCGGCCTTAATCGATACGCCAGCTAACGCGAAGGTGTTAGAAGTGGTGGCAAAGCTCGCGTTTTGTACGACACCTAAGCCACCTGAAAGAACCTTGTATTCGGTCCAATCCCCAATCGTATCGTCCTGTCCCTTGGTATAGCCACCGCTCACGCCGGTCACGTTGTCGTAACAGGCATACCAGATCGCATCATTGGTGTTCGCTGGAGTGACGGGAGCACCTGTGCATACCACACTGACGGCAGGACTGAAACTCTCGTTGTGCGCATCAAACGTCGTCGTTCCTCCAGTGGTATCGGTCCCGGCAAATTCATCTACCAAGATCGAGGCGTCGGATGAACAATTCCCGACCCCACCGGTGAAAGTCACAGTAAACGTAACCGGGACAGTATTTGGAGTGATCGCCCCGAACGTACCGATGAAATCGCCATTCCCGCTGGGTCCGATCAGCCCACTGATAGGAGTAAACGTCCACCCAGGTGCACTCAGCACCATACTGTCCATGTTTGAGGTAATACATCCGATCATCACCACCACCGCGTCGTTGGTCCCAGCGGGTGTGTAGTTGAAAGTCATGACCTGATTTGTGACCACTGGGTGGGCTGAACCTCCGCCAACGTGGCTGATCAGACCCCCACCTGTGGTCCCAACGGTGGCGGTATCGCTCGCCGAATTGTTCGTTGTGTTGCTCTCACCGCCTCCCGAAATTGTCGCTGTATTCGTCACCGACGCCGGCGCGTTGGCCGCCACGTTGACCGTGAGCGTGATGGCGGGGTAACTGGCGCCTGCAGCCAAGACATCGGATCGAGTACAGGTCAGGGTCGGCAGCGCGCAATTCCAGTTCGTTCCGCTGATTGCCGTGGCGGTGAGACCCGCGGGCAGCCCGTCCGTCACGGTCACCGTGCCAGAGGTTTGTGAACCTCCGCTGTTTGTGGCGGTGATCGTGTAGCTCGCACCGGACTGGCCCTGGACAAAGTTGCCGGCGTGGGTCTTGTTAAGAGTCAGATCGGGTGGCGAGGGCTCGCCCCCGTTGGCAAGAATCTCGACCGCACTCAAATTGTATCGGTCGGCGGTTGGGGCCGTATCATTGATCGTGACAGTCGTGCCGCTCACAGGCGTCGGGCTGTTCTGTCTCTGAACCCAATAGGTGTCGCCAATCGCGGCC
>Ga0136846_1236090_pt1 | contig 14509 bp, 10 predicted proteins | sample HopSoiMetagenom2_FD_96841 | JGI IMG/M metagenome (GOLD analysis project Ga0136846, IMG submission 96841) | Grasslands soil microbial communities from Hopland, California, USA - 2 Assembly 2016 (version 4) | ecosystem: Environmental > Terrestrial > Soil > Grasslands | place: USA: Hopland...
GATCGACTCCGGGTTCGTTTTGCACGGTAATCGCGTAGGTTGGAATACCCTCGGCTTCGTAAGCTTGGATAAAGTGGACGAAATACTGCGCGTAGGCCGAATAATATTTCGGCAGAAGCTCGCCGCCGATAATCGAGTCGGTGCTTTTCATCCAACCGGGTGGGCTCCATGGTGACGCGAAGAAGAGCAGGTCAGGATTCGCCTTCTGCGCACTCTTAAGTACCGGGAGAATATAACTGCGGTCGCGTTCAATGGAAAAATGCTTCAGTTCAGGGTCTGCTTCGCCTTTTGGCCGGTCATGGTCCGTGTACCAATCTTCTCCCGCAAAATCGGAAGTGCCGATGCACACGCGCATCAGATTCATTCCGATTCCGACACTTGGGCTGACAAGGCGGGCGATCACCTGCTGACGTTTTTCGGGCGTTAGTCGGAACAGATTTGAACAGGTGCTGTGCTCGAATGAAGCCCCCATTCCCAATATGGTTTGAAATGTCCGACTGGGGTCTACATCGATCTTTCCGCCGCTTGAATCACCGGGGAAATTTGAAAATGAAACAGAACTTTCTGCCAGCCGAAGGTGAAGGTCCTCTGTCGTCGTCCAAACCCGAACTGGCTGGGCGCAAAGCGAAAAGGAGATTATAAATAGCAAACCGAGGCGAAACATCGGTCAGGAATGTATTACGGGAAGGTCGCTTTCTGGTAAAGATTTTGTAAAAACCGTTTACACAGGCGCATACACCTCAGGAGCAATGTCGCGCAAAGGCAAGCAGTTGAGTGTTTGGCTTTAAATTTGCTCAAACGCGGAGTGGGACCTCAGAGTGTGGGTTCCTAACTGAGATTGCCGTCTTCCGACCAACCAGGAAGGAGGGCGGCATTTATTCTTAGCCCGACCCTCGTTCAATGGGTCAACGTGTAGAAGATCACGTTGATCGCGAGTGGGAAGTTTTTTCTCTCCGAGTAGTTTTCGAAGAACCATGGGTCGGTCGTTTCTTCTTCCCAGCCGTCGCCATTATCGGTGTTGTGGCAGATGAAAACCATGATGCGCCCTTTGTCATCGAAGATGGCACGAAAATGGATCTGGCGCGTATTTCCACCAGCGTGATTATCTTCCCAGGTAATTCCGGTATCTTTATTGGCGATCGCCGCGCGAATATTTGGAGTTTGCAGAGAGAGGTCGTTCGGAATATCGAAGACACAGTGAAAGAGGGGGTGGGTGCGCGGGACATCAACCGGTTCGCGTTCGGGAAATATCTGTTTCAAGGCCTGGTGCACTCCATCCCATTCGGCCTGGCCCCAGAAATCATCGATCATCATGAAGCCGCCATTGGAAAGATGCTTGCGCAGGATGACGGCTTCTTCCTCAGTTAAAATAATGTTTCCGGCACCGCTCATGAAGAGCCATGGGTATCGGAACAACTGTGGATCGGTGATATCGAGAACTTTTGGATCGGGATCCACTTTCATCGACGTGAGTTGTTGGAGTCGAAAGGAGAGATTCAGATCGGCATCCGGAAAATCGGTCCACCAGGCGTAACTCGAGCGTTCGCGGCCGGTGGATTGATATCTGATTCGGGCGAAGGTGAAGACGTCGTGCGCGAATTGCGGGGCGACAGGCCATCTGGGGATATTGCCGCGATCAATTTCGCCTCCGTGAAAGGCTGCCGGACGGCTGCCGCGGCCATCGTCGCGGCGGAATTGCGCGAAAGCGCCGGTGATGACCAGCGCCGCGAGAAGAATAACAGTGAATCGTCGCAATCCTTTAAATCTCCAATCGGCTACTGAGTTTTGGAGTCGGCTTCGGCATGGAGCGTTTTCCGGATATAAGCGCGTCGCTGATCGGCGAAATTCTTCAGGCCGATGGTCTGCCGGCCGAAACCGCCGCCGCCGACATTTTCGGTCAGACTCTTCTCAAAATCTTCTGTGCTGTCGAGTTTGCGCGTGTCGGCCTTCACATCAGCGGCGATCAGGTTGTGATACTTTTCGGCGATTGGACCGAGTTTATTCCAATCGAGCCATTTCTCAGATATATCCTGAACGTAAGCCAAATAGCGAGTTCGGAGAGAAGGCACCGCCAGAAGTTTGGAAATCAGAGGTTTGTTTTCGTCGTTCGCCGCATAAAGCGGATCGAGTTCGACGCCATTGATACGCGGACCGCGGTTGAAGCCGCCGCCGCGCGGGCCGCGACCGCCAACAGGGCCTCCGAATTGGGGCCGGGGCAGGACGGCATTAAGTCCATCGCGAAGTTTTTCCTGGTTGAGCGTGCCGGATTTATCTGAATCCCATTCGGCGAACCATTTGCTGAAAGTTTCGGAAAGTTCGGAGCGGGTAAGAGAATTGTCTTTGTTGGCGTCCAGTGCGGTGAAGAGCCCGCCAAAGAGGTTCGGACGGAATCCACCGCCGGGACCCGGACCTCCACCTGGAGGACCACCTTGCGGCCCACGACCACCGGGTCCGCCTTCAGGCGCTGGTAGAATTTCGGGCATTTTTTCGGTGAACTGTTCCGGGGTGATTTTTGCATTTTTGTCCGCGGCGAGTTTGGAGAACCAAATATCCGCCAACGCGGTGAATTCCGCTTTACTCAGTTTAGCGTCCGAATTTTTGTCGGCCTGCGAGAGGAGTTGGCGACCAAGGAACATGCCGGGACCGAAGCCCGGACCGCCTGGTCCTCCAGGGCCGCCCGGACCGCCGGGGAGGGCGAAAGTCTCGTTTATGTCTTCGGGAAGGATGTGAAAACGGCCTTTTTCGTCCTGGTAAATGGCGTAGTCGCTGGTGCGAACCCAGTAACCATCATTATTGATAAGCGTATTGTCCAAGGCGATGAATCTAAGCGCGCCGTCAATATCAAGAATCGGTGCGAGGGCGGCTTCAAGTTTTTCGGGCGGAGTCTCGTTCAAAACTTTGCAGAGGCGAATGAAATCGGCCCAGACTTTCGAATTCTCTTTCGTTTTGAGTTCATAAATTTTTTTGTATTCGGCTGGATCGTCGCCCAGGTAAGCGAGGCTGCCGCGGCCGCCGGGGCTGCCGGGAACTTTCCAGCGCGCGCCTTTGGTGGTGCCGTACCATTCCTTGATAAAATCTTTGTTGAACTGCTCCGTGTTCACATAAAGACCCCAGCTTTCGCCGTTGACGACGACTCGCACGAAGTTGGCTTTGGGAGCGGGGAGATATTCGCGGGCGACGTCGCAGAACAGGACCACGCGCAGGAAGCTGGGATCTTCATGAGAGTTGAGCAGGTTCAGGGTGCGATAACCACCGAGTTGCTGATCTTTATGCGCGAAATCGAGCGAAAGATTGAACGAACGCTTTTGCCCTTCGCCGACCATGCCGAAGGAGGACATGCCGCGAAAGCGGACGCCGACGTCTTTAAGCGGTTGACCGTCGACCGTCATTTTGGCTGGCACCTGAACGTCGGTGTTTTTGAATTCGGCCAGTTCCTTTTCCCAATCAGCATCTTCGAATTCGAGGAAGAAGGTCCGGATCGTCATGGGATCGTAGAGAGGCACACCGGGGTAATTTTTTACATCGCCGGGAGAGATTTTCGGACCGGGGTTGTTCGGCTCCTGGGGTTCTCCTCTGCGAGGACCGAAACCACGGCGACCGCCGCGGCCTTCAGCTTGTTCTTTGGCGAGATATTCGCGCGCGGCTTTGCGCTCGGCGGCGTTCAGAATCTTGTCGCCGTCTTTATCAAATTGCTTTGTGAGTTTGGTCTTCTCCCGCACACCAAAGCCGCCGGGTCCGAAAGGGCGCGGCCCGCCAAGATTGGGACCGCGATCCGCGCCGTTGGCAGGGCCAGGGCCCGGCGGGACTTGCGCGAAAAGCAAAACCGCGCAGATAGAGGAGGTTAGGACCAACCCCGGCAAAAAGTAATTCCGTAATTTCATTCGTTTTTCTCTCCGGACCGGCGCGACCTACAGGGACCGATCTCGCAGAGATGGTGACACATGGGCGTCGGGCAAAGTTACAAAAGCTCCCGCCAAGACGGTTCAGACCCAGTTTATGACGAATTTCTTCCCATCTTCGTTGCGATTTCCTGCAAAGGCATGAAGCGTGAGGTCAACGCCGTTTGGCCGAAAGATTGAGTCCACCCAGCCGACAGGTTCTTTGTCGGCGAAATTATATCCAACGGCCGGGAGATTTATCAGCTTCAGGTGATCGCGCTCGGTGAGGGACCAGACGTGAGAATGGCCGTAGAAGATCGCTTTGACTTCGGAATGAGGAGTGACGATTTCAAAGAGGCGATCGGCATCGAGGAGTTCGCCGTCCCCCTGTCCCAACGTGTGATGGACGAAGATAATCGTGGGAGTGTCTCAACTTTCGGAGAGATATTTGGCGAGCCAAGCGCGCTGGGTCTGGCCAAGGAGCCCGGCCGCTTTGTTGGTGTAAAAGAGCGAATCGAGGATGACAAAACGGATCCATTGCTGGTCCACGACGAGAACGTATTTGTCTTTGACACTTTGCTTGAGGGTCGCAGGAGGGGGAAAGGCTTTTTCGAAATTGGCACGATCATCATGGTTGCCGAGGCTCATGTAGATGGGGGCGACAGAGGCGATCGGCTCGAGGAGGGATTTCACTTCGGCATAATCGGCGGGGAGACCTTCCAGACGGGCAGCATCGCCGTTTAAGATGACGCCTTCCGGGCGGGCGGCGGAAACTTCGGGCACTATCTGCTTGAGATTTTCCCAGGGGTTAAATCCGCGATAGCCATTTTTCTTATCGCCGGGAACGTGCGTATCAGAAAGGAGGGCGAGATGAAGCTGGGGATCGGTATTCGCGCGGGCGGGGGTGGAGCTGCAGCCTGAAAGGACGAGAGCGCCGGTGGTGGCGGAAATGGTTTTGAGAAAGGAACGGCGCTGAACCGGCTGATAGAAAATTCCTGGCATAAAGGAAAAAATCTGTCCGCGAGCATCGCGTGAAGCAAACAATTTGTTTCGAGAGGAACAGATTTGTGTGTGTGTTTTGTTTTTTTGAAAAACTGCGTTTGTTGTGTTTATTTTGCGGAAGGCGCTCAGAGGCAGGTTCTTTCGTCTGTTTATGGCGGTGTTTATTTCGTGTTTATAAACACACAAGTTGTGTGGAAGAGAATGTCCGAGGCGGACCCCCGAACCGGCCGACAGGACGTCTGCGCTATTTGTGCGGAATCGTCCAAAATCTGAGTCAACAATTGTGGTGTGGGGCGACTGTCTCAGAAATTTTAGTTTTTGCTGAGAAATTGACGTAAGTGGTTGGTAAATGCGAAAAAGTCTCAGTTCAAGCTGAGAATTCTCAGATTGTCTCAGGTTTGTCTCAGCTTTTCTCACCACAATCTCAGGTTGTGTCTCAGCTTTTTTGGTCCGTGTACGTAGCTCGTGCGTGTTCATTTTATTCCAGTCCTTTCAATGTTGTTGCTGGCGCTGATTCAAAAGGCTTTTGTGCGATTTGAATCCAGATCGCCAACTCATTTGATCTTTAGGAGACCTTTGAGGATTAGTCGGGACGAATCGGTTGGATCGGACGCGTTTGCTTGATCTTTTTCCGCAAGGACATTGTCGTTCATCGAGCACAGACCTGCGGGTATGCTCCCGATTCACTTCTCGCCTAGCGCAAAAATCTCAGCGCACCGCATTCCTCCCAATCAATTCGGCCCGGCAGGGACACTGCTACGAGCAGAGCCAGAGCACAGCTGTGCTCAGTTCCATTTAGTGGGGATGAAAAGCTACTACCAGCCGGGTAGTCGATCTTCAGACCAACTTAAAGTCTCCGATCAGATTTTGGATGAGAAAAAACGGAAATGCAAAAAATTATTTTGTAACGCGTGTCTACATTTTCCGGCACGAAAGTTGCGAACATTCAAACCCGGAAAATCCTTTCTAAATGTCCGCTTCCGAACTGCTGCGCCGCTATGCGGTAAACAAAGAAGGGTAAAGTCGTGTTGAATCAAACGAAAGTTTCTTATGTTCTTCCGGGTTAAAAAAACCGTAAGCCTATTCAGGGGCTTTGGGGAGTTTAGGGGACGGGGTGACAAGCAAAGGGTGTTTTACGATCTGGCCAGAGGTTATTGAGCAGTGAGCGTTGATCATTTTTTATTTGGTATTGGAAGGGGTGCGAGGCTGGAAGCCTCGGAACTGGCAGCCAGGGATGGCTGCGCTACATTTTATTGTCTTTGTTTCCAGAGGCGGAGGGAATTGGTGGCGGCCCAGCGCACGTACGAATTGGTATCGAGGCAGAGTTGTTGGAGGATGAGCGGGGTGGAGTCGGCATGGGGACAGGCAACGGGTAAGGCGATGGCGACGATTTTTCGGGTTTCGGTCCAGCGGCTGGTTGAGTTCATAATGAAAGTTTTTTCAAGGACGGATTGATCGATGGGCATGGATTTCAGTTCGCGGGCGAAGGCTTCGATGCGGGGTCTCAGGCCGGAGGCGCTTTCGGGGCGGGAATTTGTTAAAACTACGGTGATTATCTCTTGAGGATCGGAGCTGGAGCGGAGAGCGAATCGAGCGGCGTCCAGTCTGAAATCCAAGGGCAAGGCGGCGAGGCCCAAGCCATTGGTCATTAAAAAGAATGCTTTTCCCGGATGGCTGGCGGCGAGGGCGCGAATGGCAAGGGCTTTGAGCGGACCGCCTTTGTATGTGTTCATGATGGCAGTGACATAATTTTCCAAAGGGCCGGCCGCTGTTCCCAGAATGGTGACGGCCTGGCAGGCGGCCATTTGTCTGAGCCCGGGTTCGGGAGATTGAAAATAGCGAATCTTGTTTTTGCGTTTCCAGGTGGCGAGCCAGCTGGGTTTGGCGGTGAGTTCCTGAATGAGGAATGGGAAGCCATTGGTTCCGCATTCGGAAATGGCGGCGGCGCTTTGGGCGAACTTCAATGAGTTCTGCTCAGACTCGATCAGGTCATTGACCCAGGCGGAATAACGGCGGCCCTTGAGGATGGGATCGACTGTTTTGCTCTGTTGGAGAATGAAAATGGCCGCCGCGATGGCAATGCTCGCTGCGACGATTGCGTAACGGAAAAGAAGGCGGCCAATCCTGCTGCGGATTTGCATCTGGAGTTGGACAAGAGCGGAGGGCCGGAGTGTCGCGGGGCAACCATAAGAACAGTTCCAAGAAATAAAATCCTTCTGCTTCTTTCGAGAGAATTCTAAAGCTAGTCGAACATGAGCCTCATCGGCCCACCGCCGTTTGCTGAAATGCCGGATCAGCCGCGTTACCATTCTCGATTCTCCGCAATCCACTCTGCTGAGCCATCGAACCCGCAAAGCTCAACGATCCGACTCAAGCAATCGCAGATGTCCTCTCTCTCGATTGTGAATATCCAACCCTGATCCAGTTTGTTGAATCGCTCCACGCACTGATCCACCGCTTGCTGGATTTCCATTTCCGACGCCGACGAACCAAGGGCAATGAGATTGTCGATCAACAAGCGAATAGCTTGCTCGGCATCGGCGACTGATTGCGGTGAAACGCTGCCGTCCCACGCAGAAAAGAAACGTTGGTCGCGGAACTTTTGTAATGCGCCGATGTCGAGCATAACCGTGTGATGTGGCCTTGCAGCATGATCCCTGTCTGGTTTGACGCAAAGCCATTTCGGAGTATGCCAAAGAGCGATTGTGCCATGCAGATGCCGCTCCTACACGGAGCTTGCGAATTCTTTTGGAATCGCTGCTACAAACATGGTCCGCTGGACCTGTTGGCGGAGGCGAGAAATGGGAAGAATGGGACTAATAGGAGAATAGGATAAAAAGGAGAGGGTTCTGAAATTTAGTCTCCTGCCCTGCCGGCGGATCGGATGAGAACGAGATTTGTTGTTGTTTTTGAAATCGTTTTTCCTTGTCGCGGTTGGGCTGGTTCTTTTTACTTTGGGCGTGCGGTTTGGTTTCGCTTTATTGGCCACAATCATTCTGGCTTTGAAAGTCAGCGCGTTCTCGCTTTTAGGTCCGTTCGAGGAGTGGCAAACGCCGGCTTTAGGATATAACCCGCTGGGCAACGAGGTGGGCGCCCCGAAGAATCTGGGTGAGGAGTACCGATGGAATGTGCCGGTGATTACATATGGGTTTGATGAGTCTTTTATGGACTATTTTGGCGTGCTGGGAGTGGCCGCTGTTGATGATGCATTTTTTTATTTGAATGCGCTTCCCACCGCTTCTGCGGCTGAGTTGGGAAATTTTTCCATTGATTCGAGGAGATTCAATTTCCGAGCTCAAGCGGAGAACATCGTTGATCTTAAATCCGTGGCATTGGGACTAATGATCGAGCAACTGGGGCTCGCGAATCCGGAAAGATACGTTTGGTGTTTGCGAGATCGTGAAGCCTTCTCGCAGCCTGCTATCACAAACTATTACGTGGTGAATCGAAATTTTGATCCGGAATCTCTATTACCTTCTCCATTTATTAATGAGACTCGTTATAGCTATTCAGTTTTTGAATGGGCGACGCCACAATTCGCTGATGCCGGGGAGTATGCAGTTGACCCCGAACATAGTTATGCTTCCGCAGCGGGCCAGTTCACTCAACTGTATGGCGGGCCGGAGCCCGGCTTGTTTTTAAATGGCATTACTCGAGATGACTTTGGTGGACTGAAATATTTGTTGAGCAGCAATAACATTAACGTGGAAATCCTGCCGGTTGGGACCGGAGCAAAAGACGGTTCGACCAATTTTGTAAACTTCGCGTTACGGCCGGGGGTAGAGAAGCTGAAGTTTGAAAAGATTTGAGAAGTGTGGTACGAGCGCGACCTGGTCGAAGACCTTCGAGTTCACTGATACATACATTTTGGATGGAACGCGGCGTCAACAGCAGTTGGTTCGCACGGTGAGGAGGCCGGATATTGTTTTTTCTGCTCGCGATCTCGGGCCGTATCCCAACAGTGTGTTCCCCGTGGCTTTTGTGCGCTCGTCGCCAAATTGGACGGTGCCGGAGCGAGATGCATCTCAAGCAGGTCCAGGGACTCTGCAAGGATCCGTCACTATCACGTTTGCGAAAATGGGAGTGGGTTATATTAATGAATTTCCCGGTTACACAACCGAAGGAAGTGTCATTGGTGGCCGGTTTTTTGCGCCGTTTAAGTGGGGTTGGTTCAACGGGTCAATCGCTCCGATCATTTCTTTTCCGATTGGTGTTGCGCAGGGTTTTCCTTCGGTCTTGCGAGTGGAAGAAAACATTCCGGAATCGCCCGATCTCATCTTTTGGAATTTAAGCGGTTATCCGAATGTGGAGTATACCATCGAAAGCTCCGTTGATCTGAGGAATTGGAGTGAGTATCAACGCGTCTCGAGCCCGAGCGGGGGTTACAGTTTTACGACATCAAAGACTACGAATGAACCGGTTCGGTTTTTTAGGGTGAGTTCGAGAGCGGGGTTTTAAGATTGTTTAATGTTTCTTGCGTGGTCACGGAGTCCGCAAGCGATAGGCCTCCATGGCGACACCGGGTTCGACGTGGTCGGTGAAGGTGACGGGGGCGAGTGGAATAAAACCGACAAGCTTCAGGTATTCCCAATCGCGGAGGTTCGATGAACGATCGAGATAGAAGATGCTGAAGGGGGCGTAGCGGTTGAGCGCGGCCTGGTCGATTTCAAGTTCGGCGATGGGTGTTTGATTGAAGAAATCGGTTCGCACTTTGCGCAGGCGCAGAATCGGAGGGATGGGCGGCGCGGCGCCGATATCGAGGGTCCAGGACAATGCGGTGACCGCCAGATGAGGGCGAGACGCCCGCTGACCCATCGATGAGCGGTGATGCCAAACTGATTTCCTTTTATTGAGCGTTGAAGGATTAATTTTGATCCAATTTAAAATGAACATCAGTGAGGAGGCAGTGGCAGAGCCTGACGAGTTCACCATCTAAAGCGCGCAACTCGCCCCTGGAAACTGGCAGCTCGTCCTTTTGCGTTCGTGAGATTGCTTTTACGAGGGTAAACGAAGGCAAAAACTGTCCAGATGACACTAAACGAAACCAAAGTTATCTACACGCCGCCGCGCAATCCGACTCTTCCTGGATCGAATGCACCGTGGAAGAAGCTTTCCATTGCGTTATTCGCATTTCTGATTTCTTTTCATTGCGGCGCGGCGATCAATTGGTACGCGCCTAATCCGAACTACTCGACGGCGCGGAATTGGAGTGAGCGCGCGTTGGAAAGCATCCGGATGGACACTCCACATCCTCCGGCGCAAGCCAGAAATTTATTCACTTACTCGGTCTGTATGTACGACGCGTGGGCGGCTTACGACACGAATGCGACCGGGTTTATCTATCGCGGGAAACATGCGGCCGCGGATATCACTGGCGCGCGTCAGGAGGCGATCAGCTACGCGATGTATCGAATGATGGTGGAGAGGCTTGCTTACTCGCGAACCGCGACAAACCAGGCGCAAAGAAATCCCGATTTCATGGCCGCGATGGGATACGATCCCAACAATACTTCGCGCGATACCTCGACACCCGCAGGAGTCGGAAACAGCGTTTATGAGGCGGTCTCAGCGTGGTTTCTGGGCGATGGTTCGCTGCAAACGAACGGTGTGGCGTATCCGAACGCCAATCCACCGGTGGCTTATCCGGACTATCCCGCTGGGAATGCGCGGCGGTATAGCTTTCCGAATCTCTATCCATTGAATCCGTTCCTGCCCGGAATTAGCGATGGAAGTAATCATACGGTTATCGATATTAACCAGTGGCAGCGCCTGGTGGTGGCCAATGCGATCGACCAAAATGGTTTCCCCGTAAATCCGCTCCAGGGTTATGCGGGGGCGCCCTGGCTATGGGTGCGAACTTTCGCATTGAGCCGAACTGATTCGCAAAAGCCGTGGATTGATCCGGGGCCGCCGCCATTCGTTGGGACGGCGACCGATGCGGAGTTTAAGTCCAATTTGGTGGCGGTAATTCGCTCGAGCAGCCAGTTAGGAACGGCGGACGGTGTGACAATCGATATTTCACCTGGGACTATCGGCGACAACACACTTGGGGCGAATGATGGTCATGGCTATACAACGAATCCCGTGACGGGACAAGCTTATGCTCCGAATCCGGTATTGCGTGGAGATTTCACACGCGCGCTTACGGAATTCTGGGCCGATGGTCCGTCTTCCGAAACACCGCCCGGCCACTGGAACGCGATTGCGAATCATGTGTCTGATGACACGGCCGTCAGAAGGATTGGCGGGACTGGGCCGGAGGTGGATCGGTTGGAGTGGGATGTGAAATTCTATTTTGCAATCAACACGGCCCTGCATGATGCCGCGTGTGCCGCATGGGCGGTGAAGCGCGTGTACAATGGCTGGCGGCCAATCGGCGCGATCCGGTACTGCGGCTCGGCCGGGCAAAGCAGCGATCCGAATTTGCCGTCATATCACACGAACGGGTTGCCGCTGGTGCCAGATTTGATTGAGCTGGTCACTGACGCTACGGTCGCTTCGGGCCGGCACGCTGGATTGACGCCCGGGAAGATTGCGGTCTTTTGTTGGCCAGGGCAGCCGCAATTTCCCGATACGGATACGAGCGGAGTTCATTGGATTCATGCAGAAGATTTCATGCCGTATCAAAAGAAGACGTTCGTGACTCCCGCATTCCCCGGATACATTTCGGGTCACAGCACGTTCAGCCGCGCGGCCGCGGAAGCGGTGACGGCGTTTACTGGTTCGAAGTGGTTTCCGAATGGCCTTGGTTCCTATACCATCACGAAACTGATCAATGAATTTGGCCCCACACAACCGGTCACATTGCAATGGGCATCGTATTATGACGCGGCGGACCAGGTGGGCCTTTCGCGAATCTGGGGCGGAATCCACCCGCCGGTAGATGATTTCGCCGGTCGCCGTGTGGGCGCGCAGGTCGGAAAGACCGCATGGGAACTGACGCGGAAATTTTTCGATGGTTCAGTGATCAATTCGGAGGTCAAGCTCACGAACCGTCAAGTTGACGCAAATGGTGTGGAAGTTCGTTTCAACGCGGTGCGGGGACTTTATTATAGAGTTGAAAGTTCGACGAACGTGGAAGGGCCTTATACCAATGGCGGGGGCGCAGGAGAGGTGGCATTGGAGGCTTCTATGGCGAGCACAAACTCTTCGGCTGGTCCCCAGAAGTTCTTCCGAGTATCCGCATCGCTCACGCCGTAGCTGCCATGCTCCGGAGGAGATATCGAGAAAGTGAACGGGGATGAGATTAGTTGGTTCGAAATCACGCGCGTTTACGCTGATTGAATTGCTGGTCGTGATCGCGATCATCGCGATTCTTGCCGGAATGTTATTGCCGGCTCTGAGCCGGGCGAAAAGCAAAGCGCAGCGGACCGCATGCGTGAATAACCTTAAGCAGGCCGGACTGGCCATGCGGCTGTGGGCTGATAGCAATGAGGGAAAATTCCCATGGAAAGTGGATCAGACCCAGGGGGGTGGAAAACCGAACGGGAGTGATAATGCGAAAGTGGACCTTCAGCTTTCCCTGGCCTCGAACGAGCTGGGTTCGACGAAAATTCTGCTTTGCCCGAGTGATGTGCGCCGGGTCTGGGCGACAAACTTTTCCACGATATCGCTGACGAACGTCAGCTATGCGCTTTGCAGCGAAGCCGAGGAAACCAGACCGCGCGTGATGCTGGCGACAGATCGCAATATGACCGGATTCGATTTCACAGGGCTGCCGGATAATATCAATTGCTTCGTTCTCACCTCGCCGGATACGGGAGCTCGGACCGCGAAATGGCGAAAAGGAATCTGTCACGGCGCAAATGCAGGGATTGTGGCGTTGAGCGACGGTTCGGTTCAACAACTGAACGACTCACGACTTGTGCAAACCCTTGTTGGTTACGATCCGGAGACGGAGACTGACGGCGGGAATTTGCAATTTTTCTTTCCCTGAACATTTAGAGGGGAGCCAATGACTTCGCTCGGCGAGTTTAGAACATTTTTAACATCGAGAAAAGTCCGGTCGCGCGCCTGGAAGCTCCGGAACCGGCAACCAGGATGGTTGCGCTACATTTATTCCCGATTGTGCGTTGCTTGCGATACGCCCAATCTTTTCCCGTTTCGATCTCGAAAGTAATCCCGGCGTCATTTTGATGAACCGTTCAAGCTTGGGGCATCGATGAATCCCAACCTGCTTTATCAGTGAGAAAACTTTCGCGCGCCGGCCGCCAGGAGTTAAGGCGATCGTTGAGGAGTTGGCCGCTGAGAACGCCGCCCTTATGTTGCAGCCCATTGCGAAGGGGAGTTGGGTGTAGAAAAGATTGTTTCTAGATGTGAACTGCTCTATAAGGTTGTAGTCGCCATTAGATTATTTGTGGCGATGAAAACGACGACGAAAGCATTTCTCCGGCTAATGAACAAGTTCTGGTTTTGTGGTTGGATGTTTGTGGTTGCCTCGTTTCACGCTCAATGTGTGAGGGCGGGAAGCGCGGTGGAGCCCGCCTTGCTTGGGCAATGGCCCGGATATGAACATGGAGGTTGGGTTGACCGGATTGAGGTGGGAAATGGTCGGGCTTACCTGGCGGACGTTTATGGGGGAGTACATATCCTGGACGTGAGCAATCCGGGCAAGCCGGTTCGAATGGGAGGGTACCCTTATTTTACAGGAGGTTGGGAGGAGGATTTAAAAATGGTTGGAAGTGTTGCTTTCGTAACTCCGCTGACGTCGACCTTCGACCAGTACGGAATCGGCTTGGAGATTGTGGATCTGACTGACGCGAAGGCCCCGAAGCGATTGGGCGGTTATAACGTTTTCAACAATCGCGGGAGTATTGGAGGATTAAGTGTAAATGGGAATCGAGTGTTCCTGACGGGGATTAATCGCTCTGAAATGCATATTCTTGATATCAGCGACCTGAGCAATCCGACTTTGTTGGGCCGTTACGTGAGCAGCAATGGGCCGCTGATGCGAGTGACGGTGGAGAGGAATCTAGCGTTTATCCAGAGCCAAAGCTTACCACCGAAGACAGAGGGCGGCCTGCAAATTGTCGATATCAGCGACGTCGCGAATCCGACTTTATTGAGCCTTTATGAGAATGGCGGATTTGCAGTGCAGGTGACGAACAACCTGGCTTATTTAAGTGAAGGCCTTGAAATTGTGGACGTGAGCAACCCAAGGGTGCCGGTGCGAGTCAGTAAATACGATACGAACAACCACACTGAGGTGAAGATAGAAGGCGATGTCGCATACGTTTCCGGAATAGAGATTGACGGCAAGGGTTTGCAGATCGTGGATCTGAGCAATCCAGCCGCTCCGGTGAAGATCGGAAGCTACTTTACCAATAAGAATATCAGTTCGTTAGCGGTAAAAGATAAACTGCTTTACGTGGTGAATAAGGATCCCCTTTTTGTGATGAACGGGCTCGAAATTATGGATGTGAGCGAGCCGACAGCGCCGGTGTTGGTGGGATCGTTTAACGAATCATTCGGAAAGAGCCGGGAGCTGGTCGTAACGAACCATCTCGCGTTCCTGGCGGATGGGCGGCTAAGGATATTGGACGTAAACGATGCGGCGAGACCGGTTGAGGTAGGAGTGTACGCCGGCGCGGAGGCAGTTGCGGTCACGGGGCAACTGGCATTTATCGTGA
>Ga0136846_1235237_pt1 | contig 14508 bp, 12 predicted proteins | sample HopSoiMetagenom2_FD_96841 | JGI IMG/M metagenome (GOLD analysis project Ga0136846, IMG submission 96841) | Grasslands soil microbial communities from Hopland, California, USA - 2 Assembly 2016 (version 4) | ecosystem: Environmental > Terrestrial > Soil > Grasslands | place: USA: Hopland...
ATGGCGCGTGCCGCGCGGAACGTCAGCAGATCGGCGGCGCCGGGGCCGGCACCGACGAACGTCACCTTGCCGGTGGGAGCGCCAGTCGAAACGTCGGCCGTGGGAGCCATGGGGCGAGATCCTCTCGTACGGAATGTCGTGAACGTCAGTGAGTATGCGGATGGGTGCGGAGGTGCGCGAAGGCGGGTCGATCGGATAGCAAGAGCACATGGCGGTCTTCGTCGCGCTCGGCGCGTTCCTGATGACGCTGGCCGGCGGCTGGACGGCACTGCGTGTGACCGACCGCCGCCATCTCGTCCTTGGCCTGGCCGGCGGCCTGATGCTGGGCGTGGTCGGCCTCGACCTGCTGCCGGAGGCGCTGCGTGCGGCGGGCGAGGACGTGTTCGGCGTACCGGCGGCGCTGCTGCTGTTCGTCGCCGGATTTCTGCTGGCCCATCTGGTGGAACGTCTGCTCGCGGTACGGCAGGCCGCGCACGGCGCCGCCACGGGCACCGTGGACCACGGGCCGAACGGCGGCCGGGCCCCCCAGGTGGGCCTGACGGCAGCCGCCGCCATGGTCGGCCACAGCGCGATGGACGGTGTGGCGATCGGCGCCGCCTTCCAGGTGGACGGCGGCATGGGCCTCGCCGTCGCGCTCGCCGTGATCGCCCACGACTTCGCCGACGGCTTCAACACGTACACGATCACGAGCCTGTACGGAAACGCCCGCCGCAAGGCCGTGGCCATGCTGTTCGCCGACGCGGCGGCACCGGTCGTGGGCGCGGCCACGACCCTCTTCTTCACCATCCCCGAACAGGCACTCGGCGGCTATCTCGGCCTCTTCGGGGGCGTACTGCTCTACCTCGCCGCCGCCGAGATCCTCCCCGAGGCCCACCACGAACACCCCGCCCACTCGACGGTGCTGTGCACGATCGCGGGCGTGGCGTTCATCTGGCTGGTGGTCGGCCTGTCGGGCTGAGCCCGAGCGTGCGCCGTCGAGGCGGTGGTTCACAACTTGCCGCCCCGCCCGCCGTCGCGCGGCGCCGGCGCGATGAGCGTGGACAGATAGGGGAGGGGCGCACCGTCGAGCTCACCGGCGGGCCGGATGGACTCCTCGGCCAGCCCCAGAGCCGACCCCCACACGGCATCGCCGATCCGCCCGCTCTCCCGCAACGCCTCGGCGACCTCCTGGGCCTGCCGCCCGAACTTGTACGCGACGACCGTGCCCGGCCCCTTGAGCGCCTCCTTGAGCACAGCGGCCCCCGCGGTCACCGGCACGAGCGTCAACGGCTCGGTCCCCTCGGTCAGTACGGCCCCCGACCGCGCCGCCAGATCCTGCATCGCGGTGATACCCGGCACCGTCTCGACGACGACCGACGGCACCAGCTCCCCGATCGTGTGGGCGAGATACGTGAACGTCGAGTACACGTTGGGATCACCGATGGTCGCGAAGGCGACGACGGAATGCGCGGCGAGCAACTCGGCGACCCGGGCACCGGCGGCATCCCAGGCGGCCTCACGCCGGCCACGGTCGGACCGCTCGTTCAGCGCGAAGACGACCCGGACGATCTTCTCGGCGCCCACATAGTGCAGCACCGTGGCTTCGGCCCGCCCCCGCTCCAGGGTGTCCATCACGGGTACGACGACCACATCGGCGGCCCGCAACGCGTTGACGCCCTTGACGGTCACCAGCTCGGGATCACCGGGCCCGACCCCCACACCGACAAGCCTGCTGACGCTGCTCCTGCTGCTCATGACGTCCGGCACCTTTCCACGAACCGACGGGCGACACCGGGCGCCGACGCCCAGTGCGTGTGCAGATAACTCGCGTGCACACCACGCTGTACAAACCCTTCGACCCGGCGCTCCGCCCCCCGCACACCCCAGGCGGGAGCGGTCCCCGCCCCGGGCTCGACGACGGTCCGATGAAACTCGTGCCCCCGCATCCGGGTACCGGCCGCCGCGAGTGAACTGTCGCTCACGGCCACGGCATCCCGGTAGCCGAGGGTCAGCCGTTCCGTCATCCGGGCGGTGGCATCGAGCACCCCGCACATGGGCAGCCCGTCCAACTCCCGGCACAGATACAGCAACCCGGCACACTCGGCGGCAACGGGCGCACCACTCTCGGCGAGGGCGGCAACGGCCTTGCGCAGCGGCTCATTGCCGGACAACTCGGCACAGAACACCTCGGGAAACCCGCCCCCGATGACCAACCCCCGCGTCCCGTCCGGCAGCTGCTCATCCCGAAGCGGATCGAACACCACAACCTCGGCCCCGGCGGCCCGCAACAACTCAATATGCTCGGCATAGGAAAAGGTGAAGGCGGCCCCACCGGCAACAGCAACGGTGACAGCCCCCAGCCTGTCCGGCGTTTGAGGACAAGGCCCGTCCAGGGCCGAAGGGGGGTCTGGGGGCACAGCCCCCAGGGACGGGACGGGAAGGGGCGGCGGGGGCGAAGAAAACACAGCCTCCCCCGCATCCCACCCCCCACACGACAACGCCCCAGCCCCCCGCGCAACCCGCATCAGCGCATCGAGATCGCACCCCGCCGCAACCTGCGCGGCCATAGCCGCAACCGCGGCCATCGCCTCCCCCCGCCGCTCACCGACCGGCACCAACCCCAGATGCCGACCAGGCACATCCACCTGCGGAACCCGCCGAAGCACCCCCAGCACAGGCACCCCCACCGACTCCAACGCCTCCCGCAGCATCCCCTCATGCCGATCCGACGCGACCTTGTTCAGGATCACGCCCCCGACCCGCACCTCCGGATCCCACGACACGAACCCGTGCACGAGAGCCGCCACGGACCGGGACTGCGAGGACGCGTCCACCACCAGCACCACAGGCGCCCGCAGCAACTTCGCCACCTGAGCCGTCGACGCGAGCTCACCCTCGCCCGCGGCCCCGTCGTACAACCCCATCACGCCCTCGACCACGGCGAGGTCACACCCACGCGACCCGTGCGCGAACAACGGCCCGACCAAATCGGGCCCGCACATGTACGCGTCGAGAGTCCGCCCCACCCGCCCAGCGGCGAGCGCGTGATACCCGGGGTCGATGTAGTCGGGCCCGACCTTGTGCGCAGACACGGCAAGCCCCCGCGCGGCGAACGCGGCCATCAACCCCGTGGCGACGGTGGTCTTGCCGCTGCCCGAGGAGGGCGCGGCAATGACCAGCCGGGGCACCGATGTCACCACTCGATGCCCCTCTGCCCCTTCTGTCCGGCATCCATCGGATGCTTGACCTTCGACATGTCGGTAACGAGATCGGCGAACTCGACCAGCTTTTCAGGGGCGTTGCGCCCGGTGATCACCATGTGCTGAGTACCGGGCCGATCCCGCAGCACAGCCACCACCTCATCGACATCGACCCACCCCCAGTGCATGGGATAGGCGAACTCGTCGAGCACATACAGCTTGTACGTCTCGGCGGCGAGGTCCCGTTTGACCTGCTCCCAGCCCTCCCGGGCCTTCTCCTCGTTGTCGAGCTGCGCGTCGCGCTGCACCCACGACCAGCCCTCACCCATCTTGTGCCAGTCGACGGACCCGCCCTCCCCGCTGGCCCCCAGCACCCGAAGCGCGTTCTCTTCCCCCACCTTCCACTTCGCCGACTTGACGAACTGGAACACCCCGATGGGCCACCCCTGATTCCAAGCCCGCAGAGCAAGCCCGAAAGCAGCGGTGGACTTGCCCTTACCGACCCCGGTATGCACCACGACCAGCGGCCGATTACGCCGCTGCCTGGTCGTCAGCCCGTCCTCCGGCACGACACTCGGCTGTCCCTGCGGCATTACGCGACCCTCCTGTTGCTCTGCCTGTCACCCTGTACGTCCCTGACCAGCCCGGCGATCGAATCAGCCCGCAGCTCATCGAGTGTCACAGCGGTACCGCCCAGGTCGCCGGCCAGCTGAGCGGCCAGCCCGAGCCGCACCACTCCCGACTCGCAGTCGACGACGACCGAGGCGATCCCCTCGGCCGCGAACAACCGGGCCGCCCGCGCCCCGAGCGCGACCGGCTCGGGCCCTCCGGTGGCCCGCCCGTCCGTAACGACCACGACGAGCGCCCGCCGCGCGGGATCCCGGAGCCGCTCGACCCGCAGCACGTCATGCGCCTTGAGCAGCCCGGCACCGAGCGGCGTCCGCCCACCCGTGGGCAACGACTCCAGCCGGGCCGCAGCCGCGTCGACCGACGACGTCGGCGGCAACGCCACCTCGGCACCCGCCCCCCGAAACGTCACGAGCCCCACCTTGTCCCGCCGCTGATAGGCATCGAGCAGCAACGACAGCACAGCGCCCTTCACGGCACTCATCCGCTGCCGGGCCGCCATCGACCCCGAGGCGTCGACGACGAACAGGACCAGATTCCCCTCACGCCCCTCCCGGGTGGCCTGCCGAAGATCGTCCCGCCGCACGACCAGCCCACGCCCGACCCGCCCCCGCGCCCGCTGATGCGGCGCGGCGGCCTGCACGGTGGCCGCCAAGTGCAGCTTGGTGAGCGCCCCTTGAGGCCGCCGGGACCCCGTCGTCCGTCCCCGCTCGGTACGCGCCCGCGACCGCCGCCCGGCCGCCCCCTCACCGACACCGGGCACACTCAGCACCTTGGTACGAAAGGGCTCACCGGCCCGCACGGGCTGCTGCTCACCGGAACCGCCCCCCGACTGCTGCGGCACCCCGCCCTCCCCGGCCTCGGGCCGCGCACCGGCGTCGTCCCCCTGCGGCCCGTCGGACTCCGGCGCCTGGCCACCGCCACCCCCGGGCCCGTCCGACCCAGGATCGGGATCACGGTCAGGATCAGGATCCTCGTCGTCACCCTGACCCTCACCCCCACCCGAACCCTGTCCGCCGAACTCCTCCAGCGTCTCGTCGAGCTTGTTCTCGTCAAGTCCGGGCGCGTCAAAGGGAGAACGGCGCCTGCGATGCGGCAACGCCAGCAGCGCAGCCTGCCGTACATCCTCCGCGAGCACGTCGGTACGCCCGGCCCAGGCAGCCAGCGCGATCGCCGTCCGCGCCATCACGATGTCGGCGCGCATCCCGTCCACCTCGAAGGCGCTGCATGTGGCCGCGATCTGCCGTAGCGCCCCGTCCCCGAGCCGCACCGACGGCAGCAACTCCCGCGCCGCCCTGATCCGCGCTCGGAGGGCACTCTCCTCGTCCGCCCACCGAGTGGCGAACCCGGCAGGATCGTCGTCGTACGCCAACCGCCGCCGAACGACCTCCACCCGCTGATCGGGCTCCCGCGAGGCTGCGACCTCGACGGTCAGCCCGAACCGGTCGAGCAATTGGGGCCGCAGTTCGCCCTCTTCGGGATTCATGGTCCCGACGAGCAGGAAACGCGAGGCATGCCGTACGGAGACCCCCTCGCGTTCGACGTACGAGGCACCCATCGCGGCCGCATCCAGCAACAGGTCGACCAAGTGGTCGTGCAACAAGTTCACTTCGTCGACGTAGAGAATCCCGCGATGCGCATCGGCAAGCAGTCCGGGTTCAAAGGCCTTCACGCCCTCCGCGAGCGCCCGCTCGATGTCGAGGGCACCCACGAGCCGGTCCTCGGAGGCACCGACGGGCAGCTCGACCATGCGCGCGGGGCGTTGGACCCCCGGACCCACCTCATGCGGCCCGTCCGGGCACGCGGGGTCCGGCGCGGCGGGCACACAAGAGAAACGGCACCCGGCGACGACGTTCACCTCAGGCATGAGAGCCGAGAGGGCGCGTACAGCCGTGCTCTTGGCGGTGCCCTTTTCGCCGCGCACGAGAACACCGCCCACAGTTGGGCTGACCGCGTTGAGGAGCAGCGCCAAGCGGAGATCGTCCTGTCCGACCAGGGCAGAGAAGGGATAGGGCGTGCTCACGTGGCGATCACTCCTTCGAGTGGCTCATGAGGGAGCGGCTCGCGGTCCGGCCGCAGTTCGGACAAGGTGAAGACTTGGTCCCCGCCGATGCGGGGGTGGTCCTGGATTGCGCCGACGCCGCTGTGGAAGCGCCAGGTTGTTCCCGCCGACGCGAGAGTTCTGAGGGAGATCACGCGTCTCCCTCCAGATCGCCCTCAAGTTCGAGGTAGGTCTGTCGGAGCCGGTCCAGAGTCTCCTGGTCCGGCTCGGCCCACAACCCACGCTCGGCAGCCTCCAGCAGCCGCTCGGTGATGCCGCGCAGCGCCCAGGGGTTGGACTTCCGCATGAAGTCCTGGTTCTCCGGCGAGAAGACGTACTCCGCCGACAATTTCTCGTACATCCAGTCGTCCACGACTCCGGCCGTGGCGTCGTACCCGAAGAGGTAGTCGACGGTCGCCGCCATCTCGAAAGCACCCTTGTAGCCGTGCCTCCTCATGGCGCTCATCCAGCGAGGATTGACCACCCGCGCCCGGAACACCCGGTGCGTCTCCTCGCCCAGCGTCCGCGTCTTCACCTGATCGGGAGTCGCCGAGTCCCCGACGTACGCCTCAGGACTCGCCCCCGTCAGATGCCGCACCATCGCGACCATGCCGCCGTGATATTGGAAATAGTCGTCGGCGTCGACAAGATCATGTTCTCTCGTGTCGACGTTCTTCGCCGCCACCGCGATCCGCCGGAACGCCGTCTCCATGTCCCCCCGGGCCGCGCGCCCGTCCAGCCCGCGCCCATACGCGTAACCACCCCACACGGCGTACACCTCAGCGAGGTCTGCGTCGCTCCTCCAATTCCGCGCATCGATCAACGGCAGCAACCCAGCGCCATAAGCCCCCGGCTTCGACCCGAAGATCCGAGCCGTAGCCCGCCGCCGATCACCATGCTCCGCGGCATCCGCCTCCACATGAGCCCGCACGAAGTTGGACTCGGCCGGCTCGTCCAGTTCCGCGACCGCCCGCACCGCGTCGTCGATCAGCCCGACCACGTGCGGGAACGCGTCCCGGAAGAACCCGGAGATCCGCACCGTGACGTCGATACGGGGCCGCCCCAGTTCCTCGACCGGCACCACCTCGAAGCCGGTCACGCGGCGCGACGCGTCGTCCCACACCGGACGGCAGCCGAGCAGCGCCAGAATCTCGGCGATGTCGTCGCCCTGCGTCCGCATGGCCGACGTACCCCAGACCGTCAGGCCGACGGACGTCGGGTACTCACCGTTGTCGGTCAGATACCGCTGCACGAGCGAGTCGGCGAGAGCCTGTCCGACCTCCCAACTCAGCCTGGACGGAATGGCCTTGGGGTCGACGGAGTAGAAGTTGCGGCCGGTCGGCAGGACGTTGACGAGTCCGCGCGTCGGTGAACCCGAAGGCCCGGCCGGGATGTAACCGCCGTCAAGTGCCTTGAGGATGTGGGTGATCTCGTCGGTCGTCCGGGCCAGCCGGGGTACCACCTCACGGCACGCGAACTCCAACACCGCGACGCCGTCCGGCAGTTCGAGACCCAGTACGTCCCGTACGAGGGCGGGCACCGTCGTGGCGTCCCATGCCCGTTCCTCCATGCCCTCCGCGAGCCGTCGGCACAGCTGCTCCAGCAGATCGATCGCGTCGGCGGCCGAACGTGACGGCCCGTCGACGAGATCCGTCAGCTCGACCGGCAGCTTCACGGGAGCCCCCGGCTCGGCCAGCAGCTCCTTCTCGACCAGCCCGTAGTGCTCGGCGAGAGCGGCCCGCAGCCCCGGCAGCGCGTTCGCCGTGCCGCCCCACACCTGCGAGGCCCGCAGTACCGCCAGGACGAGGTTCACCCGCGGCTCGGCCTCCGGGCCGCCGCCGAGGATGTGCAGCCCGTCGCGGATCTGCACGTCCTTGATCTCGCACAGATAGCCGTCGATGTGCATGACGAACTCGTCGAACGCGTCGTCGTCCGGCTGGTCGTCCACATGCAGGTCGTGATGCAGCTCGGCCGCCTTGACCAGCGTCCAGATCTGCGCGCGCACCGCCGGCGCCTTCGTCGGGTCCAGGTCGGAGACGAGCGCGTACTCGTCGAGGAGCTGCTCCAGCTTCGCCAGGTCGCCGTACGTGTCCGCGCGCGCCATCGGCGGTACGAGGTGGTCGACGATCGTGGCGTGCCCGCGCCGCTTGGCCTGGGTGCCCTCGCCGGGGTCGTTGACGATGAAGGGGTAGACGAGGGGGAGTTCACCGAGCACGGCGTCCGGCCCGCACCCCTTGCTCAGCCCGAGTCCCTTGCCGGGCAGCCATTCCATGGTGCCGTGCTTGCCCATGTGGACGACCGCGTCGGCGCCGAAAGAGTTCTCGAGCCAGCGGTAGGCCGCCATGTAGTGGTGGGACGGCGGCATGTCCGGGTCGTGGTAGATCGCGATCGGGTTCTCGCCGAAGCCGCGCGGCGGCTGGATCATCACGACGACGTTCCCGAACTGGAGGGAGGCCAGGACGATGTCGTCCCCGTCGACGTACAGGGAGCCCGGAGGCTCGCCCCACGCCTCCAGCATGCCGTCCCGCAGCTCGCTCTCCAGCGTGTCGAACCACGCCTGGTAGTCGGCCAGGGGCACGCGCGCGGGCGCGGCGGCGAGCTGGTCCTCGGTCAGCCACTCCACGTCGTGGCCGCCGGCCGCGATGAGCCGGTGGATCAACTCGTCGCCGTTGTCGGGGTATTCGGTGAGTGAGTACCCGGCGGCGCGCAGCGCGTCCAGTACCCGTACCGCCGACGCGGGTGTGTCGAGGCCCACCGCGTTGCCGACGCGCGAGTGCTTGGTCGGGTAGGCGGTGAAGACGAGCGCGAGCCGTTTCTCGGCGTTCGGCTTGTACTTCAACCGGGCGTGCCGTACGGCGATTCCGGCGACGCGCGCGGCCCGCTCGGGGTCCGCGACGTACACGGGTACGCCGCCGGGGCCGTCCTCCTTGAAGGAGAACGGCACCGTGATCAGCCGGCCGTCGAACTCGGGGATCGCGACCTGCATCGCCGCGTCCATGGGGGAGAGGGCGGCGTCGGACCCGTCCCACGTGGCCCTCGACGAGGTGAGGCAAAGCCCTTGCAGCACAGGCACGTTGAGTTCGGCGAGCGCCCCGATGTCCCAGGCCTCCTCGTCACCGCCGGCCGACGCCTCTGAGGCGTGCGTACCGCCGGCGGCGAGGACCGTGGCGACCAAGGCATCGGCGCCGGCGAGCAGCTCGTACAGGCCCGCGTCGGCGCCGCGCAGTGAACCGCAGTACACGGGAAGGGCGTTGGCGCCCCGCGCCTCGATCGCCTCGCACAGCGTGTCGACGAACCCGGTGTTGCCGCTGAGCTCGTGGGCCCGGTAGAAGAGCACCCCGATGGTCGGGCGGCCGTTCTCGCGCGCGTACGAGCCGTGCGTCCCGTACTCGGGCATCTTCTGCGGCTCGACGAACCCCTCACCGGTCAGCAGCACGGTGTCGGACAGGAACCGTGCCATCTCCACGAGGTTGGCGGGCCCGCCCTCGACGAGATACCGCAGCGCCTCCGCGACCACACCGGCGGGCACCGACGACTCGGCCATCAGCTCGGCGTCGGGCACGGTCTCCCCGCCGAGCAGCACGGTGGGCACACCGGACGACTTGAGGTAGGCGAGCCCGTCCTCCCAGGCGCGCTTGCCGCCCAGCAGCCGTACGACGGCGATGTCCGCGCCCTCGACGAGCGCGGGCAGCTCCTCCGCGACGTCCACCCGGGTCGGATTGCCGATCCGGTACGAGGCGCCGGTGGCGGCCCGTGCCGCCAGCAGGTCCGTGTCGGCGGTCGACAACAACAACACTGTGCTCATGCGGGCGCTCCCGGTGGAATGAAAGGCAGTCCTTGTGGCGCGCCCGACTCGATGAGCCGCCAGAGCGCGTCCGTGTCCGCGTGCTGTTCGATGAGATCGCCGAGCAGGTCGAGCTGTTCCTCGCGCAGCGCGGCGAAAGAGGTGTCGGCGGCCGGTACGAAGCGGCGGCCCGCGGCGGCGGCCACCTCGCGCAGGAACGCCCGCCGGAACCCGTCGGATTCGAGGGAGCCGTGCCAGTGCGTACCCCAGACGCTGCCGACCCGGCAGCCGTCCAGGCTGTGTCCACTGTCGTCAGAGATGAACCGGTCCCCGCCGGTGACTTCGGCGACCCCGTGATGGATCTCGTACCCCTCGACGTGTTCGCCGAGGGCGGTGCCGACGGGTCGGGTGAGGGTCTTCTCGCGGGCGAACCGCACCCGTACGGGTAGGACCCCGAGCCCTTCGACATGGCCCTGCCGGCTCTCGACGTCGTCCTCGATGTGCTCGCCGAGGATCTGGAAGCCGCCGCAGATGCCGAGCACGGGCCGTCCCTCGGCGGCCCGGCGTGTGAGGGCGTCGGCGAGGCCGCGCTCCCGCAGCCACGCCAGCGCCTTCACCGTTCCCCGCGTCCCCGGAACGACGACGAGATCGGCGTCGGCCAGTTCCTCGGGCCGGTCCGCGAACCGCACGACGACACCGGGTTCGGTGGCGAGTGCGTCGACGTCGGTGAAGTTGGACATCAGGGGGACCGCGCACACGGCGACCCGCAGCACGTCCTCCCCGACGGGCGGGGACACGTTGGACTCGCGGACCGTGCCGCGCAGCGAGACGCGCAGCCCGTCCTCCTCGTCGATACCGAGGCCGTGCCGGAAGGGCAGCACACCGTACGTCGGCCGTCCGGTGAGCCCGAGGAGCATGTCGAGCCCGGGTTCCAGCAGGGACACGTCCCCCCGGAACTTGTTCACGAGGAACCCGGCGACGAGCGCCTGGTCCTCGGGAGACAGCAGGGCGACCGTTCCGAAGAAGGAGGCGAAGACACCGCCGCGGTCGATGTCGCCGACGACGAGCACCGGGAGCCGGGCATTGCGCGCGATTCCCATGTTGACGATGTCGGTCCGCCTGAGGTTGATCTCAGCCGGGCTCCCGGCCCCCTCACAGATCACCGCGTCATACGTGCCCCGCAGTTCGGCGAGGCACTCCAGCACGGTCCCGAGAAGTCGCTGCTGTCGCCCGCCGTGATACCCACGGGCGCTCATCTCCCCCACGGGCTTGCCCATGAGCACGACCTGACTGCTCTGGTCGCCCCCCGGCTTCAGCAGGACGGGATTCATGAGCGCGGTGGGTTCCACGCGGCACGCCTGCGCCTGCATGGCCTGCGCCCGCCCGATCTCGGCACCCTCACGGGTGACGAAGGAGTTGAGGGACATGTTCTGCGCCTTGAACGGCGCGACCTTGACCCCCTGCCGCACCAGCCACCGGCAGATCCCGGCGGTGACGACGCTCTTACCGGCGTCGGAGGTGGTCCCGGCGACGAGCAGCCCACCACCAAGTGCCCCGCCACTCATGAGGTACGCCCCTTCACCAGGGCCCGCGCGGCGACACTCACGCCGAGTGCGAGCAGACCGACGCGACGGGACAGCCGTACGGCCCGCTCGATGTCGTGAACCTCCACGGCACGCCCCTCCTGGTTCAGTACCGGCCGGTGCTCGACCCGTCCGCCGTAGGACAGGGTCCCGCCGAGCCGCACGCCCAGGGCGCCCGCGAAAGAAGCCTCCACGGGCCCGGCGTTGGGGCTCGGATGCTTGCGGGCGTCGCTCCGCCAGGCCCGTAGGGCGCCGCGAGGATCACCCCCGGTGAGGGTGGCCAGTACGGCGGTGAGCCGCGCTCCCGGCCAGCCCGCCACATCGTCCAGCCGGGCGGAGGCCCACCCGTACCGCCGGTACCGGGCGGACTTGTGCCCGACCATGGCGTCCAGGGTGTTGACGGCCCGGAACCCGACCAGTCCGGGCACTCCGCCCAGGGCGCCCCAGACGAGTGCGCCCACGACGGCGTCGGAGGTGTTCTCGGCGACGGACTCGACGACGGCCCGGGCGACGCCGTCGGCGTCGAGGGCCTGCGGATCCCGGCCGCAGAGATGCGGCAGCCGCTTCCGCGCTCCCTCGAGGTCGCCGCTCTCCAGCGACCGGCCGACGGCCCGCGCCTCCCGGCCGAGGGAAGTACCGCCGACGACAGCCCAGGTGGCCGCAGCGGTGAGCGCGACGGAAGCGGTACGGGACGGACGGACGAGGCAACCGGCCGCAGCGGCAAGGGAGACGGCGCCTCCCGCGCACACGACGGTGTGCAGCGCGCCCCATCCCCGGTGATCCCGCCACAGCAGTTGTTCGACGGCGCCGGCGGCCCGCCCGAACGCGGCGACCGGATGCCCGCGGCGAGGGTCGCCGAGGATCAGGTCTCCGAGGAGTCCGGCGGTGGCGCCGTACGCGAAGACGCGATCGGCACGCATCGGCTCAGCCGGCCGTGGGATCGGGCAGCGATCTGGTGCTGTACCTCGAACGGCAGCCGAGCATGGCGATATGTCCTCACTCAGGGTGTCCACGCCCTGGTTCGACGAGACCGGCGGCAAGAGTTCCTGGCTCCCGGGGTTACCTACCCCGGTGACAGTGGCGGGACCGCGCCGGATTCACACCGGCTTCCTCTTCTGCTGCCGTACATGGCCCCGGCAGTCCACCACGGGCCCGGAACACCCGTCAACTTGCCGTTGACCTGGACAGGAGGACTGTGCTGAGCCCCACACCGCACCCGGATCACGGCGGTGAACAACGCCCGCAGACGGATGGACGGATGGACGGACGGACGAACGCCCGCCCCGCCCACGACCACCGACAAGGTGGCCATGGGCAGAACGGGCGACGAGGACGTCTCCGGGGTTGTTCGGCCCTCAGGCCACGATCAGATAGATCCCGTACGCCACCACAGCCGCGCAGGCGGCGAAGCACGCGTACGCGCCGGTGACCGCCGCCCCCGCCGACTCGCCCTGCGCGAGGGCGCGTTCGCGGCGCGAGAGTCCGACGATGCCCAGGGTGAACACGCCCACCATGGCCACGGTGATGACGAGACTGACGCCGAAGACGGAGCCGAGGGCTGCCCAGTCGATCTTCATGTTGCTTCCTTCTGCTTCTCGCTCGGACCGGGAGCCGGACTCAGAGGGCCGTGGCCGACGGCTTCGCCGTGACCTCGGCCGGGGCGGGGATGGTGGCCGTCAGGCCGTCGGCGACCGTGCCGGCCGGCGGCGGGGTCACGGCGGCGATGGCCGTCGTGACGACGCCCGCGGGCTCCGTCCCGTCCTCGATGTCGTTGACGTTCGTGTGGTCGATCACCTCGCGGCGCGACACGACCCAGATCGCCGCGCTCGAAGCGATGAGGAAGACGGCCACCAGAGCAGTACCCCAGGCGCCGAAGCCGGTGACGTACTCCGCGAGCGCACCGACGACGGCCGCGGCGGGCAGCGTCAGCCCCCACGCCACGAACATCCGCGTCGCCGTCGACCAGCGGACCACGCCGCCCTTGCGGCCGAGGCCCGCGCCCATCACCGAACCCGACACCGAGTGCGTGGTGGAGAGGGAGAAACCGAGGTGGGAGGAGGCCAGGATGACCGTCGCCGCGCTGGTCTGGGCGGCGAAGCCCTGCTGGGGCTGAAGGTCCGTCAGACCCTTGCCCATCGTACGGATGATGCGCCAGCCGCCGAGGTACGTGCCGAGCGCGATGGCCAGGCCCGCGGAGAGGATGACCCACACCGGGGGATCGGAGTCGGGGGAGACGGCGCCGCCGGCGACCAGGGCGAGGGTGATGATGCCCATCGTCTTCTGCGCGTCGTTGGTGCCGTGGGCCAGCGAGACCAGGCCGGCGGAGGCGATCTGACCGGCCCGGAAGCCCTTCTCCGCCGCCTTGCCCTCGGCCCGCTGAGCGCTGAGCGCGTACGACAGCCGGGTCGCCAGCATGGCCGCGATGCCCGCGACCAGCGGGGCGGCGATCGCCGGGATCAGCACCTTCGTCACCAGCACGTCGCCGTGGACGGCACCCGTACCGGCCGAGGCGATGGTCGCACCGATCAGACCGCCCATCAGGGCGTGCGAGGAACTGGACGGGAGGCCGACCAGCCAGGTCAGCAGGTTCCAGAGGATCGCTCCGACCAGCGCCGCGAAGATGACCTCGGGACGGATGCCGCTCTCGTCCACGAGACCCTTGGAGATCGTGTTGGCGACCTCGACGGAAAGGAAGGCGCCCACGAGGTTGAGCACGGCCGACATGGCGACCGCGACCTTGGGCTTGAGCGCACCGGTCGAGATGGTGGTGGCCATCGCGTTGGCGGTGTCGTGGAAACCGTTCGTGAAATCGAACGCAAGCGCGGTGACGACCACGATCGCGAGGATCAGCGAGAAGCTTTCCATTTACCCAGATTTCTTCCGTACGGTATTGGCTGTTGGACCGTAGGCAACCTGGATGAACGGAAGATGAACTGACGGGGGATGGTGGATGACCGGAAACGGAGCGCCGCTCCAGCGGAGCCGCAGTGCGAGCGACGCCCGCGCCCGTCACCCCTTCGCGAACCGCCTGAGCTGGGCAAACGTCCCGTTGAAGAGGTTCTGGTCACCCGGTGGTGAGCCGCTGTTGTCGTACTGCCAGAACGTCCAGGATTTCCAGCCCCCCGCGGGCAGCGCCCCCGCGTCCGACGCATCGTAACGGGCCAGTCACAGGGAGTGTTTCGAGGTGAAGGCACTGCTGCTGTTCGTGCAGGTGTTCCACCAGTGGGCGGTCGTGTAGATCACCGGACGGCGGCCGGTGAGCCGGCTGACCTCGTCGCTGAACGCCGTGATCCA
>Ga0136846_1235533_pt1 | contig 14502 bp, 13 predicted proteins | sample HopSoiMetagenom2_FD_96841 | JGI IMG/M metagenome (GOLD analysis project Ga0136846, IMG submission 96841) | Grasslands soil microbial communities from Hopland, California, USA - 2 Assembly 2016 (version 4) | ecosystem: Environmental > Terrestrial > Soil > Grasslands | place: USA: Hopland...
AGGCGTACCGAAGCTGCATTCGGCGATCGTACGAACACACGACACCCCCTGTCGCCGGGAACACCCGTTCCCCACCTCACCCCCACGACCCGCACCGTCCGGCTCCGCCGGAACAACACCGCGACGCCTCGCCCCGCCATCACCAGATTCGCTTCACCACCGGGCCGAAGCCTGATGCACTGCGAATGAAACTCGGTAGCCGAGCGGATGCGGTTCCGGGAACTCCGCGCCCTGCGGGAACAGGGTGTGGCGCAGGTGAGCCGGCCGCAGTACCCGCGTGTCGATGAAGTCGGCGAGCCGCTGACCGCTGACCTTCTCGATCACCAGGCCGAGCAGGACGAGGTTGGTGTTGGAGTACTGGAACTCCTTCCCCGGCGCGAAGGTGTTCTTGTGCTTGAAGCCGTACGCGAGCACCTCCCGGGGCGTGAATGAGCGCTGCGGGTTGCTCAGCAGGTCGTGGACGAAGTCCGGATCGGAGGTGTACGGGAACAGGCCGCTGCGCATCTCCGCGAGCTGACGCAGCGTGATCCGGCCGCCGTCCGGTACGCCGTGGACGTAACGGGAGATCGGGTCGTCCAGCCGGATCCGGTGGTCGTCGACGAGCTCGAGCAGCGCCGTGACCGTGAACGTCTTGGTCTCGCTGCCGATTCGTACGAAGCCGTCGGTGGTCATCGGACGGTGGGTGACGGTGTCGGCGACACCGGTCGCGCGGACGTAGCTTCCCCTGCCGGGCATCCACAGGCCGACGACGACACCGGGGATGCCGGCCTGTCGGCGGACGTCCTCGATCGTCCGGTCCAGGCGGGCGGTCACCTCGGGGCCGAAACCGTCCGGCGGACAGGCGCTCCGGTCGTCGTGTCGGTCGATTGTCGTGGCCTGGACGGCCGAGGCGGGAACCGATGCCGTCGTGACCAGAGCCGCGCACGCCATGAACAGGGTGGCGGCGAGCAGCCGGCGGTGGGGGGTACGTCGCATCCGGGGGCCTCTTCCAGTGACGGGCTCGGACGGCAACATCACCACCGGCGAACTCGTCGCGGCCGGCCCCTTCCGATCACGTACCGGCGAGTCCACTCGTTCGGAGCCGCCGAACAGGCCCCGCTGTGCGTGGGCTCCACCAGCTCACCCTTCGCTGAAGCTCGGTCGGCCCCTCCGGAGCGGGGGCACTGTCGCGGGCCTATGGCACCTGGGTGAAGTCGCCGTTCGCATCCATGACGAAGCGGCCCTGCGTCTTGCCGTCGACCTTGAGTTGCTTGAGCCAGTTCCCACCAATGCCTCCGAGGATCTCCTGACCGCCGTGGCTCGACTCGGCGCCGGGAAGCGGAGACTCGCGCACAGTTCGAGGCCGAACCGACCGCCTACCGTTGGATCTTCCACCGACAGGCCGATGACGTTTCTCCAGCCAGGAACACAAGCGAAAGCGGCCTCAGCGGGGAGGATAGCCGCACGAGAACTCAGTCGTCGTTTCTGGGTTTCTCGCTCGGCAAGAACGTCTGGCGTGCCCAGAGGCTCAACAGCGCCGCCCCACCGACCAACAGCGGCACCGGGTCACGGGCAGGCGGAGCCAACACATATCCCAGCGCCGTGACCGTGCAGACCGTCAGGGGAATGAACGCCGCCGCACCCTCCATCCCCCATCGCAACGTCGGCTGAGCAGTGCCCAGGATGCTCGCCCCGCCGGGTACCCAAGGGCCGACAGCGACCACCAGCAGGCCCGCGGTATTGCAGATGTCGGCCAGCTGAGAGGTCATCGCCTCAGGGATGTGCGGGCCGACCGTCCACACTCGCAGGGTGTCGCCGATCAGCATGAGGGACAGCCCGACGATCCCCACCCACAAGGTGACTCTCTGGTCGGTCCGTACGAGACGGCGCAGGGCGAACAGAAAACTGAGGAACACGACTTCCGTGGCCCACAGGACACCGACCATCCCCGTCCTCAGCCGCCAGCCGTCACTGGCCCCCCGCAGCAGTACCCATCCCGTAATGAAAACGGCTCCGGCTGTGACGACCCCGTCAAGCACGCGCCGCAGCAACACGTGCCGCCCTTTGCCGGCATCGGCCGCGACCACCAGACCGGCTGTGCCCAGGCCGACCGTCAGCGTCATGCCGGTGACCACCACCGAACCCAGCAACGGTCCCGCGTCCCGTCCCGACCCCGGAGGGTGAGCCGACAGCACGTTGACCGCGCTCCGGTACACACCCCCGGCTACCGCCGCCCCCCCCAACAACAGCAGACGCGTCCGCACCCGTCCACTTGTCCCCCACACACGGAGCACCAAGGAAGCCGTCAATCCAAAGCAGCCCGTGGACGGCCCGGAAGCCACCATCCGCGCCGCCACGTTCCCAGCCACCCACGGCGCGCTGAAAGTCAGCGCTGTTCCCACGAGGCAGGCCACGCTCACCGCACCCCAGGCCCACGCCCAGGTCCGATGGCAGCGGCCCACCCGGACCCTGAGCATGTCCGGCGACTTCCCCGACCCCGACATCAGGTGCGCCTTTCCCCGGGTTCCCGCAGGGTCTTTCCTGTAGCCCTCAGATCCATTCAGAGACCGTAGGAGACTCGCCACCTGCCCCGAAGTGAACCATCGGCTCATTCACTCGTACTGCGTAAGGAGGAGAGGCCACAGGCCTCGGCTCTGCGCGGCCATCGCCAACAGCCTCGCCCCCACCCATACCGGAAAACGGCCTCGTGGGTGCACAAGCACTGGGAGGTCCGCGCGCCGAACTGCGTGCTGAACTGCCTGGCGAACTGGGTGAACCGAGCGGATGCCTTCTTCGCCCCCGCCGCGTGATCAGCTCTCCACCGGATAGCCAATCCGTGTGTGGCGTCGAAGCGCCGGTCCGGTGTTCATGCCAGGTGACGCTACAACGGGCGGCTCGTGGACTGAACGTGAGGCCGGACGCGCCGACTGCCGGGTGAGCCCCGAGGGCCCTCGCCCCGCCCGCTGCCGCCCACCCGACCTCGTCCGCCTGTCGCCTCGCCTGTCGTCCCCTACACCGCCACCCGCCCGTGGCACCCCTCGTACGCCGTCCCCGACCCGCACCAGCAGGCGGCCCCCCGCTGCGGAGGCCACCCCACGGCGAGTCCCCGCGCCGCGAGCGTCGTCGCGTACTGCGGCAGCAGCTCCGTCTCCCCCGGAGACGCCCCCTCCGAGGCCGCGAACGCCTCGTAGGAGGGCACTGTCCCGGTGACGATCCCCAGGTTCGCCGTGCCGGAAGCCGCCAGTTCCCGTAGCGAGGCCTCTATCGTCGCGAGGTGGTCGTCGTGCGAGGGGTACTCGTCCGCCAGGCCCGGATACGCGGCGATCAGCTCCGCCAGTTCGTCCGCCGGCCAGTGCAGCACCGCCACCGGGAAGGGGCGGGACAGCGCCTGCCGGAACGCGCCCAACTCCGCACGCAGGCGCGAGATCTCCGCCTTCAGCTCCGCCGGGTTGTCGGAGCCGAGGGACCAGACCCTCTTCGGGTCGTGGAGCTCGTCCAGCGACACCGGCGACGAGTGCAGGGAGTCCGCGAGCCGGTCCCAGTCGTCGTGGGCCACGCCCAGCATCCGGCGGACGCGGTGGCGGCCGTAGAGAACGGGGTGCGTCGAGTACGGGGGTTCCTGCGCGTCCGAGACCAGCAGGCGGGCCGCCTCCGTGAACGTCTCGTGCGCCGCCTCCAACTCGTCGTGAGCCTCCAGGGACTCCGCGACGATCACCCAGGGGGCGGGGTCGCGGGGGCCGGCCGCGCGGACGCCGTCGATGATCGCGCGGGCCTCCGCCTCGTGGCCGTACTCCCACAGGTTCGATGCCTTGAGGGCCCGTACGAGATGCGGGTTGTCCAGGTCGGTCAGGGACTGGAGCAGACGGTCGTACAGGGCTGTCGCGGCGGGGCGGTCGCCGGCCAGTTCCCAGTGGGCCGAGGCCTGCACCAGCAGGTGTTCGGCGTCCTCGGGGTAGAGGCCGGCGGTCCGCTCCAGGCGGGCCGCTTCGGCGATGTGGTCGACGTTTTCCTCAGGCGTGTCGGGGCGCATGGGATCACCGTACTGCTGACGACCGACAATGAAGAGAGACGGTCGGCACACTGCCGCAGGAGCGGTGGTGAGGGAGGGAAGACGCCTGGCCCGGGGGCCTCCCCTCCCCGGTGACTCAGCCCCGGTGACTCAGATCGTCACCCCGTCCACCTGCAAGGTCTGCACCGCGCCCGCCGCGAACGGCACGGCCACCGTCTTGCCGCTGAGGAACCTGTCCGAGCGGGCCGTGTAGAGGTCGCCGCCGCCGCCCGTCACCGTGTTCCAGCGGGGGACCACGCCGCCCGAACCGCCCGTCACCGTCGTGAAGTTGCCGAGGTTGAAGGTCAGCGTCTGGGCCGAGCTGGACGTGTTCAGGGCGACGATCACCAGGCGCTTCGCGCTCGCGTCGTACGCCGCCACCGCGTAGTCGACGCCCGTGTCGAGGATCGTCATGCCGGGGCGGATGTGGCGGCTGAACTGGGCCATCACATAGTGCTTCGTCTGGACGGTCGTCGGCTGGAGGGTCTTCTCGTCGTAGGCGACCATCGCCCAGCCCGCCGTCGGGTCCATGACCTGCCAGTACACCCAGGCCGTGGGGTGCAGCCAGCGGAAGTCCATGAGGAGGTTCGACGCCAGGGTGCGGCCGGTCCCGTCCTTGTCGCCCGTCTCCGAGTTCCACAGCTTCTTGCCGGACGTCGTCACCACGTCCGTGTAGAGCAGGTCGCGGCGGCCCCCCGAACCCTGGTAGCCGTGCACGTTGACCTGGCTGACCAGGGCCTTCGTCGACGAACCGAAGGCCACCCAGGTCGAGCGGGCGGTGTCGATGTTCGTCTCGTCCGACGCCGAAATCCTGATCCCCTGTAGGCCCCGCTTGTCCAACTCGCTTCGCATGAACGGGAGTACGGCGGCCTGGACCGAGGCGTCCATGTGGCAGCCCTCCTGTGTGCCGGTGGCCGTCCACCAGTTCGCCGAGGGTTCGTTGAAGGGGTCCACCGTCGCGAAGTTCACGCCCCAGTTGTTCTTGGCGTGGAGGGCCACGGCGGCCAGGTGCGAGGCGTGCTGGCGGTAGTTCCACGTCGTGAGGTTGTTGCCACCGCCCGAGGCGCCCGACGGATTGTGGTTCGAACACATCCACCACATCGGCGAGTTGGCGAACAGCTCGGTCGTCGCCCCGCGCGCCACCGCCTTCGTCAGCGCCGCCCGCTGCTTGGCGTCCGCCGACCAGTTCCACGCCGAGGACGCCGGGTCCTCGTTGTTCCAGTCCTGCCAGTAGCCCTCGATCTGCTTGAACGCCGGGATGTTCGGCGACGCCACCATCTTCTCGCCGCCCACGCTGTTCCAGCTGGACGCGCCGAGGTTGTAGCGGGCGATGTTCAGGCCCAGGCCGGGCAGTGAAGTCCCGTTGTACGTAACCGACTTGGTCGTGAAGAAGAGGTCGGCGAAGTCGTCCCGGGCGCCGAACACGTTCGCCCACCAGGCGAGCGAAGTGCCCCAGCCCTCCCACGTCCCGAACTTGGCGGCGGGGTTGACCGTGATGGTGGCGTCGGCTCGCGCGGTGCCCGTGGCCAGGGCACTGCCGAGAACCGTGCCGCCTGCCGCGGCCAGCAGGGATCTGCGTCGGATCATGACTTCTCCGTCCGGATTACGACCTTCCGTTCATGTCATGACGAAGCATCGGGCGCTGTGAGCGAACTTGTCGAGAGTTGTGCCACCCCTTTTTAAAACCATTGGACAAAGCGTGCTCGCGGGGAGGAGGCGGACACGTTGCGTGCTGTTCGCCGCGCCAGGGAAGCGGTTTCGAGCCCCTCCCGGGCCTGGTGACTTCGCGAGGTCTGGCCTATCGTGCGGCCGGACCCATGTGAGGCGCGAAGGAGGCGTACGCATGCGGGCTCGGGCTCCAGTGGTACGCCACCGCACACTCCGCCGACGCGCCGTGCGCCGCCGCGCGCTGTGGACCTGCGGTGAGCTCCTCGTCACCCTCGGTACGGTCCTCGCGCTCCTCGTCGTCCACCAGCTGTGGTGGACCAACCGGCAGGCCGAGCGGGGCGCCCGGCAGGAGGTACGGGCCCTGGAGAAGCAGTGGGACAGCCCCGCGAGCGGCCCCGGTCCCGGCGACGACGCCACGGATGTCTCCGGCTCCGGCGGCCACCCGGACCCCTCGGGCTTTGCCACCCACTCCGGCGGCGCGGGAGCGGACGGCACCCGCCGCGCCAACTCCCGCCCACCCACGCCCCGTTGGTCCCAGGCGTACGCCGTCCTCAGCATCCCCCGGCTCGGCCTGCGCGTCCCCGTCGCCGAGGGCGTCAGCAAGTCGCGCGTCCTCAACAAGGGATACGTCGGCCACTACCCCGGCACCCAGCAGCCCGGCCAGGCCGGAAACTTCGCCGTCGCCGGGCACCGCAACACCCACGGCGAACCCTTCCGGTACGTCAACCGGCTGCGACGCGGGGACGCCGTCCAGGTCGAGACGGCCGACGCGGTGTACTCGTACACCGTCGACCGGACGCTCCCGCAGACCTCCGCGCGCGACGACGGCGCGATCAGAGCCGTACCCCGCTCCACCGTCAGACCGGCCTACGGCTACCGCAGCCCCGGCCACTACCTCACCCTCACCACCTGCACCCCGGAGTACACGTCCCGTTACCGTCTGGTCGTCTGGGGCAAGCTCACGTCGATGCGGCTGCGCTGAGCCGGAGCCGGGCATCCTGTATGGAGCCGGGCATCCTGTATAACGAACGGCAGGGAAGTGACTGTGCGAAGTAAGGGGGCGTGCGCATGATCCGGAGCTGGAGTCCGGTCCGGGTGGACCCGCGTACCGCCGCCGCGCTGTTCCTGCTCCTCATCGAGGTCGCGCTGCTCGACGCCGGCAGCCTCTCCGCCGCCGTCGCCCTCGCGGCGACCGCCGCGGCCGGGTCCGCGTTCGTCGCCTGCTCGCTCATCGCCTCCCGCCTCGCGCCCGCCGTGCCGCCCACCCGGGTCCGTACGGCCATCCGCGACCGGGCCCGCCGTACGGCCTTCCTGCCGCAACGCGACCCCGACGCACGCGGCCGCACCCGCCCCCGCGCCCCCGGACCGGCCCTCCCGGCGACCACCGCGTAGGGCCCGGCACCGAGCACAGCGTCGGCAGCCGGCATCCCCACGCGGGTCGTCATACCGATCACCGATTCCCACGCGTGCGCGCAGCAGCGCATCCGCGTGTCCCACGGAATCTCCGGTACGACGAGACCCCCGGAGGGCTCACCCACCCATGTCCACCTTCCTGTCCGCGTTCGCGAGCCTGGTCGAGCAGCTCGCCGACCTGCTCCAGCCCCTCTTCCACGGCTCCTCTGCCGCCGCCGCGATCATCCTGTTCACCGCGTTCGTACGACTCCTCGTGCACCCCCTGTCCCGCGCGGCGGCGCGTGGCCAGCGGGCGCGCGCCGTGTTGCAGCCCAGGGTCGCCGAGCTGCGGAAACAGCACGCGAAGGACCCCAAGAAGCTCCAACAGGCCGTCATGGCGCTGCACGCCGAGGAGAAGGTCTCCCCGCTGTCGGGATGCCTCCCGAGCCTGTTCCAGCTGCCCGCGTTCTTCCTGCTCTACCACCTCTTCTCCAACCGGGAGATCGGCGGCCGGACCAACGACCTGCTCACCCACCAGCTGCTCGCCGCGCCGCTCGGCGAACGGTGGGCCGACGCGCTCGGCGGGGACGGGATCTTCGGGGCCGCCGGGCTCGTCTACCTCGGCCTGTTCGTCCTGGTCGGCGCCGTCGCCACCTTCAACTACCGGCGCATGAAGCTGATCATGGCGGCCAACCCGCCGTCGGTGAACGTCGGCGGCGGCGAGGCGCTGCCCGGCCTCGCCTCCGCCACGAAGTTCGCGCCCTTCATGTCCTTCCTCACGCTCTTCTCCGTGGCCGTGATGCCGCTGGCCGCCGCGCTGTACATGGTGACCAGCACGACCTGGAGCGCCGTCGAGCGGGCGGTGCTGTACCGCTGGCAGCTCACGCCTCAGACCGGCGCCCGACCCCTCGCACAGTCCAGTACGTGAACCGGTATTGCGGACCGGGCGTCCAGCTTGGACGATCGACCAGTCCTCCGATGAATGGTGACCCCCTCGCCTGACGATGAACGTGAACGACGACCGAGGGTGTGACCGGGGGACGTAACAGAAAGCCAGAGGGAGAGAGCGACCATGAAGCTGCTGCGAGTCGGTACGGCGGGGTCGGAGCGGCCCGCGCTGCTCGACGCCGAGGGAACCCTGCGGGACCTGTCGGGGGTCGTCGCGGACATCGACGGGGCGCTGCTCGCCGACGACACGGCACTCGCCCGGATCCGGGCCGCCGCCGACGCCGGTGAGCTGCCCGCGCTGGACGAGACCGGACTGCGGATCGGGCCGCCGCTGAAGGGCATCGGCAAGATCGTGTGCATCGGGCTCAACTACCACGACCACGCCCGCGAGACCGGCGCCGAGCCGCCCGCCGAGCCGGTGATCTTCTTCAAGGCGGCGGACACCGTCGTCGGGCCCTACGACACGGTGCTCGTGCCCCGCGAGTCGAAGCAGACCGACTGGGAGGTGGAACTCGCGGTCGTCATCGGACGTACCGCCCGCTACCTCGGCTCGCACGAGGAGGCACTCGCGCACGTCGCCGGGTACGCGATCTCGCACGACGTCTCCGAGCGCGAGTTCCAGCTCGAGCGGGGTGGGACCTGGGACAAGGGCAAGAACTGCGAGACGTTCAACCCGCTCGGACCCTGGCTGGTGACCGCCGACGAGGTGCCGGACCCGCAGGCTCTCGGACTGCGGCTGTGGGTGAACGGCGAGCGGAAGCAGAACGGCACGACCGCCGAGCAGATCTTCGGGGTCGCCGAAGTCGTGCGCTACGTCAGCCAGTTCATGACTCTGTACCCGGGTGACGTCATCAACACGGGTACGCCGGCGGGCGTCGCGCTGGGTGAGCCCGAGCCCAAGCCGTTCCTTCGGGCCGGGGACGTGGTCGAGCTGGAGATCGAGGGGCTCGGGCGGCAGCGTCAGGTGTTCAAGGACGCGTGAGCGCTCCGCTGGGGGCGGGGGATTCGGGCGCGGGTCCGGTGGGGGCTTGTCGCGCGGTTCCCCGCGCCCCTGAAGCGGCGCTGCGCGCCTTTTCAGGGTGCGGATCGATGGCCCTGGCCTCCCTTGCCACCGATGTGATCAGCTCCCGCAGCCTCGCCACGTACAGGCGCATGTTCTTCTCCGCCACGTCCGTGTCCGGGTAGCGGGCCGCGAACTGGAGGCCCTCGTGGAGGCGGGTGATCCAGGCGCACACCTGGTCGCCGTACGACACGCGGATCAGGCCGTACGCCTTCAGGTCCTCCCACCTCTCCGAGCCCGCGATGTCCCGGGTGTCGACGAACGAGACGATCGAGTACAGGTCCGGCGAGGTGGGCCGGAAGTCGGAGCCCAGCAGCTTCAGCACCCGGGCGATCGGCATCCTCGACAGGGGCCGCTTCGCCCGCAGCGAGGTGCGGGCCAGGTCCAGGGCGCCGTCGAAGTCCGACACCTGGCCCACCGGGATCTCGAGCGGCGCGCCGCCCACGTACCAGCCCACCGAGTCCGACCACTCGGACCTGGCCCGGGTGTGGAAGGGCACGACGGTGCGGTACACCTGCTGGCCGCTGATCTCCCGCACGATGAGGGCGGTCGCCGCGAGGACGCCGACCATGCTGCCGCCGTACGGACGGCAGTACGCCTCGAACGCCGCCGCGTCCGCGTCGTCCGTGAGCCACTCCCGCATCAACTTCTGTGTGGGCAGCGGCCCTTCGGGGTCGAGGCCGAGGTCGACGGGGAAGTTCGGCAGCTTGCCGTCGCACCGGGCGATGAACTTCCGCCATTCGGCGACGATCGAGTGCGTCTCGTCGATACCGTCGGCGTGCGTCCGCTCGCTCGCGCAGAAGTCGACGTAACTGGCGACCGGCGCGGTGTCCACCGCCGTGCCGTCGAGGCCGGCGGTGTAGAGCTGGTGGATCTCGTGGGCGATGCGGAAGATCGAGTACGAGTCGACATTGGTGTGGTCGAACGCCATGTACACGCTGGTGCTGTCGTCCCTGACGACCGCGCTGTAGATGAAGTTCGGCCAGGTCAACGCGTCCGCCGCGATGTCGAACCGATCCTGCAGATAGCGCGGCAGCGCGGCCCTGTCCGCGAAGACACCGGCGTCCTCGCGGTGCAGGACGACGGCGTCGGGGGCGAGGGTGAAGCGCCGCAGCTCGTCATGAGGAGAGCCGGGGGCGTCGGGGGAGGCGAGTGGGCCCTTCACCCAGCGGAAACCGCTGCGCAGCGTCTCGTGCCGCAGCGTCCAGGCCCGCAACGCCTCCTGGAGGACGTCGAGATCGACCCGCCCGGGGATGTCGAAGGCGGTGCCGAGCCAGGTCGGCACGAACAGGCCGTCCTCGCGTACCGTTCGCGCGGTCCGGACGTGGGCCTCCTGTAGATACGCGGGTGGGCGGGCGTCATCCGGCAGTTGGGCCACGCTGTCGACGGTCGTCGGATGCAAGGTCCAGGTCACGAGCCGTCCGGGCCGGATCTCGCAACGGTGGATATCGGTCAATCGCACGGGACTTCTCCGTTCGCATGCGTGTCACCGGGCTCCTGGATCCCGCTCGATGACACGTGCAGACAAACGAGCGGATGCATCCCGAGGAAACGCCACCGCTTCGGGGCCCGAGCAGATCCCCTCCAGTCCCTTACGTCTCTCTCACGTCTCTCAGGTCTCTCGGGCCCCTCCCGGTCACTTCAGGAGGTCGGCCAGGCGGCGCCAGCTGTCGCGGGGGAGGGCCTCCCTGGGCCAGTCCCCGAGGAGCTGCAGGGTGACATGGTCCGCGCCCGCCGTGTGGAAGGCGTCGATCCGCTCGCGGATCCGGTTCTCGTCGCCCCACGCGAACACCGCGTCGATCAGACGGTCGCTGCCACCGTCCGTGAAGTCGTCCTCGGTGAAGCCGATGCGCAGGAAGTTGTTGGTGTAGTTCGGCAGGGTCAGATAGATGGCGAGGGTGGAACGGGCGGTCGTGCGGGCCCGGTCCGGATCCGCGTCCAGCACGACCTTCAACTCCGGTGCCAGCAGCGGGGTTTCGCCCAGCGCCGCGCGCGCCTGCGCGGTGTGCTCGGGGGTCACGAGGTACGGGTGCGAGCCGGCGGCGCGGTCCCGCGACAGCTCCAGCATCTTCGGGCCGAGCGCGGCCAGCACCCGGCGCTCCGCGGGTTGCCCTGCCGCGTCCAGGACGTCGAGGTACTCGACCATCGAGGCGTACGGACGACGGTACCCTTCCGCGGACCCGGCGTGACTCACCCCGAGGCCGAGCAGGAAGCGGCCGGGGTGGGTCGCTTCCAACTTCGCGTAACCGGCGGCCGTTTCGTCGGCCTCGTAGTCCCAGATGCTCTGGATGCCGGTCGCCACGACGAGCCGCGAGGTCGCCTCGACGAGCGGAACGGCGTGCCGCAGGCCCGGACTGCCGCCCAACCAGAGGGCGTGGAAGCCCAGTTCCTCCAGTTCGGCGGCGGTCTCGGCGCGTTCGGTGAGGCCGGCGGGGTCCTCCGAACGCAGCCCGAAACTCCATATGCCGTACCGCCCGACGGTGTCCTTCAGTGAGCTGACCTGCGAGACGCTGACCTGGTTCATCGGTGCTGTTTCCCTCCGAGTCCGGATGCCGTGCTGGCCTCCGGGAAACGGAGGGCCCCTCGGGTTGATTCCCGGCGCGCGCGACCCCTGGCTTCCTCGGCTCCCTCCAGCGACTCCCTCTACACCTTGAGGAACGTCTCCAGCGCCTCCACCACCAGCCGGTGGTCCTGGAGTTGGGGCAGCCCCGACACCGTCACCGACCCGATCACGCCGACGCCCTCGACCGTGATCGGGAACGAGCCGCCGTGCGCCGCGTAGATGTCGGGGTCGAGGCGCGAGTCCGCCTCGAACGTCGTGCCCTTGGCGCGGAACCGGGCGCCCACCAGGTAGGAGGGCGCGCCGTAACGCTCCACGACCCGGCGCTTACGGTCGATCCAGGCGTCGTTGTCGGGGGTCGAGCCGGGCAGGGCGGCGTGGAAGAGCTGCTGGCCGGCCCGGTGGATGTCGACGGCCACCGGCGCCTGCCGCTCCCGCGCCAGCTCCACCAGCAGCGAACCCAGCGTCCACGCGTCGTCGTACGAGAACTCCCGGAACACCAGGTGCCGTTGCTGCGCTTCGAGTTCCTCGATGCTCGGGGTGAGTTCGGGCGCGATGCGCGGCCCGAGGGACGGCTGTCCGGTCGCCTTGTGGCCGTGGTGCTGACTGGTCATCGCAGGGTCACCGTCACCTTCTCGTTCGCGGAACGCCGAGCCGCTTCCAGTACGTCCAGCGCGGCTGCCGCCTCCAGCGCGGTTACCGGGTTGGGGCCGCCGTCGCGCAGGGCCGCGGCGATCGCAGAGTAGTACTTCTCGTACGCCCCCGGCAGCGTCGGCTCGGGCCGCCCACCGCCCGTGAGCGGGGACTCTCCGGCCCCGACCCGCCCCCACATGCTCTCGGGTTCGAGCCCCCAACCCGCGTCCCCGGGCCGCCCGCCCTCCCGCAGGGCGCCCTCCTGCGGATCGAGGCCGTACTTCACGTACCCGGCCCGCGAGCCCAACGCCCTGAAGCGCGGCCCGAGTTGGGCGGTGGTCGCGGAGACGTACAGGTGGGTGCGGACGCCGCTGGTGTGGGTGAGCGCGAGGAACGTGTCGTCGTCGGCCTCGGCGCCCTGGCGGCGGATGTCCGACTCGGCGTACACGGAGTCGACGGGGCCGAAGAGGACGAGTGCCTGGTCGACGACGTGGCTGCCGAGGTCGTACAGCAGTCCGCCGAACTCCGCCGGGTCGCCGGACTCGCGCCAGCCGCCCTTGGTGTGCGGGCGCCACCGCTCGAACCGCGACTCGAACCGCCATACGTCACCCAGCTCGCCCTCCGCGAGCAGCTTGCGCAGGGTGCGGAAGTCGTGGTCCCAGCGGCGGTTCTGGAAGACGGACAGGAGCAGACCCCGCCGGTCGGCGAGGGCGGCGAGCTCGCGCGCCTCGGCCGCCGTGCCCGCGACCGGCTTGTCGACCACTACGGGCAGGCCGGCCTCGAGGGCGGCGGTCGCGAGCGGGACGTGCGTCTTGTTGGGGGACGCGACGACGACGAGGTCCAGCTCACCGGCGCGGGCGAACAGCTCGTCCGGGGTGCCGGCGATCCGTACGTCCGGGAAGGCGGCGCGGGCCTGCGCCTGCCGCTCCGGGTTCCCGGTGACGACGGTGTCGAGGACGAGGCTCCCGGTGGCGGCGATCAGCGGGGCGTGGAAGACGGAGCCCGCGAGGCCGTAGCCGACGAGGCCGACGCGCAGGGGTGTGCCGGGTGTCCCGGATGTGCCGGTGATTCCAGTCGTGCCAGTCGTACCAGTCATGCCGTCCACTTTCGCAACGCGGTTGCCGAAGCGCAAAAACCCCGTGGGGCCGGCCGCCTCGCCCCCGAGTCCCGCACCCACGGCGGAGGCGTCCACCCGGACAGCGTCGGCTTCTCCGCGGACGTCCACCCGGTCGACGCGGCCGAGCGCGCCGCGATCCGCGCCGTCCTGAAGGAAACCGCCCTCCCGCAACTCCACGCTTGGATCACGCACGGCCTCACCGCCGCCGAGACCTGGCGCCAGACCTCCCACCTCCACTACTGGCGCCTCGCCGACGGCCACCTCACCCACGGGGACGAGCCGGCGTGAGCCGACGGGTCACCGGCGTGTCCGCCGCATCCGCCGATCGGGCGCATTCGCGGGCCCGTTCGGGGCGTAGCCCCACCCGCTCCGGAGCGGTGCCGCCCGCCACCGGCGCCTGCCCGGCATGGTCATGTGTTCATGCGACTGTGTAACTGCGTCTCCACGACTGTCACCGCATCCGTCACCGCCACCGTGACAGCCGCCCTGCTCGCCGCCCCGGGAGCCCTGTCCGTCCCCGCGCACGCGGCCGGCTGCGAGGCCGCCGCTTCCCCCGACCGCGCCTTCCCCCTCACCACCCGCATCCACGGCGGCCCCGCCGCCTACGAAGCCGGTGGTGAGCACCGGACCTGGCGGCTCGACCTCACCAACAACACCACCCGCACCTGCACGGACATCCACCCCGTCCTCGTACTCGTCGACGAGCGCCGCGCCCTGACGGCGGCTCAGCCGCGCCTGGAGTTCTACGACGGGCACCGCCCCCGCCCCTACCCCGTGCGCTTCGAGGCCACGGACGCCGACGAGACCATCGGGGTGTTCGACGGCGACGGGTTTGCCGGGTTCACCGTCGGGCCGGGGCGGACCGTCTCCGTCGAGGTGCGGCTCGCGATCGGCGCCGGAGCGGTGCCCAACGACATCGTCGCCAACGCCGCCGTCATCCAGCGGCACGCCGACGACGGCGACTGGGTCGGCCAGTCCAACGACTACCGCTTCCGCATCGTCGCCCCCACCGCCACTGACCCGGCGTCGGCCGCACCCGTACCCGTGACACCCGTACCCGCGTCACCTGTACCCGCGTCACCTGTACCCGCGTCACC
>Ga0136846_1207993_pt1 | contig 14496 bp, 15 predicted proteins | sample HopSoiMetagenom2_FD_96841 | JGI IMG/M metagenome (GOLD analysis project Ga0136846, IMG submission 96841) | Grasslands soil microbial communities from Hopland, California, USA - 2 Assembly 2016 (version 4) | ecosystem: Environmental > Terrestrial > Soil > Grasslands | place: USA: Hopland...
CGCATCGCCCGATATCCTCTCGTAACACACTCTCGGAAGGGGGCGCTTCGCCCCCTCAGAAGAGGGTGCGCCAGCACTGTTAAAGTCCGCGGGACTCGTGGAGCTTCTCGACCTTGTCGAAGTTCAGAGCGGGTTTGTCGCCGCCGCGCGAGTATTCGTGCCGGCGCGACATCTCGATGAGCGCGGCGTCCCGCTCCGCGGCGGTGCCGAACCAGTGCGTCTTGTTCCAGTCCGCGCCGAGCAGCTTGCGGAAGGGATCGCCGCCCTTGAGCGTGATGCGCACGCCGTAGGGACGCTGGATGCCCGCGTCCGGACGGCGCAGGTTGTGAGGGTGAACGATGGCCATGGCGCGCAAGGGTACGGAGCGTCGGTGGCGACCGCAAGTCCGCGAGTGTCGGGTTCGCGAGGCAGCGCACGGATCCGGTCTTCGGCGCGCGGCCGGCTTTTCCCGCGTTGTCATTGCGTTGCCCAGACAATAGGATCGAGCCATGTCGCCGCTTGCCCGCTGCCTGCTGTTGTCGGTCGTCGCACTGCCGGCGCTGCCGGATGACGCGCGCAAGGCGGCGCCAGCGATGAGCGCACGGTTCGCCGAAATGGAGCGCATGGCGCAAATCGAACGGCGCGCATTCCAGTTGCAGCCGCATCGCGTCGATACCCCGCTGCGGGAGCTCAATATCTCCGACGGTGAAGTGCGCGAGATCGAGGTCATCGCGCGCAAATACGCCCTGAATTCGATGTTGAACATATCTCCGGTCATCGCCGGCTGCGCCTGCGAAGAAGGGCCGCTGTGCACCGACCAGGTCTACGTCGTCGCGACGACTCCGGCCGAGACGGTCGGGCTGCAGCTCTCGCGCGTGCGCAATGCGTGGGTCGTGGGTCCCGTGCAGCAATGGTGGCTGCAGTTCGACAAGCTTCGCGCCCGCAAGGCCACCATGGACTGGCCCAGGTACCAGGAGATGAAGGACCGGATGCTGCTCGAATTCCCGATGTGCGCGCTCAAGGAAGGCACGCCCCGCGACGCGACCACTGCGCAGTCCCGCGACCCGCACCCATGACGAAGAAGAAGACGCCGATCGACATCCGTCCGGTACGACCCGATGACTACGACGCCTGGAGACCGCTGTGGGATGACTACAACGCGTTCTACGAGCGCGTCGGGCCGACGGCATTGCCGGAAGAAGTGACCCAAACTACCTGGCGGCGGTTCTTCGACGCGAGCGAGCCCGTGCACTGCATCGTCGCCGAGCGCGGCGGGCGCGTGGTCGGGCTATGCCACTACCTGTACCACCGCAGCACGTCGCGGGCGGAGCTCATGTGCTATCTCCAGGACCTGTTCACGCTCGCCGAGGAACGCGGGCACGGCGTCGGCCGGGCGCTGATCGATGCGACCTACGAGATCGCGAAAGACGCCGGTTGCAAGCGCGTGTACTGGCAGACGCACACGACGAATACTCCGGGGCGCACGCTGTACGACAAGGTCGCGAAGCACTTCGGCTTCATCGTCTACGCGAAGGACGTGTGAGGCGGCCGGGTTCGTACGGCGTCACGGGCTTTCGCGGTCACCCGCGCCCTCGCGGTCGCGCCAGCGGAAGATCCGCCGCGTGACGAACCGGTAGATCCGCTTGCCGCTGGCCATCCAGATCCGCGAGACGAGCGAGCGCGTCGCGAGGATTCTCCGCTCGCGCGCGGTCAGCCGATCCGGTAGATAGCTGCGCTTGTGCTTGAGCAGGTGACGGACGTCGTCGTGGCCGAGCGCGCGCGCCAGCGCACCCCGGCGCGGTCCCAGCGTCATCGCGAGCTGGAAATCGACGAGGGCGGGGCGGCCATCGGGCGTCACGAGCCAGTTGGTTTCCTTCGCGAGATCGTTGTGGATCACGCGGGCCGCGTGCAGCCGCCGCAGCAGGCGGGCGGCGGCGCGGAAGTAGGCGGGATCGCGTGGCTGCGCGAGATGCATCGGTATTGCTTCGATCCAGCTGCGCGTCAGCACCCGCGGCGCGAGCGCGAGAACGCGCGGAATGCCGTCGATGCCGGTGCCGAGCGACAGGCGGGTCAGCGCGCGGTGCTCGCGACGCAGGAGATGCACGGCGAGCCAGCGCGCCCATGGTCGGGCGGCGCGCGCGTCGCGGATGACCCGGTCACCGTCGCGGGTAATCGTTCCGAATACGTCTGACTTCAGCGGGGACATTCCTCATCACTGCCACTCGCCGCGCAGGCCGGCGACGATCTTCTGCAGTCCGGTGGCGCTCGCGCCGTCGCCGTGCACGGGCGCGGTCACCACGACTTCCAGGCGCGACCGGAAACGGCGCGGCAGCTGCGTCATCGCGGGCTTGCCGTTGCGGCGACTGAAGAAGCTGCCCCACAATCCGCGCAGCGCCATCGGGATCACCGGCACCGGGCGCCGGTCGAGGATCTTCTCCACGCCCGTCTTGAACTCGTTCATCTCGCCGTCGCGCGTGAGCTTGCCCTCGGGGAAGATGCAGACAATCTCGCCGTCCGCGAGCTCGGCGTCGATCTGGTCGAACGCCTGCTTCAACGCCGCGGGATCCTCGCGCGCCGGGGCGATCGGGATCGCGCGCGCGGTGCGGAAGATGAAGCCCATCACGGGGATCCTGAAGATGTTGTGGTCCATGACGAAGCGCACCGGCCGTCGTACGCTGCCGCCGATCACGAGCGCGTCCATGAAGCTCACGTGGTTGCTGACGATGAGCGCGGGCCCGTGCTCGGGAATGTTCTCGAGCCCGCGCACCCTGATGCGATACATGATGTTGACCAGGACCCACGAGAGGAACCGCATGAGGAATTCGGGCACGAGCGAGTAGATATAGATCGCGACGGCGGCATTCAGCACGGCCGCGAGGATGAACAGCTGCGGAATCGACCGCTTCAGCACGTCGAGCCACACGATCGCGAGCACCGCCGCGATCACCATGAAGCCCGCGTTGATGATGTTGTTGCACGCGATGATGCGCGCGCGGTGGCTCTCCGCCGAACGCTGCAGGATGAGCGCGTACAGCGGCACGATGAACAGGCCGCCGAACACGCCGATCAGCGCGCAGTTCGTCGTGACCTTCCATCCGCCGTTCGCGAGGAACGCCGTCCACGACACCGTGCCGGCCGCGGCGGGATGGGCCTCCGGGTGCGCGAACCAGAGGTTCAGCAGGCACACGGTCATGCCGATGGAGCCGAGCGGCACGAGGCCGATCTCCACCTTGTGCCCCGACAATCGCTCGCAGGCGAGCGAGCCGAGCGCGGTGCCGATCGAGAACGAGGCCAGCAGAAGCGTGTAGACCGTCTTGTCGCCGCCGAGCACTTCCTTCGCGTACGCGGGTAGTTGGGCGAGGATCAGCGCGCCCACGAGCCAGAACCACGAGATGCCGAGGATGGAGTTGAAGATGGCGCGCGTGCGGGCGGCGAACTTCACGACGTTTCCGAGCGCCGTGAACGGATTGAAGTCGAGCTTCAACCCGGGATCCGTCGCCTCGGCCCGCGGAATGAGGCGCGAGAACGCATACGTCATGAGCGCCACGATCACGATGACGACCGCGGCCAGGTTGATGTGCCCGGCGCCGACCGCATCGGCGGCCGCGCGTGAGGCGTCCGACGTCGGGCTCAGCACGCCGCCCGCGATGGTGCCGATCAGGATGGCGATGAACGTGCCGGCGTCCACGAGCGCGTTGCCGCCGACGAGCTCGCTCTGGCGCAGGTGCTGCGGCATCAGCGAATACTTGAGCGGCCCGAACATCGTGGCGAGGATGCCCATCAGGAAGATGACCGCGAGCAACGTCGGGACGTGACCGAGATAGAGCGCGACGGCGCCGCCGAACATGAGCACGACTTCCGCGAGCCGCGTGCGCCGGATCAGCAGGCTCTTCTCGTACTTGTCGGCGACCTGTCCCGCGAGCGCGGAGAACAGGAAGAACGGCAGGATGAACAGGGCCTGCGCGATGTTCGACACCAGGCCGGCATTCACCGCCGCGGACGCGCCGAACGTGACGCTGACGACCAGCGCGTTGCGGAACACGTTGTCGTTGAACGCGCCGAAGAACTGCGTGAGGAAGAACGGCAGGAAGCGCCGGGTGCCGAGCAGCCGGAATTGCGACGCTTCCGCGCCCGGGACCTGTTCGGGGAGTTCCATCAGGCGCGGACCGGCCGGCGGCGTCGGTCGCAATTGTCGGCGGCTCCCATGGGCGCCTGTATAGCCTGTGTCCGGCGAAGTTGCCAGAACGCGCTGCGCGCTCGCGGGTACGAAAAGACGCTACAGTCGGTATCGGTTTCGAGGAGAAATTCCAGATGTCGCGTTGGACGTTCGTCTTGCTGGCACTCGCGGTTACCGCGTGCACGACCTACAAGCTGTGGTCGGAAACGGATTCGGACGAGCGCGCGGGCATGATCCAGCTCTCGTACGAATATCGTCGTTTCGAGAATCCGCAGGTCGACGATCGCGGCGGCAACGACCTGGCGAAGGAGCGCTGCCTCGGCTGGGGTTACGTCGGCGCGCGCCGCGAGGGTGAGGAAAACAAGTGCCTCGACGGCACGAAGAGCGACTGCTCGAAGTGGCGCGTCACGCGCGAGTACCGCTGCGTGAAGGGCAAATAGCCGCGGGCTAGTTAGCCGCGCAGCTCCGCGGCCAGCGCCACCAGCAGCCACAGCGCGAAGAACGAGCCGGCGTCGAGGAACGCCTTCCGGTACAGCGCGGGATGCACGTCGACCCGTTCCGGCAATGGCCCCGCGCGCGTGCCCGGCCACCACTTGTGCGGCACCGCCGCGCAGTACGCCGCGAACTCTTCGGGGAACTGCTCGGCGAGGAACTGCTCCTCGCAGGCCGCGGCGTAGATCACGAGTGCAGCGATCAATACCACGACGATCGCAGCCAGCAGCACCGAGCGGCTGGTGAGCCCGAGACCAAGCGCCCCGAGCATCGAGCAGGCATAGAGCGGATGCCGCAGGCGCGCATACGGACCCGTCGTCACGAGCGATTCGTCCTTGTGGCCGGCGATGAAGACCGAGCTCCAGAGGCGCCCGAGGCAGGCGAGCGCCACGCACAGGAAGCCCGCGATGCCGGTGGCGTACCACGCGGCGCCGCCGTCGTGCACGGGACCCCACACCGCCGAAGCCGCGACCAGGCCGAGGTAGATGGCGAACGTGGCGCGCAGGCGCGGCGTGCTGGCGGATTCGGTCATGCGCGGCGCAGTTTAACGGTAATAAAGCGCCTGTCTGCGCGGTCTGGAGCAATGACCATCTTGAGGAATGAGGTGGTCAACCCCAGACTCCGCCAACCCCCGAATCCCCGACAGGAGCATTCATGCCCCTCACCAAGAAGACCCATATGCCCGCGCACGGCAACGCGTTGCCCGGCCGCGCCACGCCGCTGCCGCTCAGCGGCAAGCACTTCGTGAACGGCTCGCCGATCAAGCAGCCCGCGGTGGGCGGTCTGCAGGAGGCCGTCTTCGGTCTCGGCTGCTTCTGGGGCGCGGAACGCCTGTTCTGGCAGATCCCGGGCGTGGTCACGACCTCCGTCGGTTATGCCGGCGGCTTCACGCCGAATGCGACCTACGAAGAGGTGTGCTCGGGCGGCACCGGTCACGCGGAAGTGGTGCGCGTGGTCTTCGACCCTAACAAGGTGTCCTACGACCAGCTGCTCAAGGTGTTCTGGGAAGCGCACGACCCGACGCAGGGCATGCGCCAGGGCAACGACGTGGGCACGCAGTACCGCTCCGCGATCTACGTGACGTCCGAGGCGCAGCGCAAGACGGCCGAGGCGAGCAAGCGCGCGTATCAGGACTCGCTGAGTGCCGCGCACCGCGGCGCCATCACCACCGAGATCGCCGATCTCGCCGACTATTTCTACGCCGAGGAATACCACCAGCAGTATCTCGCGAAGAATCCGAACGGGTACTGCGGCCTCGAAGGCTGCGGCATCAAATACACGCCCGCCGCCGCGACTCCCTAACCGAAGCTCTCGCCGTACACGCGCATCAGGTTTCCGCCGAGCGCCTTCTCGACCTGCGCGCTCGACCAGCCGGCGCGTGACAAGCCATCCGCGAGATGGCGGTACCGCATGATGTCGTCCCAGTCGCCGACGATGTTGAAAACGTCCGCGCCTTCGCCGGGCGCCGCGATGCCCTGGGCGGCACGCGCTTCGTAGAACTTCTTCTGCGCGGCGCGTGACTTGTCGTCGATGACGGTCTTGCTGAGCTTGCCGTCCGTGCCGATGCTCACGTGATCTTCGCCGCACAGGTTCTTCACGTGGTCCATGTGGCGTACGACGTCGGCGCTGCCGGGCTTGCTGTTCGGAACGAGAAACGGCATCCAGTAAATGCCGATCACGCCGCCCTTGTCCGCGCAGGCCTTCATCTCGGCGTCCCAGACGTTGCGCGGATTGTCGTGCAGCGAACGGCATCCGGTGTGGCTGATGATCGGCGGGCGCGTGGTGGCCGCGATGCCCTCGGCGATCGTGCGCTGTCCGCCGTGGCTGAAATCCACCAGCATCTTCTCTTTCTCGATCCGCTCGATGGTCGCGTGGCCGAGCTTCGAGAGCCCGGCATTGCCGGGCTCGAGCGAACCGTCGCCGCTGAGGTTGCGCAGGTTGTAGGTGAGCTGAACGCTGCGGACGCCGAGTCCCCGGAGCAACGCGAGCCGGTCGAGATCGGCGCCCACGAGGCTGGTGTCCTGCGTGCCGTAGAGGATGGCCGACTTGCCTTCGCGCTTGGCGCGGCGAATGTCGTCGGTCGTGCTCACCTTGAGCAGGACCGCGGGATTGTCGGCGATCCAGCGATCCGTCTTCGCGATGCCGACGATCGTTTGTTCCCACGCGTCGGCGCTGTTGCCGACGGCGCTGATCGTGAAATGCGACATCGTCAGGCCCGATGCCTTGAAGTCCGCGGCCGCGCGCGGACCGAGGACGGTCGCGTCATCCGGGCTGTAAGGGTCGTCGATTCCGCCCAGGCCGTCGATCACGATGGCGCGTTGATAGTCCTTGTCGCCGATGCCGGTGGGCGCGGCTCCGGCCTGTCTCGCGGCGATGAGCGCCGCGAGCGCGGAACCGCCGATCATGAGCTCACGTCGCGTGGTCATCGTGGCACCCCTGCAGGTCTTGGTTGGTCGCCATGTTAGCTCCAACGACCGGCAGGCCGTGCGACGACGTGCGGGCTGCTACCGCTTCCGGGTCGTGACCGCGGCGCGCTGCGCGACCTGGTTGATCGCGACCGCCACCACGCACCATGCCAGGGCCCACGCCATCATGCCGTTGACCAGCAGGTGGAATACGCGGTCGTGGAACGGTTCGCCGTGGGTCGCGACGTAGCTCGCCAGCGCGACGCCGCCCGACGTACCCACGACGCCGAGCGCGGCCAGGATGCGCGCGCGGTCGGTGAGGAAGCCGGTGCGATGACGCGGTGCACGCCGCGGCGGCGGTGCATGGCGCAGGTTGTAGGCCCAGTACGCGAGGGCGAGCAGTCCCGCGACCGAGCTCAGGTATTGCAGGAAACCCCACACGCGGATCACGTGTCCGCGGTACTCGGCGAACGGAACATCGAGTCCCGGGAAGAACTGGATCACCGGCGAGTCGCCGTGCGTGAACGCATCCCACGCGATGTGCGTGAGCGCGCCGATGAGGATGCCGAGGGATGCGAGCAGGATGGTGCGCGGCGTGACCGGCAGCGAACGCGGTACGCGCTCGCGCCACGCAGCGGGCAACATCTCGACGGTCGGCCGCTCGAGCACTTTCACGAACAGCAGCCACACCGCGAGACCGAGCGGCCAGCAGAACAGGAACAGCCCCGGGAAGTCGTGCGTGAAATCGCGGGACACGTCGAACGGCATGAAGAACTGGAAATCCGGTGCCATGCTGCCGACCATCATCGCGGCGAGCGGCACGCGCGAACGCGTCAGTCTCTGCAGCGGCAGGACCGCGGCGGCATGGGAGATGGTGAATGGCACGCGGCGATCCTAGCCGGTGCGAATTGCGACGATCATGATCAATTGTGGCAATGAGAACGGTGTCAGGTTCCCGCGGATTCCAGGGTTTTTTTCATGGCCGCGACCCCGTTCGTCATCGCGTTGTCGATCGCCTCGGCCGCGGAATCCGGTAGCAGATCCGTGATCCACACGATCCGCGCGCGGCCCTTGCCGCTGTCGAAAACCTGCGCGGCGCTGTTGTAGTGATGAAAGCTTTGTCCGACGATCGCCCAGGCCACGCGCCGCTGTGATTCGTCGATGCCGACGATCTCTTCGCGCGCGACGTTGCCGTTCTTGAAGGTCACGACACGCACGCTGCCCTCGAGTTTCGTGTCCACGACGAACCCGGCGACCAGCCGCGTGTGCAACGCGCCGACGTCGCGCAGCGCGTCCCACGCCTTCTCGGGCGTCGTGTCGATGAGTATTTCCTTGCGGATGGTGGCCATGGAGGTCGGATTATAGGGAACGACCGTGGCGGCGCAGTCGGCCATCGGCCGACACGTCACGTACGGATTGTCTTGCGCTCGACCGATTCGAGCCGAAGCGAACCGATTGCGCGGTCGGCCCGATGCGCGGCCTCCGTCCGGCGCGGTATAACGCGCGCAGGGAGGTCTCATGTCATATCCACGTCGCGATGTCCTGAAACTCGCCGGCGCTGCCGCGCTCACCGGGTTGATGCAGCCCGTGTTCGCGAAGCAGAAGCCGCTGCGCGTGCTGATCCTCGGCGGCACCGGCTTCATCGGCCCGCACTTCGTCGAGGTGCTGAGCTCGGCCGGTCACAGGATCTCGCTGTTCAATCGCGGTAAACGCGACCCGGCGGTCAAGCCCGGCATCGAGTACCTCGTCGGCGATCGCAACGGTCCCATCGATGCGCTCAAGGGGCACGACTGGGACGTCGTCATCGACGACTCCGGCTACAAGCCGAAGCAGGTGCGCCTCAGCGGCGAGCTGCTGAAGGGCCACGTCCAGCACTACGTCTTCGTCTCGAGCATCTCCGTGTACGCGGACTTCAAGACGCCCGGCATGGACGAAGACGCGAAGCTCGCGACGCTCGACGATCCGACCACCGAGACCGTCGACGACAAGAGCTACGGCGGACTCAAGGTCCTGTGCGAAAAGGCGGTGCAGGAGATGTACGGCGCGCACTGCACGATCATCCGGCCGACGTACATCGCCGGCCCCGGCGACCACACGGACCGTTTCACGTACTGGCCGTGGCGGGTGGCGAAGGGCGGCGAGATGCTCGCGCCCGGCACGCCGAACGACCCGTTCCAGTTCATCGACGTCCGCGACCTCGCGGACTTCATGAAGCTGTGTGTCGAAAAGCGCATCGCGGGCGTCTACAACACGTGCAACACGCCGCGCTCGGTGACGATGGGCTCGCTGCTCGACACCAGCAAGAAGGTGACGGGCGCGAACCCCACCATCACCTGGGCGACGCCGAAGTTCCTCGTCGACAACGAGATCTACGGGGATAAGGCCCAGGGCAACTATCTACCCATCTGGGCGCCGACGGACGGCGACGAGGCGGGCTCGCAGCTCGTTAGCAACGCGCGCGCCGTGAAGAAGGGCCTGAAGTTCCGCTCGCTCGAGACGACGATCGCAGACACGCTCGCCTGGGCGAATGCGCGGCCGCCGGAGAAGAACGAGAAGCTCAAGGCGGGGCTGTCGCCGGAGCAGGAGAAGGCGCTGCTCGCGAAGCTGCACGCCTAGTCATCCGGATTTCCGGTCGGCATCGAGGCGGCGCGAGCGCACGGTCAGCGCGAGCCAGAGAATCAACGCGGTCGCGATCGCGTTGGAGATGATCTTGCCCCACAGGTCGATGGGCGCGGCGCCATAGATGAAGTCGACGAACCCGATGGCCATCGAGCCGAGGACGGCGCCGAGCGCGAGGCCCATGCGGTGCGAGTCGCTCCACGCGGGGTGCGCGGCGTAACGCGGCAGCAGGATGAGGCCCGCGGCGGCCGTGACGAGACCGGCGGTCATCGCGATCCAGAGCGGGAAGTACGGCCGGAAGCCGAACGCCAACACCACGAGCACGTGCCAGATCACCGCGGCGACGACCGCGCCGACGCCTAATAACCACGGCGACAGCGGCGGCCGCGGCTCCCGCGCGCCGCGCAACGACTCGCGCGCCGGCCCGATGGCGAGCCAGACGAGCAGCGCGATGGCGATCAGCCCGCCGATCACGCCGGCCGCCGGCGGCGTGTAGTGCGGGAACTTGAACACGACCTCGCGCACGAGCTGCGTCCACAGATACCAGGCCGGCACGCACGCGATCAGGAAGACGACGCCCACGAGAATGGCGCCGACGCGCCCGAGCCACGGGTACTCGCGACGCTGCGGAAAGACGAGCTCGGTGACCATCACGGGCACCATCACCACGAGCACCGCCTCGTAGAACACCGCCCACAGGAAGTATTCGTAGTTCACGCCGAACGCACGGCCGAACGCCGGCCCCGGCGTGATCTGGATGATCATCGGCGCGAGCGACGTCTGCTGGATCACGAACTCCTCCGCGATCGCCAGCGCGCAGGCCATGAGGAACATGTTGAGCCAGCCGAGCCGGTAGTGGCGCACCGCGGCGCGGATCAGCAGCGCGCCGCCGCCCCAGATTGCCATCTCGAGCGGGAAGACGAACAGCGAAGAGGTGCGCGTCGCGCCGGGCAGGTATTCGGCGATCAGCGGTGCCAGCAGCACCAGCGTGAAGGCGGGAGCGAAGCGGCCGGGGCGGGCGGAAGCGGAGTTGGCGTCCATGGCCAAAATGGTGAACCTGCCTGTGGGCCGCGAGAAGTGATGAATGTCAGGGTGGTGGCGTGAGGTCTGCATGACGCGCCGCGGTTACCCGAATTCGGGCCGCGACGGGCGGAGCGCCGGGCCGTCCGGATTGGTGGTTGAATGCGCGCCATGCGCGTGTCCCGGCGAGAATTCCTGCGGATTTCGGGCGTCGCCGGCGGCGGCCTGCTCGCGACGCTGTCACTCCACGCCATCGCCCGCGCTGCGGCGGAAGGTGCTCCCGCCGCCGAGTCCGTGGCGCTCGGCGTCTTCATCCGCATCGATCCCGACAACACCGTGGTGATCGGCGCACGCGGCACCGAGATCGGCCAGGGCGTGCGCACATCGCTGCCCATGCTCATCGCCGAGGAGCTCGAAGTCCGCTGGGACCAGGTGCGCGTCGAGCAGCTCGACTACGGCATCGCAGCCGGCGGCAAGGCCGGCGAATTCGTCTCGCGGTACGGCGACCAGGGCGCGGGCGGCAGCACGAGCATCTCGGACGGCTGGATCGAGCTGCGGCAGGCCGGTGCGCAGGTGCGCCAGCTGCTGATCGCGACGGCCGCGCAGGTCTGGAGCATCTCCGCCAGTAGTTTGATCGCGCGTGACGGCGCCGTGCATCACGCCGACGGCCGCGCGCTGACGTACGGCGAGCTCGCGACGCGGGCCGCCGCGTCGCCGCTGCCCGCCGGTCCCTTCGAGCTCAAGCAACAGAAGGACTTCCGCATCATCGGCAAGGCCACGAAGGTCGCCGACTGCGCCGACATCGTCACCGGTCGCGCGCGCTACGGCATCGACGCCTCGCTGCCCGGCATGCTGTACGCGGTGATCGCGCGCTCGCCCACGTTCGATGGTCGCGTGAAGTCGTACGACGATTCCGCGGCGCGCAAGGTGCGCGGCGTGCGGTTCGTCGTGCCGATCGCGGCGCCGGCCGCGGGCGATTTCAATCGCAATCTCGCCGCGGGCGTCGCCGTGGTCGCCGACAACACCTGGGCGGCGATGCAGGGCCGCAAGGCGTTGAGGATCGAGTGGGACCCCGGGCCCTGGGCCACCGCGTCGAGCCGCGAGATGGAGCAGCGCGCGCACGCGCTCGTCGCGGGCGACGCGGGCATCCAGACCGGCCGCAGCGACGGCGACATGGCTCGCGCCTGGGCCGACGCCGCGCGAAAGATCGAGGCTACCTACCAGGTCCCGTTCCTCGCGCACGCGACGATGGAGCCGCCGGGCGCCACGGTCGCCATCACCGGCAGCCGCGTGAAACTCATCGCTTCCCTGCAGAGCCCCGGCGGTGCCTCACGCATGGTCGCCGCGATGCTGGGTATCTCGCGACTCGACGTCGACATCGAGCTGCCGCGCTCGGGCGGCGGCTTCGGCCGGCGTCTCGAAAACGACTTCGTCGCCGAGGCGGTGCTCATCGCGCAGCAGGTGCAGCGTCCCGTGAAGCTCGTCTGGTCGCGCGACGACGACCTGCGCAACGACTTTTACCGCCCGTTCGGGGTCCAGCGGCTGCGCGCCGCGGCGGACGCGAACGGCCGGCTCACGGGCTGGTCACATCGTGTCGCGGCGACTTCGCGCAAATGGCGGGCGGGTCGCGCGGACGACCCCGACTGGGTCGGCACGCTCGACATCGACGGCTTTCCCGCGAGCTGCGTCCCCAACTATCTCGCGGAGTTCGTCGACGTGCCGTTCTGCCTCGCGCGCGGCTGGTGGCGCGCGCCGCTGCACACGTTCGCGGCGTTCGCCACGCAGAGCTTCGTCGACGAAGTGGCGCACGCCCTCGGGCGCGACCCGGTCGAGCTGCGGCTCGAGCTGCTCGGCGCGCCGCGCGATCTCGACTACCGCGAGCACGGCGGCCCCGTGTTCTCGACCGGCCGGCTCGCCGCGACGCTGCGCGAGGTCGCACGGCGCATCGGTTACGGCCGCAAACTGCCGCGGGGCCACGGCATCGGCTTCGCATCGCACTTCACGTTCGGCGGCTACACGTCGCACGCGATGGAAGTCGTGGCAAAGGCCGGCGGCGGCTGGCGCATCGAGCGCTGCGTCTGCGTATCCGACGTCGGCGTCGTCGTGAACCCGCTCGGCGTCGAGGCGCAGCTCATGGGCGGCACGATCGACGGCATCTCGACCGCGCTCGGCCTCGAGATCACGGTGGAGCAGGGCGTCGTGCAGCAGACGAACTACCACCAGTACCCCGTCCTGCGCATGCCGGATGCGCCGCGAGTCGAGGTCCACGTCATGCCGTCGTCGGCGGCGCCGCGCGGCGCCGGCGAAATGGGCGTTCCGGGCGCGCTCCCGGCGCTCGCGAACGCGATCTTCGCGGCGACCGGGCAACGACAGAGGCGCCTGCCGCTGTCGCGGATCTGATCCGTTCAGTTCCCGTTAACCTTCGATTCAGCGTGAGTTAACGGGCGTGCGTGCAATCTGCAGCCATCTGCAGAAGGCACGCCCATGACGCTCACGAACCTCGCCCTCCTTCCCGTCTTCCTGGTCCTCGCCGCGTGCGCCACCCAACCGAAATGGAGCCCGTCCAGCAGCAATCGCGAGCTGGGCGTGGCCCGGGTCGCTTACGAACATGCGCGCTCCGAGCAACCGCGCATGAGCGACATGCAGGCGGTGCAGCTCGCGACGAGCCGCTGCGAGACCTGGGGATTCACTCGGGTGCAGATGATTCCCGGCGAGTTGCGCGAGTGCAGCGTGCAGAATGGCGACAGCTGCGACGTGTGGAAGGTGACGCGGGAATACCGCTGCTCGGGCGAGGACTCGCTCGTGCGCACCGCCGCGCGCTAGTCGATCGGTATGTCGACGTAGCTGCCGGCGTTCCATCGGATGTGCAGCGGCTCGCCCGCATCCTTCACGGACTCGTCGCTGACGTCCTTGCCGGTTCCGTAGTTGATCTGCGCCATCGGGTGCTTGTTAGTGTCCAGCAATACGAGCAACCGGCTGCCGGGTTCCAGTCGCTTGCTGATCCAGTTGGTTTCGAAATGGATTCGAGTCGCCGTGCCGGGCTTCAGCAATCGCCGTCGCGTCGGATCCTGCGCGAAGCTCGCGCGCAGCACCGCGTTGCCCAGGTGGAATAGTCTTCCGTCCGCCTTCTTTTCATAGACGGTGACGCTGGGATCGAAATCCACCTTGTTGATCGTCACGTTCAGCTCGCCGCTGAACGCACCGCTCACCGTCGTGGCTTGCACGATGGGCTCGCTCTCGAACAGGGACTCGGTGACGTACTCCAGCGGTCCCTGCTCGATGAGGCCAGGATATCCGTGAAAGCCGTGAAATTGCACGCGATCGGCGAGGTCGACGTCGAGCACGACGGGTGAACTGGCAGCCGGCGGTCGAGGCGCGAGCGCATTCATCCCGCCCCCGGCGGATGCCGCGGCGAAATACCAGCGCTGCGTGTTCCGGTGCATCGCGGCGACGGTCGGCGCGTGTCGCCATTCGTTCGCGCCCATCACTTCGTAGTTGATGCGGTCGGCGAGCAACGCGGGTTTGGGCCTGCCGCGGAGCGCGTAATCCATGAACGCGAGCTTGAGCGCCGGCGAATCCAGTTGCGCGACGTCGTCGATGTGATACCCGCGCAGGTCCGCAGGTTTCTCGCGAGCGTGCGTGCCGAAGTGATCGTAGGGGCCGATCACTACGTAATGCTCGGCGCCGCGGTGCCAGCGCGTGTGCTCGCGGAAGTACTGCAGGGCCGAGATCTGCGCCGCGTCGTAGTAACCGGTGATCGTGAGCACCTTGACGTCGATGCGCGCGAACTCCTTTCCGTACGGC
>Ga0136846_1237853_pt1 | contig 14496 bp, 12 predicted proteins | sample HopSoiMetagenom2_FD_96841 | JGI IMG/M metagenome (GOLD analysis project Ga0136846, IMG submission 96841) | Grasslands soil microbial communities from Hopland, California, USA - 2 Assembly 2016 (version 4) | ecosystem: Environmental > Terrestrial > Soil > Grasslands | place: USA: Hopland...
ACTCCTTGTCCACGCTCATCAGGTATTGCGAAATACGCGTGGCCTTGCCGACCAGCACGACCAGCAGACCGGTCGCCATGGGATCCAGCGTGCCGGCGTGGCCGATGCGTTTCATGCGCAGAATGCCGCGCAAACGGGCGACCACATCGTGCGAGGTGTGTTCGGAGGGCTTGTCGATGAGGAGGACGCCGTCGAATTCCTTGGCCGGGGCGAGCATCAGGATGATTTTTTAAGCGCGTCCACCGCGGCGATTTGCTCGGTGAGGGCGGCGACGAGCCGGGCTTGAAAATCGGCGATGGTCGCGTTCTTGACGTTGAGGCCGGCCGCGCAGGCATGGCCACCGCCGTTGAAGCGCGCCGCCACTTGGTCGACCCGGTAGGCCGGATCTTTCGCGCGAAGGCTGGCCTTGATCGCCCCCGCATGCTCCTCGATGAGCACGCCTATCTCCACGCCGTCGATCGAGCGGGCGTAGTCCACCAATCCCTCGGTGTCCTCGGCGCTGGTGCCGGTCTCGGCGTAGATGCCGTTGGGCAGCGTGCCGATACAAACGCGGCCGCCGCACTCCTGGCGGAAGGACGCCAAAAACCGCTGAAGCAACTGCAGCTTGCCCGCCGTCTCGCGTTCGTAGAGCTCGGCCGCGGCCGTCGCGGGCTGGGCGCCGCGCGCCATCAGCTCGGCCACAATGAGGAAGGAACGGCGCGAAGTGGAATGAAAGCGAAACTGACCGGTGTCGGTCGCTATGCCCGTGTAGAGAGCCTGGGCGGCCTGCGCATCGATGGGCAGGTGATGATCCAGAAAAAGTCCGGCGAGAATCTCGGCGGTCGCGGCCGAGCCGACATCGATGAAGTTGTGCTCGGCGTATCCGACGTTCGACAGATGATGGTCGATGTTGGCGAACGGCAGCGGGAACCGCGCCTTGAATTTCTCCCCCGCCCTGGCTTGGTCGGCGCAGTCAACGTAGATCGCAGTAAAGTCTCCGGCGGGCAGTCCGTCGAAACGCACGATCGGCGTGTCACCGACGGCAAACTGGATGCGGCGCGGCACCGGGTCCGGATTGGCGCAGATCACATCGAGATCCAGCGCGCGTAGCACGCGAGCGAGCGCAACCTGGGAGCCGATGCAATCGCCATCCGGCCGAGCATGGGCGATGACCACGATCTTCCGCCCTTCCATGGAACGAAGAAACCGCGCGAAGCGGTCGTAAAATTCCGGATAGATTAACTCCACGGCTCACTCCTTTTTTTCAGGCGGCGGCGTCGGATTCCCTGACGTCTCCGTCTTGGTTTTGTCCTGGACGGCGATCTCGTCGAGCACTTGGAGAATGCGGTTGCCGCGCGAAGTCGAGGTGTCGAGGAGGTAGGTGAAGAGCGGCATGTGCTTGAGCACGATGCGCCGGCCCAGCTCAAAGCGGAATTCCTTGGAGTGGTGCTTCAACCACTTGAGACGGTCGGCGGTGAGCTCGTCATCGCCGGTGACCGCCACGAAGACCCGGCCCTCGTGCAGATCGGGCGAAACCAGCACGGCCGTGATGGTGATGGCGACCGCCTCCTCCTGGTACTGTTTGCGCAAAATATCGCTCAGCTCGCGCTGGATGAGCTCGTTGACGCGAAGGGTGCGGGTGGACATGGATGGATTCCTGCGGTTGCGCTCCGGCGGTCACCGGGCATCGCATTTTTCAAGGATGCAATGCGCGACAACCGTCCGGAAACGGGATCAGAGCGCGGCCCTGACCTTCTGGATTTCGTAGCACTCGATGACGTCGCCGATTTCGTAACCGTTGAAATCGCCGATCTTGATGCCGCACTCGAGGCCGGCGCGCACTTCGTTGGCGTCGTCCTTGAAGCGTTTGAGCGTGCTGACCTTGCCTTCGAAAACGATCTCCTTCTTGCGACGGACGCGGGAGGAGGCGTTGCGGGTGATCTTGCCCTCGGTGACGAGACAGCCCGCCACGAAGCCCTTGGCCAGCGGGAAGGTCGCGCGAACCTCGGCGGCGCCGGTCTTGGTTTCCTTGAGATCGGGGTCGAGCAAATCGGCCATCATTTCGCGGACCTTGTCGGCCAGCTCATAGATGATGCCGTAGGTCTCGATGCGGACGTTGTGGTGCTTGGCCACCGACGTGACGCCGTTTTCGAGCTTGGTGTTGAAACCGATGACGACCGCGCCGGCGGCGCTGGCCATAAGGACGTCGTTCTTGGAAACGAGGCCAACGTCGGTGGAAACGATTTCGAGCGAAACCTTCGAGCTCTTGATGCCTTCGAGGACATTGCGCACGGCCTCGGTCGAGCCAAACACATCGGTCTTGATGATGAGCTTGAGAACCTTGGCCTGGGTCGCGGCGATGTTGGCGAAAAGGCTTTCGACCGAGACTTCCTTGGGCGCGGCGTCGGCGACGCCGGTGCTCTTGCGGATGAGGTGCTGGGCTTCTTCCGCGAGGTTTTCGGCTTCGCGGGCGTTTTTGACGGCCTTGAATTCGGCGCCGCTGTCGGGCGCGCCGGACCAGCCGATGACGCGCACCGGCATGGCGGGAGGCGCCTCCTTGATGTTCTTGCCCTGGTCGTCGAACATCGCGCGGACCTTTGCCCAATGCGGGCCGCACACGATGGAGTCGCCGACTTTAAGAGTGCCGCGCTGGATAATCACGGTCGCAAGCGGACCACGGCCAACGTCGATCTGCGATTCGATGATGACACCGCAAGCCTCCGTCTTGGGGTTCGCCTTGAGTTCAAGGACGTCCGCCTGAAGGAGAATCATGTCCAGCAAGTCGGAGATGCCGGTGCCTTTGATGGCGGACACGGGGACAGTCACGGTTTCGCCACCCCAGTCTTCGGGGGCGATGTTGCGCTCCTGCATCTGCTGCTTCACGCGTTCGATGTTCGCGCCCTTCACATCCATCTTGTTGACCGCGACCATGAGGGTGACGGCGGCGTTCTGGGCGTGCTTGAGGGCTTCGTCCGTCTGCGGCATGAAGCCGTCGTCGGCGGCGACGACAAGCACGGCGATGTCGGTGACATCGGCACCGCGGGCGCGCATCTTCGTGAAGGCGGCGTGGCCGGGCGTGTCGAGGAAGGTGATTTTGCGACCGGCGTGCTCGATCTGGTAGGCGCCGATGTGCTGGGTGATGCCGCCCGCTTCGCCGGAGGCGACGTTCGCCTTGCGAATGGCGTCGAGCAAGGAGGTCTTGCCATGGTCAACGTGACCGAGAATGCAGACCACAGGGGGACGGGTCGCGAGATTCTTGATCTCGTCCTCGGCGGCGATCTTCTCCTTGTCCTTGGCCTTTTCCTTGGTCGCCTGCTGATTCTGCTGGGCGCTCTCGCCGCGATGTTTGATTTCGAGAAGGAAGCCGTGCTTTTCGGCGAGCTTCACGGCCACCGGTTCCTCGATGGCCTGATTCATCGAGGCGAAGATGCCCATTTCCATGAGCTCGGAGATGAGCTTGAAGGGCTTCATGCTCAGCGCCGTCGCGAAATCGCGGACGATGATCGGGGGCTTCAGATGGATGATCTTGACGTCACCTTCGGTGGTGATGGTCGCGGTCTGCGCAGGAGGGGTAGCCGGACGCGCGGGATTTCCGGGAGCGGAAACGTGCGTGGGGGCCTTGGGAATCGGCAGGGGCGCAGGCGGAGCCGAGACCGGCGCGGCGGCGGCGGGCGCGGGCTTCGGCGCGGCGGGAGATGCCACCGGAGCGGGCGCGGACACCGGGGTCAACGGGCGCGGAGCGGAAGCGAAAGGCGCCGCCACCGGGGACTTCACGATGGGCGGCGAGACAAAAGCCGGCGCGGACTTCGGCGCGGAAGGAACGGAAGGCGGGGACGAAACCGGGCGCGGGGGCAACGGTTGCGGCACCGAGACCGGACGCGGCGCGGAAACTGCAGCGGGAGCAGATACGGGGGCGGGCGCCGAAACCACCGGGGCGGAAGGCGCGGCGGGCGCGGGCTTGGGCGCGGAAGCGGCGACCTTGGCCTCTTCCTTTTCACGCACGACATCCTGGGCGCTTTTCACCGTGGGCACCTTGTGCACGGGAGCGGACTCAACCTCGGCCACGGGAGCCGGGGTGGCCGTCACGGACTTGGCTGCAAATTCCTGTTCGAGCGCTTCCGCCGAAATGTTGTCGACCGTGCTGGAGGCGCTTTTGACGTCAAATTTGCGCTCCTTGAGCAGGGCCAACAACGCTTTGTTGTCCATGCCGATCTTCTTAGCCAATTCGTGGATGCGGATACTCATTCTACTGGGTTTGCGGGCGTAAAGTCTGCGCGGATGTTTTTAAACTCACTGGGCACTGCCGACCTTGGCGATGATCGCCTGGGCTTCATCGTCGGAGAAACCGGCGTCGACCAAGTCGTCCGCACCGACGCCTTCGAAAGCGGCGGGCGAATTGATGCCGATGGCGACAAGGCGTTCCGCGAAAGTCTGCTCCAAGCCGAACGTTTTCACGAGATTGCCGATCGCGGTCGCGCGCGGGTCGGTGGAAGCGGCGTGGAATTCCTCGATGTCCAGGCGCCAGCCGATCAGGCGCGAGGTAAGACGGGCGTTCTGGCCCTTGCGGCCGATGGCGATGGCAAGATCCTCGTTGGCAACCTTCAGCAGGATGCGGTGGTTCTTATCGTCGAGCTGGATGTCGCGCGGAACGGCGGGCTTGAGCGCCTCGATGATCATCTGCTTCGGGTCGGCGAAGTAATTGATGATATCGATCTTCTCGCCATTGAGTTCGCGCACGATGGTTTTCACGCGCGCGCCACGGGCGCCGACGCAGGCGCCGACCGGATCGACCTTGGAGTCGGTGCTGGTGACGGCGATCTTGGTGCGGTAGCCGGGCTCGCGGGCGAAGGCTTCGATCTTGACCGTGCCGTCGGCGATTTCCGCGACCTCGACCTCGAAGAGGCGGCGGACAAATTTGGGGCTGGCGCGGCTGAGCATGAGCTCGGGACCACGGGGCGTGCTCTCGATCGCGAGCAGCAAGCAGCGGATGCGATCGCCGGGCTGATATTCTTCGCCGGGGACCTGTTCCTTGCCGCTCAACACCGCCTCGGCCTTGCCGAGATCGATGAAGATGTCGTTGCGCTCCTTGCGACGAACCGTGCCGGTCACGATGTTGCCCACCATGTCCTTGAAGTCGTCGTAAATGCGGTCCTTCTCGAATTGGCGAAGCTTTTGCATGACGGCCTGACGGGCGGTCTGCGCGGCGATGCGGCCAAGCGTCGCAGGATCGATTTCCTTTTCAACGGTGTCGCCGAGCATTGCGCCGGGCTTGATCGCCTGGGCTTTTTCGAGGTGAATCTCGGCCCGGGGATTGCTCACGGAATCAACGACTTTGAGCAGCGACCAAGCGTGCAACTGGCCGTTCTTGGGACTGATCTCGATCTTCAGATCCTGGCCGGAGTTAACTCCCTTGAGGGCAGCCGTTTTAATGGCGTTGACGATCGCCGCGATCATGTCCGCGCGGCTGATCCCCTTCTCCTTCTCCATGTATTCCAGGACTGAAAGAATTTCGCTGCTCATAGGGTTGTGATAATTAGAAAAAAAAAGCGGGCCATAGGCCCACCTCTCGTAACGTGAACGTTGTTCGAAAGGGTAAAGGTAGCTGGTGAGGCAAAATTTTGTCAAGTCCCGCGCCCCTCGAAGGACGAAGGGGACTACGCCGGGTGCGTCAGCATCCAACCCAAAAGCCCCTGAATCGGGCCATGCGCGGACGGTCGCCCGGTCCCGCCGAACACTTCCAGTCCACGTAAAATTCCTACCAGGTCCGCCGGCGCATCCCCGGTGAACCAATGGGCCCATAGCACCGCCGGATCCACACCCGTTTCCGCCGCCAGCAGGGGCAGGAAACCGTCGCACATCAGGTTGTCGAAACGACTGCCGCCCATCGCGCCGGCGCACAAGTCTTCCGCACACGCTTCCCGGAAGGCGGTCAGACGCGCGGTTTTCCGGACGGATTGGGTATTGGCTTCTTCGCCCAAACTCACGGCGGCCGTCAAAACCGGCCGCAGCCGGTCGCCCAAACGATGCAGTCGCTCCGGCCAATCCGGCCGTGCGACCACCCACGAGGCGTACTGCCGCAGTCGCAGCCTGGGATGATTCGCCGGACGCACGCCCCGCAAGGTCCACCGCTCCCGCTGGCTTTCGAAAATCCCGTCCGGATCCGCCCGTCGCGACATCCAGGCGGCCAAGGGAAATTCCGTCGCCACCGCCAGCAAAGGCGCGCGGTTGTAGCGGTAGCCAAGGATTTCCAACGCCGCATGATGACACGCGGCCTCCCACCCCAGGCGGCGGATCCGGTCGCGCGCGAAGCCGACTTTTTGTTGCCAACGTTCCGCCGCGTGCCGGCGAAGCCGCGCGCGCAACGCCAACGGCTCCATCAGACCGAGCACCTCCCGCGCGCGGTCCAGCGGATGATTGGCCAGCGTTTCGACCGCGTCGTCGGCGGCGTATTCCTCCAATCCATGGTGCAGCAACGGCAGCAGCGCGAGAATCGGAATCCGCACCCCGCCCCCGCCGGCGGTCCAAGTCGCGCAGGGCTCGAACAGCACCACATGCAGGACGACGTTGTCATAAGCCGGATCGGCCGCGTGCCGGTGCGCCGCCCAGTCCTGCTCGCGCAGGTGCACCTCGACGTCGCCGGTGATTTCACGGTCCCCGATCCGCAAACGAGCCCCGAGAAAATCAGGACCGCTCAACCGGTTCCAGCGTCCGGGATGCAGGACCACGACCGCGCGGCCGTCGGCCGTGGCCGCCGCGTGACCGGCGAATTCACGGCGATCCCAAATTTTCTGCAGCAGTTTTTCAGGAAATGAAAACGGGCCGTAGAGCCCCTGCATTTCGGCCACGCCGGCCGCTTCTGTCATGAAATCATGGTTATTCATGGCGGTCCCACTTTCGTTGATTGTCGCGATTCAATCCGGCCACGCCGGATGCGATGCGCGTCTCCGCACGGGCAAGCCAGGCGGCCAGATCGGCCGGCGGCACCCACACCGCCCCGGCCGCCTCGATGGTCTGGCGCTCCGCCTGATCGCCCGTCGCGACGTAACAGAGCGAGGCATCGGCCGCCTTTCCCACCAGTTGTTCGATCACATCGTCGGCCGTCAGCGACGACGGCGTATGCAGAACGCTGAAGGTGACGTGCCCCGACGGCCGCTCCACCGTCAGCTCCTCGCCGCGCCCGTCGAACACGAGCGTCACCCGCATTTGCTCCGCATCGTGCACCGCGCCCAAACGCCGGACGAGCTGCGAGCGCGCCGCCTCGCGGTCGCGCTTCAAAAGCGCGCGCAATTCCGGCCACGCATGCAGCAGATTGGCCCCGTCGACGAGCAGATGCTTTTCGAACGCCACGGCCAAGCACCCTGCCCGACCGGCCCGCCGGATCAACGCCGGAGTGTTGAAAAACGCGGCGGGAATGGAACGCGGTTGCGCTTGCGACGGCAGGCCGCCCTGCATGTCATCGGCGGCCATGCATCCCAATTCCATCGGCAAACTTATCGGAGTCGGCCTTATCCTCCTCGTGCTGGTGATCGCCGCCGCCCAGTCCACCTACGTCGTCGATCCGGGTTTTCGCGGTGTGCAGGTCACGCTCGGCAAAGTCAGCGAACAATTCAAACCCGAGGGCTTCGGCACAAAGCAGCCGTTCGTCTCGACCATCATTCCCATTCCCGTGCGACAGCTTACCCGCGAGCTGCCCGCCGAGTGTTACTCCTCGGACCTCCAGCAGGTGAACGTGCAGCTCCGCGTACTCTACCGCATCCCGGAGATGTCCGTCGTGCGCATCTATAAGGAATACTCGGGCGACCCATTTGACAGTCTCATCGCTCCCCGCGTCCAGGAGGCGCTCAAGGAAGTCACAGCCATGCAGAGCGCCGAACAGATCGTGAAACAACGCGAGCACATCAAGACCAAGGCACTCGCCGCGGCCAAGGAGAAGATCGGCACCATCCTCGACGTCGAGGATCTCGTCCTTGAAAACATCACGCTCTCAAAGGAGCTGGAAACCGCGATCGAATCCAAGATGGTCCAGGAGCAGGAAGCCGCAAAAGCCCGCTTCACCCAGCAAAAGGCCCAGATCGAGGCCGACACCGCCATCATCAAGGCCAAAGGCGAGGCCGAGGCCATCCGCATCCGCGGCGAAGCGCTGCGCGATACGCCCGGACTCATCCAGCTCCAGATCGTTGAAAAATGGGACGGCAAGGCTCCGCTCGTGATCGGCGGAAGCGAAAACACCGGCACCAACTTCATCCTGCCGCTCGGAACGCCCGCGAGCGCGCCCGTCCGCAAATGAGCCCGTCCGCCCGGCGCACCCTTGCGGTCTTTATCGTTTTCACCCTGGTAACGATCGCCCTCTGCGCGGCGTTCCCGCGCATGCTGGCGTTTGTGGAACTGGCGGCGCGCGAACTGCGCGTGCTCTGGTGGCTGGTGTTTATTGTAGCGCTGGGCGTGTGGCTGACGTTCTTTTTCGGAAAACGAAAGCCGTAAGGAAAGCTCGACAAATCCCCCGCCCTCGGGGGATTTTTCGCGGTGTCGCCGGAGAGGTGGCAGAGTGGTCTATCGCGGCGGTCTTGAAAACCGCTGGGGCGAAAGCTCCCGGGGGTTCGAATCCCTCCCTCTCCGCCAAGTTTTCAAAGCACTATGAAACGCCCCCTCCTCACCGGTCTCGCCCTTGCCCTCGCGTTCGTCGTCAGCGGCCCCCTCGCCTTCGCGCAGATCCAGATCATGCCTCTCGGTGACTCGATCACCAAGGGCGCGGTCGACCCCGCACCGAGCCTGGCCGGTTATCGTGCACGACTCTTTGATTTGCTCAACGAGTCGCACGTCAAATACCAGTTCGTCGGCTGCACCGACATGAACAGCAACAACGCCATGAAGGCCGCCGGCCAGCAGTTTCACAATGGCTATGGCAGCTGGCGCATGGATGGCCTGCGCACCAATCTCGACGGCGTCCAACAGCCCAACGGCGATGACAACATGGGCGGTTACTGGATGGTCGGCGGCACCGGTGCGCTCCGCCAGCCGGTGTTTCCCGATATCGTCCTCCTCCTCGCCGGCACCAACGACCTCGGGCAAGGCGCCACAGAATCCGTCATGGAAAACCGCATGACCGACCTGCTCGCGTGGTTTCAGAAAAACCGCCCGAAGTCCCGCGTGTTTGTCGGCACCGTTCCGCCTCGAGGAGCGAACTTGGCCGGATACGAAACCTACAATCCCGCCGTGCAGTCCTTCAATGCCTGGCTCTCCAAAAAAATCCCCGCTCTCGGCGACCAGTTTCAGCTCGTAAATATCTACAGTGTATTCGTGAACACCGACGGTACGCTCAAGAGCAAGACCTCACCCGACGGCATTTTTATGAAGGACGGCATTCACCCCTCGCACAACGGCTACGTCGCGATGGGCGACGCGTGGTTCAAGGCGATCAAACCTTACCTCACGCGAAAGTAACCGCGTTCCTTTTCCCTTTTTGGGTTTCCCATCCAAGTTTATGATTTCCTATCTGCCCTCCCGCCTAGCGCGTTTTCTTCTCTTGGCAATGGTCTGTGCCGGTCTCTCCGGGCGGGCCGCCTTGCCGCCGCTGCCGCCCTTTCCGGAAATCCCCGCGCCGCATCCCGTGGACAGCGTGCCGATGGCCGACTCCAAGTCCGCCGCCGAGGTGAAACTCGACCTTCCCATCACCCCTGGGCCCTACGCACCGACTTGGGAATCCATTGAGAAAAACTACCCCGGCACCCCCGCTTGGTTGCGCGACGCCAAATTCGGCATCTGGGTTCACTTCGGTCCCCAAGCCGCCGGCAAGAGCGGAGACTGGTATGCCCGCAACCTCTACAAGCCCGGCACCAGCGCCTACAAAAACCACCTCCGCGATTACGGCCATCCCTCCGAATCCGGCTACAAGGAAGTCCTGCGCGATTGGAATCCCGTTAAGCTCGATCCCGCCAAACTTGTCGCCCTCTACAAGGATGCCGGGGCCCGCTACCTCATCATCCAAGGCGTCCACCACGATAATTTCGATCTGTGGAATTCCCAGTATCAGCCGTGGAACTCCACCCGCCTCGGGCCCAAGCGCGACTTCCTCGGCGAATGGAGCAAAGCCGCCCGCGCCGCCGACATCCGCTTCGGCGTCACCTTCCACCACGAATACAATTGGTGGTGGTGGCAGACCGCTTTCGGCGCCGACAAAGACGGCCCCAAGGCCGGCGTCCCCTACGACGGCCACCTCACCCTCGCCGACGGCAAGGGCAAATGGTGGGAAGGCCTCGACCCGCGCCTGCTCTACGGCGTCGATCTTCGTGAATACAAAGGCGTCGTAGCCGCCGCCAACCACCAGTGGAGCCCCCCGCCCGCCGGCATTTTTCAAAACCACGCCGCCTACGCCAAGTGGTATGCCACCTGGTGGGCTCTGCGTATGATGGACGTCGTCGATAAATATCAACCTGACTTCATCTACACCGACGGTACCAACACCCAACCTTTCAGCGGCGCGGGCACCGGCACCGGCCAAAAATCGGACGCCATGCAGCGCGTCATCGCCGACTTCTACAACAAGACCCTCCAACGCCGCGGCAAAGTCGACGTCTTCAGCATCGTCAAATTCCGCGCCAAGACCAACGGCACCGTCAACACAGAGGAAGGCGGCATCCCCCGCGACATCAAGAGCGACCAGGACTGGATCGCGGAAACGCCCGTCGGCGACTGGTTCTACGCGCCGGGCTTCACCAACGACTCCGGCGCCGTCATTCACTACATTCTCGAAGAAGTTTCCCGCGACGGAAACGTCGGCCTTTGCATCTGCCCGCTGCCCGACGGCTCACTCGACGACAGCACCGTCAAGATGCTCAAGGAGACCGGCCAGTGGATGCGCCTCAACGGCGCCGGCATCTACGGCAGCAAGGCCTGGACGCGCCTCGGCGAAGGCGCCAACGGCAAACTCAACATCCTTCCGGGCGGCAAGATCGGCCGCAACCAGGCCGACCATCGTTTCGCCGCTTCCGACCTCCGCTTCACCGTCGGCAAAGACGGCAACCTTTACGCCTGGTGCATGACCGTCCCCGCCACCGGCACCGAGCTGCGCATCACCTCCCTCGGCTCGACGGCCGGTCTCCTTGGAAGCCCGGTTAAATCCGTATCCCTCCTTGGTTACTCCGGCTCGCTCACGTGGAAGCAGGCAGCCGACGCCCTCGTTATCACCCTCCCCGACACCTCCGCCTTCAAGACCGCCCTCGGTTTCAAGATCGAGGCGAAATGACAAGCAATGGACCCGCCCCGCGCGACGGCCTCCTTGACGAACCACCTGCCGAGTGGCTCGCCGCAACCGTGCGCGTCATTACGGCCACGCGCAGCCCAGGCTTTCTCCCGACTCGCCCGTCCAGTCCTCGCCTTCGTCCTCGCGTTTATTCTCGTCGGCCCCGCGCCGCTGTCCGCCAGCCCCCCGGCCAATGACAAAATCCCCGTCCTGATCATCGACGGGCAGAACAACCACGACTGGGTGCGGGCCACCGCGATCCTCCGCGACATCCTCGCGACCAGCGGACTCTTCACCGTGGATGTCTCGACCACGCCCGACCGCGCCGCGCCGCCCGAAGCGTGGACCGCCTGGCGACCTGATTTCGCCAAATACCGCGTCGTCATTTCCAACTACAACAGCGGACATCAACCCGACGCCCCGCGTTGGCCCGCCGAAGTCGAGACCGCATTCGAGAGCTACGTCCGCGCAGGCGGAGGCTTCGTCTCCTATCACGCCGCCAACAACGCCTTCCTCCAATGGCCCGCCTACAACGAAATGATCGGGCTCGGCTGGCGCGAAAAAACCTTCGGCCCCTCCCTCATCGTGAGCCCCGATCACTCCGTCATCACCCTCCCCGCCGGCCAAGGTCGCGGCCCCGGCCACGGCCCCGAACACGACTTCATTGTCGCCGTGCTAAACACCGAGCACCCCATCACCCGCGGACTGCCGCCCACGTGGTTTCATCCCCACGAACAGCTCACGCACGGGCAACACGGCCCTGCGAAAAATCTGACGGTCCTCGACTACGCCTACTCGAAGGACACCCAGGAAAATGAACCCATGGATTGGACGGTCTCCTATGGGAAGGGGCGCGTTTACACGACCATGCTCGGCCACCTCTGGAAAGACGGTCCCGACACCGCCTTGCGCTGCGCCGGTTTCCAAACCCTCTTCTTGCGCGGCACCGAGTGGGCCGCCACCGGCCGGGTCACCCAACCCGGCCCGCCCGACTTCCCCACTCCCGCCGCGCCCAGCCTGCGGTAAGAAGTCGCCTGCGGCTCCCGTGCGAGCGCCCGACGTTATAGGTGGCGCCGGGGTAAAGGAAGGGTGGTGCCGGACACCCATTTCCCCCTGATCAGAATCTCGCGGAGGACTGACGGAACACCCCGGTCGTTGTCATACATCAGTGAAATCAAGGTCAGCACCGCCACCCGTCCGATTTCTTCCGGATTCTGGTCAATACCGGCATTGGTGATAGCATCGATGTTGCTCACCGAGGCGAGACCGAGGTCGCCAGGCACACTGTATCCACACACCTCGAGCAATTCGCGCAACTCCGGATAAGGTGTGAGGATTGCGTCCGGTTTTTCTCGCTGCAACCAAGCCGTCAGCTCCGGCTGGCTGGTGCGAGGATGGATCGGATGGAGCCCGATAATCGGGAGGCGGTCGGCGGAGGCCATTTCCGATTGGGCACGGAGAAAACCCGCGTCGAAAAGCCAGCGATAATTGGAGGGGTCGTCAAAGGCGACGAAACCAATCCGTCGATAGCCGCTGGCGCGCATCGCCTTGATGGCATCGATGGTGTTTTGAACCTGATCCGCAGTCACCACATGGGCCAAGGGCGCTTGCGGAGTTCGACTGAGACGCACAACGGAAAAGCGCCTCCAATCAAAGCCGCCCCAATCGGGCTGAAAAGAATGCGGCGGCAGAAGGATGCCTTGAATACCACGCGCTACGAGGACGGCTTCCAAACGCGCGGGACTCAGTCGCTCATTGCAAATAAACTCCTCCAGGCGATAGCCGAACTTTTCCGCGGCAGCCTGCGCCCCGAGCCAGTAACGCTCGAATATCGGATAGCTCCTCAATTGCTTCGGATCAGGCCAGCAATTCAACCAGGCCAGTGAGGCGCGAACCTTCGGAGACACGCCGCGCGTTTTCGCACGAACCAGCCCCGTCGCGAGCGGGTCGGGAAAATAGCCCATCCTCTCCGCCGCCTCATGAATCTGTTTCCGGCGTTCTTCCGAAACGCGCGGACTGTTTCTCAGCGCAAGAGAAACAGCCACCTGGGAAATGCCCAAGGCACGGGCGATATCCCGTTGCATGACACGATCAGGAGGAGGCGGGGTAGGATCCATGGAGAAACATACGCGAGAGAGCCCACCCTCAACGGTTGGTTCGATCATGCGAACGCATGTTTCGGTTTTACGCAAAAGCAAAGCTGCAGTCGCGAGACTGATACAGAATGGCAACTGATAAACCCATCGGTGTGTGCGCGAGAACCGCTCTCCACCGATCACCCCTTACCCTTTGCCCCCCGACAACCCTCATCGGTGGTCTCCCAACTTACTTCAATTTCTCTCGTATGAAATACCCCAAGCGACCCATTGCTCGTTCCGCAGCAGGCTTACTCCTGGTTTTAAGCGCGCTCCCCGTTCTGAATCTTTCCACCCGCGCCTCTGCGTTATCCTGGTCCACCACCGGCAACTCCACCCTGGGCGGCACCGGCACTTGGGATACCACCTCGCCCCTCTGGTGGAACGGCACTAGCGCAGTCGCGTGGACCGACACCACCGGCACGGTTGACACCGCGGTCTTCGGCGGCACCGCCGGCACGGTGACGTTGGGTTCTTCGCTCGGAGCCTTGGGACTGCAGTTCAGCACCACGGCCTACACCCTCGCCACCGGAAGTAACACTCTCTCGCTCGGCACCGGCGGCATCGACGCCAGTTCGCTCACCAGCGGTACCACCAGCCTCACCGGCAACTTGTCCTTGGTGGGCGCCCAGTCCTGGAACACCGGCTCGGGCTCCACGCTGGCGGTTTCCGCGACCATCGCCACCGGCGGCAATGCCCTGACCGTCAGTAGTGCCGGCACCACCACGCTTTCCGGCATTGTCAGCGGAACCGGTTCCCTTTCCAAATCCGGCGCAGGCACCCTCACCCTTTCCGCTGCCAACACCTACTCCGGCGGCACCTCGGTCAGCGCCGGCACGCTAGCGGTCGGCAACAACACCGCTCTCGGTACGGGCAGCGTGACCATGACCGGAGGCACGCTGCGCAGCAGCGCAACCATCACCACGACCAACAACGTGGTTGTTAACAGCGCCGTGACCCTGGATGTTTCTGGTGGCAACTGGAGCTTTAACGGCAATCTCTCCGGTAGCGGCGCGATCACGCGTGGGACGGCGGCCACCCTGAGTCTCTTTCTCGGTGGCGACAACAGCGGCTACTCGGGCACGTTCACGATTCAAAACAACGGCAACTCCGTCGTGCGTTTCAGTGCGGCGACCTCTGGCA
>Ga0136846_1233256_pt1 | contig 14495 bp, 12 predicted proteins | sample HopSoiMetagenom2_FD_96841 | JGI IMG/M metagenome (GOLD analysis project Ga0136846, IMG submission 96841) | Grasslands soil microbial communities from Hopland, California, USA - 2 Assembly 2016 (version 4) | ecosystem: Environmental > Terrestrial > Soil > Grasslands | place: USA: Hopland...
ATGCGGCCGTAACCGGTAGGGTCATCGAGTCGCGCACTGAGAATGGTCATAGCGGCGCGCCTGGCCAGATGGAATTCGCGAATGTTGGCGATGGTAGCGGGAGAGATCAGCGGCGCATCGCCGGAAAGAACTAAAACATGGTCGTACTTTTCCAGCGCATCGCGAGCACACATGAGGGCGTGTCCGGTGCCGCGTTGTGGCTCCTGAACTACGAAGTTGATACCGCTGTCCGCAACTTTTTTGCGAACGAGGTCGGCCTCATGCCCGATGATGGCGTAGACGTCTGCTACAGGGATTACTTGCCTGGCGGCGGCGATCACGTGCGCGAGCAGCGGTCTTCCCCCAACCTCGTGCAATACCTTGGGATGTTTCGACTTGAGGCGAGTGCCTTTGCCAGCCGCCATAATGGCGATTGCGAAGCTGGCATCCTTCTTGTTCGGAGGACGGGAATTGCTCATTTTTGTGGAGGGCATCGAAATGAATATACCGCGCCGCCACGGACGCCGTCGCGTGCCCTTGAGGTCAGGTGTTGGTGGTGGAACTCCGAGTCGCAGGCCGGCCTTGTGGTGAACCGGGCTGGTCGCGGTCTCGCGACTGAAAAGCCAGATCGATCAGATCGCTTGCGACGCGCTCATTGTTGTGGCGCGCAACACCAGCCTCTTCCAGATATTCGCCCAGCACGGGACAAACACCCATCTCCTCGATGGCGTCCAGATCGGCCACAATCTGCGAAGCTCCCTCCAGCGCGTACTTGGCCTTGAGGTCAGGAGAGGCGGGCGTTCGATTGACCAGTGCATAATCGAATATTCTTCCACCTGCGTGCTGGTCGAGGGCGCGAATATGATCTGCGGCGGTGAGTCCAAGACTTTCATTCGCTTGCGTCATCAGATTGCAGACGTAAACCTTGGTCGCGGGGGAGTCAACAATGGCCTGGGCGATTCCGTGAACCAGCAGGTTAGGGATAAGGCTGGTGAACAGCGAGCCGGGACCGATGGTGATCAGGTCGGCTGATGCGATCGCCTCAAGGGTTTGTGGCAAGGGTTTCACGTCCGGTGGGACCAGTACCAGTTCCTTGATTCGACCCTTGCTGGCAGTGATCATGGTTTCACCGCGGACACGTGTCCCATCCTCCATCACGGCTTCGAGTTCGATGTTCGATGTGGTCGCGGGAAAAATGTGTCCGCGCGTGAGCAAAATTTCAGCCGATAACCTGACCGCTTCGGCGAAGTCGCTGGTGATCGAAGTTAACGCAGCGAGGAAAAGATTGCCGAAGCTGTGACCCTCGAGCCCTGAACCCTGGCGAAACCGATGTTGAAACAATCGGGAAAGAAGGGCTTCATCTTCCGAGAGGGCAACGATGCAGTTGCGAATATCCCCGGGCGGAAGCATGTTGAATTCTTTGCGCAGGCGGCCACTGGAGCCTCCGTCGTCGCTGACGGTGACTACGGCAGATAATTCGCCGACCACGTGCTTTTCAGGGATACATTCCTGGGTGAGAGATGGGATGACATAGGTCTTTAAGCCTTTCAGCAAGGTCGATAGGCCAGTGCCGCCGCCGATGGCGACCACGTTCAGGGAACGATTGGTTGGTCGCGCCATGCGTGTGCCGGAGACGCCGCCCGGCCGTTGCGGAGAACTCATGTCAGGCCTTAAAGACTCTCGGAGTCGTCCGGGGGAGCGGGACTTTCGGAACTTGGGTCGGGATACAGCAATTCAGTGAAGCGAGGATCTTCCGCAAGATTCTGGAAATCGGAGTCATTGCGGGCCTGAAAGCGCAGCGCAGCGTTCAGGCGAATAGCGTCGTCTAAATGCCGCAGCGAATCCTCAACCCGACCGGTCAGGCAGTCCAGGGCGGCTAAACCATAGGCAACGTAGTCAGCTTTGGGATTTTGTTTGCCGAGTTTGTCCAGATGTTCACGGGCGCTCACGTAGTCGCCGACATTCATCAGCGAAATGGCGTAATCGTAGTGCTCCTCGGGTGTCTTAAATTGAGTTACGGCGGGCTCAGCGTGCTGGTTACAGGTGTTGAGATGAGTTCTGGCGCGGTCTGCCAATTCAGGACTGGGGCCGGTGACAACCTTCTGAAGATGGCCCTTGGCTTTGTCGAACTTGTGTTCTTGCATGGCGCGCAATCCCGCCTCGTAATTTTGCACAGCTTGTGCAAAACGGGGATCGTCGCCTAGCGACTTCTTGGGCTTGGTCGTCTGCGGCATCTGTAACACTCTTTCCCTGGGTGTCGTAAGTGATTCCTTTATAGTAAGTTGCGCGAAACTACCTAAAGCAAGAACAGAATTCGCGCTTCCACTTCTCCAGCCTCGCGCGGGCGAACAACCGGCAGGCAGTTTTCTCACCCTGTGGAAAACACCGGGGCAGCCCATCAGGCGAAGAAAAGCGTTATACGCGCCGCAAAGGTCATGAGTCAACCCGGCCCAGTTGCAGGCAAAGCGCCGAAATGCCCGTCGAGAATGCTAATTAATCGAGGCAGCCGACTGCAAGTCTACCTGTTTCCACTCGCCCTGGATAATGCCAGCCCGAATCTGCTTCGCGCTCTTCCCCTTCTTGTGCTCCGTGTAACTGTAATAAAGCTCTTTCAGGCAGGTGGCGCACTGCGCTCCATGAGTGTTTTCGAAACAACTATGCAGGCTGTTGTGACCCATTCGATCGCAATAGCAATAGCAGGGCTGCTGATGCAGAACTACAGGGATCTTGGCTGCCAGTTCATAAGCGTGGGTCTGAAACGGATATTGCGCATTCTCGGCCCAGAGCTGTTCCTTGCCCAAGATGGGGGGAAGCTGGGTACCGGGCTTCGGGGGCGCTGCGTTGTAGGCTGGGACACCGCCGGAGCTTTCTTCCTGGAATGACCACTGGGCTGACATGGTCAATGTCACAAGGAACACAAATGCCAATAAGAACCCTCGCTTGATCATGAAACGCCACCTCAGTTGCGTTATTGTAACCTGAATCGCGGGTGCTGAGCATTGAGCCGCTGCGCACGAGGCGCACAAGCCCGGGCTTGCGCTGCTCACAAAATGCGAAGTTCGTACTACAATCAGGACAGAATGTCTTCTGTGGGGAACGAAAGCCAATCCAGCATTGTGATAGAGGCCTTGCAGCCGTCTACGAGTAAGGCACCTCGTTCCTGTCCCGTGTTGGCTGTATGGCTGAGGGATTTGGTCATCTCGCTGGCGATCTCGGCGTTCATCATCATCTTTCTTTATCAGCCGGTGAAGGTGGAAGGCACCAGCATGATGCCCTCGCTGGATGACCAGGAACGAATCTTCGTCAACAAGTTTGTTTACCGGCTGGAGGCGATCCAGCGAGGGGACATCGTAGTGTTTCGCTATCCGCGTGACACTTCGAAAAGCTACATCAAGCGGGTTATTGGCCTGGCAGGCGATCACATTCGAATCGACGATGGATTGGTTTACGTGAACGACAAGCCGCTCGATGAGGACTATGTTCCCGCGGCTTTCGCGGATAATCGCTCCTATCCCGAAACCGTTGTCCCGCAAAACTCGTTCTTTGTTCTGGGCGACCACCGCAGTATGTCGAATGACAGCCGCGATTTTGGCGCGGTAAAAGAGACCTTTATTTACGGAAAAGCGGTATTCGGATATTGGCCAGTGGATAAGCTGGGAAGATTGCGTTAGGCCCGTTTCACTTCCTCTTGCGTGTCAAAGAAGCGTCTACAATCATCCACCTCTTAATTCCTGCTGTTGGGCATAGGCATTCCCGCTGAGGTGCGAAATGTTGCGAATCAGTGTGCTGCACGTAATTTCGTTGAGTTGCCTCCTGTGTGTTAGCGCGGCTCAAACCGCGGCGAATCCCGCAGCCCCGAATGACGGCTGGACGGCCGCAACTCCGGAATCTGCTGGAATCGCGTCGGAACGCTTGTCGAAGATGGAAGAGGCAATTCGTTCGGGGGAATTCAAGAAGATCGGAAGTGTTCTGATCGCACGGCACGGCAAGCTTGTGTACGAGAGCTACTTCGACGGGAATGCCGATTCGCTTCGCAACACGCGGTCGGCGACCAAGACAATTGCCGGCATGTTGATAGGAATCGCCATTGACCAGCACCTGCTGGGCGCAGTGAATGCTCCGGTACTGGGTCTCCTCGACAGGAAGCCAGTGAAGAATCCAGATGCCCGGAAGGACAGCATTACGGTGGAGGACTTCCTGACGATGAGTTCGGCGCTCGAATGCAATGATTGGAACGAGTTCTCGCAAGGCAACGAAGAGCGCATGTACCTGGTGGAAGATTGGGTCCAGTTCACGCTGGACTTGCCGATCCGAGCTTTTCCATCGTGGGAACCGAAACCCCAGGATTCGCCTTACGGAAGAAACTTCAGTTATTGCACGGCCGGAGCAGCCACTCTGAGTGCGGTACTGGCGCACGCGTCACACTCATCCGTGCCTGAGTTTGCCCGCAAGAACCTGTTCGAGCCACTGGGAATCAGCAAAGCCGAGTGGCAATTTTCGCCGATGGGCCTGGCCCAAACCGGAGGCGGTCTGGGGCTGACCAGCCGGGAGTTGCTTACGCTCGGGCAGCTCTACGCGAATGGCGGCGTCTGGAGCGGAAAACGACTCATCTCGCCAGACTGGGTGAAAGCTTCCATTTCGCCGCACGCCCGCATCGACGAGCAGACGGAGTACGGATATTTCTGGTGGCTGAAATCATTTAAGGCCGGGGAAAGGTCCTATCGCGCATATTTCATGAGCGGGAACGGAGGAAACAAAGTAGCGGTTTTTCCGGAACTCGATCTGGTAGCCGTGCTGACCAGCACCAATTACAGCACCAAGGGTATGCACGAACAAACCGAACGCTTGCTGACGGACTACATCCTTCCCGCGGCGACTCAGAAAGCGGATTGAGGATCCCTCGAGAAAATAGTTCGTGACAAGCGAAACACATCTTGGCCGCATCCAGCTTCCCTGATAAAATCGATAAAATCCACTCCCTGGAGCATCAATGCAGGCTATCCTTGCGCTGGAAGACGGCCGAGTCTTCCGCGGCAAAGGCTACGGCGCAAAAGGCGAATGCTACGGCGAAGTCGTTTTTAATACTTCCATCACTGGCTACCAGGAAATCTTTACCGACCCCTCTTACTGCGGGCAGATTGTAGTCCTCACCAATCCTGAGATAGGAAACTACGGCACCAATGCCGAGGACAATGAGGCGACGCGTCCTTATATCGAGGGCTTGATTGTCCGCGAGTTTTCGAAAGTCAGTTCGAACTGGCGATCGCAGCAGGTAGCGGAAGAATATCTTGAACAATTCAAGGTTCCCGTACTGGCGGATATCGATACACGGGCGCTGGTTCGTCATCTGAGGGATCACGGGGTCATGCGCGGCGTGGTCTCAACTATCGAAACCGATGCCGATAAGCTGGTGGCGAAGGCTCGATCGATTCCGAAAATGGATGGCACGGATTTAGCCAAGGTAGTGAGCACCAAGCGTCCGTACGTGTGGGAAACGGGCGAGCGCTCGCACGAACCGGTGGAAGTGGTTGGCGTAAAAGATGAGCCAGCGCGTTTCCACGTGGTCGCCTACGACTTTGGAATCAAGCAGAACATCCTGCGCAAACTTCGCGGCGAAGGCTGCAAGGTAACGGTGGTGCCGGCGGAAACCAACGCGGAAGATGTGCTCGCGATGAAACCGGACGGTGTGTTCCTATCGAATGGACCCGGAGATCCGGAACCTTGCTCGTACGCGGTGGAGAACATTCGGCGGCTGATGGGACGGCAACCGATTTTCGGCATCTGCCTGGGGCATCAACTGACAGGTCTGGCGCTGGGCGGGAAAACGTTCAAGCTGAAGTTTGGGCATCATGGCGGGAATCATCCGGTGAAGCAGTTGCATTCGGGAAAAATTGAGATCACAGCGCACAACCATAACTTCGCGGTGGATCCGGATTCGCTGCCGTCGAGCGAGGTGGATCTGACGCACATCGACCTGAACGACAACACGCTGGAAGGCATGCGGCACCGCAACCTGCCGTTGTTCAGCGTGCAGTATCACCCGGAAGCTTCGCCGGGTCCGCATGACTCACATTACCTGTTCAAGGATTTTGTGAAGATGATGGAGGAGTGGAAGAAGTAGGTGATGCAGGGGGCGCAGTAGAGGGACGCGCTTTTCGGGGGCGCTGGGGAAAGCAGGTCCTCCACGCGGTCGGGATGACAGGCGTTAGCTCCATCACGATGCTGACAGAAGCAGTGACAAGGGAGAACTGAGAACGTAGAACGGAGACTGAGAACAGCTCCATGCCGAAACGTACTGATATCTCGAAGATTCTGATCATCGGCTCCGGGCCTATTGTTATCGGGCAGTCGGCGGAGTTTGATTACTCTGGCACACAGGCCTGCAAGGCGCTTAAAGCCGAAGGCTATGAAGTGGTGTTGGCCAACTCGAACCCGGCTACCATCATGACGGATCCGGAGATTGCCGACCGCACTTATATCGAGCCGATCACGCGCGAATATCTGACGGAGATCATTCGCATCGAGCGCGAGATGAGCGGGAGCAAAGGCTTTGCCATCTTGCCAACCGTGGGCGGCCAGACCGCGCTCAACATGGCGATGGAACTGTCTGATGGCGGTGTGCTCGACAAGTACGACGTTCAATTGATCGGAGCCAACATCGGAGCCATCAAGAAAGCCGAAGACCGGCTGTTCTTTAAAGATGCGATGCAGCGTATCGGCCTTGATGTGCCCAAGTCAGCGCTGGTCAATAATCTCAAAGATGGGCTGGAATTCTCCGGGAAGATTGGTTTCCCAGTAATCGTTCGACCCTCATTCACTCTGGGCGGGACCGGAGGCGGCATCGCCTATAACCGTGAAGAGTTGCTGGAGATTCTGGCTCGTGGTCTTGATCTCTCGCCTGTCCACGAAGTTTTGATCGAAGAATCCGTCCTGGGTTGGAAAGAGTACGAGCTGGAGGTGATGCGCGATCTCAAGGACAACGTCATCATTATCTGCTCGATTGAGAATTTCGATCCAATGGGCGTGCACACCGGCGATTCGATTACGGTTGCTCCGGCCCAGACGCTTACCGATCGCGAATATCAGCACATGCGCGATGCCGCGATTGCGGTGATTCGCGAAATTGGGGTCGAAACCGGCGGATCGAATATCCAGTTCGCGGTTAATCCCAGCACCGGGCGCATGACCGTGATTGAGATGAACCCGCGTGTATCGCGGTCATCGGCGCTGGCGTCCAAGGCGACCGGGTTTCCCATTGCGAAAATTGCCGCCAAGCTGGCGGTCGGCTATACGCTTGACGAGATTCCCAACGACATCACACGCAAGACGCCTGCGTCCTTCGAGCCGACACTAGACTACGTCGTCGTAAAAATACCCAAGTGGCAGTTTGAGAAATTTCCCGGAGCGGACGAGGGCCTGGGTCCGCAAATGAAGTCGGTGGGCGAGGTCATGGCGATCGGGCGCACTTTCAAAGAAGCTCTGATGAAGGGAGTCCGCGCGCTCGATACCGGGAAAAAAGTGGGATCGGAACGCATCGAGCCGAAGATTCTCACTCAGCGCCTGGTCACTCCACATCCGGAGCGGCTCTCCTACGTACGCTACGCGCTGCGCCAGGGACACACGGTGAAGCAACTCGCGAAGATGACCTCCATCGATCCCTGGTTCCTCTATCAGCTCAAGGAAATAAATGACATGCAGCTGGAAGTGGAGAAGCACCCGCTGGAATCGATTCCGGCCGAGGTCTTGCGCGAGGCCAAGCGCATGGGGTTCTCCGATGGACGGCTGGCGGGGATCTGGCGGCTCGACAACGGCAAAGGCGCGGCGGAGAAGATCCGCCACTTGCGCAAGAAACACAAAGTTGAAGCCGTTTACAAGCGAGTGGACACGTGCGCGGCGGAGTTCGAAAGTTTCACGCCCTACCTCTATTCAACTTACGAGGACGAGGACGAGGCAACGCCAACGTCGAAGAAGAAAGTAATCATTCTGGGCAGCGGTCCGAACCGCATCGGGCAGGGAATCGAGTTCGATTATTGCTGCTGCCACGCGGCCTTCGCGTTGCGCGATGACGGTTACGAGACCGTGATGATTAACTGCAACCCCGAGACGGTCTCAACCGACTATGACACCAGCGACCGTCTCTACTTCGAGCCTTTAACTCTGGAAGATGTGTTCGCAGTCTATGAGCACGAGGCAAAATCTGGAGCGCCGGTTGGAGTGATCGTGCAGTTCGGCGGCCAGACTCCGCTGAACCTGGCGCTGCCATTGAAGGCGGCCGGCGTGAACATCATCGGCACCTCGCCGGAGTCCATAGACTTGGCTGAGGATCGTAAGCGGTTCGGAAAACTCCTCGAGGAGCTGGACATTCCGCAGGCTCCCGGAGCCATCGCGACTTCGATAGAAGAAGCGGTTGAAGGAGCAAAGCGCGTTGGATATCCCGTGCTCGTCCGTCCCTCTTATGTGCTGGGTGGGCGCGCCATGGTCATCGCTTACGATGAGGAATCGGTGGTCCGCTACATGAAAGAGGCGGTGGAGTATTCGCAAGACCGTCCCGTGCTCATCGACCACTTCCTGGAAGATGCCATTGAAGTGGACGTCGACGCGCTCTCGGACGGCGAAGATGTCGTGATCGGCGGCATCATGCAGCACATTGAGGAAGCAGGCATTCATTCCGGAGATTCGTCGTGCGTGTTGCCGGCTGTAGACATCCCCGAACATCTGATGCAGCGAATGCGCGATTACACTTTCCGCCTGGCGCGGGCGTTGAAAGTAATCGGCTTGATGAATATTCAGTTTGCCATCCCTCGGGTGTCGAATGGCGCTTCCAAAGGCAATGGCTCTGATGCAGGGAAAGTGTATGTCCTCGAAGTAAATCCTCGCGGTTCGCGCACGGTTCCTTACGTGTCCAAAGCCACAGGCGTTCCGATGGCGAAGATCGCCGCACGCCTCATGACTGGGCGCAAGTTGCGCGAGTTTCTCCCCGAGAACATCGAGCGTGCCATGGACCTCGATACCGGCCGCTGTTACTACGTAAAGTCCCCGGTTTTCCCCTGGAACAAGTTTCCGGGCGTCGACACCGTGCTCGGTCCTGAGATGAAGTCGACAGGGGAAGTGATGGGAGTCGCCGACAACTTTGGCGAGGCATTTGCGAAGGCGCAGATCGCCGCCGGACAGAAGCTTCCGACTTCAGGAACGGTTTTCATCAGTGTCACGGATCATGACAAGCCGGCGGTTGCCGAGGTGGCAAAGCGTTTCGCCGATCTGGGATTCAAGTTGGTAGCGACCCACGGTACTGCGGACATCCTGGAAGACGCCGGCCTGACCACTGATAGAGTATTCAAGGTCAAGGAAGGCCGGCCGAATGTGGTGGACCTGATCAAGGGCGAACGCATTCACCTGATCATTAACACGCCGCACGGCCCCGACCCTTATTTCGATGAGAAAGCAATTCGCCGAGCGGCGGTTATGGGCCACATCCCTACAATTACCACCTTGTCGGCCGCCCGGGCCGCCGCCGATGGAATTGCGGCCTTGCAGCGCGGTGAAACCCACGTTCAGGCCTTGCAGCATCTGCATGCGGAAAGAGCGGCGCTCAAGAGCAACGCATAGCTGAAAAACGGGAGTTTAGACCATGCTTCTCCACGGAATTCATCCACCCATCACCACACCCTTCTACCCGGAGGGAAACATCTACTTCAAAAAGCTGGAGCAGAATGTCGAGCATTACTCGAAAACGCCTGTCGCAGGCATCGTTGTTCTCGGCTCGACGGGGGAGGCAATCTTGCTTTCCGACGACGAGCGGCGCGATGTGCTGAAGATCGCTGTCGAGGCAGCCTCCCCCAATAAAGTGATGATTGCGGGGACGGGAATCGAGTCGGCCAGCGAGACATTGCGATTGACGGAACATGCCGCGAGCCTGGGCTACGACATCGCCATGGTGCGCACGCCGCATTACTACAAGGCTCAAATGAAGCCGGCGAACATGCTTGCCTTCTACCGCTTTGTGGCCGACCGCTCGCCACTGCCGGTTATGATCTACAACTTCCCACAGGCAACTGGATACGACATTCCTGCCGAGTTGGTGATCGAACTGGCCGAGCACTCTAATCTGATCGGCGTTAAGGAATCGAGTGGTGATGTTGAGAAAGTGCGCCGTATGGTCGAAGGCACGCGCCACATTAAGCGCAGCGCGACGGTTAGCGAAACTTTCGATGCTATTACTCCACGTATGCTGAAGAACGCAAACCAACAGAGCGGGGAACTCGTTTCGGTGGGCGCATTGGGAGGCACGGCAAGTTCAGCGGCAGGCACAACGCCTCGACCGGCCACGCCGTCATCGTCGGCTGTGTCCGTCGTTTCCGGGATCAAGACTCGTCAGAAAGAAGTTGGGTTTCAGGTGCTGGTGGGATCAGCCCAGAAACTACAACCGTCGCTCGACGCGGGCGCCGTGGGGGCGATCCTGGCGTTTGCCAATGCCGCTCCGACCGCCTGCTACGAAATTTATGCGGCGTGGAAAGAAGGCGACGCCGAACTGGCGGAACTGAAGCAGCAACGCATTGTGGAAGCCGCACAGCGGGTGGCCGGAGATCTCGGCATTCCGGGGATCAAGTATGGCATGGACTTCAATGGCTATTACGGAGGGGTGCCGCGCTTGCCTCTGCTGCCCGTAACTGCCGAGGTGCGAGCTGAGATTGAGCGGTTGCTCAGCGATCTTCGTAATTAGGCTCGTAAAACCGGCTCGCTGACCCCGGCGGTTCAACAGGGTAAACAGCAGGTCCCTCGACTGCGCATGGGAATTCACTTTATGAATCCTTATGCTCCGCTCGGGATGACAGTGTTAATGGATTCATTCTTCCGGCATGGCTGAAGGCGTGCCCTTTCAAAACTGCATTGCCTCCCGGTTTCCCCCAAACGTTGAGCCCATCGCGAAAGCCTGAATTCCAGGGATTGTGCTTGGCAAAGCCAAGCTTCTTGCCTATACTTTAGAACGAACGTTCGATCATGACGATGGCAGCCGGCACATCCAGCAAAATAGAGAAGTCCCGCCGCAATGGAAATGGCGATGCCGCAACTCGCTTTGACCGCCGTCTCACCAAGATTCTGACCTGCGCGACCGACGTTTTCTACGACAAGGGTTACGAAGGGGCTTCCATGCGCGACCTGTCGCGCACCAGCGGCATGTCTCTGGCAGGGCTGTACTACTACTTCAACTCCAAAGAACGGCTGCTTTATCAGATCCAGAAGCACACGTTCACGACCATCGTCGAGCGACTGCGCGAACGCCTAGAGCATGAAGACGATTCCGAAAAGCGTGTTCGCCTGTTTATCCTGAATCATCTTGAATATTCGCTTGCCCACCCTAAGGCTATGAAGGTTCTCTCCCATGAGGACGAAGTACTGAAAGATGGCCCCGGTGCGGAGATCGCTGCCATTAAGCGTGAGTATTACCGGATTTGCCTCAATTTGCTGGAGCACTTCAAGCGTGCAAAGCGGCTTGAGTTCAATAGCAGAGTGGCCGTCATGAGCCTGTTTGGCATGATGAACTGGATTTATACCTGGTACAAGGCAAAGGTCGATCCCGACGCGCACGAGCTCGCAGAGGAGATGGGTGATATTTTTCTGAAGGGCATCGGTGGACGAGATGCAGGCCGTTCCAGCAGGAACAAGTCCCGGGCTTCGACAGGCTTGCAGAAGGGTTAAGCATTGAAGGGTTAAGGATCAGGAGAGAGGTTCATGACACGCACCAGTACGATGGCAACGGGCGAGGTACCCAAGGCCCTGGTGAATTACCGCACGGATGCCGGATTGGCAATCATCGAACTAAGCGATCCGCCTGCGAATGCCTACAGCTATGAAATGAACCGGCAGCTGGACGAATGTATTCTCTCGGCTCGAATGGACGACGGTGTCCACGTGATTGTGCTTACGGGGGCCGGAGACAAATTCTTCAGCGCCGGCGCGAACATTCGCATGCTGACGAGTGTGGATCCAAGCTTCAAGTATTATTTTTGCCTGCACGCAAACGAAACGCTTCTGCGCCTGGAAAACACGCCCAAGCTGGTGATTGCTGCGATCAACGGACACTGCGTAGGCGGAGGCCTTGAAGTTGCGCTTGCAGCTGACATGCGCATCGCGCGCAGGGACGCAGGGAAAATTGGTCTTCCTGAAGTTAATCTCGGGGTATTGCCGGGTACGGGTGGAACTCAGCGGCTCTCGCGGCTGATCGGCAAGAGCAAAGCGATTGAGCTGATGGTGACCGGCAGCACCTTCACCTTCGAACGAGGTAAGGATCTCGGCATTCTGAACGAGATCTTTGAACATGACAATTTCATGGCTGCGGTGATGGAGTATGCGCGCCAGTTCTGCCCTCCGAACAAGGCGTCCAAAGCGGTAGGACGGATAAAGCGGGCGGTTCAGGCTGGATGGGAGCTTCCTCTGGAATCCGGTCTGGCGTTGGAGCGCGAGAACCAGCAACTTCTATTTGAGAGTGAAGACGCTAAGGAAGGCTTTTCGGCGTACCTGGAGAAGCGTCCGGCGACATTCACGGCGAAGTGAGTCAGGCAACGAATGGCAGAGGCGATCAGCAAGTTAGCGGAACAGAACGGGAGCAAGGTGGGCTATACCATGGGCGAGCTCATGGTGGCGAGTGCGGCGCGCGAAATCCGCGACAGCGAAGTTGTGTTTGTGGGCATGCGCCTTCCGTTGATTGCCTTTGTCGTTGCCAAGCGGACCCACGCTCCGAACGCAGTTGGACTGTTTGAGAAAGGTGTAATCCGCACTACTCCCGCTGCCGAACTTATTTACACCATGGCCGATCCGCCCAACATACTGGGGGCCACGCAATGCCTCGACATGCTGAGCGTGATGAGCTTGCTGCAATCGGGACGCGTGCACCTGGGCTTTTTGGGAGCCGCCGAGGTCGATCGCTACGGAAATCTGAATTCGACGCAGGTACGCGGACCGAAAGGTTTGATCCGATTGCCGGGTTCGGGCGGAGCCTGTGATATCGCGAGTCTGGCGCGGCGATTTGTCGTGTTGCTGGATCATGACAAGCAGCGCTTGCCCGAGCGTGTGTCTTACATTACGAGCCCGGGCAATGGTGAGGGCGGGAACTGGCGGCAAAGGGTTGGACTGCCCCGCGGCGGACCGTCTGCCGTTATTACGACAAAAGCAGTCCTGCGTTTTGATGATGATGGCGAGGGTTACCTGGCATCCGTTCATCCGGGCGTGAGCGTAGACGATGTAGTGAAAAACACGGGCTGGCAGCTGCGCGTTTCGAACGATTTGATGCAAACTCCCGAGCCGAGGGCGGCCGAGCTTACTGCAATTCGGGAGTACGACGAACAAGGCTTTTGGACCAGCTAGAACGGCCTCACAAGTTCATGGAACTTTCGACACAATTTTCGAAGATCTCGCTTCAGCTGAGTGGACACGTGGCTCGCCTGCGGCTGAATCATCCACTGTTGAACGTGATTGACATTCCGATGATGGAGGAGCTGGCACAAGCAATCTCGCAGGTTGAAGCGAGCGGAGACGTGGCAGTGTTAGTGATCTCGGGCTCCGAAAAGGCTTTCTCGGCGGGTGTAGATGTTGGCGCACACCGGCCAGACAGCGTGCAAGAAATGCTGACCAAGTTCCACGGCGTTATCCGCGGGCTGCTAAAGACGAGGAAGGTTACGGTGGCGGCGGTGCAGGGTCATTGCCTGGGAGGAGGAGCCGAGTTGGCGATGGTGTGCGATTTCGTTTATACGACCGAGTCCGCGCAATGGGGATTTCCCGAGATCAAATTAGGTTTCTATCCCCCGGTGGCGTGCGCAGGACTGGCGGCATTGGTGGGAGTGAAGCGAGCCGCTGACCTGATTCTCAGTGGACGCAGCATTAGCGGCTCGGAAGCAGCGCAGGTCGGATTAGCCACTGGCGTGCTGCCTGAGTCGCAGCTTGAGTCGTCGGTTGAGGATTGCGCTCAAGGTCTGGTCAAGCTCAGTCCGGCTGCCCTCGCCATCACAAAGAAGGCGTTCTATGCGTGGGACGCCATGCACTTCGACAAAGGCTTGGCCAAGGCGGAGAATATCTGTTTTGAGGAGTTGATGCGCACCGAGGATGCGGTGGAAGGCGTCAATGCATTCCTCGAGAAACGGGAGCCTCAGTGGAAGGGCAAGTAACCGCGCAGAAGTCCAGGGAGAGGTCAGCGCATCTGATGTGTGGATCGAAGACCTGGACGATCGTGGCATTTTTATCGTGTGCGTACTTTACGAAAATTGCGGTGGGCAGGCTGTCGTTGAGCACTCTGGGCTGGTCGCACGATAACGTCGATATCGCGACGCACATGGTTTGGGTGATTTTCCTGGTAGGACTTTTGACGGAGACGCGTTGCTGGAAGGAATTGGTCTTTTTTGCATTGGTCCTGGTCAACTTCGCGATGGCGTCTGTTATGGGAATCTGGAAGGCAGCCCCCGATGGCATCGTAATGAAATCGCGCGAACTCTCTGCCGCGATCTGGGCATTGGCGGCGCTGGTCA
>Ga0136846_1218572_pt1 | contig 14493 bp, 13 predicted proteins | sample HopSoiMetagenom2_FD_96841 | JGI IMG/M metagenome (GOLD analysis project Ga0136846, IMG submission 96841) | Grasslands soil microbial communities from Hopland, California, USA - 2 Assembly 2016 (version 4) | ecosystem: Environmental > Terrestrial > Soil > Grasslands | place: USA: Hopland...
AGCCAGGCGAAGGCGGATTGGTGTACGAAGTGTTCATTTCACCAAGTGCGCCCCTTCATATATTCATCTAATTCTTTTCTTGACATCGGAAGACTCTTCTGTGTATCGAGCCATTGTAGAAAGTCCTTCTTGATGTCTTCGCTCCACTGCTGATCAATTTGTCCCGGTGTGTATTTCCCTTCGCGCAGTCGCTGATGACCAAACGCATCACGCAACTGGATGAATTCAGCATTCATCACGAGGTCTTCAACAAGAGCCGCAGGTACGAAGACCGTTCCCGTTTTTTTTGCAAGGACAATATCCCCAGGTAAAACAGTTGCACGTCCAATGCGAATGGGAACATTAATTCCCACCAGCATCATCTGTTGTATATAAGAGGGATCAGAACCTTTGATCCAACCGTTAAATCCTTCTATTGCTTCCAAACCTTCGACGTCCCTTACGGAACCGTAGAATACAACTCCTCTGTGTGATTTAGCGTAGATAGCGTTACCGAGGTTGTCCCCGATCAGCGTGCCATCCACAATTTTTCCATAACTGTCCGCGACGTACACGTCGCCATTGGTCAACACATCAATGGGCCAGGAGTTAGGCGAACCGATTCGGCCTTCTGTCTTTCCTTTCTCCCTTATCAATTTGTCGTAGTCGGGGCGTAGCGGCATATATTGTGCAGTCACCACTCTTCCCACCATCACAGAATCAGGTCGAATGACCATCCAGTCGTTCTCATATTGATTTTGATATCCTTTTCCGCGGAGGTAGCCCCATGCCTCCTCCATGGAAATATGTTTTAATCGCTCAAGGAATTTATCAGACACTTTTGGTCTGCCATCGGCAGATCGTTCGCCCTTCCATTCAGGAGTGATTGATTTTATCTGGTCTTGTGTTAACGTGATGTTTTGTGCGGATGAAGAAACTTGCAACAAAAGGAACACTAGAATGCAAACCGGGAATTTCGCCATATAGTTTAATTAACGTTCAATAATATTTGACGCAAGAAAAGTTTCCGTTTTTATGTCGAGCGATTATTGACAAATTGAAAATGGGATGGGATAACGAAATAAATATAAGGAAAACACAAATTGGATGCAAGAAAACATTCAGGGTTAAATCAAGTGTTGCCGAGTACAAATAGTATTAATGTGCTTTAAGTCCAGTAGCATTGCAATCAAAATTGAAAATAAATGTTCGCATCGTGTCAACTTGAAGGGTTGGATTCCTGTCTACGCGACGATCTTTTTCAAATTGTTGTAGCTCGTGGTCACGTCTTCAATCGGCTGTTTAGCGCCATCCTGCTCAATGAAAAAATATTTCATTCCTGATTGGCCGGCGTGCTCAAATACGCGTTTGAAATCGATATAACCATTACCAACTTGTGTTGGATTTTTCGTTGTCTTGTCAAGATCTTTCACATGCCAGAGCGGGAACCGGCCCGGATGCAGTTTGAATAATTCAAGCGGGTCCTGACCTGCTTTAGTTGGCCGCGCAAGATCGAGTTCCATTTTTACTAAATTCTTATCTGTATTTGCAAGAATATAATCGAATGGACGATGACCTTCAACCGAATCAAATTCAGTTGTGTGGTTGTGATAAGCAAATTGAACATGATTTTTCTTGCAAGCTTCGCCAGATTTATTGAATACTTCAACAGCAGTTTTAATTTCATCCATTGTATTCACAGGTATGCTTGAGCAGACGAGATAACTTAGTCCGCCCTCCGCCGCCTTGTCCGCCAATTCCTGGTAGTTTTCTTTTAAGTTGAGTGACTTCGGCATATTCTTCATCCGTTCTGCGAATCTCTGGGCCCTGGCTGAGTCTTCTGCGTTCTTCGCCATTTTCATAATCTGTTCAACATTAAATGGTGCTCCGCCGACGTGTGCAGAACACCAGTGCATGCCGAGGTCTTTGATCATGACAGACAATTCCTTTGGAGCAAAGCCATAAAAGTTTCCTTTTTGCGAGCCAGCGCTTTCCAATTCTTTATAGCCTATTGCAGCGATTTTTTGTAAAGTTCCCTTCGGATCGGTTGTCATCAAATCACCAAGGGTATATAACTGTAAGCCGATGGCCTTTGCTTTTTCCGGCCCGAACGCGCCCAGGCTCTTAAGGCCTGGAAATACCAAGCCCGCCAGTGCAAATGTGCCCGACTGCTGAATGAATTTTCTTCTGCTATTCATATCGAAGTAATTTATTCGGAATGGATATTAAAGATATATGAAATCAAAATAGTAATTCCATCCTCAGATCTGCTCGTGCGTCGCGAGCTAGCCCCAGCGGAATTTCTTTGAAGCCCAATTTAAAATATAAATTGATTGCCTGTGCCAAAACCCTGTTTGACTGGAGCCATAATCTTTTTGCGCCAATATTTTTTAAAAATTCATTGGCTGCAAACCAAGCGTATTACCAATCGGTTTTCCCGGATGTTCCTCGTGCAAAAAAAATGTGATGGTTGCAAATTAAAGGGCTCCCAAGTCCGAACCACGACGAACGGTTGGAGCGCAATCTGGATTAAAAAATCTTTGCTTTTTATTGCGAGCGAAATTCAGCTGGACGTGTTGAAGTTCTCTTTAGTGGTAAATAGCCGGTGAAATATTTACACAACTTTGTTGAAATTCTAAAGAATTGCCTGCTTATCGCCATATAAACGCGTGGTATTTGGTTTGTACTTGAAATAGAAATGCGCCTCCTGAAGTTTTATTCGGTCTGCTTTACGTTGCTGATGGTTCTTCCGTTAATCGGGCTCTGCCAGCAAAAAGATACGCTCATAAAGAAGTTGGATAGTATGAGTAAGGTGCAGGCTGATACATCCAAGAACGGTAACAATGACATCAGCCAGGAGAATTACAACGAGGTCACCAGGATGACAGGTAGAACATATCTACTTTTGACGCTCTCCAATTTCAAACAGCAGTTCACGGCTCCCTTTCATATTAAAACAAAAGATTACCGCAAACTTCTGGCATTCGGATTACTCGAAGGAGGATTGATCTTCGCAGATAAGTCGATAAACAACTTTACTCTCGAACTCACCAAAAACAATCCGGCCGTTGCGGAGATCAGCAAATACGTGACACAGCTTGGCGGAAAGTATGAAGTAGTGACCCTGGCGGGCCTTGCAGCGTATGGATTTATATTTAAAAATGAAAAAATAAAAACCACCACCTTACTGGCATCGCAAGCCTATATGTGCGCCACAATATTTGAGGGACTTAAATTCATTTCCGGAAGACAGCGCCCGAACTATTATGAACCGGAAACAGGTGAAAGTCACCCTACGTGGCATGGGCCGCTTTATCAATTCAAAAAGATCAATGGGCAAAAGCCTAATGTAAATAGTTACACTTCGTTTCCTTCGGGTCATACCATGGTGGCGTTTGCGGCTGCTACCGTTTATGCGATGGAATATCGCGATCGCCCACTGGTGCCCATTATCTCCTACTCAGTGGCCAGCCTGATTGGATTAAGCAGGCTAACGGAAAATAGACACTGGGCGAGCGACGTATTCGGTGGAGCAACTTTGGGCTATCTATGCGCCAGATTGGTAGTAAATAATTACCATCGTTACAACAGGCTTCAGAAGGAAAAGCGTTCTATTACTTTCAACGCCAGCCAGGTCAATGGCAGATGGGTGCCTGGAGCAGTTTATCATTTCTAAGTTGATAAGCATGGCAACGGCAGCATTCAGACAATCGTACTCAATGTTGATAATCTTGATATCGGCCGTGATGGGCCTGCTTTATATTTTCTTAGCCGGCAAACCAAAATTTATATTTACCTTTTAATATTGACAGTAAAATCAGGTTGCTGTTACAATTCTTCCCTGGAGATCAAATTAATCGCATCCAACTCCTATTTTCTAAACCCTTCGTACACTACTATTAAGTTGACCTAACTCGCTTATTATGCTGCGTAAATTTATTTTCGCCAGGGCGATTCTGTTGTTTCTGACAATCACAGTTTGGATGCAATTGGGATTGGACGCGAGATCACGAACCTCGCAACCGAGCGTTGTGACGAAGATGTCTTCAAGCAAATCAACATTGCATCACGACGTATCACATTCTGCAACGAGAAGTCAATCCGATTCTTTCTTTGCGAGATCTCCCACGTTATGCACGTGGGTGGGTGGGCCCACCGGTAATTGGGACGTACCAGGCAATTGGAGCTGCGGACAGGTCCCAACTGTCAACAGTGATGTTGAGATAAATCTTGGCACGGTCACTTTGAATGTCAACGCTGAAGTAAAAACATTAAAGGTTGGTTCAACCGGTGGAATCACTGTTCTTACGGGTAAAACAGTTGTGATAGATCATTAAGTTCCTCGTTTGTTCCTTACCAATCTTGCTCTGGCATATAGTGCTGCGTCGCAAGTTCACCGTTTCCATTTCTTGCGCTCCGAGAGCAAGACACCCGGCAGGTGTAGTCAGCTACTTCTCCTGCGAACTCTGCTTGCCTATTGCCTGTTTGCTTTCAACGACTGTACTTCTTTCACTAATAATTCAACTTGTTGTTTCAAGGTCTCTTGCTCCTTATTTTTCTCGGTTAACATATTCTCAATCTTCTGCAATCTGGTTTCTTTGTCATTCAACATCTGTTGTTGTTCCTGCATAGCCTTTACCAATGGAACTACAAATTGCGAATAAGCAAGGCTGTAAGTTTCCTTGCGTGTTTTTGGAACTACGACTCCATTAAAATCATATCCACTTTCATTTGCAGCTTTTTCTACTTCCTGCGCAATGAAACCGCTCTGGCGCACAGCGGATGCGGCTTCATAATCTTTGTTACTTGCCTGCAGGATACCGTAGTTATTATATGCATCAAACTTCCTGGTGTCAAAATTGTAAATGATTGGTCGAAGTTTCATAATAAACTCCAGTCCTTTTACATCCTCTGTCACGTTGGTCTTAAATCTTCCATCGGAAGGAAACGAATAAGGAACCTGTCCCTCAATAACACCAACTGCTGCATTACCCAGACGAATCTTACCGGAAGCGTTCACGAAAGCCCCAAAGCCAATTGCCGTAGCGTTGTTGAGATTATTGGCGATCATTCCGCAGTTTGCACCAATCGCAGTATTCTGGTTGCCGGTTGTATTAATGGAGAATGCCTCCTCACCAACCGCAACATTGGAACTGCCGGTGCTTGTTGACCAGAGCGCCATTCTTCCGACCGCTACGTTATTCATTCCAGATGTATTTTGCAACAATGCCTGCCTGCCATTCGCCGTATTTTGTGAACCGTTGATATTAAACTGAAGAGCGCCAGCGCCGATAGCGGTGTTATCAAATCCGGTTGTGTTATTCAATAAAGCATTATTACCAAATGCCTCGTTCGGTCCGCCAGTAGTATTAGCGTTTAATGCATAGGCGCCAAAGGCCGTATTACTTATACCAGAGGTATTTGTATACAAAGCCCGATATCCGGTAGCGGTATTTGCGAGGCCGTTTGTATTAAAATACATCGCCTCGTGACCTATTGCGACATTCTGGTCACCTGTGGTATTGAAACGCAAGGAACCCAGGCCTACTGCTGTATTGAAGGAGCCGGTTGAATTTGTAAACAAAGAAGTGGATCCTATAGCTGTATTATTGTTGCCTGTAGTATTATTATAGAGTGCACTATTTCCATAGGCGGAATTCAAACCGCCCGATGTATTGTTGCGCATGGCTTCGTTTCCAACAGCAGTATTAACACCTCCATTTGTGTTTGAGAAAAGTGCATAGCTGCCTACAGCCGTATTCTGTGTTCCCAATGTATTTTTATTTAGAGCAGAATATCCAAATGCAGCATTGAACGTTCCGGTCGTATTTACTGGAAATGCCTGGTATCCGAAGGCAGCATTATTTGCACTGATCTCTCCTGATGCCAGGTTGTTCATTCTAAACTTTACAGGAATATTGTCGGTGGTTCCAATAAAATTCGTGGCGGCATCTGTACCGGCATTGCCGGTTAGCGACCAAAAAGTTGAACTAGTGGCCACCTTCTGCCAACCTGCATTAAAACAATACAAGCTATTATCAGTGGTGACAAACACCATCAAACCTGTTGCTGGTGATACAATTGCATCCCGTTCAGTTTGAGTCATGCGCGGTGGTAAAAAGCCACGTGTGGTACTGCTTACTTCCAGCATTGCGCTTGCATGTGGCGTTGATGTGCCGATGCCTATATTTTGTGCACTCGTTACTTGAACAACAAATAATAGTAATACGATAAGAGACGATTTCATAAACTGGGGTATTTGGTTAATATATTTTCCTGCTGATATGGCACGGAGAACGGGCAAAACCTTAGATCGGTGACAGCACAACTCTGCGCTATTGAGAGTAATGATTTCCCAATAGAGAATCTGCAACACTATTTACCGGATATATTGTTGGTTAGGGAGGTGCGCTATAACAGATAAGCTTGTACGAAAGTGTTATTTAGGACAAAGCGATTTGCTGTGTTCAAATGAACTATAGGATGATGGAAAATTATTCTCCTTTCGCACTAGTAGGAATTAACGGATGTTCAAAGGATTTTCTTAATTGCGAGAGATTTTTGAGGGCGGAATGAATTGAATAACAATATAAGCTTTTTGTAGGTGCGGCCAACAAATCATTGAACGGATAGAAAACAGTGGGAGAAAGCCATGCAAACATTATGGAGGCAAAGCCGCCGGAACCAGGAGATGAAACCGGATATCAATCATGGATGTTGAATTGAATAGTCTCTTTATTTGCTTTTTATTTTCCTGGCGATCATAAATAATCTTGGAGAATTGCCGGCTTGGTGTGGATTAAAAGAATAGTCACCAAATATTTGTTCGATCTCAAGGTCATATTGACTGAACATATCTCTAAAATCCTGCAGACTTAACCTGGCAATTTTTTCGCTGTATTCGATCGGTGTTTCGGTTTGGAAATTGAAGACCTGGACTTTTTTATAGAGGAAGCGATCGTCAACCCATTGATGAATGCCGTATACGATTCCATCGGATTGCTGCATTTTAGCAGGGACGAGATTCAAAGTTGAGAATTCAATGTCAACATAATCGAGGACCAGTGTGCCACCCTCTCTCAAGGCATTAGCGAGATTACCTATCACCCGGGAATTCTCGATCCTGTCGAAGGATCCAAAACTGGTAAAGAAACTAAACACAGCATCAAAATACTCCCTCGCAAATGGTTCTCTTACGTCGTGTCTGAAGAATTTCAGTCGCGGCCCTTCCAATTTTTGCGCTTCAACTATGCTAGCAACCGAAGTATCAAATCCTATCACGTTCAATCCGTTTGCGGCGAGTATCCTGCTATTCTTTCCACGACCGCAACCAACTTCCAGCACATTCGCATTTTTCTCCAGGTCTAGCAGCTCTAGCAATTTAGACAGGCATAGATCTGCCTGCACCTGGTTGCGGTTAGCAAGTTTTGGTGTGGGGTTCAAATCGGACGACTGTTTTAAACCAGTATGTTGTGACATAAAAAGTCTGTTGAATAAAAGGCAAAGCTCGGACCATGAGCAGCGAATTAATATCCCCGAATTTGTTATTGTGAACACCTATAATCGGGAATAGGAAACCGAACCGGCCTTTATTGAGGGATTGTAACTCGATTTTTCCCGTAGTGAAGCCAGTGGTGTTGGGTATCGGTATCAGACCTTGCATGTTAGTTGCATTCGAAGATTTTTGTTGTTTCAGCAAATTGCTGGGGAGTGTCAGCAAGAATTAGAGCGAAACTAAATTCCTTCTGAGGGCTTCGAGTGCCATACCTGTACGACTTTGAACATTCATTTTTTGAAAAAGAGCTTCCCTGTATCCATCAATGGTTCGTTCTGACAAGTGCATCTGCATAGCGATCTGTTTATAAGTCAAATCACTACAAGCTAATTTAAGAAACGTGCGCTCCCTCTCCGTGAAAACAATTTCTTGTTCGTTGGTTTTAAGAATTAATCGCCGGTAATTAATATTAGATACGTCTGCGTTGTAATAGCCTTTTGTGTAAACTTCATTCAATGCTTTTTCCAGCTCATCGGGGTGAATATCTTTTAGAAGATAAGCGCAGCATCCTGCTTTGATCATTTTGATCACTGACACATCGTCGTCCTTCATCGAAAGGGCAATCATTTTTATTTCTGGATATTTCGAGGAAATGATCGTCGCTGTACTTGCTCCATCCATGACCGGCATATTCACATCAAGCAAAAGGATATCGGGCAAAGTTTCCGCGGTTGCAAGCTTGTTCAAAAGTCCCTCGCCATTCAGCGCGTCAAGAACGATTTTGAATGTCGGGAAACTTTCGATTAGTACGCTAAGGGATTTCAGAAACAACTGGTGATCATCAACAATTCCGATATTTATTTTCATTAGTTATGGTTGGATGGGTAATTCAATGCGTACTTCTGTTCCGTTCAACTCGCCAGGTAACCATTCGATGGTACCACCCAGCAAGTTGGTTCTATGTTTCATATTAATGATACCGACTCCCAGGATTTCCTCTTTGTTGTCCTGCAATCCCCTCCCATCATCCATTACGCTGACGCGTATTTGATCATCCTGTTTAATATTAATTTGAATTGTTTTTGCATTTGCATGCTTAATGCTATTGTGCAAAGCTTCCTGGATGATCCTAAAGAGCATTACCTGCCCTTCCGGTGATAGTAGTAATAACTTAACCGTTGTGCGCAATTCGATTTTGAGCACATTTGCGGAATTGATGCGATCGATTTCCGTCTCAAGATTCTGAATCACGTTAAATTGGTGAAGCCATTCTTTATTCAAGGATTTTGATAAAGCCCGTAGTTCGCTGATTGCTTTTCCGAGGGTTTCCTGCGCCGTTCTCAGGAGATCAGGAACCGAAGGCAGGCTACGTTCTGTGAGGCCCAGCATCATTTTTGTGCTGCTTAACAATTGGCCGATGTTATCATGGATTTCTTCGCCGATCTGATGAAAAGTTTCTTCCTGCGTTTCCAATTGCGTTTTTAGTATTTCTCTTTGGAAACTATTTTGAAGGTCTTGCTTTTCGCGAGCATATTTATAAAACCTTCTTTGGTACAGTACGATAAACGTAATGATAAAGAATACGAGGATGGAAAAAATCGCTGCTCCTCCAACAATCAGGATCTTAGGATTAATGTCTGATAAATACATTAGTGAATTTTGATTTTCTGATAACATTTGCTAAGATCCCGATAGTAAATGTCAAATACATCGCTGCATTCAACAGATGGTGCAGGCTTTTCAATCCATAGTCCTGATCATTTAACCGCTGGTAGAAAGCAAACCTAAAATACGTGGCAGGCGCATAGATTAAAATGCCCAGGCAAAACCAGAACATCGGTTCTTTTTCCAAAGCTTCAATTTGCTCTCGTTGATATCGCTCGTAAAAAAAAGACAGTACCCATAATACCTGCAACAAACTGCTGAGGCAAACAAATTCCGTAAAAAATCTAATCCTGGGACCTATTGTAATGAATGTATAAGCCGATAAAAGTACCTGCATTGAAATTGCTAACACTATGATGGTTTTTATCCATTTACTTTTGCTGTTTTTGTAAAAAAGATACCCCCAAATTGCTGAATCAAAAACGCTGTAGAAATTAAAACAAGCGTTCTTGTCCTTTCCGCTTGGTAAGAAAACCGCTAATTGGGATAGTGAGGCGAATGTTAGCAAGACCAACATGAGCCGTGAATTAGCGTCCAGCTTCCTGAAAAAAATCAATCCCGTCAATAAAGGAATGAGGACAGAAAATACCGAGACCTGGTATAATATGCTTTCTAACGCTATCTCAATTTTTACGAACATGATGGAAGTAGTTAATAGTAATAGTGGCTTATTTCTGCCCTCAATTTGAAATTTGGCCTTTTTACGCAAGATTGATTAGTGTGTTCACGTCTCCGCGAGTTTAAAATCAGTTTCCCTGAAATGAACCGGCGAAGCTGGCAGAATCATTATACCAACAGTATTTAAAGACATGAGCCTTATTAATTCGGTTTAAAGAGTATCGGCGTGTACGAATTCATTAATGTGACGGACCACAAACTACAGTCGGTGCAATATTTAACCAATCCCTTGACTAAATCAAGGGGAAATTTCCCGTATTGCAAACGTCCAGGCGAATGCTTATGCGGAATAAGCATTCTATGAATCAATAAGCGAGATTGCTTTCAAAATTGGTCCAGCCTAATCGCCATCTATGTCGAAACTGGTGAAACCAGTACCCGGTCCTCTTGGAACAGGGTATTGTTGTCCGGGAGGAACGGCGGTGGACAAACGGTTTGAAACTGAATATTCGTCTGCGCTAAGTTCACAGGGAACAATAACTATTGAAGGTTGTCCCGATGATTTCGCCGCTAAATACACTCTATAAGCGTTTGCACTGACCGTTCCAAACAGAGCGTCCAATTGGTCCTTGTAGAAAACGAAAGATAGATGGTTAGATGAGACATATGCCTGCGCTGAAGGTGACAATTGCGTCAAAACATCCGGCTTAGAAAGTTCCTGCCGGATTTCCATGAACTTTTTAATCTCTGTGTTCGCATCTGCTCGCGTAATTCCGTGTTCGGTTGCCATCGTTTATTGTTTGAAGGTTAAGAATCAAAAATGAATATGGAAGGTAGCAGACAAGCACAGATGGTTTCAACGGGAATATTCCCGTATTCATCACCGTGAAAACCTCGATCCCGGTTTGTTCAATAGGAATTGCAATTAGAAAAGTTGTGGCCGAGGAAGAATAATAATTGCACGCATAGGAAAGATATGCGATTACCACCACTTATGATACAACATGACTACAGGTAACAGGAATCCTGTTTCAGTCACCTTGACTCTATCTTTCTTGAACGGGTTATTTCCCGTATAAAAAATGTTCTATTTCCCATTGTTTCTCCCTACTCCCAGGAGCTATGTTTGTGTCATGCTACTTAAGAAAAATCAAACAGTAGCCAGCCAGGAAAACGAAAGCTGAATTTTTAACACGCGTGTAATTAGTCCAGCCAACATTTCTTAATCCTTATTTATTCATTCAAAAAAAAATCAGTCATGAAAAAGTTTTCATTTGTTCCAGTTGCAGCCTTAGTCGCCATGTTCGCATTTTCACCAAAAATGAACGCACAGTCGTCAACAAATTTCAACAAAGAAACGTTTGCCAAATCTGTAAGCAACGCCAGTGATGCCGACAAGCTTGCTTTGGAAAATATCAAAATGATGAATGCAAGAATCTACCAGGACTTAAGTAAGAATTTTAAAGGAGCAACAGAAATCAGCGCCACCAAAGCCGATAGGATGACATTTATTTCTTGCAAAGTTGATGGAAAGATGAATAGGATTGTATACTCTAAGAACGGTAAATGGCAAAATACGGTCACTAGTTATGAATCTGATCGCCTTCCTGAGGACATTCGGGGATCTATTGAGTACGCCTATCCCCGGTATTCCATTTTTGGCTCAGCAATCGAAGTGAAAGTGGGAAGTAAAACTGCCTACCTGGTGACTATCGAGAACAATACATCCTGGAAGAGAATCAGGATGGTGGATGGTGAAATGGATGTTTACGAAGAATATCAAAAACAAAAACAACACTAAGCTGCCTATTTCATTCATATCACATTTCGCTGCCGACATTCACGTCGTAACTCGTAAGTCGCTCCGGCCTTACACATTGGTACCATCCGCCACCGGCGGATGGTTTTTGTTTTAGTATTGGATGGCCTTGCTATAATTTTTTACGAAAACGAGGACAGTTGCTGAATCAAAAAAGGACTGGCTGTTCCAGTCCTTGGGATGAAGTGAGTGTTTCGGGAAACACTCAATCTGCTTGCATCTCGCTGTTAGGGTTAATTACGCTAACCGATGTAAATGTAGTCTGCGCCTACCCGCTAAGTTTATGACTATCATCATTTCGGTTAATGATGTTATACACAGCTAGATTATTCCTGGGCTTTGTCCTGAGTATACGCCGGGGGCTGCAAACCGCCGCTTTCTTCTCTACTCCAACTAACCCAGGTGAGGAGCTCCAAGTCGCGGACTTCTTCTTATCTTAACGGAAAGCTTTACTTATGTCTTCCCGCCGCGACTTCCTTAAAAAGATCACCGCATCTTCTGTTGTAGTTCCATATTTATCATGCGATGCTGCCACCAGCACCACAAAAATAAAATCGGGTTTTTATGATGGGCCTGTGCTTCGCGTGGCAATCATGGGTCTTGGCAGTTATGGAACTCGCGTTGCCGAGGCGATGAAGGACTGTAAGAAAGCAAAATTAGTAGGAGTGATTAGCGGAACACCGTCCAAGATTTCCGATTGGCAAAATAAATACAACATCCCTGAAAAAAACTGCTATAACTACGAAACTTTTGACCAGCTCAAAAACAATCCTGACATCGATGTGGTGTATGTCATTACTCCAAACGCCTTGCATAAAGACCAGGTTATTCGCGTAGCTAAGGCAGGGAAGCATGTGATTTGCGAGAAGCCAATGTCCATAAATGCGAAGGATGGCCAACAGATGGTGGATGCATGCAAAAAAGCGAATGTCAAATTGCTCGTCGGATATAGGATGCACTTTGAACCAAAGACCCTCGAAATTATCCGCATGCGAAAAGAAAATGAATTGGGTAAAATACTTTTCTTCCAGGGCTTATCCGGTTTTCGAATTGGGGATCCTGGTCAATGGCGATTAAAGAAAGAGCTTGCAGGCGGTGGCGCAATGATGGACATTGGTATCTATTCTGTAAATGGAGCGCGATATATGATAGGAGAGGAGCCATCGTGGGTGACTGCTGTCGAGACAAAAACTGATCCGGTGAAATTTAAAGAAGGGGTGGATGAAACAATCCAATTCCAACTTGGCTTTCCGAGTGGAGCAGTGGCTTCGTGCTTATCCACCTACACTATGAACAATCTCGATCGTTTTTTCCTCGATGCTGAAAATGGATTTGCAGAATTGTTACCTGCTACAGGTTACGGTCCAATCAAGGGCCGTACCAACAAAGGAGAATTAACACAACCGCACGTGACACATCAAACTGTTCAGATGGATGAAATGTCCGGTATCATTTTGGAGGGTAAGCAACCAATTGTGCCCGTGGACGGCGAAGAAGCAGTAAAAGATTTGAAGATCATGGATGCCATTTTCGAGGCTGCCAGGACGGGGAAGAAACTGCAATTGGGGCAGCGATAGATTAGTATTTCGTTACCAGGCTCGCCCGCCGAATCTATAACGAAGGAGGTATTTGGTCGTCTTCTATTTTGGTGCAATAGCCCCCAGCATTTGTCTCCTCTTATCGGCCCATCATTGCAATTTTGCAAATTCTTTTGACAATTTCTCCAGTTCATTTCTACCGATCGTTTTCTTGCCGTTATCTACCACAATCCTGTATCTGAAAGAAACAGAATCGCCCTTTTTTAAGGTAAGATTAGTCTCGCTTTTGTTATTCGTAAATATTTTTTCGCCAAGAGGATTCGCTGCAAATAATCCATACCCTCTTGCATGCCAGAAAGTAGGATAGTTCGGATTCTTTGGATGGTCAATGATCGCAATGCTGATTGAATCTGCACCTATCTTGCCATACATTTTACACCAGACTGCTCTCGTACTCCAGGCGCTATCGCCTTCTTTACCTTCACTTGTCAAATAATTTCCATTGGCGATACTATCTGCATTGCTTTTCACAACAGTGACAATTCCTTTGTCGTCTGTGAATTTTTTATCAACCTTAGCCGGGATTTCGAGTGCATGCGCAACACGTAAGCCGAGCAATCCATCTTTGGCGTCGGTAAATTTCACTTCTGTCTTTGCTTTCAATACCGTGAACCTGTCTATGATGCGCTGGTGGTCATTCCCGCTGAATTCATAACGTGTTGTTTCTTCCAGCAAAACATCGCTGTTCTGATTGGTCCAATTCGCGTGGTAAGTAACAACGCCTTTGTCGCCGCTACTAGTTTCCAGGATGCGATCAGTCTTTATCCATCCATATAAATGCTTCCGTTCTTTAGGAATCGCAAACGAATTATTCCAGAAGTCGAGACCATTGACATTTTCAAAATTGAACCACAACCCAATATGATGCGGATGATCGGTTGGATCACCCGGCTGGGGATTCAACGGATAACCACGAGTGACCACGGTACCATTTGCTGCGCGAATAGGGTAGAGGACTGGCTTCTCAAGTGTATCAGGATAAAAGAATGTGGTAAATGGTTTTCCTCCAATCAACACATTCACTTTATCTCCGCCTTTGTCTTTTACCACTTGCACTTTTTCTTTATGCTGTCCAAAAGTTGGTGCATTAAAGCAGATGACCAGTGCACACAAGAAAATCGTTTTCATTGTATGATAAACTTGAAAGTTTAAAAATTCGATTCAAGAGTTCATGCTTCTTTTTTCTCACAAGTAAAAATGCAGAAGCTTTTCATGCATATTCTTTCGAGATCACACCCTGTAGCAATTCATGATTGTTGCAATGCCCAAAAGGCACAAAGGGTGAAGGACCGCCAAAGCGGTCCCGTACTAATTAAAAT
>Ga0136846_1242531_pt1 | contig 14492 bp, 13 predicted proteins | sample HopSoiMetagenom2_FD_96841 | JGI IMG/M metagenome (GOLD analysis project Ga0136846, IMG submission 96841) | Grasslands soil microbial communities from Hopland, California, USA - 2 Assembly 2016 (version 4) | ecosystem: Environmental > Terrestrial > Soil > Grasslands | place: USA: Hopland...
ATTCTGGCCAAGCACCGCTACCAGGAGCGGCGGGAGCGCTTCGAGTACCGCCTCATCCAGAAGGGTCGGGACCTGTGGCCGGTGACGATGGCCCCGTTGCGCTGGGGCGATCGCTCCTACGCCCGTGCCGGGCCTCCGCGGCTGGTTGTGCATCCGGCTGCGGGGGTGCGGTCACCGAGCGGCCGCGCTGCGACCGGTGCGGCGCGGATTCGAGCGCGGGCACGTCGAGGCGGTGTTCGGCCCGAGCGCGCGCGGGCACCGCGCGGGCAGCCGATCGACGCGCCACCCGCCGCCTGAGGCCGGCTCACACACCACGCGCGCGACGCGCAGCGGGCGGCGCGGCGCAAACCCACCCAGACGCTGCACGAACAGTCGGACGGCAGCGCGTCATCCAGCCGCGACGACGGCGTCGGCCTCGATCTCCACAAGCATCCGAGGATCGAGCAGGCCGGCGACGACGTACAACGCGGCGGCCGGGCGCACGTCGCCGAACGCCTCGCCGTGCGCGCGGATCACGGCGTCGGCGTGGTCACGCTCGATGATCGCGATGCGGGTCCGCACGACGTCCTGCAGCAACGCGCCGACCTTCCCCAGCGCGGCCGCGATGTTCTCGATCGCCTGCACCGCCTGCGTGTAGGGGTCGCCGAGTCCCGCCAGCGTCCCGTCGGCCAGCGTCCCGGTGCAGCCCGCGACCCATACGAGGTCGCCGGACCGCACGACGCGGCTGTAGCCGACAGCGTCCTCCCAGGGACCGCCGGACCCGTGCCGTTCGATCAATGCCGGAAGTGGCGGCGGCTGGTCATCACCATCGCGACTCCTGCCTGCTCGGCCTCGGCCACGACCTCGTCGTCGCGGATCGACCCGCCGGGCTGGACGATGGCGGTCACGCCCGCCGCGATCGCGAGCGCGGGCGCGTCCGCGAACGGGAAGAAGGCGTCGGAGGCCAGGACGCACCCCGCGAGGTCGCTGCGGGCCTTCTCGAGCGCGAGGCGGACGGCGTCGACCCGGCTCGTCTGCCCCATGCCCAGCCCGACCGTCGCACCGTCGCGCGCGACGACGATCGCGTTGGACTTGACGTGGCGGCAGACGGTCCACGCGAACACGAGGTCGCGCCACTCCTCGTCGGTGGGCTCGCGCGAGGTGGCGACGTCCATCCGCTCGCGGTCGCCGTCGATGCTGTCCGGGATCTGGACCAGCAGTCCACCGGTGACCGACCGCACGTCGAGCCCGCCGGCCGCTCGGCGGCGCTCCTCGTCTTCGAGCAGGCGCACGTTGGGCTTGGCCTCGAGGATCTCGAGCGCGCCGGGCTCGTAACCCGGCGCGAGGAGCACCTCGACGAACTGCTGCGCCAGCGCCTGCGCCGTCTCGACGTCGACGGGCCGATTGACGACGATGACCCCGCCGAAGGCGCTCAGCGGGTCGCACTCGAACGCCCGGCGGTACGCGTCCAGCAGGTCGCCGCCGACGGCCGCGCAGCACGGGTTGTTGTGCTTGACGATCACGCAGGCGGGGTCGCCGCCCAGGTCGTCGAGGATCCGGCGCGCCGCGTCGACGTCGAGGATGTTGTTGTAGGAGATCGGCTTGCCGTGGTGCTGGCGCACCTGCGAGAGCACGTGGCGGCGGGCCCCGACCTGCCCGTAGTAGGCGGCGCGCTGATGCGGGTTCTCGCCGTAGGGCAGCTCCGTGATCCGCTCGAAGGCGCGGACGAACAGGCCCGGGAAGTCCTCTCCGCCCTCCGAGAACCAGCGCGAGATCGCGGTGTCGTAGCGGGCCGTGTAGGAGAACGCCTCCGCGGCCAACCAGCGGCGCGTGGGCAGCGAGAGCAGCCCGCCGGATTCGCGCAACTCGTCCAGCACCGCGTCGTAGGACTCGGGCGAGACGACCACGCCGGTGAACGCATGGTTCTTCGCGGCGGCGCGGATCATGGGGGGTCCGCCAATGTCGATGTTCTCGATGACCTCGTGCTCGGAGGCCCCGCGCCGGCCGGCCGTGCGCTCGAAGGGATAGAGGTTCACGCACACGAGGTCGATCCACTCGACGTCGTGCTGTCGCGCGGCCGCCAGGTGCTCGGCGTCGTTGCGAACGGCGAGCACACCGGCGTAGATCTTGGGGTGCAGCGTCTTGACCCGCCCGCCCATCATCTCGGGCAACCCGGTCAGGTCCTCGACCCCGCGGACCGCCAGCCCCGCGTCCTGCAGCGCCCCCGCGGTGCCGCCCGTCGAGACCAGCTCGACGCCGAGCTCGCCCAGCCCGCGGGCGAAATCGACGATCCCGCGCTTGTCGGAGACGGACAACAGGGCGCGACGCACGCGCACGGCGCCCGGCTGGATCGGCTCGTAGGCGGACGTGGTGGACGTCGGCTCGGCGATGGCGCGAGCATAGAGGGCGCGCCCGCCGAATGGCCGCCCGGGGGGGCGGGAAGGCCGTCGGCATGGAGCACCCGCGGACCGAGTCCGAGCGCGAGCTCGCGCACGACACCCACGAGCTGGAGCGCCGCATCGAGGACCTCGACGAGCACATCGAGGAGGCCCGCCACAAGCTGGAGGCTCGTCAGCACGAAGCGGACGCGCCGCTGGAGGCCACCGCCGGCGACTGGGAGGACGAGTCCGAGGGCGCCCAGCGCGGCGGCTGACGGGACGGACGGGCCCCGCCGTCGCCGAGTCGCCGCGGTCAGCGCGAGACCGGCCGGGCGGCGCTCGCGAGCGGTCGCACCACGACACGGCGCGCGTTGGCGGGGTCGCGCCGGAGGCGGCCGGCTGCGAACAGGCGCACCGCCTCGGGCAGCAGGCGATGCTCCAGCGGCCGCAGCGCGGCGTGCACGGCGCCCGCGTCGGTCGGCTCGGGCAGGTGGATCGCCGCCTGCAGGATGACCGGCCCCGTGTCGACGCCCTCATCGACGAAGTTGACGGTGACGCCGAAGACCTTGACGCCGTAGTCCAGGGCCTGCTCGATCGCCCGCAGGCCGGGGAACGCCGGCAGCAGCGACGGGTGCACGTTGATGACGCGGTCGCGGAAGCGCGCGATGAAGCCCGCGTCGAGGATCGCCATGTATCCGGCCAGGACGAGCAGGTCGACGCGCTGCGCCTCCAACCAGTCGGCCGTCGCCGCGTCGTGGGTCGCGCGGTCGGGGAAGTCCTCGTGCGCGAACACGGTCGTCGCGACCCCGGCGTCCGCCGCGCGCACGAGGGCCCGGGCTGCGGGCTGGTCGGAGGCGACCGCGACGATCTGCACCTCCCGGCCGTGGACGCCGTCCAGCAGCGCCTGGAGGTTGGTGCCCTCGCCGGAGGCCAGGACACCGACTCGTGTCACGCGGCCTCCGCGACCGGCACCACCTTCGGATAGGCGCCGCCCGTCGAGCGCAGGCGACCGCTGGCCAGCAGCGCGTCGACGCGGGCCAGGACCTCGCCGCTGGTCAGGTGGGCGAAGGCCCCATAGCACGGCAGCCCGTCGTAGCTGTACTTCACGACGACCTTGCTGCGCCCGCCGCGCAGGATCTCGACGGCGCGCGTGCGGCCGACGGCCGGCTCGGCGCGCCCGGCCAGATCGAGGATCGCCGCGTCGAGATCGCCGCCGGCAGGCAGGGCCACCGACGTCGGCGAGCGCGCCGAGGGCCGGGCCGAGCCCGCGGCCGCCGCGGGCACGAGCCCCGGCTCACAGACATCGCAGCAGGGGCCGGCCGGGGCCGGCGCGGCGCGGTCGCCGAAGTGGCGCAGGATCGCCTCTCGCCGGCAGCGGTCGCTCTCGACGAACGCCCAGACGGCGCGGTACTGGCGCCAGCGCTGGTCGCGCGCGGTGCGCAGCGACGCGCGACACGCGGCGCGGGCGCGGCCGTCGAAGTCCGCCAGGACGCGTCCGCGGAGCACGTCCGCGGGGGCGGGCGCGGGCTGCAGCACGCCGGCGCGGGCCAGATGCCCGACGACGGCGCGCACGCGATCGGAGTCGGCCCCCGCTTCGTCGACCGCCAGCGCGTAGCGGCCCGCTTCGGCGCGGCCGAGGAGGAGCGCCGCCACCCGCTGCACGGCGGCCTCGTCGAGTTCGTCGCGCTTGATGAACTGCACGTGCAGTCCCTTGTCGCGCGACTCGGCGAAGAGCAGCGCGCGGGCGGGCCGCCCGTCGCGCCCGGCGCGGCCCGCCTCCTGGTAGTAGGCCTCCACCGACGCGGGCACGCTGGCGTGGGCGACCGTGCGCACGTCGGCCTTGTCGACGCCCATGCCGAACGCGTTAGTGGCCACGACCACCTCCGCGCGGCCGCTCATGAACCGCTCCTGGGCCGCGGCGCGCGCCTCGCGCCCCATGCCCGCGTGGTAGGCCACCACCTCGACGCCGAGCGTCCCGCGCAGCATGGCCGCGAGCTCGTCCGTCATGGCCCGGGTACCGGCGTAGACGATCGCCGGCCGTGCCGCCTCGTCGGCCAGCGCGGCCGCAAGCCGCCGCCGCTCGTCGGCCGCCGTGCGGCAGCGCACGACGGCGAAGGACAGGTTCGGACGGTCGAAGCCCGTCGTCACCCGGACCGGGTCGCGCAGTCCGAGCCGCGCCACGACATCGGCGGCGACCTGTGGCGTCGCGGTCGCCGTCGCCGCCACCAGCGAGCGCGCGCCGAGCCAGCGCGCGGCGTCGCCCAGACGGAAGTAGTCAGGACGGAAGTCATGGCCCCACTGCGAGACGCAATGCGCCTCGTCGACGACGAAGAGCCCCACGCGCGCCCCGCGGATCTGCTCGAGGAAGCTCGGCGAGGCGAAGCGCTCCGGTGCGATGTAGAGCAGCCGCACGTCCCCCGCGACCGCGCGCGCCACGGCCTCGCGGTTGGCGCCGGCCGCCTGCTGGCTGTTGACGAGGGCCGCGCGCCCGGGGGCCAACCGCTGCAGCGACTCGACCTGGTCCTGCATGAGCGAGACCAGCGGCGAGACGACGATGGTCAGGTCGTCGCGCAAGAGCGCGGGCAGCTGATAGCAGAGGGACTTGCCCGCGCCCGTGGGCATCACCACCAGCAGGTCGCGGTCGGCCAGCGCGGCGGCGACCGCATCCGCCTGGCCCGGCCGGAACTCCTGGAAGCCGAAGTGCTCGCGCAGCGCGCGGCGGGCCTGCTCCATCGTCCGCGACCTTAGCGGCGACCGCGGCGGCGCCGCCGGCGGCTTCACTTTCGTCGCAGTGCTGCGCGTCACGGCGCGCGCCGGCGCTCCCACATGCCCAGCTCGCCGAGCGTCATGTAGCCCAGCCGCTCGTACACGGGCGCACCGAGCGCACTGGCCTCCAGCGTGGTCGACGTCGCGGCGTGCTCGTCGCGCGCGGCGCGCAGCGCGCTGCGCAGCAGCTCGCCGGCCAGCCCCCGCCCGCGGAACTGCGGCGGCGTTGCGACGAACGTCACGTAGCAGTCGCTCTCGCGGACGAAGGTCACGAGTGCCGAGGCGGGTCGCCCGTCGACGCAGGCCACCCACGGACGCGCGCCGTCGACGGGAACGCCCTCCAGGACGGGCACGAACGAGTGCTCGGGGCTCACCCCGAAGGCGAGGTCGGCGACCCCCGCGACCGTCGCGAAGGTGGCCTCCGGCTCGAGGGCGAGCGCCGCGTCGTGCCGGCCCGCGAGGTCCAGCCGGTCCAGCCGCGCCGCCATCAGCAGGGGCCGCGCGTCCAGGCTGTGCCCGGCTGAGCGCAGCGCCTGCGCGACGCGCTCGTCGCCCGGCCGCGCCCACACCGTCCAGGCCTCGATGCCGGACTCCGCGTAGGCCTCCTCGAGCTCGTCACGCCGGCGCAGGAGCGCGTCGCCGTCCGCGTAGACGACCGCGTTGAACAGCGAGCGCGACGGGGTCGCGGGCGTGATCGCGGCCTGCACGCCGCCTTCCAGGGAGACGATGCGGCCACCTGGCGTGCACGGCGTGACCGTCGCGTAGAACGCGCGCTGCGACGCCGCGTGGCGGGCGGCGAGCGTCGCGTCGTCGCCCACGCGCATCGCCGCCGGTTACGCGCGGACGAGCGGCAGGGTACGCTCCAGCGCGAACTTGTCGTTGGCCTCCTCGCTGCCCTCCAGCGGGTACTCGCCGGAGAAGCATGCGTCGCAGTGGCGTCCCCGCTCGGCGCCCACCGCCTCGTAGACGCCCTCCAGCGACAGGTAGGCCAGCGAGTCGGCGCCGAGCTCCCGGGCGACCTCCTCGACCGTCTTGCCGTGCGCGACCATCTCCTCGCGCGAGGACATGTCGATCCCGTAGTGGCAGGGATGCTGGATCGGCGGCGCCGAGATGCGCATGTGCACCTCGCCCGCGCCCGCGTCGCGCAGCATCTGGATGATCTGGCGCGTCGTGTTGCCGCGCACGATCGAGTCGTCGACGACCACGAGCCGACGGCCGCCGACGATCTCTGGCAGCGGGTTGAACTTCAGGCGCAGGCCGTGCCGGCGCAGCTCCTGGCCGGGCTGGATGAAGGTGCGCGCGACGTAGCGGTTCTTGATCAGACCGTCGTCCTGCGGCAGCCCGCTGGCCCGCGCGAAGCCGCGCGCGGCCGGCACCCCCGAGTCCGGGACCGGGATGACCAGGTCGGCAGTCGGCGCGGGCGCCTCGCGCGCGAGGATCTCGCCCATCCGGCCCCGCACGGCCTGCAGCGCGCGACCGCGCATCCGCGAGTCGGGGCGGGCGAAGTAGATGTATTCGAACAGGCAGAAGGCCTCGCGCGCGTCCTCGACGACCAGGCGCGAGCGGATGCCGTCGGGCCCCAGCGAGACGAGCTCTCCGGGCAGCACGTCGCGCAGGTACTCGCCGCCGATGATGTCCAGCGCGCAGGTCTCCGACGCGACGCAGTAGCGGTCGCCCACGCGCCCGAGCACGAGCGGGCGCACGCCCGCCGGGTCGCGGAACGCGTAGACGCGGTCGTGGTCCATCACGACCGTCGAGAAGGCGCCGTGCAAGCGCGGGACGACGTCGGCGATCGCATCGTGCAGGTCATCGGACGGGTGCGTGGCCAGCAGCGCGGCGATGATCTCGCTGTCCGAGGTCGAGCTGAAGCCGACTCCGTCGGCGCGGAGCGCCGCGTGCAACTCGACGGCGTTGATCAGGTTGCCGTTGTGGGCCAGCGCGATCTCGCGCCGGTTCCCGCCCGCCCCGGCGGAACGGTGCACCGGCTGGGAGTTCTCCCATTCGTTGGAGCCGGTGGTCGAGTAGCGGACGTGCCCGATCGCCATGTCGCCCTGCAGTGCGCGCAGGTCGTGCTCCTTGAAGACCTGCGAGACGAGGCCGAGCGACCGCTGGGTGATCATCGACCCGCCGTCGTCGGCGACCGCGATCCCGGCCGACTCCTGCCCGCGGTGCTGCAACGCGTAGAGCGCGAAGTAGGCCAGGCGCGACACGTCGTGCTCGGGTCCGTACACGCCGAACACGCCGCACTCGTCGCGCGGGCCTTCGCGAGGGTCGGAAACGGTTGGCGGCGGGGTCATGGGGCCCGGGCGACGGCCGGCGGGCGCAGGGGAACGGCTCCACGGCGAGGGTAGCAGCCGTCCCGGTCGCCCTCCGCGCGCGCTCCGCGCAGGTTGCGGGGACATCTGCCGATCCCGCGCTACGGGAACAGCGCCCCCAGCGCCCCGTGGGCGGCGCGCAGCTCCGCGAGCGTCCAGCGCTCGGCACCGAGGTCGAGCACGGCGCCCCCGACCGTCCCGAACACGTCGACGGGGATGCGCTCGCCCAGGCGCTCGAGCGCCGCGCGCTCGCCCGAGACGATGAAGCCGCAGGCGTCCTCCCCGAACAGGATCTCGTCGCTCGGCACGGCCGTGCCGCCGGCGCCCGCCTCCCGCCGCGCGCCGCGCCCGCCGAACAGGCAGGCCTCGGCCAGGGCGACCAGGAAGCCGCCCTCGGCGACGTCGTGGCAGGAGCGCAGGTCGCCGGCGCGCACGGCCGCGCGGATCGCGGCCAGCACGGCCGTGCAGTGAGCCAAGTCGACGGCCGGCAGCCCGTCCGGCACCGGCTCACCGCGCAGCTTGGCCAGCTCGGAGGCGGCCGTCGACGGCATGCGGTTCCAGCCCGCGAGCCCCCAGGCGTCGCCGTCGCGCGCAAAGCCCGCCCCCGCGGCCGCCCGCGCGTCGGGCAGGCGCCCGACCATCCCGACCACCGGCGTCGGGTAGATCGGCCCGGCCGCGCCCTCGTTGTAGAGCGAGACGTTGCCGCCGACGATCGGCGCTCCCAACGCCCGGCACGCGTCGCCCAGACCCCGGACCGCCGCCGTGAGCTGCCAGGCGATGTGCGGCTTCTCGGGGTTGCCGAAGTTCAGGTTGTTCGTCGTGCCGAGCGGCTCGGCGCCCACGCAGGCCAGGTTCGACGCGCACTCCAAAGCTGCCAGCACGGCGCCCGAGTACGGGTCGGCGGCGACCTTGCGTCCGTTGCCGTCGATCGAGACCGCGAGCGCCGCGCCGTCTTCAAGCAGCAGCACCGCGGCATCGGCCTGCTCCGGGCGGCGCACCGTGCGCGATCCGACGATCGCGTCGTACTGCTCGAAGAGCGGCCGCCGCGAGGCCAGGTTGGGCGACGCCAGCAGCGCCAGCAGGGTGTCGTGCAGGGGCGCGCGGGCATCGAGCACGCCCGCGGGGGCCGGGTACGGCGGCACCGCCGGGCGCTCGGGCTCGAGGTCATAGAGCGGGCAGTCGTCGACCAGCGCGGCGACCGGGACGTCGCCGACGAGCTCACCGTCGCGCAGGACGCGCATGCGGCCGCTGCCGGTGACCGCGCCGATGGCGCTGCCGTGCACCTCCCACTTCTCGCAGACCGCGAGCACCGCGGCGAGCCGCGCGGGCTCGCAGACGCACAGCATCCGCTCCTGGGACTCGGAGACCATGATCTCGAAGGGCTCCATGTCGGCTTCGCGGAGCGGGACGCGCGCGACGTCGAGGTCGATCCCCACGCCGCCCTTGGCGGCCATCTCCGACGCGCTCGAGGTCAGGCCCGCGGCGCCGAGGTCCTGCAACGCGACGAGCAGCCCGCGCTCGAGCAGCTCGAGCGAGCACTCGAGCAGTTTGCTCTCCGCGAACGGGTCGCCCACCTGGACGGTCGGGCGCTTGTCCTGGTCGCCGGCGCCCAGCTCCGCGCTGGCCAGCACGGAGGCGCCGCCGATCCCGTCGCGACCGGTCGACGCGCCGAAGAGGACGACCATGTTGCCGGCGCCGACCGCCGCCGACCGGATCAGCCGGTCCTTGCGGGCCAGGCCGAGCGCCATCACGTTCACCAGGCAGTTCGTCTCGTACGGGCCCTCGAAATACACCTCGCCGCCGACCGTCGGCACGCCGACCGAGTTGCCGTAGTGGCTGATGCCCGTCACCGCGTGGTCGAGCAGGTAACGCGAACGGGCGCTGGACGGCTCGCCGAAGCGCAGCGAGTCGAGCACCGCGACCGGCCGCGCCCCGACCGCGAAGATGTCGCGCAGGATCCCGCCGACGCCCGTCGCCGCCCCCTGGAAGGGCTCCACCGCGCTCGGATGGTTGTGCGACTCGACCTTGAAGACGCAGGCCAGCCGACCGCCGACGTCGACCGCGCCCGCGTTCTCGCCCGGTCCGAGCAGGACGGCCGGGCCCTGAGTCGGCAGCGTACGCAGCAGCTTGCGCGAGTGCTTGTAGGCGCAGTGCTCGCTCCACAGCAGCGAGAACATCGCGAGCTCGACCTGGTTGGGCGCACGTCCCAGCTTCTCGCAGACGAGCGCGTACTCCGCGCGGGTGAGGCCGAGCGCGACCGCCTCGTCGACGCCCGGCGCAGCGGCGGTCTCAGGCGGCGACACGCGCCCCGACGGTCCGGGCCATCGACTCGAGCAGCTTCAGCCCGTCGGCCGAGCCGCCGACGAGCCCGTCGACCGCGTGCTCGGGGTGCGGCATGAGGCCCATGACGTTGCCGGATTCGTTGCAGACGCCCGCGATGTTGCGCGCCGAGCCGTTGAAGCAGTGGCCCTCGGCGTAGCGGAGCACGACCTGTCCGCCGGCCTCGAGCGCGTCGAGTTGCTCCTCGGGGGCCCAGAACCGCCCGGTGGTGTGCTTGGCCGGGATCGACAGGCGTCGGCCCGGCGAGCAGGCGCTCGTGAACGGCGTGTCGGCCGTGACCACCTCGAGCTCGACCTGGCGCGAGACGAAGCGCAGCGAGGTGTTGGGCAGCAGCGCCCCGGGCAGCAGCCCGGCCTCGCACAGGACCTGAAAGCCGTTGCAGATGCCGAGCACCAGGCCGCCGTCGGCCGCGAACTCGAGTACCGACTCCATGACCGGCGAGAAGCGCGCGATCGCACCTACGCGCAGGTAGTCGCCGTAGGAGAACCCGCCGGGGACGATGATCGCGTCGACGTCCTGCAGGTCGCGATCGCGGTGCCACAGCAGCACCGCGTCGCCCACGCGCCGGACGGCCTGCAGCGCGTCGATCTCGTCGCAGGAGCCGGGGAACTGCAGGACGCCCGTCTTCACGACGCGACGATCTCGTAGTCCTCGATGAGCGGGTTGGCCAGCAGCCGCCGGCACATGTCGTCCAGCTGCGCGGGATCCTCGACGTCGAGCTCGACCAGCCGCCCGACGTGGACGTTGGACACGCCCGTGAAGCCGAGCGCGGGGAGCGCGCGCTGGACCGCGATGCCCTGTGGGTCGAGGATGCCGGACTTCGGGCGGATCAGGACGCGCGCCCGCACTACGGGGCGGTCCTCCGGACCCACGCCTCGAAGGCCTCGCCGGTGATGCGCTCGTAGGCCTCGACGTACAGCTCGCGCGTGCGCGCGACCACCTCGTCGGGCAGCGCGGGCGCGGGCGGCGTCTTGTCCCAGCCGCTGGACGCGGCCCAGTCGCGCACGTACTGCTTGTCGAACGAGGGCTGCGAGCGGCCCGGCTCGTAGCCGTCGGCGGGCCAGTAGCGCGAGGAGTCCGGGGTCAGCACCTCGTCGCCGACGACCAGCTCGCCCTGCTCGTCGAGGCCGAACTCGAACTTCGTGTCGGCCAGGATCACGCCGCGCTGCAGCGCGTGCTCGGCCGCGAAGCGGTACAGGTCGATCGAGGCGTCACGGACGCGGTCCATGAGGGCCCGGTCGCCGGCCAGCTCGGCCGCCCGGTCGAAGTCGATCGCCTCGTCGTGGCCGACGTCGGCCTTCGTCGAGGGCGTGAAGATCGGCGTCGGCAGCCGGTCGGACTCGCGCAGGCCGGGCGGGAGCGAGATCCCCGAGACGCTTCCCGTCGCCTGGTAGTCCTTCCACCCCGAGCCCGTGATGTAGCCGCGCACGACGCACTCCACGGGCAGCATGCGCAGCTTGCGCACGACCTGCCCGCGCCCGCGCGCCTCGTCCGGCACGCCGTCCGTATTGGAGACGAGGTGGTTGGCGACGATGTGCCCGGTGCGCGCGAACCAGAAGGCCGACAGCCCGGTGAGCACCTTGCCCTTGTCCGGGATCGGCGTCGGATGCACGACGTCATACGTCGAGATGCGGTCGCTGGCGACCATGAGCAGGCGGTCGCCGAGGTCGTAGATCTCACGCACGTTCCCGCTGGCCAGGAGCGGCAGGTCCGACAGGGCGGCGGTCACCTTCGCGATGCTAGCGAGTGGTCCGGCGACGCCTTCGCGCGCCCGGCCGCGCCGGCTTTACGCGATCTCGTCCAGCCGCGCCACGACCGCGGCCGCGTGGCGGACGAAGTGCCGCACGTCGAAGATCGCGTCGAGGTCGAGGTCGCCGAGGTCGTCGCGCGCGGCCAGCAGGTCGCGCAGCGGGACGCCTCGGTCCCAGGCCTCGTGCGCGGCGGCCTGAGCGATCCGGTAGGCGTCGTCGCGGGTGCGGCCCCGGGCGACCAGGGCCAGCAGCAGGCGCTGCGAGAACAGCGCGCCGTGGGTCAGCTCCAGGTTGGCGCGCATGCGGTCGGCGTGGACGACGAGGCCCCGGGCCAGGCGCAGCGCGAGGTGCTGGAGGTAGTCGAGCAGGATCGTCGAGTCGGGCAGGATGACGCGCTCGGCGCCCGAGTGCGAGATGTCGCGCTCGTGCCACAGGGCGACGTTCTCCACCGCCGCGGTCGCGTTGCCGCGCAGCACGCGGGCCAGCCCGCAGATGCGCTCGCTGACGATCGGGTTGCGCTTGTGGGGCATCGCGCTCGAGCCCTTCTGCTCGCCCGCGCGGAAGGGCTCCTCGGCCTCGCGCACCTCGGTGCGCTGGAGGTGGCGGATCTCGGTGGCGAAGCGCTCCAGGCCGGCGGCGGCCAGCGCGATGGCCTGCAGGAGCTCGGCGTGGCGGTCGCGCGGCACGACCTGCGTGGAGACGGGCTCGGCGCGCAGCCCCAGGCGGGCCAGGACGCGGCGTTCGTACTCGGGGTCGGTGGCCGAGTAGGTGCCGACGGCGCCGCTGACCGCGCCCACGGCGACCTGGTCGAACGCGCGCTGCAGCCGCTGGTGGTTGCGGTGCGCCTCGAAGGCGTAGCCGGCCATCTTCAGGCCGAACGTCGTCGGCTCGGCGTGCACGCCGTGGGTGCGGCCGACGGTGATCGTGTCGACGTGCTCGCGGGCCCGCTGCGCGAAGGCCTCGACGAGCGCGCGCGCCGCGGGCAGGACGATCGCGCCCGCCCGGCGCAGCTGGAGGGCCAGCGCGGTGTCGAGCACGTCGGAGGACGTCAGGCCGTAGTGCAGCCAGCGCCCGGCCTCGCCCGCCGAGGCCGAGAGCACGTCGACGAACGCGGCCACGTCGTGATCGGTGACCTTCTCGCGCTCGTGGACCGCCTCCACGCTGAAGGTCGCCGCGCGGATGGCGCGCAATTCATCCTCCGCGGGTCCCTCCATCTCCTCGGCGGCGGCGACCTCGACCTGCCGCCACGTCTCCATGCGAGCCTCGTCGGTCCAGACCGCGCCCATCTCCGGGCGCGTGTAGCGGGCGATCACGCGCCCGAGCCTAGAGCGGCCAGGCCGAAGGCCGTCGCCGCCCGGTCGGCGATGACGCGCGCGATGGCCAGCGACGAGGTCGCCCCGGGCGACGGGGCGTTGCGCACATGCAGGCCCCCGGCGGCCTCCGAGAACACGAAGTCGTCGACGAGCGTGCCGTCGCGGCCCACCGCCTGCGCCCGCACGCCGGCCCAGCCCGAGTCCACGTGCTCGACGCGCAGGGTCGGCACGTAGCGCGCGGCGGCGGCCACGAACGCGCGCCGGCTCGTCTGCAGCAGCAGCTCGCGGGCGCCGGCGCGCCGGAAGCGGCGCGCCAGCCGCCAGGTGCCCGGCCAGGTCCACGTGTCGGCCCGCGGCTGCAGCAGCGCGCTCGGGCCGACCAGCACGTCGCCCTGGATGTGACGGGTGAGGTGCACGCCCAGGAACGGCAGCGCGGGGTCGGGCACCGGGTAGATCAGCCCGCGGACGAGGTGGCGCGCCGGCGGTCGCAGGCGCAGGTACCGACCGCGGAAGGGCACGATGCGCGGATCCGCCCCGGCCCCGGCCGCGCGGGCCAGGCGGTCGGCTGACAGCCCGGCGCAGAACACCGCGTGGCGGGCCGCGACCTCGCCCCCGGAGGGGTCGCGCAGGCGCACCTCGCCGCCGCGGCGCTTCACCGCGGCGACCTCGCGGCCCAGCAGCAGCGCGCCGCCGCGCTCGCCCACCTCGCGCGCCAGCTCGCTCGCCACGCCCGCGAAGTCGGCGATCCCGGTGGCCGGCGAGTGCAGCGCGGCGACGCCGCGGCAGTGCGGCTCGACCTCGCTCAGGCCGGCGGCGTCCAGGCGGCGCAGCCCCGGCACGCCGTTCGCGCGCCCGCGGCGCTCGAGCTCGTCCAGGCGGGCGAGCTCGCCGGCGTCGACGGCCACGATCACCTTGCCGCAGCGCTCGTGGGCGATGCCCCGGTCGGCGCAGAAGTCGTACAGCCACCGCGCGCCCTCGACGCACAACCGCGCCTTCAGCGAGCCCGGCGCGTAGTAGATCCCGGCGTGCACGACGCCGCTGTTGCGGGCGGTCTGGTGCCGGGCGACCGCGTGCTCGCGCTCCAGGACGGCCAGCCGCAGTCCGGGAGCGCGCAGCAGCAGCTCACGCGCCGTGGCCAGGCCGATGATGCCGGCGCCGACGACGGCCAGGTCGAAGACGTCGGCCGCGGCCACGCCGACCTACGCGGCGAGGATCCGGGCCGCGAGGTGCCCCGCGTTGCGGGCGTTGTCCAGCCCGACGCAGGCGACGGGCACGCCCGGCGGCATCTGGGTGATCGACAGCAACGCGTCCAGGCCGCCGAGCGCGCTGAGGCTGCTGGTCAGCGGCACGCCGATGACCGGCAGGTCGGTGTGGGCGGCGGCCACCCCCGGCAGGGCGGCTGACAATCCGGCGCCCGCGATGATCACGCGAAGGCCGCGCATCTGGGCGTTGCGGCAGTAGTCGGCGACGACCTCGGGCTCGCGGTGGGCCGACATGACGCGGATCTCGTAGCGGATCCCCCGGTCGGTCAGGACCGAGCCGGCCTTCTCCATCGTCTCCATGTCGGACTTCGAGCCCATGATGATCCCGACGAGGGGCGGGTCGACCTCGAGCTCTTCGAGCTCGGTCTCGACATCGGTGACGGTCTGG
>Ga0136846_1237752_pt1 | contig 14488 bp, 14 predicted proteins | sample HopSoiMetagenom2_FD_96841 | JGI IMG/M metagenome (GOLD analysis project Ga0136846, IMG submission 96841) | Grasslands soil microbial communities from Hopland, California, USA - 2 Assembly 2016 (version 4) | ecosystem: Environmental > Terrestrial > Soil > Grasslands | place: USA: Hopland...
CAAACGTCGCCACGCTCACCCCGATGACGAGCGGCAGAAACCACGCCATCAACCGGTCCGCTTGCCGTTGCAACGCGCTCGGCGCGACCCGGGCACGTTCGACTTCCACCAGAATCGCGTCCAACCGACGAGGCCCCGGCATGACGCGCAATTCGAATCGGGCATCCACCGAAAACGTTCCCGCAAACACGCGGTCGCCCGGCCCCGCTGACACCGGACGCCATTCTCCGGTCATGGAGGTCGCCTGCACGTAGCCGCATCCGTCCACGATCTCCCCATCCACGGAAATCGCGTCTCCCGGAAAAACCACCACCCGATCCGCCGGCGTGACGGCGGCGGCCGGCTTGGTTTCCACCCGGCCGTCGTCCAACCGCACCTTGCAGGTGTCGAACGTCCGCCGCGTGCGATCCACCGCGCGCAGCGCGGCCAACCGGCTGCGCGCGCCCAGCATCTTGCCCGTGGTGTGCACCACGATGAGCACCGAAACCACCTCGTAATAAACCGAACCGGTGTGCGTCAACGAGCTCACCAACGAACCCGTGAATGCCCCCAGCAGCGTCACCAAAAACAACAGGTCGACGTTGATCCTGCGTGCCCGCAGCGCCTCCCCTGCCGACCGTGCCAAATCTCCGCCGAGGAAGGCGAACACCGCCAGTGCCGTCCCGATCAAGCCGCCATGCACGATCCAATATCCCGCGCCTTCCGCCGGGGTCAGGTTGATCGCCAGACTAAACACCATCGCCTGCGCGGCCACGGCCAGTGCCGCGCCGATTTTCAGCCAAGCCCGGTCCACCAGACGCTGGTCGGCCTGCAATCCGGGCTCAGAGTGATCGGGCTTATTAAATTCACGGGGCATGCGATAAATACCCACCGTGGGCCGCCGTCCATCGGTCGTCAAATCACCCGATACCCTGCATAGGTGAACCCCCAATTATCGAAAACTTGCATCAGGAGCCCGCGCGTCAATGGTGAGGGCTTCCTTATGAAGCGTCTCGCCTTGGCTCTTTGCATAATCGGGACAGCCACCTGCGTCCGTGCGGAACTGCACACGTTTACCGATACGCAAGGGCGCACGATTCAAGCCGAGCTGCTGAGCGTGAAGGACGACCAGATCCGCGTCCGGCGTGAAGACGGCCAGGTGTTCACGCTTCCCTTTGATTCTCTCGTCAAGGAAGACATCACGTACATTGCCACTTGGCGACGCCAGCACGTGGAGGTTAAACTCCACTTCACCGCTAGTCCCTTTCATACGGCTACGGAACACCGTAATACCGAGGCGATACAGACGACTACGGAAAAAGCAGGCTATTCCATCACGCTCTTCAACGACGCAGCGGACGCGGCGTCCGACTTCAAAGTCGATTATATCCTTTTCTATACCCAAAGCGAATCGGGCGTCGGCCAAGGCTCCGACCTCCCGCTCAAACGAAAGACCGGCAAAATCCCGGTCTCACTTTTGGAGGGAGGAAAATCCGTCATTTTAAAAACCGACACCCTAACGCTCCGGAAGAGCAAATATAACCCCGATTGGGGCTACGATAATTCCAAATACAACAAATGGGGCGACGATCTGGCCGGCGTGTGGGTGCGCGTGTCACTCAACGGCAAGGTGGTGGCGGAATTTACCTCGAGCGAACAGATCAAAAAAGCCGGCTGGAAGCCCAGCTCATAGGCTGGTGCCAGGCGCCGTTCACGGCGCCACCTCGAACCAGAACGGCGCGAACACCTCGCGACCGGCGAGCTTCACTTGCGCCCAGATCACATAAAGGCCGCTGCTCGGAAGCGTGACCTTGAACGTGAGGCGCGGACGGACGGCATCAGGCGGAAGCGTTAGGTCGGTTTCATTGGGATGCAGGTGCGCGAAACCGCCTCGATCGACATCGAAGGCCACCAGATGCGCGTAAGCGTCCATCACCGGCTCCATCAGGACGGGGCCGCCATCGTCGCGGGTGAGGGTAAACGTCAGGTTGACGATCTGCCGCGCGACGATGGGAGCGTCGCCGGGAGATAATTGGAAGCGATACCCATCGACGTCCGCCCGCCAGGAAAGCCCATGCGGGCTCGGCGCAACCGATCCCGCGACCGACAGATCCGTGGAAGCGTAAAGTCCGCGCGCGGTGGCCGCCGGCGTGAAATCCGCAAACACCCGGTAAGTCCCCGCCAACCGCGGCGCGAACGCAAAAGTCCACTCGCCCGGCCGGGCCCCCGGCTCCGGATGAACGTGCTGGTAATCACTCAATGTGGGATCCGCGATGAGCAGGTGCAGCTTTCGCGTGTGGGCGACCAGCAGGTCCGCCGGCCCCACCGGCTTCCCCGTCGAAGTCTTCAAAACGAGGACATAGCGGCCGGTTTTTCCGGGCACCGCCGGACCGTCGCCGATCAGCGTCATTTCCACGGGCGAACGCGCCGTGGTCACAGGAATGAACTGCGGATTCGCCGGATCACAGTAGTCGACCATGCCCTTGCCCTGCACGGCAAAATCCACCGAATGCAAATTCGTGCCCGTGGGCAGCGCGCGAAAACCGACGTATAAAACCACGGCGATGAGGGTGATCATCGCAATGCTCCGCCAGCGGGCGGCGTCCAACGTGCGAATGCCGGCGCCGAGGCTCACGTTCCGCCCTTGTGCATTTTCTCGACGAATTCCTCAGGCGACCACTGACTGCCGTCGGTGCGCCAGACGATCTTGCCCTGTTCGTTGATGAGCAGGGTCGCCAGCGTGTGCTTGAGAATGCCGCCGTCGAATTCCGCGATAATGCCGAACTGGGTGAGCAGATCCTTGATCGCCTTTTCCGGACCGGTGAGCAGCGAGAAATTGGTGAGATCGATGCCGCGCGTCAGCGCGTAATCCTTCAGTACGCCGGGCGTGTCGTACTCGGGGTCGAGCGTGATGGAGATGAACTCAATGTTGGCCACGCCCGCCGCGCGCGCCTGGCGCTGGGCCGTCATCATCTTCGCGGTGGACGCCGGGCACATCGTGGCGACGGGACAACGCGTGAAAATAAAGTTGAGCATGATCTGCCGTCCCCGGAAGCGCGCGGCCGAGACCACCTTGCCGTTCTGATCGTAAAGCGCGAAATCGGGCATCGCCTCACCAACCTCGCGATAGGCGGATCTGCCGCGAATGGCGGTCTCCTGCCGAAGGGAGGCCGCGGAGGCCGACACGGTGGACTCCGCCACGGGATCGATCGGCCAGATTTTTTCCAGACGGGCATCGCCAGATGCAGCCATCACCAACTCCGCGCGGATGCGCCGACCCTCGGCGGCATTGGCAATGTCGCCGGCGGAAACGGCGAATTCCATGGTCATCGCCGGCATGAGACCGGGGATGTTTTCGTGCCGGACGAGTAAGGTGTTGTGCGTTGCATCAACCTTCAGGATCTCGCCGACGAGCGGGTAGCGTTTTTCTGACGATTCGTTTTCGGCGGGCGCGGCGGACACATCCCCGCCGGCGCGCTTGCACCCCGGCAAGACCAGCGCAAGCAGGACAAGACCCATGGCGGACAACAGACGAAACCTCGAAAACCCCATGCGCCTACCGATTCGCACCAAGGAAAAAATTGTCAAAGGGATTGCGACCGGTAGTGTCCGCCCTTCCACGTGTCACAACGTCCGCTCATGAGTCTCACGCCTTCCTCCCGCACCTCCGCTTACAAGCCTTCGCTGGCCTGGTTTGCCGCCATCGGCGGGCTCTGGGTTTTCGTGCTGGTGATGCTCGGCGCTTTCACCACCAGCATCGGCGCCGGCATGGTCTTCAAGGACTGGCCCCTTTCGAACGGCTCGCTCAACCCCTCCGGCTGGCTGTCGGACGCCGCCGAATTCGCCGAACACTCCCACCGGCTGAGCGCCGAAATGATGAGTCTCATCACCATCGTCCTCGCCATCTGGATCTGGTGCCGCGAGGAGCGCCGCTGGCTACGCAAGCTCGCCGGCTTCGCCGTCGCCCTGGTGCTGGCACAGGCGGTCGTGGGCGGCTTGCGCGTGCTGCTCGATCATCTGCATGTGGAAACGGTCAACAACAGCGTCGGCCGGCTCTTTGCCATGCTGCACGCCTGCCTCGCCCAGATTTATGTGTGCACCCTTCTCGCGATCGCGCTGAGCCTGTCGCGGCCATGGACCATCCCCGCCTCGTCCGCGACAATCAAGGCCGGTGCCAAACTGCGCCGGACTGGCGTGGTCTGCTGCACGCTGCTGCTCGTCCAACTCGCGATCGCCGCCATCATGCGCCACAGCTACGCGGGACTGGCGATTCCGGTGTTCCCCGCCTCGGCCGCCGACGGAAGCTGGTTGCCCCCGGCGTGGGATTTCCGCGTGGGCATTCATTTTGCGCACCGCGTGATGGCGGGCGTACTGGTGATCGCGTTGCCTTGGTTTGCCCTCCGCATCTGGCGCGAACGGAACACCGCCCCCGGACTTAAAGAGGCGGCTGCGGTGATGGCCGGACTGCTTCTCCTGCAAATCGCCCTCGGCGCCTCGGTCATCTGGACGACGCGCGATCCTTATTACACCACGGCGCACGTGATCGTCGGCGCCTGCACCCTCGCCACGACGTTTGGAATCACGTGGTGGCTGCACCGCGAAACCATCGCGGACGCCACCCCCACCCTCGCCGCATGAGCGAAGCCACCCTCAGCTCCGCCACCTCCGCCCGGCCTTGTTTTGGCGATTACCTCGCGCTCACCAAACCGCGGCTGAGTTTTCTCTCGGTTGTCACCACGCTGGTTGGCTATGTGGCGGCCCGCCCCGGCTGGCATCCACAGGAATTCCTGTTCACGACCCTCGGCACCTCCGCCTGCGCCGGCGGCGTGGCCGCGCTCAACCAATGGATGGAGCGCGACACCGACGCGCAGATGAAGCGCACGGCGGACCGCCCCCTGCCTTCGGGAAAAATCGCGACCGGGTCGGCCTTCGTCCTCGGCTGGATTTTATGCGCGGCGGGGCTGGCGTGCCTTTTCGCCCAGGTCAACGGCCTAGCCACGATCTTCGCACTGCTCACGATCGTCTCCTATCTCGCCATCTACACGCCGGCGAAACGCTGGTCGCGCTGGTCCACGGAAATCGGCGCGGTGGCGGGCGCGTTTCCCCCGCTCATCGGCTGGTCCGCGGCCGAGTATCGGGTCTCCGCGCTCGGCTGGATTCTGTTCGGCATCCTCCTGTTCTGGCAGATTCCGCATTTCATGGCGGTGGCGTGGACCTATCGCCGCGATTATTCGGCGGTCAACTTTCCCATGCTGCCGGTGCGCGACACCGAGGGCCACCGGGTGGCCGCCTGGTCTTTCTTCAACACCCTGGCGCTGGTAGCCGTCAGTCTGCTGCCCTCCGCACTCGGACTTACGAGCGTTTATTACGCGGGCGTCACCCTGCTGCTTGGCATCTGGTTCATCGTCCGGGCGGCGATGTTCTTGCGGCCGGAAAACCGCGATCCGGCGGCACGCAAATTGTTTTTCACTTCCATCGCCTGGCTCCCGTTGCAATTGGGCGTGCTGGTGGCGGACCGCCTGGTTTTCCACCCCTGATTTCCATGACCGTTCACGACATCCCGGCGCTCAACGCCACGCTCAACGGGACCGCCACGGTGCTCATCACGGTCGGCTTCATTCTCATCAAGACCGGTCAAAAAACGGCGCATCGCGCCTGCATGCTGACGGCCGGAGTCGTCTCCGCGGTGTTTCTCATCGGTTACGTGACTCACAAGGCGCTCATTCACGGCGTGCACACGCCCTTCGGCGGCGCAGGGTTTATCCGGGCGGTTTATTACACGATGCTCGTGTCGCATATCATTCTCGCCATGGCTATCGCCTACCTGGTGCCAAAGACCTTCAGCTTGGCGATGAAGGGCGATTATGAACGCCACAAGGCTTGGGCCAAAGTTGTCTTTCCCATCTGGTACTACGTAAGCGTCACCGGCGTGCTGGTGTACTTCTTCCTCTACGTCTGGTGGCCGGCCGCGGCCTGAAATCCCGGCGACAACAGGAAGCCGGCCGGGACAGCCGGTCTTATGAGGGGCTCAAACGCGCTTATGATTGCGCGCCAATTCGAACCATCCTCGTACCCGACGAGCATCTCCGGTGGTTTTATAGCTTGAAATGCCACCTTGGTTGGGGACGCTCTGTCCCCTTGTAAATCCGTCTGATCCACGGGCAATTTTGCATCCGGTCACATGAGTCATTTTTCTTCACACCGCTCCCTTCTGCGTCGCGCCGCCTCGTGCGCGGGCGTCGCTTCAATGCCGCTGTTTTTCGGCGGCTGGCTGAACTGGCTGAGCGGCCCCCAGTCGACCTTCGAAGTCGCCGGCCCCGTCGCCAAGGCCCAGCTCAACGTCTTTTACGTCACGCTTTGGGTCACCGGAATCATCTTCGTCCTCGTGGCGGGCGTGCTCACCTACGCGACTCTGAAATACAAGGCGCGCAACACCGCCGACGAACACGCCGCTCCCACGCCGCAAGGCCACGGCAACCCGTTGATCGAGCTCGGCCTCATCGCAGTCTCCGTGCTCGCCCTCGTCTTCATCGCGGTGCCCACCCTCAAGGCCATCTGGTACGACTACGAGGTTCCCGCCGCCGAGAAGGAAACGGCCCTGGAGGTCAACGCCATCGGTTACCAGTGGTGGTTTAAATTTGAATACGCCACCGAGCAGATCGCCGGCGCCGGCACGCTGGTCACGGGCAACGAACTCGTCATCCCCGCCGGTCGCGCCGTCCGCCTCAACCTGCGCTCGGTTGACGTCATTCACTCCTTCTGGGTTCCCAAACTCGCCGGCAAGGTCGACATGATTCCCAACCGGGGAAACCACATGTGGCTCAAGGCCGACGAACCCGGCTACTTCTGGGGCCAGTGCGCCGAGTATTGCGGCGAGGATCACGCCGTCATGCGCTTCCGCGTCATCGCGCTCAGCGAGCCGGACTACGCCGCCTGGCTCGTCCACCAAAAAGCGCCCGGTCGCGTGGTGCCGGCCGACGCCCCGTCCTCCGCGCCCGCCGCCGCCTATGATTACAAGAACCCCGGCCGCAATGCCCCCGGTTATTCGAGCGCCTTCGATGCCGATCCGTTGGGCGCGTGGGTGAAGCTTCAATCCCCCGAAGCCGGCGAAGTTCCCGCCTCGATCGCCCACGGCCGCCAGCTTTTCCAACAAAAGAACTGCATCGGCTGCCATACCGTGCGCGGCCAGGAAGGTGTCGGCGTAAGCGGACCCGACCTCACGCACATCGGCTCCCGCACCACGATCGCCGGCGGCGTGCTTGAGAACAGCAAGGAAAACCTGCACCGCTGGCTCACCGATCCGAACGGCGTGAAACCCGGCAACAAGATGTGGACGACCGGCTACAACGACAGCGCCTCCGGCAAGGAAATCTTCCGCATCAATGACGACGAAGCCCGCGCCCTCGTCGCCTATCTGCACAGTCTCAAGTAATCTCCTCGCACTCCCTATCATGGAAGCACTCGTCCAGGCCGCCCCCGGCAGCCACGAAACCCACGCCGCGCCCAAACGCTCGTGGCTCTTCACCCGTCCCACCGCCAAGACCGGCATCGTGAGCTGGCTCACCACCGTCGATCACAAGCGCATCGGGCTTCTCTACGCCATCTCCGCGCTGTTCTTCTTCCTGGTGGGCGGCTTCGAGGCGCTGCTCATCCGCGTGCAGCTCGCGGTGCCGAACAACACGTTCATCACGCACCAGACCTACAACGAGATGTTCACGATGCACGCGACCACGATGATCTTCCTCGCGGTCATGCCCCTGTCGGCGGCGTTCTTCAATTACATCATGCCGCTTCAAATCGGGGCGCGCGACGTGGCCTTCCCCCGGCTCAACGGTTTCGCCTTCTGGGTCTTCATCGCCGGCGCGATCATCCTCAACATCGGCTGGTTCGTAAAATCCGGCGCGCCCGACGCCGGCTGGTTCGGCTACGCTCCCCTCACCTCCAAGGCCTATTCCAACCAGTTCGGCGGCGATATGTCCACCGACCTCTGGGTCATGGGCCTGCAGATCCTCGGCGTATCCTCGGTCGTCGGCTCCCTCAACTTTATCGTCACCATCATCAACCTGCGCGCGCCCGGCATGACGATGATGCGCCTCCCGGTGTTCACCTGGATGACGCTCGTCACCGCGTTCCTCATCATCCTCTCCTTCCCCGCCATCACGATCGCGCTGGTCGAGCTGATGATGGACCGCTCCTTCGACAGCAATTTCTTCGAGGCGGCCAACGGCGGCCTGCCCATTCTCTGGCAACACCTCTTCTGGATCTTCGGCCACCCCGAGGTGTACATTCTCATCCTCCCCGCGATGGGCATCATCTCGGAGATCTTCCCCACGTTCTCGCGTAAACCGCTCTTCGGCTATCCGATCATCGTTTTCTCGGGCGCGTGCATCGGCTTCCTCGGTTTCGGCGTTTGGTCGCACCACATGTTCACGACCGGTATGGGCTCGGTGGCCACCGCCGCCTTCTCGCTCATGACCATGGCCATCGCCGTGCCCACCGGCGTCAAGATCTTCAACTGGATCGGCACCCTCTGGGGCGGCCATCTCAAGATGCGCACACCCATGATGTTCGCCTTGGGATTCATCTGGATGTTCATGTTCGGCGGCTTCTCCGGCATCATGCATTCCGCCGCCCCCGCCGACGCCCAGCAGCAGGACAGCTACTTCGTCGTCGCACATTTCCACTACGTGCTCATCGGCGGCTCCGTCTTCGCCCTTCTCGCCGGCATCCATTACTGGTTCCCCCTCGTCTTCGGCCGCAAGGTCTCCGAATTTTGGGGCAAGCTTTCCTTCTGGATCATCTTCGTCGGGTTCAACGTCACGTTTTTCCCGATGCACTTCCTCGGCCTCAACGGCATGCCCCGGCGCACCGCCGTTTATGACGGCAATATGGGATGGAACGACGCCAACCTCGTCTCGACCATCGGTGCCTTCATCCTCGCGATCGGTGTGGGTGTTTATTTCTTCGTGATGATCTACACCTACTTCAAGGGCGAGAAGTCCGGACGCGATCCGTGGGACGGCCGCACCCTCGAATGGGCCCTGCCCACGCCTCCTCCGGAGCACAACTTCGACGTCATCCCGACCATCCACGCCCGCGATGCGTTCTGGTACGAGAAACACCACCAGCGCGAGATCTCCCGGGAACAGGCGGTCCACGCCAAGGAAGAGGAATCCCACGGCGGCATCCACATGCCCAGCCAGTCCTGGTTCCCCATCGTGGCCGCCTCCGGCCTGCTCATCGGCAGCATTTTCTTCGTCAACCATATCTACGCCGGAGCCATCGCGGGCGGCGCGCTCATGGTCCTCGGTATCTATTTCTGGGCGGCCGAGGGTCCGGGCGGCTATCACGTCGACCCTGCCGGTCACGATGACGGCAGCCACGGCAAACACTAAGTTCCCGGCCACCCAGTCCTCCACTCCCCAGCTCTCAAATTTCCCAGCATGAGCACTCACGCGGCCACCGGCGCCATCGACCATCATCACGATCACACCACGGCGACGGGCATTCCCAACAAGAAGCTCTTCATGTGGGCGTTCCTCGCCTCGGATTGCATGTTCTTCGGCGCGCTCATCTCGACGCACCTGATCTACCGTCTGCACCCGACGCCTGGCTCGCCGGACCCGAAGAAACTCTTCTCGCTCGATCTCACCCTCTTCGCGACGTTCGTCCTGCTGATCTCGTCCCTGCTCGTCGCCCTGGCGGTTAACGCCACCCAAAAGAGCAGCCTGAAGAGCGTGCGCCGCCTGCTCCTCGGCACGATTTTCTTCGGCCTGATCTTCCTCTCCTGCCAGGTTTTCGAGTACGGCAACTTCCTGCAAGAAGGGCTCACCCTTTCCAGCAGCATGTTTGGCACGACGTTCTACACGCTCACCGGCACGCACGGCTGCCACGTCGCCATCGGCGTCCTCTGGCTCACGCTGATGTACATCCGCACCTTCAAGCCCGCCGATGAAAGCCCGTGGATTCTCCGCTCTCTCGGTCACCTGCTGGTGTTCGCGGTCGTGGTCGTCGCCGGCGTGATCAGCGTCGTCAGCGCCGCGCACGGCGTCGAGGAACACGGATTCGCCCTCGCCACCTTCGCCGAAGTCGCGCGGCATCACCTTGCCGCGATCTTGGTCACCGCCGGCGGCCTCGCCGTTCTGGCTTGGCTCGGACGCACCCGGGCGGCGGTCGATTTCGACGAGCGCAACGCCATCGACGTCGAGTCGCTCGGCCTTTACTGGCATTTCATCGACATCGTCTGGATCGTCATCTTCACCGTCGTCTACCTGCTCGAATTCCTCTGATCCTCCCATGAGCACATCGTCCTCCGTCGCGACCGGCCACGCCGCCCCCCAGGAAAGCAAATTCCATCTCCTCGTGCAGATGGCGATGATCCTCGCTGTCATCACTGGCGTGGAGGTCCTGCTCGTTTACCTGCCCCTGCCCAAGAGTCTCATCCTCACCGGCCTGTTTGTGCTGCTGACGGTGAAGTTCATCCTCGGCATTTTCCTCTTCATGCACCTGAAGTGGGACAAGCTGTTTTGCACCATTCTCTTTTTCATCGGCCTGATCCTGGCCGGCGGCACGGCGGCCGCGCTGCTCGCGATGTTCAATGATTCCGACAGCGTGCCGCTCACCTCGAAAGACGTGTCCGCCGTCACCGTCGTACGGAACATCCAGGCGGTCTGACCGGTCTCCGGTCATCCCTGCACCAAGGCGGCTTTACCGGCCGCCTTTTTTTGCGTCCGGATTTCTCTCAATCGCATTCCTGATTCCATGATCGACTGGCGCCACTGGCACAACGAACCCCATCTCGTCGGCGGCCTCATCCTGCTGGGCTGGCTTTACGCCGTGCTCACCGGTCCGCTGCGGGACAAAATCGCCCCGGGCGCCGCCTATCCCCGCGCTCACGCGATCAAGTTCTATGGCGCGCTCATCCTCTTTTACCTGGCGGTGGGCTCGCCCCTCGATCAAGCCGGCGAACGCTTCCTCCTCAGCGCGCACATGGTGCAGCACGCGTTGCTCATCTATCCCGCGGCGGTTCTTTTTCTCATGGGTCTGCCCGCCTGGTTGGTGCGTCCGGTGACAGCGCGGCCTTCGTTGAAACACCTGCTGGGGTTCCTGAGCCGCCCGTTGATCTGCGGACTCATTTACATCCTCACCTACTCCCTCTGGCATGTGCCCGCGCTTTACGATTGGGCCCTGCAGGACCGCTGGGTGCACATCGCCGAACACATCATGTTCTTCGGCGCGGCGCTGTTCTACTGGCTGCCGCTGCTGAGCCCGTCCACCGAATTCCCGCCGATCCGACCACCGTCGCAGATGCTGTATCTGGTCGCGGTGGTGATCGGGATGACACCGGTTTTCGCCTACATCGCGTTTTCGGACGATATTCTCTATCCCACTTACGAGTACGCCCCGCGCCTGTTTAAGGATTTCTCCCCCGAGAACGACCAGCTGCTCGGAGCCGTCATTATGAAAGGTGTCGGCATGGGCGTGACTTTCATCGCGTTTCTCTGTGCGTTTTACCGGTGGTATCAGACCACCGAACGCAAATCCGGCCCCAGCGGTTCATCGCGACCGCTTCACGGCTTGGCCGATCGCAACCAAGGCTGAGCCCTCCTGCGGCTCCGGACGCGCATGGCGCCCGGAGCCGTGGAGCAGCGAATCCAACTCAAACAGCCGCCGTCGCGCCGATCAGGTCGGCAATGTTGTCGCTCTCGACGTCGACATCGGCGAACAACCACGAGGATAGGTAGCGCTCGGTCGAGGACGGAACGATCACGACGATCTTCTTGCCCTTGTTTTCCGGACGCTGGGCGAGCTGGAGGCCGGCCCAGATGGCGGCGCCGGACGAGATGCCGACGGGAATACCGTCGAGCTTGATCGTCTGCTTGGAGATCGGGCCGGACTGGTCTTCCTTCACCTGGATGATCTCGTCGATGATCTTGGTGTTGAGCACGGCGGGGATGAAGCCGGCACCGATGCCCTGCAACTTGTGCGGACCGGGCGCGCCGCCCGAGAGGACGGGCGAGCCAGCGGGCTCGACGGCGACGATTTTGACGTTGGGATTGCGAGCCTTGAGAACCTCGCCGACTCCGGTGATGGTGCCGCCCGTGCCGACGCCGGAAACGACGATGTCCACCTTGCCGTCGGTGTCGTTCCAGATTTCCTCGGCGGTCGTCTTGCGATGGATCGCGGGATTGTCGGGATTGGAGAATTGCTGGAGGATGACGCTGTTGGCGATCTGCTTGTTCAGCTCCTCGGCCTTGGCGATGGCACCCTTCATGCCCTTCGGTCCTTCGGTGAGAATGAGCTTGGCGCCGAGAATCTTGAGGAGCTTGCGGCGCTCCAGGGACATCGTCTCGGGCATCGTGAGGATGAGCTTGAGTCCCTTCGCGGCGGCGACGAACGCGAGCGCGATGCCGGTATTGCCCGAGGTGGGCTCAATGAGCGTAGTGTCTTTGTTGATGCGGCCGGATTTAAGGGCCTCTTCGATCATGGCGTTGCCGATGCGGTCCTTCACGCTCGAGAGCGGGTTGAAGAACTCCAGCTTGAGCAGCACTTCGGCCTGGGCGTTGTGGGCGGCGGCGGTGCGGTTGAGGCGAACGAGCGGGGTGTTGCCGATCGTCTCGGTGATGTCGTTATAGATGCGAGCCATAGGTGGGTTGGGTTAGGTTGACGTTTTTAATGAAGGATAGGGCGAACAGGCAAAGAGCAAATCGGCGTCAAATGGCATAATCCTCGGCGAAGGTCCGACTCCGACGGACGCGCAGAAGCACGGGATCGTCAATCGCGAGGGCAAGTTCGTCCAGCCGCTGACGGCTGATCTCCACGTCCACGAACTCGCTGGAGCCGCGCACGCAGGTGAGTCTCGCCACGGAGCCGGCCGCATGAATGGTGCGAATGGAGGCGACCTCGCCGTCGACGCCGACGCGGTAGCGCAACACTTCGAGTTCGTGCGGCCGCACATAGGCGACCTTGGCGGAACTGTCGGTGAACGGGCCGTGCGAACCATCGGCATTCGAAAACCCGCGCCATGGGAGCTGGAGCTTGTTCACGTTGCCGAGGAATTGATAGACGAAGGGCGTTGCGGGATGATCGTACACCTCCTGCGGCGTGCCGACCTGCTCGATCTTGGCCTGATTCATGACGACGACTTCGTCGGCGATCTCCAGCGCCTCCTCCTGGTCGTGCGTGACGAAGACCGTGGTGAGGTTGATCTCGTCGTGAAATTGACGGAGCCAGCGGCGAAGTTCCTTGCGGACCTTTGCGTCGAGCGCGCCGAACGGCTCGTCGAGGAGAAGCACCTTGGGATCGACCGCAAGGGCGCGGGCGAGCGCGACACGCTGGCGCTGGCCGCCGGAAAGTTGCGTGGGGTAGCGTTTGCCGAGATTGTCGAGCTGGACGAGCTTGAGAAGCTTGTGCACCCGGTCGGCGATCTGATCCTTGGAAGGACGCTCCTTGCGTTTGAGGACGTTCAGGCCGAAGGCGATGTTGTCGAACACCGTCATGTGCCGGAACAGCGCGTAATGCTGGAAACGAAGCCCACGCCGCGCTTGCCCGTCGGCACATCGGTGACGTCCTCGGCATGAAACTGGATCCGTCCGCTGCCGGAGTCGGCCGTTTCAAGGCCGGCGATGACGCGCAGCAGCGTGGTTTTGCCCGAGCCCGACGGCCCGAGCAGCGCCACGAGCTTGCCGCTCGGAACGTGCAGGTCCACTCCCGCGAGCGCGGTGTAGGTGCCGAAAGTCTTGGTGATCTGGGTGGCGGTGATGCTCATTACGGAACTGGAAAATCAATCGTGGGTCGCGCGCGACTGGGCGTAGCGCCATTCGATCAGGGACTTGAGAACAAGCGTGACCATCGCGAGCATCGCCAGCAGCGACGAAACGGCGAAGGCGGCCACAAAGTTGTATTCGTTGTAAAGAATCTCCACCTGCAACGGCATGGTGTTCGTCTCGCCGCGAATATGGCCGGAGACCACGGAAACCGCGCCGAATTCGCCCATCGCCCGGGCGTTGCAGAGGATCACGCCATAGAAAAGACCCCACTTGATGTTCGGCAGCGTGACCCGGCGAAACGTCTGCCATCCGCTCGCGCCAAGCGTGATGGCGGCGTATTCCTCATCGGTGCCCTGGGCCTGCATGAGCGGGATGAGCTCGCGGGCGACAAAGGGAAACGTGACGAAGATGGTCGCCAGCACGATGCCCGGGACGGCGAAGATGACCTTGATGTCCTGCTGGTTCAGCCAGTCGCCCAGCCAGGGATGAGTGCCCGCGTCCAAGTAGGGCCCGAGCCAGCCCTGCAAACCGAATACGAGCACGTAAATAAGGCCGGAAATAACGGGGGAAACGGCGAACGGCAGATCGATCAGGGTGATGAGGAGACTCTTCCCTTTGAAATTGAATTTGGTGATGCACCACGCCGCCGCGACGCCGAAGACGACGTTGGCCGGCACCGCGATCGCCGCGGTCAGGAAGGTGAGCCTGACGGCCGCAAGCGTGTCGGCGTCTGTGAACGA
>Ga0136846_1215381_pt1 | contig 14485 bp, 16 predicted proteins | sample HopSoiMetagenom2_FD_96841 | JGI IMG/M metagenome (GOLD analysis project Ga0136846, IMG submission 96841) | Grasslands soil microbial communities from Hopland, California, USA - 2 Assembly 2016 (version 4) | ecosystem: Environmental > Terrestrial > Soil > Grasslands | place: USA: Hopland...
CGAGCCGAACCTCTCGGGCGGTCTGGCAAGGGCGCGGGCGGACCGCCTACCGCAGAGGCTTAGCATCTCTGCAGCGCGGCTGGCCGGGATGGGTCGGACCGTGCGAGACGTTCGAAGCCGCTGTTGACGTGAGGGGAGTCGATACCGTTGGAGCGCATCAGTCACTGGATCGGTGGGAAGTCTGTGGCCGGCGAGTCCGGACGTACCGGGCCCGTCTTCAACCCGGCGACGGGCGAGCAAACTCACGAGGTTGACTTCGCCACCGCGCAAGAGCTCGACGCGGCCGTCGCGGCCGCCAGGGAGGCGTTCCCCCCGTGGCGCGCGACGTCGCTGTCGAAGCGCGCAGACATCTTGTTCCGCCTGCGAGAGTTGCTCGACCAGCGCAAGCCCGAGCTCGCGCGGATCGTCTCGTCGCAGCACGGCAAGGTGGTGTCCGACGCGATGGGCGAGGTGCAACGGGGCGTCGAGAACATCGAGTTCGCCACATCGATCCCGAATCTCCTGAAGGGGGGCTTCTCGGAGCAGGTCTCGACCGGGGTCGACGTGTTCTCGATCCGACAGCCGCTCGGTGTCGTGGCCGGCATCACGCCGTTCAACTTCCCGGCGATGGTCCCGATGTGGATGTTCGCCAACGCCATCGCGTGCGGCAACACGTTCATCCTCAAGCCGTCCGAGAAGGACCCGGGCGCGTCCCTGTTCCTCGGCGAGCTGCTGCAGGATGCCGGTGTGCCGGACGGCGTCTTCAACGTCGTTCAGGGCGACAAGGTTGCCGTCGACGCGATCCTCGAGCACCCGGATATCAAGGCGATCTCGTTCGTCGGCTCGACGCCGATCGCCAGATACATCAACACGACGGGCACGGCGAACGGGAAGCGCGTCCAGGCGCTCGGCGGCGCGAAGAACCACATGATCGTGCTGCCCGATGCAGACCTCGACATGGCCGCCGACGCCGCCGTCAGCGCCGGGTTCGGCAGCGCGGGGGAGCGGTGCATGGCCGTCTCGGTCGTCGTGGCGGTCGGCTCGATCGGCGACGCGCTGGTCGACAAGATCGGTGAGCGTCTGCCGAAGGTCGTCGTCGGTGGCGGCGACGAACCGGAAGCCGAGATGGGGCCGCTCGTCACCCGTGAGCACCGCGACAAGGTGGCCGGCTACCTCGACAGCAGCAAGGCGCAGGGGGCGACGGTCGTTCGAGACGGTCGCGAGGACGACGTCTACCAGCGCGAGGGCTTCTTCCTCGGCGTGTCCTTGATCGACAACGTCACGGTCGCGATGGACGCCTACAAGGACGAGATCTTCGGGCCGGTGCTGTCGGTCGTGCGTGTGGACACGTACGACGATGCCGTACGCCTCGTGAGCGAGAACCCGTACGGCAACGGCGTCGCGTTGTTCACGCGCGACGGCGGCGCAGCTCGACGGTTCCAGTTCGACGTCGAGGCCGGGATGGTCGGGATCAACGTACCGATCCCCGTTCCGGTCGCGTACTACTCGTTCGGCGGGTGGAAGGCATCGCTGTTCGGCGACAACCACATGTACGGACCCGAGGGGATCACCTTCTACACACGAGGGAAGGTCGTGACGGAGCGGTGGCCCGACCCGTCGACGTCAACGGTCGACCTCGGCTTCCCTCGGACCCGCTGATCGTCGGGGGAACACGATGAGCGCGACTGCAGCCGGAAAGGTCGTCGTGAACCGAGCCATGTCGCTCGACGGGTTCATCGCCGGGCCGGGCGACGACATGGGTTGGGGAGGCGACCGCCCGCTCGCCGACTACCTCGCGCCGGAGGACTTCGCGGCCGTCGCAGCCGCGACCGGCGCGATGCTCGTTGGCCGCCGGACGTGGGACGTCGGCGACAAGATGGCGGCCGAGGATCCCGACGCCGTCGACTACCCGTTCAACGGCCCCATGTTCCTGCTGAGCCACCGGACGCTCGACCCGCCGGTCCCCGACGTGACGATCCTGAGCGGTGACATCCGGGAGGCCGTCGCCACCGCATCGGCCGCGGCGGGTGGCAAGGATGTGGAGATCCTCGGAGCGGATGTCGCTGCGCAATGCCTGCGGGCGGGGCTCGTCGACGAGATCTTGGTGTACGTGCTGCCGATCCTGCTCGGCGATGGCGTTCGGTTCTCACCCGCGAGTCTCGGGGCGATCGAGCTCGAACAGATCAGCAGCAAGCCGTCGGGCGACGCGACGATGATCCGGTATCGCGTCAAGCGGTAGCGGGTGCGCCGCGCCTCAGGTCTCGTCCGCGAGCGGGGCGTTGCGTCCGCGAACAAGGTTGACCGCGGAGCCGAGCGCGAGCCCGAGCGCCGATCCACCGACCAGATCGAGCGGGAGGTGGGCGCCGACGTACATCCGCCCGAACGGGACGAGCCCGGTGAGCGCCGTGAGCGTGAGCCGCGAGGTCGGTGAGATTTCAGGCCACATGACGACCGTCATGGCGGTGGACACCGCTGCGTGCCCGGACGGGAACCCCTGATCGCCCTCTTCGGCGCCGCGCTGCTGCACCTCGCCGATGATGCTGGCCGGGCGACCGCGGGCGACGACCCGCTTCGCCGCCTTGGCCGTGACCCACGCGGCGGTGCCGCCGACGGCGATGGCGGCGGCGAGGCGAGGCCGACGAGCAACCACCGCCACCGCGGACAGGACAGGCACCGCACCGAAGGTTCCGTATTGCATCGCGGCCCAGATAGGAGGGAACGCCTGGTTGGGCAACGTATTGGCCGAGCGGAACAGGTCGATCTCGGTTGCGGACCGCGCGCGACGCGCGAGGACCGCCGATCCCGCGAGGATCCCCAAGCCGATCGCGAGACCCGCCAGGTCGCGACCGCGCGACCCAGGCGTCACCGTCCCCATGGCGTGCAGCGGTCCCTCTCTCGGCGTCTTCGGAAGGGACGTTACTCGACGACCACGCCTTGGGCGTCGGCGAGACCGACGACGTCCAGCGTTCGCCGCACGTTCTCGGTCGGGTCCTTGATCACGACCGTTCCGCCGTCCGGTCCCCGCACGAGATTCACGATCGCCCAGACGCCGATGCTGTCGATGAAGGTCACTTCGCTGAAGTCGAGGATGATCGTGCCGTTGCGCCGGGTTGATATCTCGGCGATCTGCGGCGCCGTGTTCAGGTCGATCTCACCGCGCAGGACGTAGAAGCCGGGAGCCTCGCCCGGCGCGATCTCGAGTTGGGTATCGGACATGACACCGATGTACCCAGGTTCGCGGGCTCGACGCGTGGCGGGGATCCCTAGGACCCGAATGCGGCGCAGAAGGCAGTGAAATCACCCTCAACGCCCTGGTGGTGACCGCCCGAGAACAGCAGCGTCTCGTCGGGCTCCGAAAACACGGTGATGCCGGCGTCCAGCAAGACCACGCCACTGCCCGGGACGGTGAACCGGTCGAACGGACCGCGCTGCGTGTAGGTCCGGACCGAGCCATCCGGGTTGTAGGTCAGCACAACGGAATACGCCTCGCTCTGCTGACGGAGCGTCGTCCCCTTGGCGGTGTACGTGACGGTGAACGGGCCGCCACCTCCGGGTGTCGAGATCGACTTGTACAGGACGCCGTTGCGCTCGTAGTCGATGTTCTTGAACGTTCCGTCGAGATGCACCCGCAGCGGGAACGAGCATTCGAACGTGTCGGTGTACGCCGCGTGCACCTCGAAAGTGCTCTTTTGCGGCGGCGACGCGGACGCTGGTGCGGCCACGAGTGCGCAGAGCAACGCGGCGACTCCGGCGATCACGGAACGTGACGGCATGGCTCGGTCCCTCCCTCGGCCCCTTCGTACTGCGTCCGGGTTCGCGCAGTCAAGACCACGCGATCCGCAGACTGGACTGGAAGGCATCCGAGACGGCGTGTTCTAGCCGCTCGGCCACACCTCGGTGACGCGACCGACCGCGATCCCATAGTTCATCGCGTCGATCTTCGGTGGCTCGACGCCGAGCGTGGTCAACGCGGTGCAGATCTGGCTCCGGTGATCGGTCCCGTGCTCGAGCGTCCCCGCGAGCCGAAGGGCAAGAGGCGCGGTGCGCTCGTACCCGTCGGTGTCGTCCACCTCGTGGATCATCTCGTCTGGCTCGATCGGGCCGGACAAGAACCGCACCCATGCCGCGCCGATGTGCTCCACTGCGTCAGGCAGCTCTTGGATCGGCAAGGTGTCCGCGTCGATCGCGGGTTCGCCAGTGATGATCTCAAGATCGACCGCGTCGGCCGAGACGATATGCCGAAGGGTGTCGATCATCAGCCCTCGCGTGCCTGGCGCGTTGGTCTGCAGGTCGGCCGGACTCAGCTCAGCGCACGCGTCGATGATGCGCAACGTCGCCCAGGTGTTGTGCGCGAACGCGGCATCGAATATCGAACCTGTCATCAGACCCAGCCGGGCGGCAAGTAGCGCGGCTCGGCGAACACCCGCCGGACCATAGGCTCGAACAACTCGATCGACTCCGTCGGGTAGTCGGGGTCGAACGACGCCTGGTCGTACCGTTCGCAGAACTCGGCCGTCAGCTCGAAGTGCGGGTCGTCCCGCCAGCGGTCTCGGCTGTTGCGTTCTTCGTCGCTCAGGTAGCTGAAGTAGTAGAGCTGGAACACAGGATGGCGCTGCACCATCCAGCACAGCTCCTCGCGAACGAAGGGCTTGAGCACCGCCGCGACCATCTCGCCGTGCGTGAACGGCGCAAGGTCGTCGCCGATGTCGTGGATAAGCGCCGCGACCAGGTACTCCTCATCCTTGCCGTCGCGCATCGCCCGCGTGGCCGCCTGCAGCGAGTGGGTGTATCGCGTGACGCGGTACCCACCGTAGGAGCCGTTCAGCTTGTCGACGGCCCCCAGGATCCGATCGGGTAAGCCGGCGTTGAACTCCTCTTCGAACCGATCGAGGAGCGCCCATTCCTCGGGCGTTCCGTCCGCCATCTGCGTGAACGAGACCTGCTGCGCCATCGATCCCTCCCGGTCGCTCGACCTGCCGGCCGAGCGTAGGAGCGGCCTGCGAACTGCGTCAAGGCGACTCAGGCGCCGGGCGGGTGGGAGCGGGCGACCTCCGCGATCGTCTCCTTGTGCGCGCGGAACCACGCCCGCCGCATGTCCTCTGGCATCGCCTCGCCGAACACGTCGGGTACCCGCAAGACGAACTCCTCGTAGGTGAGGTCCAGGACCCACTGCTCGCGCAGGAGATCGCGGCGAACCGCCGCATTCGACAGCACCCGATCGCGCTCCGCCGCGGTGTCGTCGTCGTCGAGCCACTGTGCCTCGTAGTTCGGATGACGCGCGTGCAGCAGCTGGAGCGTCATCGTGCCCTCGGTGATCTGCTCGCGCCAGTACGACAGCACCGGCCACGAGAGCTCGGAAACGACGTACGGCTCTCCGCTTTGATTGAACGTCGAGACCTGGAAGAAGTGCGAACCCGCCTGACAGCGCCACTCGTCCAGGGCAGCCCGCCTCGGTTCCATGATCGTGCCGGGAACGGCGAGCTGTCCCTGCACCGCGTACGACTCGAAGACCGACTCCAGGATCACGTCGCCGTTGTCGGCGACCAGGTAATACCGCATGGTCCACCCCCTCGTGCACCACGAACAGAACCATGCCGCAGCGATACGCAACAAGGGGAATCCGAGCTACGTTCGAAGCATCGGCGGGACCCGCGGGCGGGGGAGCGACGCGAGCCGAAGGTCTCGGGCACGCTAGGGCTTTCGTCGCCGGACGCTCGGCGCGGCGCGGTTGATTAGGATGTGCGGATGGTCCGGCGGCGGTCCGACCTCGTGCTCGTGCTCATCGGCTCGGTCGCGTTCGCCATCACGGCTGTGTTGGCGAAGCAGGGCGTGTACAGCTGGGAGGCGCAAGCATTCCGAACCCTGAACGACCTTCCCGATGCGATCCGACCCGCGGTCTGGGTGCTCAACCAGTACGGCGTGTTCATCACGATCCCGGTCTTGAGCCTGATCGCGTTCGCGAGCGGGCACCGGCGGATGGCGCTCGCGCTCGCGGCTAGCGGCATCGGCGTCTACCTCCTGGCGAAGCTCATCAAGCTCTACGTCGAGCGCGGCCGTCCGGGAGATCTGATCGCGAGCGTGAACGAACGCGAGACGTTCGCGGTCGACAGCCTCGGGTATCCGTCGGGGCACGCAGCGGTCGCCGCGGCGCTCACGGTGATCCTTGCGGCGTACCTCGGGCGCCGGTGGGCGATCGCCGCGATCTGCCTCGCAGTGATCGTGCCGCTGTGTCGGACGTACATCGGCGCGCATCTACCGTTGGACCTGATCGGCGGCGCAGCGTTGGGAGTGATCGCAGCGGCGAGCGTCGATCTGCTCATCGGCGTGCCGGCGCGGGAGCCGTTGCCGCTCGCCCGTCGATCCGAGCTAGCTGTTCGTCGGGTGCGTCGTGAATCGTGTCACCGGCTCAGTCGGGCTGGCGCTCGCGCCGCCGTCGAACGACCGCCGCAGTGATCAGGCCGACCACGATCACGGCGAATATCGCGAGTCCGACGTCTCTCGCGTCGGCGGCGACGCGCTCCCAGGCGTTCTTCGCGACGTAGCCGAGGACCGCGAACGTCGTCCCCCACACAACGGCGCCCAGCACGTTGTAGAGCAGGAACGTCGGGTACGGCAGCCCGGCCATCCCGGAGAGCCCTGGGACGAGGACCCGGAGCGCCGCCGTGAACCGGCCGATGAACACAGCGTGTGGCCCCCGTTTCCGTACGAAGGCCTTGGCGGACTCGAGGTGCCGTTGCAGCTCGTGCCGGACGATGGGCAACCGCCCGATCGTGCCGTGCAGCATCTGATCGCCCCAGCGCTTGCCGATCGCGTACCCCACGCTGTCGCCGATGATGGCCCCGAGGATCGCGGCGACGATCATCACGGGCAGCGGCATCCGTCCCGCGGCGGCGGCGACACCTCCGAGGATCACCGCGATCTCGCCCGGGAACACGAACCCGATGAATGCCGACGACTCGAGGGCGGGCAACAGGAAGACGGCGAGCAACGCCGCCCACCCGGGCAGCTCGAGCAGAAGATCCGGGATCGACGCCGTCATGGTGTCCGCAGGGTATCTCCCGCCCCGCGGACTTCGAGCTTTGCGGCCGATGGAACCTGGGAGACGGGTCCCGTCGGCGTCCGGGAAGGCCCGGAAATGGAAGTCGAACGACCGGTTGTCCTACATCACCACGATGACGTGCTTGATCTCCGTGATGCCGTCGGTGCTGTACACGTCAGGACCTCAGGCCTTCTTGATACGCAGCGTGTACTTCCCGTGGGAGTACCAGTTGTTCACCTGGATGTAGAAGATGCCGGTCCGGTGTGCGCGGAAGGCGGTGTGCTCGTCGGCACTCGTGCCGGCCGACGCCGATGCGATCGCCGGGCAGGGCCCGCTGCGGCTGAAGCACCCGGACGTGAACTGCCAGATGTCCTTGGTGCCCGGGCTCCAGATCCACAGGTCGAAGTCCTGGCCGCGCGGGCCGTCGAGCGTCACCGAGTACCTGTGCCCCTTCACCAGCCGCCTCTTGTAGACGTCGTTGTCGTCCGACGGCCAGGAAAGGCGGCCCGCCCGACGGGTGTCGATCGAGCGGGCTCCGTCGATGTTGCCGTCGGTTTCGTGTGTCGCACTGTTGGTGTCGTTGGCGATCGCCGAGGCCGCGTTGACACGGCCCTGCGTGCGGGTGAAATGGCCCGTCAACGCCTTCTTGCCCACGCCGGTCTGGCCACCCCACATCGTGAAGAGCTTCAACGAGTTCGGATGGTCCACGGAGTTCATGACCGCGTTTTTCACCTGCACGGGTGTGTCGCTGGGATTCTCGGCCAGAACGAGGCCGGCGATCCCGGCCGCGAGCGGCGACGCCATCGAGGTCCCGTCGAAGAACTCGTAGTCCCGGTACGTCTTGCCGGCGCCGGCCTTGACCGTGCTCAGGAGGTCGACGCCCGGTGCGGCGACGTCGACCGAGTCGTGCCCGAAGCTCGAGAATCCGCACTTCCAGATCGGGAGGATCCCCCGGCACTGCGAGAAGTACGCGTACTGGTCATGATCGTTGCTCGCTGCGACCGACAGGATGTTCGACAGCGAGTAGCTCGCCGGATACGACGGCGCCCACGCCTGATGCTTCGGGTCGGGGTAGTACGCGATGTCGTTGTCCTCACCGGCGTTGCCGGCGGCCGCGACGACGAGCACGCCCTTGCGACCGGCCTGCTGGATCGCCGTGCGCTCCGCTTTGGACCACACGGGCGAACCGATCGACAGGTTGATCACGTCGGCGCCGTTGTTCGCCGCGTAGTGGATCGCCGCGACCTCCCTGCCGAGGGTCAGACCCGATGCGGACCCCATCCGCAGCGCCATGATCTGGCAATCGGGACAGACGCCGCTGACGCCTGTGCTGTTGTCCTGCTCGGCCGCGACGATCCCCGCGACGTGGGTGCCATGGGAGTTCTCGACCCCATCGCTCGGGCTCGGGTTCTTGTCGTGATCGCCGAAGTCCCAGCCGTGGACGTCGTCGACGAAGCCGTTGCCGTCGTCGTCGACCCCGTTCGCCGGGGTCTCGCCCGGGTTGGTCCACAGGCTGTTCTGCAGGTCGGGATGCTTGATGTCGACGCCCGTATCGAGCACCGCGACCACGGTCGGGTTGTGGAGCGTCTGTGCGGCCCAGGCCTCGGGACCGTCGACATCGGCGTCCGGCGTGCCACCGCGCTTCTTGCCGGTGCCGAGGCCTTGGTTCGTCTCGATGTGTGACTGTCCGGTGTTGTTCAATGCCCACTGCTGATCGAAGTGCGTGTCGTTGGGCAGGGCGAGCAGCGACGCGACCCGGTCGGGCTCGGCTGAGCGGACGAGCGGTGACCGCTCGTACCGGCGGATCGCCGCGGCCTCCGACGAGCCGGCGGGCAGTTGCACGACGTCGATGTCGGACGACGGCGCGGAGGTCGTCGTCGCGCCGAGATCGGCCGACAGAGACCTCGCCGCAGCGTCGGGGGCGCCGTGACGCCAGACGACGACGAGCCTGCCGGGCACCACGCGCGCGCCGCCACTGTTCCATGGAAGCTTCGCCGCCTCCGTCGAGATGGATGTGTGCGCTCCGACGCTCGGGCCGCCGACCGGGGGAGCGCCGATCGCCGGCTGCGGTGCGGCCAGGATCGGGGCGGCGAGGAGCGTGGCCAGGGCGAGGCAAGCGGCGATGCGTGCGCGCAACGAAGTCTCCTTTCAAGGCGCCGACCGAGCCCGAGCCCGGCGGCAAGGCTCTGCGTCGGCGCGATACTCCGAGCCGGATCGCGGACCACTGTACGGGAGGGGTGCGCGCGACGGCATCGCCTCGGTCGCCGTGGAAACGGCCGCCCCGGCGTGGGCGCGGGATCGTCCGGAGCGAACGTGTTGAATGTCGCCAACGGCCGACCGCCATGTGGCGCCCGCTGCCGCACGCGAGAACCGAGGCGTTGACGAGATGCTCATCGAGAACGGGTTCACCGTCCAGGCGCCGGCCGAGGGTCTATGGCGCTTGCTCCTGGATGTCGAAACGATCGTGCCGTGCATGAGCGGCGCCGAGCTCACGGAGACGATCGACGACCGGCACTGGAAAGGGACCCTTCACGTCAAGTTCGGCCCCGTGTCGATGTCGTTCGCGGGCACCGTGGCCATGCAGGAGCGTGACGACGCCGCTCACCGCGTGGTGCTGAAGGCCAGCGGCATGGAGCAGAAGGGCAAGGGCGCTGCCAACGCGCTCGTAACGTCCTGGCTCGAGACGGCCGACGAACCCGACACGACGACGCTCAAGATGCAGGTCGACGTGACGTTGAGCGGCGCGGCCGCGCAGCTCTCGCGCGGCTTGCTCCCCGAGATCTCGAAGAAGCTGACCCAACAGTTCGCGGACTGCCTCGAGTCGGAGATGGCGGCCGGGGCCGAGACGCGGGCACCTTCCAGCCCAGCGACGCCTGAGGCCGCAGCACCGGTCGGCGGGATCCGGCTCGGCTCCTCGGCGCTGTGGGCGACCGTCGTCGCGTTCCTCCGGCGGCTGTTCGGGCGTTAGCCGGGCCGCCTGACGCCGGATCAGACGGTGATGTGCGCCTCCATGAGCTCGAGCAGCTTCATCGTGGTGCGGAGGTTCCGGATCGTGAGCTCGCCGTAATCGGCGTGTGCGCTCAGCTTGACCATGGCCGTTCGGGTCGCCGTCGCGAAGGGGGCCGACCAGTACAGGGCGTGGTTCCCCGCAACCGCGGCTTCGATGTCGGGCTTCGGGCTGACCCGACGGCGGAGCTCCTTCGGCGAGATGGCCGAGGTCGGGAAGATCACGTTGTAGCGCATCGAGCTGTCGTCGACGTCCCAATCCTTCGGGATCTGCCGAACGACGGTCCGCATCTGCGCGAGGTCGAGGACGACGACGCGCGCCTCGTACCCGAAGGCATCGGAGAGGCCACGCTCGATCGTGCGAACCAGCGCCGGACCGTTCGCGCGGCGTGTGCCCGCGACCACGTTCCCGCTCTGGATGTAGGTGACCGGTTCGACGAAGCCGAGGTCCGCGAACGTCTGCTTCAGGTCGCCCATCGCGATCTTGTTCCGCCCTCCGACGTTGATGCCTCGCAGCAGGCTCACGATCGTGTGCATCGGCGCATCCTAAGGTGTCGCCGTGGCGGAAACCGAGGCGACCGACGTCCGCGAGGGGCCCGGCTTTCGCTCCTGGCGTCGCGGCGACCCTGCGGTGGCGAGAAGGACAGCCGGCGGCGTGGTGCTCGAGGGCGGCGCCGACGACGTCGACGTCGCGTGGCGGTGGTTCCTCGAGCGCGCGGGCCACGGTGACATCGTCGTCCTGCGCGCGACGCCCGACGACGGGTACGACGCCTGGATCCGCCAACTCGCGACCGTGAGATCGTTCCAGACGTTGCAGCTGACGGGCTCGGACGCCGCCGACGACCCGTTCGTCGTCGCCTCGATCGAGCACGCCGACGGGTTGTTCATCGCGGGTGGCGACCAGTTCGACTACATCCGTGTATGGAGCGGCACCGCGATCCAGCGGGCGGTCAACGCCTCGATCGCTGCGGGTGTGCCGGTCGGCGGCATCAGCGCGGGGCTCGCCGTCCTCGGGGAGTTCGTCTTCACGGCGGAGCACGACACGATCACGGCCGACGAAGCGCTCGCCGATCCCTTCGACGAGCGGGTGCGTCTGGCGGGGCGGTTCCTCGCCGTTCCGGGGCTCGAGGCCGCGATCAGCGACTCACACTTCTCCGAGCGGGGGCGACTCGGCCGGCTGCTGACCTTCATGGCTCGGACGATCGCCGACGGCTGGGCCGGTGACGTCCGCGGGATCGGTATCGACGAGCGGACCGCTGTGCTGCTGGAGGCCAACGGCGTCGCGACGGTCGAGGGCAAGGGCGCCGCCTGGTTCCTTCGGACGGTGGCCGCCGACATCCGGACGTGCGCTCCCGGCAGGCCGCTCGAGGCGGCGGGAGAGGCCCTCGTGATCCGCGAGGGCGGGACCTTCGATCTGCGGTCCTGGAGCGGCGATGGCGCGCGCTACGCGATCATGGCCTCGGATGGATCCGTGGTGCGGGACGCCCGCTAGTTCCGGACGAACATCCCGCGCGAAGCCCACATCTGCGACGGGTCGTTGTCGACGAGCGACAGCGAGCCGCTGACGGGCGAACCATGCTCCAGCCCGGGGTTCCACCCGGCGGTCCAGAGCGTCCCGTCCGCACGCGCGAGGTAGAGGTCGCCGCCGGCGAGCGTCAGCCCGCGCACGGTGGCCCAGTTGAACCCGCTGCCCGGTCCGTCGGCGACGAAGGTCACCGCCCCGACGGTGTTCGAGTCGATCTCGAAGTACCGGTAGTACAGCCGATCGTCGCCCTTCAGCGTGTAGTAGAGCCGCCCGTCCTCCAGGAACATCCCCGTGACGCTCGGGATCGGGAAGTACGACGGAGACAGCCCATTGGTCGACACCACGTGCTGTGTGCCGAACGATGTCGTCTTCATCGTGCGTCGGTACATCTTCCCGTCATCCCAGCCGTAGTAGATCGAGCCGTTGGCGTAGAACGCACCGCGCGCGCGCGACCAGTCGATCGACGAGTTCTGCTGCACACGGGCACCGGCGGTCGACCCGTCGAAGCTCCGGTGCGCGACCCACTGCTGCGGCCCGGGCACGATCGGCGTGACGTCCTTGTTGATGATCTCGATCCCGTCGATCGTCGGGTTCTGCACCTGGTGCAGGAACGTGACCGTCACGGAGCCGTCCGACGTGATGTCGAATGCCCGCATCGTGCCGACGTTGTGGCCCACGGCGGCGTTCGCGTCCCAGTTGTCGAGCACGGTCGAACCGTCGATCTGGACGTCGAACACGCGAGAGCCGACGGCGGTCGTGCAGAAGCATCGATCCGACAGATACAGACGAACCTGCAGATGCGTACCCTGCGCGACGGGGAACCCCCACTGCATCTCGGCGCCACCGGACGGGTCGAAGCGTTCGGACGAGAACACCGCGGCCGGGGTCGTTGAGGGAACGGTCGAGTCGACGCTGGAGACCGGGTTGTACGTCGCCGTCGTGCTTCCGGTGTTGTGGTACGGGCTGCTCGACCCGGCGTCGTCGGACCAGTCCGGACCGCAGTCGTCGCTCGGCAGCGCAGGTCCGCCCGCGTCGACGCGGTACAGGATGGAAGGGTCGGCGCCGGGGCACGCGCCGCTGGGCAGGGTATACAGCTCGCCGGGCAGCGTCGCCTCCGACGCGGTCACCGCCGGCGCCCCACCGGCCAATGGGAAGAACGCGAGCCGCGGGTGGAACTCACCGCCGATGCTGTTGGTGTCGTCGCCGACCCAGAGCCCGTCCGGCGTGGAGATCATGATGAACACGCCCTCGCCGGGGGAGCGACCCGGGTTCCACGCCAAGGGCATGCCGTTGATGGGGTCGAGCGCTGCGATCGCCCGCCGCTTGATCGTGCCGGGGCCCACGTGGTCGCCGCGGTACGGGTTGTTGTACCAGCGGTAGTGACCACCGGTGTAGACGGCCTCGCCGGTGACTGTGACGCTCCACGTCGTGTCGCCGCCCGCGTAATCCACCCAGGTGGGGTTCTGTCCGCTTCCGGTTCGCCCGAGTTCCCACCGCGTCACCGTGTCGCACAGGGTGTTGGCACCGACGCCGCCGTTGAACGCACCGGTCGTCCCGACGGCAACGTATGTCCCCGTCGGGTCGATGTCGATGTCGCGGATGTAGGTGTCGAACTTCGGCGAGCACTGCATCACGAACCGGGACGTCGCCCAGCTCGACAGGGTCGCGGTCTGGTTCGAGATGTTCAGCATGGCCATCTGCTCTCGCGCCGACCCCCCCACGGTGGTGAAGTTGCCGACCGCGACGAGCGCCGACCCGTCCGGCGTGACGTCGATCTTCGCGACGTGCGAGACGCCGTTGTTGTGCAGGCCCGTGAAGGGGATGTTCACGCCGTTCGCGAGCGTCCCGGTGCTCGGATCTACGGCCGCGAGACCGCTCCGCGACGAGCCGTTTATGCCGGTGAAGGCCCCGGCGACGAACAGCAGGCCGTCGGCGAGATCGAGGTCGTCGACCTCCGACCCGGACGTGATCGATGCCGTGAACCCGCTGACGATCCCGCCGCTCGCGTTGAGCGCCACGAGCCGCGGGCGAGGGTTGCCGTTCACCGTCGAGAAGGTTCCGCCGACGAAGAGGTTCGTTCCGTCGGTGGCGAGGGTATTGACCTCGCCATCGAGCTCAGGTTTGAAGGTCTTCGAGATCGCGCCCGTCGTGAGGTCGAACGCGAAGAGGTACTGACGGGGGTAGGTCGAGGCGTTGGGCTCCTGCACCTGTGTGAACGTGCCGCCCACGTACATGGTGTTCCCGATGGTGACCAGGGCGTAGACACGCCCGTTGTTCACCCAGGGCGTCCAGTCGGCGGGGTTGGCGGACACGACGCTGTCTTGGGCGATGTTCACCGCGTGGGCAGGTGCGAACAGCGCACCCCATGTGAGGGTGACGAGAGCCGTGGTCAGCACGGCGGCCAAAGGTCGGGGGAGCCGCATCGCTCAACCGTACGACGCCCGCGTTCTATCGTCCCGACTTCTTTGGGGCAGTTCCGCGGGGGAAGGACCTACGCCCTCGGTCGGCCTGCCGCAGAACCGACCGACGACCGATTCCCCACGGAGGAACGAGCCGCTAGGCTCGGTCCTTCCACCGGGAGGGGAGGCTCGTAGTGCGTCGCAACGGATCGAAGGCTGTTCGGGCGCGACACATCGTCGTCGCCGCCGCGGCCGTCGCCGCGGCCCTGGCGCTCCTGCCTGCGTTGCCGGGCCCGACGCCCGCCCGCGCCACCCGGACGCGGACGCCAGGGACACCCCGCTCGCCGATCAAACACATCGTGTTCATCGCGAAGGAGAACCGCAGCTTCGACACGTACTTCGGGGCGATGCCCGACCCGGGCAACGACATCGAGCAGTCGACGACGGCCTCCTGCTACGACACGGCGAACCCTTCACAGGTGAAGACGTTCACGATGCCGGACGCGCCCGACCCCATGCCGCAGGACGTGGCCCACG
>Ga0136846_1232607_pt1 | contig 14485 bp, 11 predicted proteins | sample HopSoiMetagenom2_FD_96841 | JGI IMG/M metagenome (GOLD analysis project Ga0136846, IMG submission 96841) | Grasslands soil microbial communities from Hopland, California, USA - 2 Assembly 2016 (version 4) | ecosystem: Environmental > Terrestrial > Soil > Grasslands | place: USA: Hopland...
CGATGAATGGAAGCTCCATACTGGAGGGCGGCAGAAGGATCGGAGGGAATGCGCCACTCGCGTTCCAGTTTGAATCGCAGCGGGCAGATTTTATAGCTCTGCAATGCGCTGGCACTAAGTGAACTGGCCAGATCGGCGGCCGGAGAGTTCGCAACCCACTCGCCGATACGCGAGACCGTTTGGGGCTCTGCGGCGCCAAATATGTCGGTCTGGAATTCCTGACATTTCTGTTCGGTAAGCCACGGCTTAAGTTCGCTGTGCTTCATCAGTTCGCGCAGATAGCCAGCGGGAGTTCTCTCAATGCGGCCTTTTCCAAACTGGCCGTAGATGGTCAGGGTGTCGCGAGCGCGAGTCATCGCCACGTAGAAAAGCCGGCGTTCCTCCTGCTTGTGCACAAGTTTCTGATCGCGGTCGGCAGCGAGGCCGGAATTGCGAAGCTCATCGGGGAACTCAATCAGAGACTCGCGGTAGCTGGAGGGAAAGCAGTTGCTCACAACGCGCAGAATGAAAACGTGGTCGAATTCAAGGCCTTTAGCCGAGTGTGCTGACATCAACTTCACTGCATTCTCGTCTCCGGTGGAAGCAAGGGCTATGGTTCCGTGCGCCTCACGGAAATATTCCAGGTATTCGAGGAACTCCATTGGAGTGCCGTTTTCCGTGATCGCATACTGCTCCCATTCATTCGCAAATCGAATCAAGGCATCGATTGCCGGGCCGCGAGGAAGCTGAAAATGTCGACAAAGCGTGAGTAGCGCGGGATAAGCTTTAGATCCTGCAACTTCCTTCTTCGCTTGTTCAATCGATTCCAGGAGAGCCGTACCACCTTTGATCTTCGGAAGAACAGTAGCGATGGTGGCGGCAGAGTCTCGCGGGAGAGCTTTAAGAGCGCTGCGGAGTTCATTGGGATCAACCGAGAATTGCCGGAGAGCAGCGACCCGCAACCACGCCGCACTGTCGCCAGTCGAAACCACCGCTCCGATGCAAGACAGCAGATCCCGGACCTCAGGCGAGTCGAGTACATCCAGACCTTCAATCGCGAACGGAACGCCGCTTTTCGCAAGTTCTACGGCAACTTCGTCGCGATGACTGTGAATTCGATAAAGGATGCCGATATCTTTCCAGTCGCAGCGGGAACTGCGGCGGCGCTCCACCAGAGTGGAAACGAGATCGGTCGCTTCCATAAAGGAACTGGTGACGAGGACTGCCTGCACCGGCAATCGTGAAGCTAGCTTCTCCGGCTCATTTTCATCGCGGGCAGAAACCAGAGGCGCGCGCCGATATTGCTCTCCGGCAGCGCTGAGAGCAAACTCGGGGTTTTCGGCAATGATGGCGTGCGCGCACTTGAGGATCGGCGTGGTCGAGCGCCGATTTTTAGAAAGAATGACCAGTTGAGATTCCAGGAACGCTTTCTGGAACAGTTCGAAGGCTCCGCTCGAAGCTCCGCGGAAGCGGTAAATTCCCTGGTCAGGATCACCTACAGCGAAGATATTCTGATCGGGGCCGGCAAGCGTTTGCAGAACTTTAAGCTGGGCAAAGTTCGCATCCTGAAACTCATCAATCAAAATGAAGCGTGCACGGGCACGTGTGCGCTCCAGCAGCGCCGGCTCTGAGGCGAGCAACTCGTTCGCACGGAGAATCTGATGACTGAAAGTGCCGAAGTTGCGCTCTCGCAACATTCGCTCAACGGTCTGAAAGACGAAAGCTATTTCCCGGCACCGGCCCAGAACCTCTTCGTCTGTGAGCTGCTCAGCGTCTTTGGATTTGCTGACGCGCGGGACCGGCAGCTCGCCGGCTTCGAGGCGACGAACATAATCGGCGTACTGCTCTGGGCCGACAAGTTCGTCATGGCAGCGGCGTACGAATTCCAGAAGATGGTCCAGGAACTGCGCGGTGTTCGCAGCGCGGACATAGTAGTTCAGCCGCAACTCGCGGATGTTGCGGCGCAGAAAGATCCACAGCTGCTTGTCATCCAAAACTTTGAAGTCACGCTTCTCGGCGATGAGCAGGTTGTTGCAAAACGCGTGAAAGGTTTGGACCTGCAGCCCTTTGGAGCCAGCCTTCCCAAGTTCCGCCTGCACACGCTGCCGCATTTCATTGGCGGCATTAATGGTGTAGGTGACGGCCAGGATCTCATCGGGGCGAGCGTGCCCTTGTTCAACCAGGCGGGCGATGCGACGCGTTAGTACAGTCGTCTTGCCAGTACCGGCGCCAGCCACGACCAGCATCGGCCCGGCGACGTGCTCGATGGCGCGCTGCTGGTCAGTATCGGACGCAAATGCGGGGGCCCTGCGGGAGACAGCCATTGAGGTGGAGCATACCAGAGATGATTGCGGAAAACTGGTCGCATTGGCCGGCAGAAACAGCGGGCATCGTACTAGCTGCGATCGAGAGCCGAAGCAGCAATCGCCGTTGCCGCGATGGCGGCGGTTTCAGCACGCAAAATGGTTGCGCCGAGTGAGGCTGAAATCCATCCGGCTGTTCTGAAGGAGTCGAGTTCGTCTTGCTTCCATCCACCTTCGGGGCCAAAGGCCAGCGTGAGAGCCGCAGTGTCAGCAGGTATGGCGTCCTTTAGCATGATGTCCTGTTCGATCTCAGAAAGTACGACCCGGACGCCCGATGAAGCTTTAAGTACCTGGTTTAAGCTCAAGGGCTGAGACATCTCAGGCGGTGTGACCCGACGCGATTGTTCAGCAGCGCTGCGCACGATGCGGTCCCAGCGTTCCGTTCGCTTATTTGCTGCGGAGGCCAGGTGCGGTTCTGTTCGAGCCGCGATCACCGGGATAATTTTAGAGACTCCGAGTTCTGTGCACTTCTCAATTGCCCACTCCATTCGGTCGAACTTGAAGATTGAGAGTGCGATCGTAATGGAGAAAACCGTTGGCTGGGCGATCACTTCAGCGAGTGCAAAGTCGACGCGCTCAGGTTCAATGCTCGAAATCTTCGCACGGCGGACTTCGCCCGCAACCGCGATATCAAATTCCTGTCCTACTCTTGCGCGCAGCACCTGCGAAAGATGACGGGCGTGGTCACCGGTCAGAGCGGCGCGGTCTCCAGAAACTTCGTCGGCGATCCAGCGGCGTCGGGTCATGCTCAAGAACCTTCACTAGCCCTGCGGGCTAATACCGTATGAACGCAGGACATCACCCAGGGTCACCACGCCAATTACCTTGTGGACGTCCGCACGACTGACAACGGGCAAGAGTTCGACGTGATTTGCTCCCATACGTTCGAGCGCCAGATCTAATCCCTGGTCGGAATGGACGTGAGGAAAATGAACCACATCTACGATCTCCAACAGCTTTTTATCGGAGTTTACAGCGAGTTCGTCCTGCAGTCTGGATCGGCTGATGATGCCAATGGCTCCCCGTTGATCAGCTACCAGCCACGCTCGGGAATCATTGCCGCGAACTTGTTCCATCGCTTCGCGAACGGTGATTTCGCCGGAGAGGGGGGCGGTGGCCGGGCGCATGATTCCCATTACTGAACGCTGGCCATAACGCTGGCGGGTCTCGGCGCTAGGCAAATGAATCCCGTCCTGAATGGCGAGAGCTTCATAAATAGGCTCTGGTTGTAAACGCGACGAGATGAAAAGACTCACCAGATTCGAAATCATCAGAGGAACGATGACTGCATAGTCCTGCGTCATCTCAAAGATCATCAAGACGGATGTCATGGGGGCGCGCACGATACCAGCAAACGCAGCGCCCATGCCAACTAAGGCGTAAGCTCCCGAACTCGCGGTATAAGCCGGGAACAAACGATGCGCGACTGTTCCCAACGAACCTCCTAACATAGCGCCGATAAACAAGGCGGGACCGAAAATGCCGCCCGCATTGCCGGAAGCGTAGCTCGTGGTAACCGTGATGAGTTTTAGAATGACCAGCAACGCCATCAGTCGTAAGGCCATGTTGCCATTTAACGCGTGGCCAACGTACCCATAACCAACCCCCATAACCTGCGGCACAAACCAACCCACCACACCTACAAGTAAGCCTCCGGCTAAAGGATGAAACCAGAATGTATTGGCCGGCAGCCTGAGAAAGCGTTCTCGCATGCCCAGCAGCATTTTCGTAAAGGCCACTGAAACCAATCCGCCAAGCACACCGAGCACCGCATATATGGCAAATTCCGCGGGATGGACTAACTGATATTGCGGAACCTTAAAAAGTGGGCTGTTGCCAAGGAACAGGCGGAGCACCCCCCACGACGTCGCAGAAGCCAGCACAACCGAACCCAGCACCGGGGCATGAAGGTCCCCGACTATTTCTTCGAGTGCAAAGACCACTGCAGCCAAAGGTGTGTTGAAGGCAGCGGCGATGGCAGCGGCCGCGCCCACAGGCACAAGTGCCTTCACCTTTTCGGGGCGGAGTCCAAGAAAACGTCCCAGTACGGACGCAATACCGGCACCCACCTGCACCGAAGGTCCTTCACGCCCGAGAGGGATTCCACTGGCCAGGGTTGCAGACGTGCAAAAGAATTTCCCGAAGACGGTGCGAATGGTGATCCGCCCTTCGCGAGCGTAGAGGGCGGCCTTGGTCTGCGGTACTCCGCTGCCACGTGCATTGGGAAAGTAACGATAGAGGAGATAGCCGATACCAAGCGATCCTGCGACAGGAAAGAGCAGTCTTCGCCAGGGAGCACCGCCGACGGGGTATAAGCGCAGTCCCATTCGTTCGGTCAGCAGAATGAAAGCTACGACTGCGGCACCTGTTAATGCCCCTATAACCAACGCCAATACGAGGAATACCTGATCTTCTCGCTGCTGGAGTTTTCCGAATCGGCTTAATAGCGAGTTCTTCCACCAACTTTGGACTGACGCCTGATCACTTTCGACCATCTTGCTGGGACATCCTCCGCAATCAGAATATCGCACTCTGTTTCGTTCCGTGGAGAAACAGGCGCGGTGCACGACTGCGCGGCTTGGGCGCGTTTAGCTTCGTTGCAACTCCTTTTTTCGTATGTTAGTTTCTGAAACGGAAGGATTTACTCTTGCAGGCAACCGTTCCTGCCGGGCTGGACGAAAAAGAGGCCGACATATACCGGCGGCTCGATCCGGCGCGGCTTCCGAAGCACATCGCCATCATCATGGACGGCAATGGCCGTTGGGCGCGCAAGCGCCACCTGCCGCGTGTTGCCGGTCATCGTGCCGGAGTCACTTCTGTGCGATACGTGGTGGAGTGCGCCTCGCGCATTGGCATTCCTTCCCTCACTCTGTACGCATTCTCCGAAGAAAACTGGAAACGACGCCCCAAAGCCGAGGTTGATTTCCTGATGCAGTTGCTCGGACGCTACCTTAAGCAGGAGGTCCCAACTCTGCACAAAAACAACGTAAGGCTGCAATATATCGGGCGCTTACACGAGCTTCCGACGGGAGTGCAGGAAAAAATGGAGTGGGCGCGCAAAGAGCTGTCAACCAACAGCGGCATGGTTCTGACGCTGGCGCTGAATTACAGCGCAAGATCCGAGATTGTGGACGCCTTCAAGTCGGTGGTGCAAGCTGCGGCAAGCAACGGCGGCATCGAACACCTGAAGATCGATGAAGACACGATTTCACAACATCTTTACACAGCCCATCTGCCGGATCCCGACCTAGTGATCCGTACAAGCGGCGAGATGAGGCTAAGTAATTTCCTGCTGTGGCAGCTTGCCTATGCGGAAATTTATGTCACGCCGACGCTGTGGCCAGAGTTTCGTGGCGTGCACCTGCTCGACGGCATTGCGGATTACCAGAAGCGCGACCGCCGTTACGGCGGACTGAACGAGCAATCAGGCGGTCCGGCCACGCGCGGTGCTTCGCGCGCGGGGCGGGGCTGACGCTACTTGGAACTCATCAAAAGAGTACTCACCGCAGTGGTTCTCATTCCGGTTGTTCTTCTCCTGATGCTGCGAGCGCCAGTGGCTGTGTTGGCGTTTGTTGCCGGGATTGTGGCGCTGCTCGCAATCCGCGAACTGCTTCAACTGTCGCAGGCGTATAACATCCGGCCGTTTCGCGCGGCGACGCTGATCTATTGCGCGGCATTTTTCGTTCTGATTGCGGTGTTTGCCGGCACGACGGATGCGATGGCAACGGCCGGCTTTGCATACTTCGCTGTGGCTGCGGCAGCTCTTGCGCCGTTTTTATTTCTCGCGCTGGGTATGAGGTCGAGTGAGCTGGCAACGGGATTTCCGGCGGCAATGGTTTCATCGTTCTCGTTTGTGTACATTGCGGTGCCCATGGCCTCGCTGGTGCAGCTTCGTGAACAGTGGCGCGGCGGATTCTTCCTGCTGTACCTGCTTCTTCTGGTGTGGGCGGGAGACATATTTGCGTATTTCATCGGAAAACCGTTCGGCAAGCACCGCATGTCGCCGCGAGTGAGCCCGAATAAGACCTGGGAAGGCGCACTGGCATCCGTGGTCGCCAGTGTTGGCGTTGGCATCCTCATGTTCCATTACGCGGTCCCGATCAGCACCGCGCTGTTGCGGACACATTTGATTGAGCAGAAAGACGGAATCTTCAACGAACCATCGTCGCTTGTGCCGGTCATCGTCTTGTCGGTTGTATTGAACATAGCGGCACAATTCGGAGATCTGGTCGAGTCGCTGATTAAGCGCGGAGCGGGAATGAAAGATTCAGGCGCGATCCTGCCCGGCCATGGGGGCATGTTCGACCGCATCGATGCCCTGCTCTTTGCCGCGCCAGTGTTGTGGTGCTACATGGCGTGGAGGGTGATGATGCAGTGAGGGACTGATAGTCTTGACGCCAGGCAAACTTTTACGCGCGCAATTAGGAATTCAGGCAGACCTTTAATCGTTCCAACGAAGCTTTTAGTACCATAGATACACATCCATGAAGCGCATTGCGATTTTGGGATCGACCGGAAGCATCGGCCGCAGCACTCTCAGTGTGGTTGAATCCTTTCCGGACCGGTTTCAGGTGGTCACGCTGGCAGCTGGACGCAATCTTGATGTCGCCTATGAGCAGGTGGTGCGCTGGCGGCCGAAGCTGATCTCGGTGGCGCTGGAATCGCATGCGGAAAATCTCAAAACCCGGCTGAAGTCTGCAGGAGTGACTGGGATCGAAATTGTTCATGGCGCGGCCGGCACCGTAAAGGTCGCTACTCATCCTGAAGTTGATTTTGTGGTGAGCGCGATTGTCGGGGTGGCGGGGCTGGAGGCGACATATGAGGCGGTGAAGGCCGGCAAGACGATCGGCCTGGCAAACAAAGAATGCCTGGTAGCCGCGGGTGAACTCATCACCGCGGAAGCCCGGCGGCAGGGTAAGCCGCTACTGCCCATTGATAGCGAACACAATGCGGTCCACCAGTGCCTGCGGGGAGGCCGTATGGACGAAGTCAGCCGCATCTGGCTGACGGCTTCCGGTGGCCCGTTTCTGAACACTCCCAAATCTAAGTTTGCGGAAATCACCATCGAGCAGGCGCTGAATCATCCCACCTGGAAAATGGGCAACCGGATCACGATCGATTCGGCCACGCTGATGAACAAAGGATTCGAAGTGATCGAGGCTTGCCGATTGTTCAACATGCCTGCTGAGCAGGTTTCGGTCATGGTTCATCCGCAGTCCACGATTCATTCGCTGGTTGAATTTGTAGACGGCAGCATCCTTGCTCAACTTTCAGTGACCGACATGCGGTTGCCGATCCTCTACGCGCTGACCTACCCGGACAGAATCACTTCCGATATGAACTTTAGTCTGAGTGACTTAAGGCACCTCGATTTCTGCCCACCGGACATGGAAAAATTCCCTTGTCTGCGCCTGGCGTATGAAGCGGCAAAGGCAGGCGGTGGTAAAACGGTGGCTTTGAACGCGGCGGACGAAGTGGCGGTTTCGGCGTTTCTGGACGGGAGTATCCGCTTTGAGGAGATACCCGTATTAATAGATGAAGTGGTTTCTGAAACGCCAGTGGGCAAATTGGAATCTATAAGACAGGTGCTAGCCGTGGACCAAAGTGCCCGGCAGAGCGCCCGCGTCAAGGTGGCTGCGTTGGGCAGCAAGAACCCCGCCGCGGTTGGAATGCAACAGCACTAACCGGAGTCTATGAGTCAAATTTTCTTTTACATCGTCCCTGTAGCCGTCATTCTCGGCTTCATGATTCTTATCCACGAGTTCGGGCACTACGCCGTGGCCAAACTGCTGGGCGTCCGAGTCGAGCAATTCGCTATTGGATTTGGCAAGCGGCTGATCGGCTTCCGCAAGGGCGAGACCGACTACCGAATCAATGCGATCCCGCTCGGCGGATACGTCAAGATGAGCGGCGAAAACCCGATGGACAGCCACACGGATGATCCGCGGGAGTTTGTGAACCATCCCCGATGGCATCGATTTCTGATTGCCATTGCCGGGCCAACGATGAATATCGCGCTCGCAGTGTTCCTGCTGGCGGGAATTTATATGGTTCATTACGAGTTCCCAACCTACAAAGATCAGCCCGCGGTCGTGGGATATGTCAAAGCCGATTCGCCCGCCGCCAAAGTGGGGATTGAGCCCGGCGACCGGATTACGAAAATTGATGGAGATCAGAATCCCACGTGGGACGACGTCGAAATGAAAGAAGTGCTCAGCGCGAATCAGCCGCTGAGTTACAGCATTCAGCGCGGGACGCAAACGATTCAGGGATCGTTGACTCCTGTTCCGGTGACGACCGACCAGGCGGGATTCGCTGGATGGTACGCGAATGAACCGGTGATCCTTGGGAACCTGGAACCGGGCATGCCGGCAGAGAAGGTTGGCCTGAAGACCGGGGACAAAATTCTCACCATGGATGGACAGCCGGTGCCTTCAATCAAGGCGATGATCGATCGTTTGCAGCAGACCGGCTCCAAACCAGTGCATCTTGAAATCGAGCGCAATGGCCAAGTATTTACATTCGATGCGAAGCCGGTGCTGGCTGACACACCCGAACCAAATGAGAAGCGATATCGTTTGGGATTCGCGCCCCAGTTGAAAATTGGCAGGTTGCCATTTTTGAGTGCACTGGGTGAGTCGGTTACAGTGAATCGCCGTTATTCAGTCCTGCTGCTGCAGCTCGTCGGCAAGCTGGTACAGCACAAAGTTTCGATCAAGGCGGTTTCGGGTCCGATAGGTATCGCCCAACAGGCAGCCGCCGCGGCCAAAGAAAAGGGCTGGATTCCTCTGCTGGTGTTAACCGTAATCATCAGTCTGAATTTGGGCATCTTCAATCTGTTGCCGATCCCGATTATGGATGGCGGCGTCATCTTGCTCCTGTTCATTGAAGGCTTAATGCGGCGGGACATCAGCATGCCAATTAAAGAGCGGATTTATCAAGCCGCGTTTGTGTTCCTGGTGCTTTTTGCCGCGATGGTGATTTACAACGATATTGCGAAGACGATCGCGCAAAGACTGCCGTAGGGCAGCTGCTAGCTCTTAGCTTTCAACTTCAGATGAACGCAGATATTCGCGGATCGAATTCTTCTTTTGTTTCGAGAATCAAAGGATTTTATCCGCAAAGAACGTAAAGAGGTTCCGGGGAGTTCGCTGAGAAAAGCGAATTTACTGCACAATCTCTCACCGCCTTGTCCCGCTATAGACAAACAGCTGCTTTTAATATGCGCGCGTCTTGTCGAGGAGATATGCTTCTCGGATGCGCTTAGCATTCTTCGTCCTTCTTTCTGCAGCGACCGCTCTTGCCCAGTGGCAAATGCAGGACAGCCATACAAAGGAATCTCTGCGCGGGGTAAGCGCGGTTAATGACAGATTGGTCTGGGCCAGCGGAACTCACGGCACCTATCTGCTTACGACCGATGGCGGGCGGAACTGGGCTGCTCACCAGATTGCGGGCGCCGAGGATCTCGACTTCCGCGGCGTGAGAGCGTTTGGGGCTGAAGCATTTCTCCTGGCCGCCGGGCCAGGCGACAAATCACGCATCTATCACACGGTTGATTTCGGCAAGCACTGGGATTTGCAGTTCACAAATTCTGAACCGAAAGGGTTCCTGGACTGCATGGCGTTTTCGGACGAAAGACATGGCATGGTTGTCGGCGATCCGGTGAATGGCAGATTTCAGATACTGCGGACTGAGGATGGCGGCAAGAATTGGCGCTATGCTGATCCGAAAAACATGCCCGGTGCCATTGATGGAGAAGGCGCATTCGCCGCCAGCAATTCCTGCATTGCGGTGAACGGAAAAGAGAATGCCTGGTTCGTCACCGGTGGAACGGCGGCTCGCGTATTTCATTCCACCGATGGCGGCGAGAACTGGAGCGTTGCCGAAACTCCGATTGTGCACGGCGCGCCGTCCCAGGGAATCTTTTCGGTTGCATTCAAAGACGCAGTGCATGGAGTGATCGCCGGCGGTGACTATGCTCACCCGGAACAGGGTGGAAATAATCTGGCAGTTACGGATGACGGCGGAAACACATGGAAGCTGGCGGCGGTTCAACCACAGAAATATTTCTCAGCGGTGTGCTACGTTTGGTCAAAGGCAGGCGAAGTGGGACTAGTTGCCGTGGGCGCTTCGGACAGCGCTCTATCAAAAAACAGCCTACGCACCTGGGCATTCTTCCTGTCCGAGGGCTTCAATGCGATCGGATCAGCTCATGCTGATGTTTATGCAGTGGGCACAGACGGGAGAGTTGCTGCGTTTCGGCTGAAGTGATTCACGACAGGAATGGATTCACCACGCGCACCGAACCATACATCTGCCTGTGGTTCAGGTCCTCCGAATAAAGAATTTCAGCTTGGGCCACTTCCGCAGCTTGAAGTATGAGTGCATCCCAAAAAGAAACTTGATAGCGGGATTCAAGCTCAACGGCGCGCAGAATAGATTCAGGCGTGTTGATCACCAAATACCACGCAAAATAGTCGCGCAGGGTTTGCTCGGCTGCAAGCGAGGATAGCGGGCGAATTACTTTCTTGCGCAGAGACAAATACAACTCTTGCAGAACTTGCGTGCTGAGTGCGCCGTTGCCGCCCTCCCAAAGCTCTTGTGTTAGAGAACGAGCGCGTTCACACTTCCCCACAGAGTCACGGTCGTGAGCGTATACCAGTACGTTGGTGTCAACGAAGCACCTATCGCTCATATAGTTCATCGCGCGAAGCAGGAGGCCTGTAACCTAAGCGATACCCCTTCTTAAGTCGAGCCAGCGCTCTTTGTTTTGCCTGCTCATATCCTTCCCGCTCGCGCACAGCCTTCTCGAGTTGCTCGGCCACCAGGGCGCTGACTGATGTTTCTTTCTCGGCGGCGAGAACGCGCGCTCGACGTAATAGATCTCGATCAACTTTTAATGTGATGTTTGTCTTCATAGCACTTGTTTACGTGCTGCACGTACAGCACGAGTTTACGTGCTTACGGCGCTCATGTCAATCAAAACCAATGTTTCAGTTCCGAGGTGCAGCCACTCGTAGATGGCTGACTGTCCGAAACGTGACCTGCTAAACTGGAGTTTCCATGGCATCAATTCAGCGGCGTAAAAGCATAACTTGTACGATCGGCAATGTCCGGGTCGGGTCAGATGCACCGGTTGTGGTGCAGTCTATGACCAACACCGACACAGCCGACGTGGCTTCCACAGTCGAGCAGGTGACGGCACTCGCGCGTGCCGGTTCGGAACTGGTTAGGGTTACGGTTAACAACGAAGAGGCGGCCGCCTCCGTTCCTCATATCTTTGAGCAGCTCGAGAAGCGCGGAGTTCACGTTCCAATCATTGGCGACTTTCACTACAACGGTCACATTCTGCTGAAGAAATACCCTGCCTGTGCCAAGGCGCTCGCGAAGTATCGGATTAATCCCGGCAATGTGGGAATCGGACGTAAAGACGATTCCAATTTCCGCACCATGATCGAAGTTGCCGTAGAAAATCAAAAGCCGGTACGGATCGGCGTGAATTGGGGATCACTCGACCAGTCGCTGCTCACACGCATGATGGATGAAAACTCACGCGCTTCCGACCCCAAAGACGCGCGCGAAGTCACGATGGAAGCCATGGTCGTGAGCGCTCTGAACTCGGCCGCGCTGGCCGAAAAATATGGGTTGCGCCCGGACCAGATCATTCTGAGCGCCAAGGTCAGCGGCGTGCAGGACCTTGTTGATGTTTATCGTTCACTGGCTTCTCGGTGCAGTTATCCATTGCATTTGGGCCTTACCGAAGCTGGCATGGGCGCAAAAGGCATTGTGGCATCGAGCGCAGGGCTCTCGATTCTGTTGCAGGAAGGCATAGGCGACACCATTCGCGTTTCGCTCACTCCTGCTCCTGGAGGTGATCGTGCGGAAGAAGTGCGGGTCGCGCAACAGATTCTACAGTCGCTTGGAATTCGCAGCTTCACGCCGCAGGTGACGGCCTGTCCGGGTTGCGGACGCACCACCAGCACCTTCTTCCAGGAGATGGCTGAGCAGATCCAAAGTTATCTGCGCGAGCAAATGCCTGTCTGGAAGGAACGCTATTCTGGCGTAGAAGAGATGAAGGTCGCCGTGATGGGATGCGTGGTCAACGGCCCCGGCGAATCAAAGCATGCCAGTCTCGGCATATCCCTTCCCGGCACATTCGAAGAGCCCAAAGCGCCGGTGTACGTGGATGGCCGTCTTTTCACCACTCTCAAAGGCGACGCCATTGTGGCGGAGTTCATCACCATCCTCGACGAATACGTAAATTCTCATTACGCCGCCAAGTCCGAAGACCAAGTTACCGTTTAAAACACGGAGGGCGGCCCTTTTCTTTGCAGTTTTCGCCCGACAATCCTCTCACCGCTATAATGTGACGGTTTCGCATTCGTGCTCCGATCCGCGTTGGAGGCCCATTTGCGCTTATCACTTGAGACTCGTGAAGTTGGTCACGTAATCATAGTTCGATGCAAAGGGCGCATTGTGGCTGGCCCCGAATGCGATTCGCTGCGCACTCACGTGGCATGGCTATTGCGGGACCGGCGCGCCATTGTCCTTCATCTTGGCGAAGTCGAGTTCATAGACAGTTGCGGACTCGGCACAATGGTTCGCAGCTTGACCAGTACGCGCAAGGAGCACGGAGACCTGAAACTTTGCAGCGTCCCGCCAATTGTCCACAAGGTGTTGGAGATGTCCCATCTGGCGCAGGTTTTCGACACCCACGAATCAGAAGAGGGAGCAGTCCGAGCTTTTTACGGCAAGAACCTGAAAATTGAAGCTCCGCAACGCAGCGGGCGCAGCATCCTTTGCCTGGAACGCAACCCTGACGTGCTTTCCTTCTTGCGCGCCATGCTGCGCAGCGCGGGGTACGACGTGCAGACCACTGGCCACATCAAGGATGCGCTACTGCTTTCGCGCATTACGAAATTTGATCTTATCTTGTTGGGACCCGACAGTAATTCCGGAGTCGATCCGTCGTTTCAATCTGCATGCGCTGGGGTTCCGGTCATAGAGTTGAGCCGCGACTTTTCACTGCTTGATGCCGGTGAAGCAGGCGCCGGAGCACTACAGCAGATCAAGTCCCGGCTCAATGCTGAAAGCGCATAGCTTGAATGCGCTGTTTTTAGGGCTCGCCCTTCCGCTTACGGGCTGGTCACATAAATCACTGACTTTACCCAATTGCCTGTAGTTTGATCATGGGACTGCACTGCAATGCGGTGCACGCCCGGTTGTGAAAGAACTACTTTAGTCCCTGCCGGCAAGGTACTGACATTCAGATACTCTGCGTACTTCGTCCCATCCACATAAATCTGCATGTGGCTGGCGCTATGAGGACCATGAGCGGCGGCAGATATTGGAAAAATCTGGGGAACATGGCTGCCGTCGAGCGGAGATGTGATTTGCGTTATCTCCTGGTCGGGGCCTCCGAAAGTGTTCGGAAAATTGGCCGTGAACTGGTTATAAGGATCAGTTTTGTATGCACTCAGTGCAGCGGGAAAATTGCTTGTCCGGCCAGAAACAGAGGGAGAGTAAGTCAATACGCTGACCGTCTTCTTCGATGGACTGATGGTCAGGATACGAAGATAGCCGTATCCGAAGTAGCCGCCATTTCCCTGCCCCTGAAAATCTGACAGGATTTGAATTGGCCGATAAGGATTGGAGCAAAGCGTCGTCCAGGATTGAACACTGCAATCCACGTGTCCAACACCGTTGTACGCAGGAACACTGGGAAAATCGCCAGGCTTAGGCAGGCGAATGTGCCCGCTGAGAGCCATGAAGACATTAGGATGCGCGCCAATGAGGTTGTACCAGAGTCCGATGCCGTCAGTGCCGCCGCCAACAGGATGGTACGACGCGACGGAATCACTCCGGCAGTTGTAAACGCCGCCCGGAAATCCTGAGCAAAGTGGATATGCGCTGCCCGGTTGCATGCTGTTACCGAAGGTCGGGCCGGAACCGTCGTTTGAGAGATACGCGTGAGTGACTACAATCACTGGGCCGTTGAAATTCGAAATCAGGTTGTTCGCCGCCGTGACCACCCAGGTACGTGGAAACAGTTCAAGTGACAGGACCATGTACTTGGTGGAACCCATGTTCATGATCTTGTAGAAATTCGGCGTGCGGTTACCGGCGGAGTCGAGAATGTACGC
>Ga0136846_1216500_pt1 | contig 14482 bp, 12 predicted proteins | sample HopSoiMetagenom2_FD_96841 | JGI IMG/M metagenome (GOLD analysis project Ga0136846, IMG submission 96841) | Grasslands soil microbial communities from Hopland, California, USA - 2 Assembly 2016 (version 4) | ecosystem: Environmental > Terrestrial > Soil > Grasslands | place: USA: Hopland...
AAAGGAAAGAATTTCTTGTGCCTTCGCCCCGCCGGTACAGCAAGAGCGGTGGGGTGTCTTCTTGCCTTCCAGATCTGTCGCGTGCCGCCGGAAAAGATCCGCATCTTCAGGTTGGTTGGCGCATTGCGAGCAAACACGATGACGGCACTTCGGTACGTCAACGAAGATCATGTCGTTACAAAGCCGCAGCCTCTGGAACGTCTTCACCGCCTGATGATGGCAGCCCTGGGTTAGGCAGTGGACCGTGAGCGCCGTCTCCGATGGTTCTTGTCGGCGGGTTACATGATGCTCGTTGCAGTCTGAGCCAAGGCAAGGCAAGCTTCGGATGTTCATCGTGTATGCAAGGGGATAGCCAGACATGACCCAAGGGATCTCTCGACGGAACCTGCTTTCAGTTTTTGGGCTCGCCGCGTTAAGCCTCGCTGTCCCGCCAGTGCTGACTGTATCACCTTCCGAGGCCCAAACTGTTGTTGTGCCGGCCCCCGTCGGGACCGAGCGGCGTCAGGAGCGGCGCATGAGACGTACGGCGCGGCGTCAGGCAAGACGTATCCGCCGGCTGGAACGGCGGCAGACAAGGCGGGAGGGGCGACGGGCACGGCGTATGATCCGCCGTGAGGGTCGTGAAATGCGACGTGACATGCGAGGTATGTAGGTTCGCAGCGAGGGGCCACAGCCCAAGGCCAAGGGCGAGAGCTCGGTCCCGGGCTTAGCCGCGCCTGGGTCTGCTCGCAATTTGAGCCGCAGCCGGTCAGATACTGGCCGGATGCTTTGGCGTGTCTCAAAAGCAATCCGAACCCGTTTGCAAGCCTGCTGGCTTCATCCTGCCTTGCCAGCCTGCGCTCGCCCACCGGCCCCGGTTGGCTGCACGAGGCGAAGTGGAACGGCTACCGCGTCATCGCCCGCAAGGACGGTGAGCGGGTCCGGCTATGGGCGCGCATGACCTCCGATTATTCTAACGCCTTCGCGCGCATCCGCAATGCCGTCGCGGCACTGCCGGTCGAGACCGCCGTGCTCGACGGTGAAGCATCCTGCTGCCACCTGACAATACATACATCCAACTTTGACGGCCTGCGCTCGCGAGAGGGCCAGGCAGAGGCGGTCCTGGTCGGCTATGGCGTCATGGATCTCGATGGCGCGGACGGGGGGCCTGACCATCTCGAGCATGGCAAGCTGACATGTCTTTAGGTACTCAAACAATCTGATTGCGCCGACACGCTTTCCTTCTCGGCCGACCGTTCCCATCCTTTAGCAAGATGAAGCCAAAACGCCTTGCTGTTTGGGTCTTCGGATTGCTGCGCCTTCAAACGGCAATCTTTCGCACGTTTCCGAAATTCTTTAGCCTTTTCGCTGGGCATACCGGTACTCGCTACTAAAAAGCGTCGCAGCGGGCGATTTGAGTCACGATTTGGGCCATCCTTCATGGCGCCGAGATCAAGCCTACTGCCCTCCAAGTTTTGGAGTCAATGGTGAGCTTTACAGCCTGGAGGTGAGATCGTCGGCGCTGCCGAGCCTGAGAACCCCGCCTTCGCACTCATCCGCCCGGATTCTACCCACCCCGATGTGCCAACAAGCACCTTGAGCTCTGCGCGCACGACCTTGTCTGTCGAAAGGTGCGCCACCAGCGCGAACGAAATGCCACCGACACCGAAACGCGGTAGCGAACGACCATAGCCGCCGTCGTGGAGCGCTCTGCGGTCTCTTGCCCCTTGGCTGAGATAAGTTCGGCATATCAGCCGCCCTGTCGCCTCGCGAGTTCTGCGCTGTCCCGTCCACCGCCGGCAGGATCGAGAGCCATAGCTGTCGTTCAGAGCCCATGCGCGCCATCCGGCTTCCAACGTGACCTCAGCTGCTCGAACTCATGCTGTCGGGATTACCTGAAAATCGGCATCCCTTATGCCGACTGAGAAATCGCCATCGCGTTAGGCGCGACGTAATTCCTCGGGGACCCCGCCAGTCACTGATTTGAAGAATGAAAGAGAAGATGCCGCGAGCACAGATGCCGCAATAAAACGACGCCTAGTGGGCGCGTGCGGTCGCAAAGTCATTGTAACTTCCCAAGATAGGGAACCTGGCGCTGTACATCATAACGAAAGAGGCAGCTCATATGTTTGGGTCAGACTAGCGTCCCGACGACTGCCCTGGTACATCCGGTTTCACCTCAATGAGCTGACAATCCGCGAACACGGTGCCAAATCTCAGAAGTGCCACCACCAGACATCAAACGTGATGGGCGGCCCACTCTAAGCCGCCACCGTGGAGACGATCCGAATTCTTCCCTGGATTATTTGGCTATTGCTGATTGGGCAGCCGCTATTTTCGCCTTCACGGCGTCCAAGTTGAAGCTCGCGCCTTTCTGCATCGGTGGAAACTCGATGGCGGTCTGCGCTAACATCTCCACTTGCTGCTGGACGAACACGAAGCGCCAGAATTCGTACTTGAACCAGTCGAAGTATTGTTGCGCGCCATCTTTCGTCCCGTTATTCGGCCAGCCCGTGCGCTCGAATGGATCGAGGCGCAGGTTGGTGATGTAGGGCACATCAGGTTTGGTCTTGTCACCGAGCCAACCCCCGGGTTGATCGATGAAGCGGAATTTGTAATCGTCAATCCGCACTGCTCCCAGTTCGCTTTCTCCAAAATACCAGATTTCGTGCCGGTTCGACGGACCCTTCCCGGTGATCATGTTTATTTGGTTGTAGCCGTCGAGATGCACCTTGTAGGTGCGGTCGCCGATCTGTTTCCCCTTTTTTAACTCTTCAGCGATGTTGGGGTTGCCTGCGGCGGCCACGAAGGTCGGGAACCAGTCGAGCCCAGAGATTATGCCATTCTCGACCTTGCCGGCCGGCACCTTACCCGGCCAGCGGATCATGCAGGGCACGCGGAACCCGCCCTCCAGGACCGTGCCCTTGGACTGTGCGAACGGTGTCTGTCCGCCGTCCGGCCAGGTAAAGACCTCGGTGCCGTTGTCAGTGGTGAACACGACGATGGTGTTGTCGTCAACACCCAGGTCCTTAAGCTTCTGCATCACGAGGCCGATGTCGTCGTCGAGTTGCGCCATGCCGGCTTCATGGATGCTCCAGCCGTTCTTCGAGTTACGCAGTGCCTCGTATTTCGGCGACAAGTGGGTGACGATGTGCATGCGCGTTGGATTGAGCCAGACGAAGAATGGCTTGTTGTCGCTCTTGGCCTTTTCCATGAACTTGAGGGCTAGGTCGCGGATTTCGTCGTCCACGGTTTCCATCCGCTTGGGATAGAGCGTTCCGGCATCTTCGATCTTCTGTTTGCCGACCTTGCCCCAACGTGGATCGACCGTGGCGTCGTCCACGCTGGTCGCCCAGGAGTGGACCATGTTACGGGGACCGACCGTGTTCAGTAGCTCCTGCGGGTAGGCGGGGTGCGCTGGGTCTTCCATCGCATCGAGATGGTATAAATAGCCGAAGAACTCATCGAAGCCGTGCACGGTTGGCAGAAACTCGTTTTTGTCGCCAAGGTGGTTCTTGCCAAACTGGCCGGTGGCATAGCCCATTCCCTTGAGTGCGGTGGCGATCGTCACGGCCTCCGCCGGAATGCCGGTGGGTGCGCCGGCCTGGCCAACAGTAGTCATGCCGGTACGGATCGGCAGCTCGCCCGTAATGAAGTTGGCGCGGCCCGCCGTGCAACTTGCTTCGGCGTAATAGTCGGTGAAGATCATACCTTCGCTGGCAAGCTTATCGAGGTTGGGCTGCCCTCCTGCCATCATGCCGCGATGATAGGCCCCGATCTTCCACATCCCAATGTCATCGCCCATGATGACGACGATGTTCGGCCGCACTCCACTCGGCGCCGGTTGCTGCGCCTGCGCTGCTGCCACAAGCCCGCTGGCCGACAGAGCCGACGCAGCCATCAGCGAACTGCTGCTGAGAAGCAAGTCGCGCCGCTTTATTCCTTCGCGACCGTTTGATGGGCTCGCATCCAACCGATCGTTACTCATGGGCGTCCTTTCTGACGATGCACCTAAAGCCGACATGGCTCGTTGACGTGTCGATAGGCTCGGCATGGCGGGCGGCCGGCCGGTAACGGCGGCAGTAGTTAGGTGCGCAAAGATGCGAGCCGCCCTTGAGCACCTTGCGGGGAATCCTGATTTTGGGCAGGCGGGGATCGTAGCTTGCGGCCTCAGGTCCTCCACGCGGGTTTTCGGGAATGCAGCAGGGCTTCGGCGCGTCGGCTTCGTGCTTTGACGACCACCAATCGGTCGTCCATTCCCACACGTTGCCTATCATGTCGTGGAGGCCGTAGCCGTTTGGCGGGAATGCTTTAACCGGGGAAGCGCGCTCGTATCCCGGCTTCGCGAGATTCTGGTGCGGGAAGATGCCTTTCCACGTATTCGCCATGTGCTTGCCGCCAGGGGTAAACTCGTCACCCCACGCAAACTCCGCGCTGTCCAATCCACCGCGCGCGGCAAACTCCCATTCGGCTTCGGTCGGAAGCTCCTTACAAGCCCATCGAGCATAAGCTTCAGCATCGCGGTAAGCTATGTGCACGACCGGACGATCATCCATCCCGCTGATCGAGGAGCGCGGCCCGTAAGGACGCCGCCAATTCGCACCGAATTTGAATTTCCACCATTGACTCCAGTCGCGCAGATCGACCGCGTGTTGCGGTGGAGTGAAGACGAGAGAGCCTGCTTTGAGCATCTCCGGCAAAGCGCCGGGATATTCCTTCGCCTCAGGTTTCCGTTCCGCGAAAGTCAAGTACCCGGTTTCGTTTACAAATTTACGAAATTGCCTGTTAGTGACCGGAGTGCGATCTATCCAAAAAGCATCGACGCTTACGTCGTGAGCCGGTGCCTCTTCAGGATAATGTCGATCCGAGCCCATCCGGAATTTACCGCCGGGCATAAGCACCATGTCAAGGAACAGAGCCCGCTCAGCCGAAGAGTTAGTTGATTGTACAGGAACTAACATCGAGAGGACGCATGTCTCACTGCGCTGCAACGATCGTGAATGCTTGTCTCGGTGAAATGAGTTGTCAAGGGTCGGTAAACCAGCGGGGAGTATCGTACTTTCAAAAACTGCTTGCGTTCGGTGTTGAGCCGTTATGTAGTTATCGCGAAAAACTTTGCTTCCAACTCACACGACCTCTGATGGGCCTAAACATGACTTCCAGAGTTCTGCCAGCTATGCTCTTGATTGGCCTCTGCTGCCTTTTGCAACCGTCCACGAGTCAGGCCGATCCGGAGTCCTACGCGGATTCGTGGAAAAAGTGATGCCGAGTGTAGTAAACATCTCGATAGAGAGCGCCGGGGAGCGTGTCAAAATCGACGACACGGGCAGCACTCCATCCTATGCAACTTATGCCGTCGAGCTGGTGGGGCCGGCTCCATCATCGACCCAAGCGGCATCATCGCTACGAACAAGCACGTGGTCAATAACGCCTATTCGATCACCGTCACGTTGCAGGATGGGAGCGCCTTCCCTGCGCAATTGCTCGGCAAAGGCGGCGGAAACGATCTTGCCATGCTGAAAATCGTTGCCGGCCGCCCGCTTCCACCGCCGCCAAAGCATCATCATCGCGGAAAGTTGTCGACTAAAGCCTAATTAGGCCTTTCCCGCACCAAATTGCAATAACCGTCCTGCGCTTTATCTTATGCAGCCATATCCCGGAGGGGGCCTGTCGGCGAGAGCGTGCTGGCAGAGCAGGAGGAAGCTGGATGAGCACGTGGGGAGCGGCGAATTTATCACGCCACCAGCAAACGTATAACCGAAGTCGAAATCCGACACATTCGGCTAAGAAAAACTTGACACACGTCGCGATAAAATATTCAGCGCGCCCATCGCGGCTAGGCCCGTCATGGTTGGGCGGCAATAAACCCGGATGACGCTGTTCTAAGCCTCTCAGCTTCATTCTGTCTTCTCAGCCTGTGCCCGCGGATAGAACTCGCCGCGTGCCGCGCGCTCACCACCAATGAGAGGTCTGGATTGAACTCCGTTAGCTGCGGGCCCATCACGGGACCTGAACGCCCGGCGCAAAGAACAATCTCGGCCGTTCCTAGTGCTGCCCCTGAATTCAAGCCGGTGCGCATATGGTAGCGAGTGATCGATCTGGCCGACGTCCCGCGACAGCCAAAAGGTCAGCTCTTCCCGCTCTGATGAGGGCCGGGCGCTTGGGCCTCATGCCGTACATCACAGCCAGCCTGAACGCTTGAATCTGTAGTAAAGATAGCTGCATAGCGCCGCGATGCCGAGAAGTACCACCGGATACCCGGCGGGATGCTCGAGCTCTGGCATGTGCTTAAAGTTCATGCCGTAAATGCCGGCGATGGCTGTCGGTACGGCCAGGATCGCGGCCCACGCTGCGAGCCGCTTCGTCACGTCATTCTGTTGTACCGAGGCAAGCAGCAGGTTGGCCTCGAGCGCTCCCTTTAGGAGGTCTCTCATGTTGTCGATACTCTCCACTACGCGAATGACGTGATCTTCGACGTCGCGGAAATATGCTCGCATTTCTGGACCGATAAGCTTGACGTCAAACCGAATCAGATTGCTGCAAACCTCCTGCAGCGGAAGCACGGCTCGGCGCATGAGCAGCAAATCGTGTCGGAGCTCGAAGACGCGCGGCACGTCGAGGCGAGCGGAATTAGGCGAAAACACCGAGTCTTCTAGCGCATCGACCTCGCTTTCCAGCTGGTGCAAGACCGGAAAGTACTGGTCCACGACGAAATCTATCACTGAGTAGATGACGAAACCCTCGCCGTGCGACAACATTTGAGGAGCGCCTTCGCATCGCGCCCGCACACCTTTGTAAGCCGTTGTCGAGCCGTGTCGTACAGTGACTATGTATCCCTTTCCCGCAAAGATGTGAGTTTCGCCCCAGGTGATTTTGCCTTCCTTGAGTTGTACGGTGCGCAGGACCAAGAACAGAGAGTCGCCGTAGGATTCGAGTTTTGGCCGTTGATGAGCCATGTGAGCATCTTCAACAGCGAGGTCATGTAATCCAAAACGCTGCTGGACAGTGTGGAGCAAGGCCTCATTTGGTTCATGCAGGCCCACCCACACGAAATCCCCCTGCGCAGCCTCGATGCAGTTCGCCTGCGAGAGGTCGAGGTCGGCAAGGCGGCGTCCAGCCTTGTAGGCAGCGCAGTTCATTAGCATGTGCCATTCTCCCTAGCGGGAAGCCGCGGTGTCCGAGCTTCCGCTCAAAGGCGCTGATTGTCGAGGGCGCTGGCTGTCTGGCCGGTCGAGTTCACCACCAGCTCTTTGTCCTAAAGCAGGAGCGACGAGCGTCTCGAAATGCTACTCACCCCCAAACCGCCCCGGAAAGTTGTTCGACGGACAAGTCGAAGGCTTCCCCGCCTCAAGCTGCACACGCGCGGCCGGTGTCATGGCTAATTCGCTGCAATAGGAACTGCGAGGCGCAGGCGAGCTCCGGTGATCGCGGCGGCGGGGTACGGCGTTCCGCTCTTCCCGGCTTCATCATCCATAGCCACCGCCAGACGGGCGATCTCCGGCTCTGAAAGGAAGCGCTCCATCTTTCGAACCGGCGGCTTCTTCACGCCATGAGCTGGATTATCGTCTCTAAGCCCACGTTTGACAGCGAAGGCCATCAGGGTGCCCATCAACGTGACGCACTGGGCGGCAGCACCGTTCCCGCCCGTCGGAATGCTTCCTGAGCGCCGTTCTTTAGGGACGACAGCGGTTTTCCGTCGGCACGTCGACCATCAGACGCTCGATATCGGCGCACGTGATGCCCTTCACTCGCGGATTCCCGAGCAAGGGCTTAAGGTGATGTTCAATCCGCCCCTTATCGGCCTTAAGTGTGGAGGATTTTTTGTGAAGAGCGCCCTCGGCAAGATAGAGGCTACATAGCTCTCCTATAGTTAGTGCGGATCGGTCCTGATTTCTCCGTTCAGCAGGGTCGATGTCCCTCGAGATATCCGCCAGTAGCCGAAGGGTTTCTTTCCTGGCGCCATCCGGCGTCCACGGACAACCGTGCCGCCCAATCGTGTACCAGCGTTGCTTTCCCGCGTGTCGGTATTTGAGACTATAGGCCCGCTCGCCTCCCGGGGTAATCCGCAGGCCGATAGCCCGAGACTTCCGTATCCCAAACTGTGAACCTCACAGGCCGTGGCTTGAGAGCGTCTATAGTTCGCTTGGTCAGTTTTGCGATAGGCATATGCGTTGGCTACCACTTGGCTACCAAGCAACAGGGTACTCCAGGCAGCCCCGGGAAACAACAATATCGCCAAACTGTCTGAAACAGAGGAGCTTTTCCACAGCAGAAAACTCAGGGAAAATCAGCGCTGGCCAGGATAAGGGATTTCCCATACGGAGGTTCGAATCCTCCCGCCCCAGCCACGCATTGCCAGATTCCGGAGACTTCGCCGCGCGGCGAAAAAGCGCCCGTATTTCCGTGGTTCGAGGTATGTCGCATCTACAATGACTGATTGGCCGGCTCTAAGAGCGATCTCCGCGACTTCATTCAATTGCCGATATATCTTCGTCGTAACCTCTCGACTGTATCCTTATGGGTGAGCCGTAGACAGGATCAAGCATAGGCAACAAAACGGCCGAGGGTTACCTCTGCCGGCGGCGTAGTCATGTACATAGTCGCGTTGTAAGACCGTGAGCCCCCCATTCCGGGTTGGATATGATGAGGCGGTATCAGGACGGCAAGCCCGGCACGTTGCGGAGAAAGGCGCGATCCTCCGCCTTCGAGCAAAAGGCAAAAATCGGTCAATGCAATCCGCATTGGAGGGTGATGCGACAGGTGGGCGCCGAGATCATGGCGCTCTAGGCCGAGCTAGCTATCGCACCGGCTCGACGTAACAAGGCGCGGACCTACAACCTCCGCCGCTGGTTGGCGCACCCATCGCCGCATTCACGAGACTTCCGCGAAAACGTTCAACAAGGAGAGAGTATTCAACCCAAGAGGCACGGGTGTTTTGATCCACATCAAGGCGCTCGCCGATTCGTTGCTCGAACCTCGCGTCTGAAGAATCGCGTTGGGAGGCGACATTGGCCCTATTCTCGATATTTCGCGGTTGGCTGAAGCGGCAAGCCGATATGCGAGCGCTCGAGGCCCTCGGCCCGGAGGGGCGCCGGGAGATCGCCCAAGACTTCAGTCTCTCCGAGTCGACGTTTTCCGGTCTGGCGGCCCGCGGTCCTAGCGCCGCCGACCAGTTGCCCAAGATACTTCGGTCGGCATCGCTCGATCCGGCTGAACTCAGTTGTTCTCATCCCGAGGTGATGAGGGATATGGCAGTTGTCTGCTCCCAATGTGACGAGAGCTCCCGATGTGAAAGTGATCTCACCCTGCGCATCTCGGCCGCTACGTATGACGAATACTGCCCGAACGCTCAAACCATCAAGGCGCTGCGGCAGGAGGAGATGAATAGGTGAATTGGCGCCCTGTACCCGCGAGTACCTTCCTGGTCACGGCACAGTCAATTTCTGGATCAAAGAAAACCCCAGCGCATATTCGTCGTTCAATCGATGCGCACAGTCCTAAGTCTCAGCGCGTTGCCGATGACGCTGACGGATGACAAAGCCATGGCAGCTGCCGCAATGACCGGCGACAGCAAAAGTCCCATAAAGGGATAGAGCACACCGGCCGCGATCGGTACGCCGGCGGCGTTGTAGATAAACGCAAAGAACAGGTTTTGCCGGATATTTCCCATGACAGCGCGCGACAGCTCGCGCGCACGTACAATGCCCTGCAGGTCGCCTTTGAGCAGCGTTATGCCCGCACTTTCGATCGCAACATCGGTGCCCGTGCCCATGGCAATTCCGACATCTGCGGCGGCGAGCGCGGGCGCGTCATTCACCCCGTCGCCCGCCATCGCAACGACCCGGCCCATCCTTTGATAGCGCGCAACGATGGCGCTCTTTTGCTCGGGAAGGATTTCGGCCTCGATCTGGTCGATGCCGAGCGCACGCGCAATTGATCGGGCAGTGGTTTTGTTATCACCGGTCACCATGACGATTTGCAGTCCCTGCGCTCGCAGCGCCTTCACAGTCGCAGGCGTGCTCGCCTTGATCGGATCGGCAATGGCAAACGTCCCGGCGAGCGCGCCATCGATGCCAATCAAAATCGCTGTCACCCCATCTAATCGTAGGCGGCCAGCGATGCCGGCGAGCCCCGCAGCGTCCACACCTTGATCCGCAAGAAATCGGGGGCTGCCGATCACCACGCGCCTCCCCTCGACTTCGCCCAATGCGCCGCGCCCGGTCGGCGAGTCAAAATTCAATACGGACTGCAAGACGAGGCTGCGTGCTTCCGCCGCGCGGACGATCGCTTGGCCCAGGGGGTGTTCGCTGGCGCGCTCGACACTCGCGGCAAGACGCAGAATTTCGGATTCGGTAAATCCATCCGCCGGCACGACCCGCGTCACCGCGGGTTTCCCTTCGGTCAGCGTGCCCGTTTTATCGACGAGCAGCGTGTCGACTTTTTTCATGCGCTCGAGCGCTTCGGCATTTTTGATCAACACGCCCAATTGAGCGCCGCGGCCGACGCCAACCATGATCGACATCGGCGTCGCCAAACCCAAAGCGCAAGGACAAGCGATGATCAGCACAGCAACAGCGGCGAGCAATGCGTAGGAGAAACGCGGCTCAGGCCCGAAAATCGCCCATGCGACAAAGGCAACGGCCGCGACCGCCAAGACGAGCGGCACGAACCAGCCGGCCACTTGATCGGCAAGCCGCTGAATAGGTGCGCGCGAGCGCTGCGCTTCCGACACCAATTGCACGATCTGCGACAGCATCGTGTCGCGCCCGACCTTATCGGCGCGGATCACCAAGCTGCCGCTCTGATTGAGCGTGCCGCCGATGACGCGATCCGCGGTCTCTTTGGTCACCGGCAGCGACTCGCCTGTGACCATCGACTCGTCGACGGACGAGCGGCCTTCCACCACCACGGCATCGACTGGAATCTTTTCGCCGGGACGCACGCGCAGGCGATCGCCGACTTCCACGTCGTCGAGCGCAATCTCTTCATCCGAGCCGTCGGCGCGGAGGCGGCGCGCGGTTTTGGGCGCGAGGTTCAACAAAGCGCGGATGGCACCGCTCGTGCTATCGCGGGCGCGCAGTTCCAGCACCTGACCGAGCAGCACGAGAACGGTAATGACGGCTGCTGCTTCGAAATAGGCCGGCACCGCCCCGTCATGGCCGCGTAACGCCATCGGAAACAAAGCAGGGAACACAGTAGCCACGACGCTGTAGAGCCAGGCCGTGCCAGTGCCGAGCGCGATCAGCGTGAACATATTGAGGTTACGGCTGGCGATGGACTGCGCGCCGCGCACGAAGAACGGCGCGCCGGCCCACAGCACCACGGGCGTCGCAAGGAGAAGCTGAATCCAATTAGAATTTCGTTGATCGAGGCGTTCGGTCAAGCCGAACAGATGCCCGCCCATCTCAAGCACGAATACCGGAAGCGTGAGGGCGAGCCCGATCCAGAACCGGCGCGTCATGTCGCTGAGTTCGTGGTTTGGAGCTTGATCCGCCGAGACCAGCAGCGGCTCGAGCGCCATCCCGCAGATCGGACAATCGCCCGGGCCCACCTGACGGATCTCGGGATGCATCGGGCAGGTGTAGATCGTCCCCGCAGGCGTCGAGTGCCGGCTCGCCGCGGTCGGACTTAGATACCGTGCTGGATCAGCTTCGAATTTGGCTTTGCAACCGGCCGAGCAGAACAAATACGGCTGCCCCCGATATTCTGCGCGATAATTGGCGGTGGCCTGATCGACGATCATCCCACAAACAGGATCTTTCATCTGGCTGGCGAGCGCCAAAGGCTTGGAATGCGGGACGCTGCAAGAATGGCTTCCGTGCGCATGGGCGGAATAGTCGTGGTCCATCGAGCGTTTCCTTCAGTCGCAGCTCGTGGGCCGCCATAATCGCCGATCGGTCGCGACGGGGAGCCCTGCGCGCTTCCAGGCGTTGAGCCCGCCGTCGAGCACGAAGGCTTCGCAGGTCTCCGCTTTCGCAGCGAGCCGCGGCGCATGCGCGAGGGTGCGTGCACCGCTGCCGCAATGAAAAATCACCGGCTTTCCTTGCTGGAGAGCGAGGTCCGACTCGTCGAGCTTCGATAGTGGCAGGTTATGCGCGCCTAGGATTTTTTCGCGCGCGTGTTCGTCCGCCTCGCGGATGTCGACAAGGCTGGCGCCCTTATCGAGAAGTTGGCGCGCATCGGCGGGTGAGATCGTCGGTAGGGTCATTGGGATGCTCCATTCGAAGTTCGGTCAGCAGCCTTTCCGTTCGGCGCAGAAAAGCTTGTGCAGCGTGGCGAAGAGCTGCTCGATCCGGGGATCGGCGATGCGATACCAGAGCGTCTGGCGCTCCCGGCGAAAAGTTACGAGACCTTCCGCCCGCATCTTCGAGAGGTGCTGTGAGAGCGCGGACTGGGACAGCCCGACAGCCTCGGCCAACGTGTTCACGTTCGCCTCGCCCCACTCCACGAGCTTGCAGAGGATCATGAGGCGCCGCTCGTTCGCGAGCGCCCGGAGCAGCCCGGCGACCTCACCAGCCTTCTCTTCCATCACCTCCGGATCGAAACTCGTGCCGGCCACTTGCCGCCTCCTTGATTAGCTCTTGCTTATTTAGTGTTATCTCATAGATACGCAAGGGCGACGCCCGCCCGCGCGACAAGGAGAGTGTCAGGCCATGTCAGCACAACCCATCATCCGGGCGTTCTTCGACGAGCCGACGAACACGGTTAGCTATCTCGTCGCTGATCCCGCGACCAAGCAGGCCGCCGTCATTGATCCAGTGTTGGACTACGACCACAACGCCGGCGAGGTCGACACGCGCTCGGTCGAGGCGATCCTGCGCGCTGCCCAGGAGGCGGATTACACCATCCTTTGGGCGCTCGAGACCCACGCCCATGCCGACCACCTCTCCGGCTCGCCCTTTATTAAGGCCAAGACGGGAGCAAAGATCGGCATCGGCGAGCACATCAAGGACGTTCAACGCATTTTCCGGCCGGTGTTCAACGCGACGGACCTGAAGACCGACAGTAGCGACTTCGATCACCTGTTCCGAGATGGCGAGCGCTTCCGCATCGGCCAGCTCGTCGCTACCGGCCTTTTCGGAACCTGGACGCTGACCTCTTCCACAGTGGCGGAAGCCGCCATTAAGCCTGGCGTTGACGTGAGCCAGATCGAATTCAAGGCGCGCACAAACCTCCAATCCTTCGACGACAAATACCAGCGGAATATTGGGGTGCTTGACACCTTCGCGGCATCGTGACGATCGAATTTTCGAAGGATCAGCCTCGCGCCGGCGCGAGGTTTCGCGACATCAGCCCTTATAGCCCAGCAGGCGGGGTCACCGCCGCTCGAAATGCGGGTTCTTCGTTTTCAACCATGCCCGCGAGCGGGCGCTGACGTACCGCGAGCTGAGCCGCTTCGAGACGATGCCTTCCAAGGCCAAACAGCAAGGATGCCACGGGGGAATGCCTGCTCGATAAGGTGGTCGAATAGCGGGCTAAACAGCAGATACGCGAACGCCAGGTAAAAAACGAAAAATACGACAAGAGCTGCCGAGACAACCATCAGCCAAAGGACATCCAGCAACATGCGCTTCCACCCCAGCCGCTCCTGCGGCGACCTTTCTTCAGCGTAAACTAAGCCTGCATTAAGGCTCACTGGGTGCGAGCATTTCAACCAGCGTTTCGGTATCTCCGTCACATTGGACCGGGGCGTGGCTCTGTTGTCACAGCTTTCGCATCACGAGGCCCTCGGGCCGGTCGCAGGCTGACAAGGCAGGATGAAGCCGGGAGGCTTGCAACGGGTTCGGATCGGTCGAGAGGATACGCGCCAGAGCATACCGATCCGGCATTTAACCGGCTGCGGTTCAGATGGCGCAAGACGGTACCAAGAAACCCCCGCCGGATGTGGAGGGGCCGGCGGGGTCGAAAAGGGGTTGCATCGATTTTGATGCAGCCGACCTTTCACTGCATCGTTTTTTGCGAAGCGGCTGAACTTTCGCTTTCCTTGCCGGCTTGCTCGCCCCGCCAAGCAGAAGGCCGCCTGATGCGGCATGAGCCCGGAGCCCGGCGGGGAGCCTTTTTCATTGTTAATATAGCAATAAATGCGATCATCCCAACCGATTAGCCTCAAAATCACCCTGCCGTCTGGTGCTCGCCGAAGAGACGCGCCCGCCGGGGGAGACGAATCGGCGGCGTAGGGGAGCTAACTATCGCCGCAGCGGCGACTGCGTTCATGAAAAGCGCGCGTAGCATGGGTGCCCATTCAAAGCGTGCGAGCTACTGCTCACCGTGTGATGACCCAAGTAAACGTCGATCCTCCGAAAAAGATGCAATTCGGCGGGCTTGGGCCCCTATGATTGCGATGAGAATCCTGGTGGATCCCCGGAAGCGGTGACACGGTCAGACCCTAGATCCCGGCGTCCCTCTAGCGGGCGGGAAGATCGGCATCACCTTCACGTTCCGACTTCCGCATTGCGAGCATACAAGCCGCCTGTGCTTGGGCACATCAACGAAGATCATGCCG
>Ga0136846_1242039_pt1 | contig 14482 bp, 10 predicted proteins | sample HopSoiMetagenom2_FD_96841 | JGI IMG/M metagenome (GOLD analysis project Ga0136846, IMG submission 96841) | Grasslands soil microbial communities from Hopland, California, USA - 2 Assembly 2016 (version 4) | ecosystem: Environmental > Terrestrial > Soil > Grasslands | place: USA: Hopland...
ACGGGATCCTGGTGGATGACGTCGAAGAAGGCCGACAGGCGGTCGACGTCGTAGAGCTCGCGGGCCAGGGCGCTGGCCAGGTCGAAGCGGAACCCGTCGACATGGCACTCGGTGACCCAGTAGCGCAGCGAGTCCATGATCAGCCGCAGCACGCTGGGATTGACGACGTTCAGCGAGTTGCCCGTGCCGGTGAAGTCCATGTAGTAGCGCGGATCGTCCGGCATGAGGCGGTAGTAGGCCCGGTTGTCGACTCCGCGGAAGGCGAGCATCGGCCCGAGGTGGTTGCCCTCGGCGGTGTGGTTGTAGACGACGTCGAGGATGACCTCGATGCCGGCGCGGTGCAGCGCCTTCACCATCCCCTTGAACTCGCGCACCTGGTCGCCCGACCTCCCCGTCGCCGCGTACGCGGCGTGCGGGGCCATGTAGCCGATCGAGCTGTAGCCCCAGTAGTTCGTCAGCCCGCGCTCATGCAGGAACCACTCGTCGATGATCTGGTGGATCGGCAGCAGCTCGACCGCGGTGACCCCGAGCTCGCGTACGTACGACAGCGCGGGGTCGGAGGCCAGGCCGGCGTAGGTGCCGCGCAGGTCCTCGCGGACCTCGGGGTGGCGCATGGTGAACCCGCGCACGTGCGTCTCGTAGATGACCGTGTCGCGCCACGGCGTCCGGGGGGGGCTGTCGCCCTCCCAGTCGAACTCCTCGTCGACCACCACGCAGCGCGGCATCGCCGCCGCGTCGTCCTCGTCGTCGGACTCGAGGTCCGCGGTGTCCGTGCCGTCCGGGATGTAGGGCAGGACGTTGGCGACGTCCCAGCGCACGGCGCCGTCGATGGCCTTCGCGTAGGGGTCAAGCAGCAGCTTGCGGGCGTTGAAGCGGTGCCCCTCCTCCGGCCGGTACGGACCGTGGACGCGGTAGGCGTAGCGGGTGCCCGGGCCGACGCCGGGCAGGTAGCAGTGCCAGTTGTACGCGGTGACCTGCTCGACCGCGACGCGCTCCTCGACGGAGCCGTCGTCGCCGAAGAGGCACAGTTCGACCGCGCGCGCGTGCTCGCTGAAGACGGAGAAGTTCGTCCCCTGCCCGTCCCAGATCGCGCCGAGGGGGAACGCCCACCCCGGCCACACCGTCCTCATCGCACGAGCGCGCCCGCCAGCCCCGGCAGCAGCACGCCCCCGTCGTCCAGGCGCACCGCGTCGTGGGTCGCGAGCACGAGCTCCGACGCCTCGACCGGCACCTCGATCGCCGCGCCGCCGAAGTTGCAGGCCAGGGCGAACGCGCCCCGGCCCACCCGCAGCCAGCGGCCGTCGGGATCGTCGCCGTAGCGCACCTCGTCGGCGCCCCCGGCCGGCAGCGCCCGGCGGATCTCCAGCAGCCGCCGGTACAGCGCCTCGACGCCGGGGTCGGGCAACCGCGTGAGCTGCGAGCGCCGGAAGGTCTCCTCGTCCTGGGGGTCGGGGATCTCCTGTGCCGCGAACGCCGTGAAGGCCGCGAACTCGCGCCGGCGGCCCTCGCGCGTGGCCACCGCGATCTCCTCGTCGATGTGATCGCTGAAGAACAGGAACGGCGCGTCCTCGCCGTACTCCTCGCCCATGAACAGCATCGGCACGAACGGCGACAGGAGGGTGCAGAAGGCGGCCAGCCGGCGGGCCGGCGCGGGCAGCCGGTCGCCGAAGGCGCGGTTGCCGACCTGGTCGTGGTTCTGGTCGAAGACCACGAACTGCTCGGGGCGCCGGTCGCGCGCCGGCGCGCCGAAGCGCCGCCGGCGGAACGACGAGTACTGCCCGTCGTGCACGAACGGCCGCTTGAACGCCTTGCCGAGGTCGGCGACCGCCCCGAACTCCTCGTAGTAGCCCTCCCGCTCGCCGGTGACGAGCACGCGCAGCGCGTGGTGGAAGTCGTCGGCCCAGACCGCGTCGTGGCCGAGGCCGCCCTCGCGCGCCGGGCGGATCACGCGCGGGTCGTTCTGACCGGACTCGGCGATGACCAGGGCGCGGTGGTCGAGCGCGTGCACGCGCTCGCAGAGCACCTGCAGGATCGGGTGCGCGGACTCGTCGTGGATCGCGTGGATCGCATCCAGCCGCAGGCCGTCCACCCGGAAGTCGCGGATCCACCCCTCGGCGCTCTGCAGGACCCAGGACCGGACCGGGTCGCAGTCGGCGTCGTCGTAGTTGATCGACTTGCCCCAGAAGGTCTCGTGCTTGGAGGTGAAATAGGGGCCGTAGGCCTCCATCGCCTGCACGCCGGAGGCCCCGAGGTGGTTGTAGACGACGTCGAGGACGACGGCCAGGCCGGCTGCGTGGGCGGCGTCGACGAGGCGCTGGAAGCCGTCCGGGCCGCCGTAGCTCGACTGGGCCGCGCTCAGGTAGACGCCGTCGTAGCCCCAGCCGCGGCGCCCCGGGAACTCGGCGATCGGCATGACCTCGATCGCGGTGACGCCGAGCTCGCGCAGGCCGGGGAGGTGCTCGATCGCGGCGTCGAAGGTCCCCTGCGGCGTGAACGTCCCGACGTGCAACTCGTAGAGCACGAGCCCCGGCGGGTTGATTCCTGCGCGCCGCGCGGTCCACTCGAAGCGACGGGTGTCGAGGACGCGCGAGGGCCCGCGCAGGCCGTCCGGTTGCCAGCGCGAGCAGGGGTCGGGCAGCGCCCGGCCGCCCTCCTGCGCGTGGAGGTCGAGCACGAACTCGTAGTCGTCGCCGTGGAGGGCGGGCAGCCGGGCGGCGTAGATGTCGTAGCCCTCGGGCTCGAGTGGGTGGTCCTCGCCCCGCACGCGCACCGCCACGCCGCGCTCGCGCCCGCGCGCGGCCCACACCCGGAACTCGACGCGGCCGTCGTCGACCGGCGTCGCGCCGAGGGGACGCTCCCAGGGGTATGCCGCGTGGCTCATGCGTCGGGCACGAGCCAGACCACCGCGATCGGCGGGAGCGTGATCTCCACGCTGTAGGGCTGGCCGTGCCACGGGACGTCCTGCGCGTCGGCGCCGCCGTGGCTGCCGACGTCGGAGCCGCCGTAGTGGCGCGAGTCGGTATTGATGGCCTCGTGCCAGTGCCCGGGCCGGGGCACGCCGATCCGGTAGTGGTCGCGGACCACGGGCGAGAGGTTGCAGACGCATGCGACCACGTCGCGTCCCCCCTCCGACCCGCGGCAGAAGGCGACGACGTTGTTGTCGGCGTCGTTGGGCTCCAGCCACCAGAAGCCGCGGTAGTCGAAGTCGAGCTCCCAGAGCGCCGGGCGCTCCTTGTAGACCTGGTTGAGGTCGCGCACGAGGTTCTGCACGCCCTGGTGGCCTCGGTCTTCCACCAGGTGCCAGTCCAGCGACTGGGCGTAGTTCCACTCAGCCTCCTGGGCGAACTCGCCGCCCATGAACAGCAGCTTCTTGCCGGGGTGCGCCCACATGTAGCCGTAGAGCGCGCGCAGGTTGGCCAGCTGCTGCCAGTGGTCGCCCGGCATCTTGCCCAGGAGCGAGCCCTTGCCGTGGACGACCTCGTCGTGACTGAGCGGGAGGATGAAGTTCTCGGTGAAGGCGTAGACCAGGCTGAAGGTCAGCTGGTGGTGGTGGTAGCGGCGGTAGACGGGGTCCTGGCTGAAGTAGGCCAGGGTGTCGTGCATCCACCCCATGTTCCACTTGAAGCCGAAGCCCAGGCCGCCGAGGTACGTCGGGCGCGAGACGCCCGGCCAGGCGGTGGACTCCTCGGCGGCCGAGACGACGCCCGGCTCGCGGCCGTAGACGACCTCGTTGAGCTCCTTGAGGAAGGAGACGGCCTCCAGGTCCTCGTTGCCGCCGTACTGGTTGGGGATCCACTCGCCCTCCTTGCGCGAGTAGTCCAGGTACAGCATGGAGGCGACGGCGTCGACGCGGATCCCGTCGGCGTGCTGCTCGCGCAGCCAGTACAGCGCGCTGGCCAGCAGGAAGTTGCGCACCTCGTGGCGGCCGAAATTGAAGACGAGCGTGCCCCAGTCCGGGTGCGCCCCGCGTCGCGGGTCGGCGTGCTCGTACAGCGCCGTCCCGTCGAAGCGGGCCAGCGCCCACGCGTCGCGCGGGAAGTGCGCCGGCACCCAGTCGAGGATCAGGCCGATGCCCTCCTGGTGGAGGCGGTCGGTGAAGGCGCGGTAGTCGTCGGGGGTCCCGTAGCGCGGCGTCGGCGCGAAGTACGAGGTGACCTGGTAGCCCCACGAGCCCGGGAACGGGTGGGCCATGACCGGCATGAGCTCGACGTGGGTGAAGCCCATATCGCGGCAGTAGGCCGCGAGCTGCTCGCCCAGCTCGCCGTAGGACAGCTCGCGCCCGGGTTCGCGCGGGTCGCGTCGCCACGAGCCCAGGTGCACCTCGTAGATCGACATCGGCCCGGCCTGCGGGTCCGTCAGGTCGCGCCGCTGCACCCACTCGTCGTCGGCCCAGCGGTGGCGGTGGCGCCAGACGACGGACGCCGTCTGCGGCGGGATCTCGGCCGCGAAGGCGAACGGGTCGGCCTTGAGCAGCAGCTCACCGGTCTGCGTGCGGATCTCGAACTTGTAGCGCCGGCCCGGCTCGATGTCGGGGACGAACAGCTCCCAGATGCCGGAGACGCCCATGCTGCGCATCGGGTGCAGGCGGCCGTCCCAGGCGTTGAAGTCGCCGACGACGCTGACCGAGCGGGCCGACGGCGCCCAGACCGCGAAGGCCACGCCGGTGACGCCCTGGTGCTCGGTCACGTGCGCGCCGAGCTTCTCGTAGAGGTCCTCGTGGCGCCCCGCCCCGGCGAGGTAGAGGTCGATGTCGCCGATCGTGGGCGAGAAGGCGTAGGGGTCGTGCAGCGTGTACGTGTTGCCGTCCGGGTAGGCGACCTCGAGCTCGTAGCGCAGGGGCAGGTCGGCGCCGGGCACCTCGCCCTCGAAGACGCCGGCGTCGTGCAGGCGCCGCAGCTCGACCGGCTTGCCCCCCTCGGGCCGCACGACCACGCGCGTGGCGTCCGGGCGGAAGGCGCGGACGACCGCGCCGCCGTCTTGGGGGTGCGCACCGAGCAGCCGGTGCGGGTCGGCGAGGTCGCGGGCGACGACGCGCTCGACGTCCTCCCGGACGCTCACGCGACCGGCTCCTCGAGCAGGCGGGCGATGCCCGCGACCGGAATCGACACCCAGTCCGGACGGTTGTCGACCTCGTAGCGCAGTTCGTAGACCGCCTTCTCGAGCTCGAAGACGGTCAGCAGCGTGTGCGCCGCGCCCTGGCCGGGCGGCAGCAATGATGAGTCCACGGTGTCGAAGTACCCGGTCAGGAAGCGCTCACGCGCGGCCTGCTCCCAGCCTTCGGGGGCCTGCGCCCCGCGCTGGAGCTCCACCGCGGACGCGGCGTAGGCGAAGGAGCGCAACATCCCCGCGACGTCGCGCAGCGGGGAGCGTTTGCGGCGGCGCTCGATCAGCGGACGCGCGGGCTCGCCCTCGAAGTCGAGGATCACCCAGCGCCGGTCGGCATCGGCCGCCACGTACATCGTCTGGCCGAGGTGCAGGTCGCCGTGATGGCGGATGATGCGACCGCCTGCCGCCACGTGCGTCAGCAGCTCGAGGCGGTCGCGCACCTCCTGGCCGCGGCCGGCGATCGGCGCCAGCGCCGGCTGGTCCTGGGGCAGGTCGAGGAAGACGCGCTCGATCTCCTCGTCGATCGTGGCGACGAGCAGCGACAGCGTCTCCGTGCTGGGCTCCTCGGGCGCGAACGCGGGGTCGTTCTTGTCGGACCCGAGCACGGTGTGCATCCGCCCCACCGTCGCCCCGAGCTCCTCGATGTCGTCCAGGAGGTCGTCGCCCGGACCGGCGGCCAGCGCGTCGACCACGAGCTCCCAGCCGTCGCGCCCGCCGTGGATGAACCGCTGTACGACGCCGAGCGTGGCGTCGACGAGGTCGGACTGCAGCTGATACCACCCGGTCAGCGGGGCGATCGCCTCGAACTCGTGCTCGGTCAGGAAGCGCAGCATCTCGAGCTCGGGGTTGTCGCCCGCCTCGACGCGCCGGAACACCTTCAGGACGAACGCGTCGTCGATGACGATCGAGGAGTTCGACTGCTCGGCCCCCATCGGGCGTGCACCGGGCTGGGCGCCGATCGTGTGCTCGGGATCCGCCCACCGGAAGAGCACCTCGCTGCCGTCACCCGCCTCCACCACGGCCTCGTCGCGCAGGAGCGCGGCCAGCGACGCCGCGGTCCGCGGGTCCTGCAGCGCCTCGCGGGCGACGATGCCGTCGAGCGAGCCGACGTCCTGCTCGCCCGCCTCCTGGTCGCTGGCCAGCGCGAGCAGCAGTTGGTAGAGCTCGTGCGTCCCGGCGGCGAAGCGCGCCTCGGCGACGGCCAGCGCGAGCGCGGGGTCGCCGCCGGACAGCTCGATCGCCTCGAGCACCGAGGTCGCATTGACCTCCCGGCCCTTGGCGCCGAACCAGCGCTGCGAGATCAGCCACGTCCCGAGCCGCTCCTCGTCGAGGGTGCGCAGGTCAGCGGACATCGCCGGCCCCCAGCGCGCTCTGAAGCGCCGTCTCGCCTTCGGGCTCGCGCTCCTCCCGCAGGAGGAACCAGAAGAAGCCGCGCGGCGCGAGCGTCAGCAGGTACGGCAGGTCGCCGATCGTCGGGAACCGCGTGCGGCCGAACATCTCCTCCGGCCAGCGGCCCGTGTAGTGCGAGAGGTCGAGCTCGACCGGCTGGGCCGAGCGCGCGAGGTTGTGGACGCACAGGGCCACGTCCTCCTCGTAGCGGCGGACGTGGGCGAAGATCTTCGGGTTGCTCGTGGCCAGCGGCTCGTAGGTGCCCAGGCCGAACACCGGGTGCTGCTTGCGCAGGTCGATGAAGCGCTTCATCCAGCGCAGGAGCGAGGTCGGGGTGCGCAGCTGGGCCTCGATGTTCACCGCCTGGTAGCCGTAGACCGGGTCCATTAGGGGCGGGGCGTAGAGCTGCGCGAAGTCCGCGCGCGAGAACCCGGCATTGCGGTCCCCGGTCCACTGCATCGGCGTCCGCACGCCGTCGCGGTCGCCGAGGTACACGTTGTCCCCCATCGCGATCTCGTCACCGTAGTAGAGCACCGGGCTGCCGGGCAGCGAGAACAGGATGGCGTGCATCAGCTCCATCTCGTCGCGCCCGTTGTCCAGCAGCGGGGCCAGGCGCCGGCGGATGCCCAGGTTGATCTTCATCCGCGGGTCCTTGGCGTACTCGGAGTACATGTAGTCGCGCTCCTCGTCGGTGACCATCTCGAGCGTGAGCTCGTCGTGGTTGCGCAGGAACAAGCCCCACTGGCAGTTGTCCGGGATCGAGGGCGTCCGCTCGAGGATCTCGTACATGGGCGTCGCCTCCTCGCGCCGCAGCGACATGAACATCCGCGGCATCACCGGGAAGTGGAAGCACATGTGGCACTCGTCGCCGTCGCCGAAGTACTGCACGACATCCTCCGGCCACTGGTTGGCCTCGGCCAGCAGGACGATGTCGGGGTACTCCGCGTCGACCGTGGCCCGGACCTTCCTGAGGAAGTCGTGGGTCTCGGCCAGGTTCTCGCAGTTGGTGGCCTCGCGCTCGAACAGGTAGGGGACGGCGTCCAGGCGAAAGCCGTCCAGCCCGAGGTCCAGCCAGAACCGCAGGACGTCGAGCATCGCCTCCTGCACGGCCGGGTTGTCGTAGTTGAGGTCGGGCTGGCTCGAGTAGAAGCGGTGCCAGAAGTAGGCGCCGGCCTCGTCGTCCCAGGTCCAGTTCGAGGACTCCGTGTCGATGAAGATGATCCGGGCGTCCTCGTAGCGGTGGACCGTCTCCGACCACACGTAGAAATCGCGCTCCGCCGAGCCCGCCGGCGCCTTGCGCGCCCGCTGGAACCACGGGTGGTCGGACGACGTGTGGTTCATCACGAGGTCGGCGATCACCCGCATGCCGCGCTCGTGCGCCGCCTCGATCGTCACGCGTACGTCCTCGATCGTCCCGTAGTCCGGGTGGACGGAGTAGTAGTCGGCGATGTCGTAGCCGCCGTCGCGCAGCGGGCTGGCATAGAAGGGCAGCAGCCAGAGGCAGTCCACGCCGAGCCACTGCAGGTAGTCGAGCTTCTCCGTCAGCCCGCGGAAGTCGCCGGACCCGTCCGCGTTGCCGTCGAAGAACCCGCGCAGGTGGATCTCGTAGAAGACCGCCCGCTTGAACCAGAGCGGGTCGCTCTCGAACCAGTGCCCGGCCCGCGTCGGCTCCGGGCGCGCCACCGACGCGCTCACGGGGTGTCCACCCGCAGCACGTGGCCCGCGCGCTCATACGGCGCCAGTCGCACGTAGTTGCCGCCCATGTGCCAGTCGTAGCGGCCGAGGTCGAGCAGGTCGGTGACCGTGAAGGCGGGCGGGACCCCGAGGTCCCAGGGGACGTCCACGAGGCCCTCCTGCGCGTTGTACGGGTCGACGTTCACCACGGTGATGACGACGTTGTTGTCCTGGCGCTTCGTGTAGGCGATGAGCGCGTCGTTGTGCGCGTCGAGGAAGCGCACGTTCTCGAGGTGCTGCAGCGCGGGGTTCGTGCGCCGGGCCTGGTTGAGGCGCTGGACCATCGCCAGCAGCGGGCCGTCGAGGCGGCGCGACTTGATCTCGTACTTCTCGGAGTCCAGGTACTCCTCGCTTCCGGGCCGCAGCGGGGTGTGCTCGTAGTGCTCGAAGCCGGAGTAGACGCCGTAGCTCGGCGACAGGGTCGCGGCCAGGATCAGGCGGACCGGGAAGGCGGCCGGACCGCCGAAGGCGAGGTACTCCGAGAGGATGTCGGGCGTGTTGACGAAGAAGTTCGGCCGGAAGTACTCGCGCTCCTCGCCGTGGGCGAGCTCGCTCACGTACTCCATCAGCTCCCACCGGGAGTTCTTCCACGTGAAGTACGTGTAGGACTGGCTGAACCCGAGCTTGGCCAGCGCCCGCATGACGGCCCGGCGTGTGAACGCCTCGGCCAGGAAGATCGTGTCGGGGAACTCCTTGCGGACCTCGGCGATGAGCCACTCCCAGAAGGGGAACGGCTTGGTGTGCGGGTTGTCGACCCGGAAGATGCGGACCCCCCGCCGTGCCCAGAACAGCACGACGTCCAGGAAGGCTTGCCACAGCCCGCGCCAGTCCTCGGAGTCGAAGTTGAAGTTGTAGATGTCCTGGTACTTCTTGGGCGGGTTCTCGGCGTACTTCAAGCTGCCGTCGGGCCGGCGGTTGAACCACTCCGGGTGCTCGGTCAGCCACGGGTGGTCGGCCGAGGCCTGGATGGCGAAGTCCAGGCACAGCTCCATCCCGTGCTCGGCGCACGCCGCGACGAGCGCGTCGAAGTCCTCGAAGGTGCCGAGGTCGCGGTGCAGCGCGTCGTGACCGCCCGTCTCGTCGCCGATCGCGTACGGGCTGCCGGGGTCGTCGGGCGCCGCCACCAGCGTGTTGTTGCGGCCCTTGCGGTTCGTGTGGCCGATCGGGTGGACCGGCGGCACGTAGAGCACGTCGAAGCCGAGCTCGGCCAGGCGCGGCACGACCTCGGCCGTCCCGCGCAGGCCGCCCCAGGAGCGCGGGAACAGCTCGTACCAGGCGCCGAAGCGCCCGCGCTCGCGGTCGACGTCGATCTCCAGCGCCTGCTCGAGCTCGGCGCTCTCCGTGGTGTCGGGGTAGGTGTCGACCAGGCCGGCCAGCAGCGGGTCGATGGCCGACCGCACATCGGCGGTCTCGTCCAGCGCCTGCGCCGCCGCCTCGATCCGGCGGGCGTCCTCGCCCTCGGCGCGCCGGGCGGCGGTTCGCAGCAGCACGACGCCCTCCGAGGCCTCGCCGGCGAGGTCCTCCTGCCCGGCCTCGAGCTTGCGGGCGATCTCGTCGCGCCACGCCGCGTACGGGTCGGTCCGGGCCCACACCGTCCATAGCCAACGCCCCGGCGGCCCGTCGAGGTGCAGCGACCCCTCCCAGCGCACCCCGGCCACGTGCGCGTCGACGTGGCGCAACGGGGCGGCTCGCCACCCGCGCTCGCCTGGCGCCTGCCAGCGGACCTCGGCGCGCAGGACCTCGTGCCCGTCCCGGTAGATGTCGGCGCCGACCTGCACCACGTCGCCGACGGTGCGCTTGACGGGCCAGCGGCCGCAGTCGATCGCGGGCGATGCTTTCTCGATGCGGATGCGGGCCGGCGGTTGCCGGGGCTCTCGGGCGGGCATCGGGGGTGCGATTCCCCAGTTGGCGTCCAGACGCAACGTGAACTTGTCGTGACTCACCTGAGCCGCTCGAGCGGTGTCCAGCTGCACATCACCTCGCTGCCGGCGGGCCGCCTCGGACCGGACGCGCGCGAGTTCGTCGACTGGCTGGCGGCCGCGGGCCAGACGTGGTGGCAGGTGCTGCCGCTGGGACCGCCCGACCGGCACCGCTCGCCGTACAAGTCGGCGTCGGCCTTCGCGGCTTGGCGGGGGTTGCTCGAGGACCCGCGCGCCGAGGTCTCCGAGGAGGAGATCGAGGCCTTCCGCGAGCGCCACGAGTTCTGGGTGCGCGACTGGGAGTCCTACGCGGGCGGTCGGCGCGCGGTCGCCGACCAGGTGCGGTTCGAGCGCGAGTGGAGCGCGCTGCGCGCCTACGCGTCGCAGCGGGGCGTGCGGCTGTACGGGGACGTGCCGATCTACGTCGCCCCCGGCAGCGCCGACCATCGCGCCCACCCCGATCTGTTCCGCGAGGACGTCGTCGCCGGCGTGCCGCCCGACGCCTACTCGGCCACCGGACAGCTCTGGGGCAACCCGGTCTACGACTGGCCGGCGCTTCGCCGCCGGCGCTACCGCTGGTGGGTGGAGCGCCTGCGGCGGACCTTCCAGCTCTTCGACCTCGCGCGCATCGACCACTTCCGGGCCTTCGCCGCCTACTGGGCCGTGCCCGGCGGCGCCCGCGACGCCCGCGGCGGGCGCTGGGTGCGCGGCCCGGGTCGTGCCGTGTTCGACGCGGCCGCCGCGCAGCTCGGCGAGCTCGCCATCGTGGCCGAGGACCTGGGCGTGATCACCGAGCCGGTCCGGCGCCTGCGCGACGAGCTCGGTTTCCCCGGCATGGTCGTGCTGCAGTTCGCCTTCGACCCCGGCGACCCGGACGGCCCGCACTGGCCGCGCAATCATCGTGAGCAGCAGGTCGCCTACACGGGCACGCACGACAGCGACACGCTGCGCGGGTGGTGGGAATCGCTGCCCGACGCGCGGCGCGCCGTCGTGCGGCGCGAGCTCGAGCGCGACGGCGTCGACGAGCCCGAGATCTGGTGGGCGCTCGTGCGCGTCGCCCTCGGCTCGCGAGCGCGCCTGGCCATCGTCCAGGCCCAGGACCTGCTGGGGCTGGGCTCCGAGGCGCGGATGAACCGCCCCGGGCGGGCGGGCGGCAGCTGGCGCTGGCGCCTGGAGCGCGGGCAGCTCGGCGGGCGCGAGGCCCAGCGGCTGGCCGCGATGACCCACGAGGCGGGGCGGTGAGCGCAGGCCGGCGGCCGGGTGGGGCGGCGTGCGGGCTGGTGGCCCTGGGCGACTCGATCACCAACGGCCATGGCGAGCCGATGCTCGGCGTGCACCCGCAGTCCTGGGCGCAGTGGCTGGCGCAGGCGCTCGACGTCCCGTTCCATGGACTGGCCATCGACGGCGCGCGGGCGCGCGACGTGCGCGACGCCCAGCTGCCCCGCCTGCGGGGGCCCTACGAAGTGGCGTGCGTCAACGTCGGGGTCAACGACGCGCGGTCCATCGACTGGGACGCGAAGGCCTACGCGCGCGACCTGGGCGCGATCGTCGCGGCCGTGGGCGCCGTCGCCGACGTACTCGCCCTCTGCACGATGCCCGAAGACCTCGGGCGGCCGCCGGCGGCGCCGAAGCCGAGCCAGGCCGGCGCGATCGTCCGCCGGGTCGCGCGTGCGGCGGGCGCCGTCGTGGTGGCGCTCGACGACCTGGGCGGGTCGCGCCTCGTGCTGCCCGATGCGGTCCATCCCACCGCGCTGGGCCAGGTGGTCATCGCCCAGCGCGCGGCCGACGCCCTGCGCGCCGCGGGAGTCGAGGTCGCGCGGTCGCCGCTCGCGCTGGCCGGCGTCGAGCGCTCGGCGCGCGCCCGCGCACGCTGGCGGGCGCGGTACGCCCGGCTGCTGGCCCAGGACCTGCGCCGGCGCGCGGTCGAGCGGTTCACGGCCGCCGCCGGCTAGGGTGGCGCCGTGTCCCGCCCCCGACGCGTCCTCCTCGGCCTGCGGGCGCGCCGACGGGTCGTCGCCGCCGCGGACGTGCGCCTGGGGCGCGGCGTGGTGTGGGACATCGCGCCGGGCGGCCTCGTCGTGCTCGCCGACGGCGTCGCCGTGGGCGCGGGTTGCCGCTTCCATGTCGGTCGGGCGGCGCGAGTGGTCGTCGGCGCGGGCGCCCGCCTGGGCGAGGGGTGCGCCCTGCTCGCGCGCGAGCGGATCGAGGTGGGCGCGTCGGCGCTGCTCGCCCCGCACGTCGTCCTCGCCGACTTCGGCCACGACGCGCGCGACGTCGAGACGCCGGTCCGGCTGCAGCGCCTGGTCACCGCGCCCGTCCTCGTCGGCCGGCGGGCGATCCTCGACCTGGCCGCCGTCGTCGAGCCCGGCGTCACGGTCGGCCCGGGCGCGCGGGTGGGCGCGCGCTCGGTCGTCACCGCCGACGTGCCCGCCGGTGCCCTGGTCGTCGGCGTCCCGGCGCGCGCGCCCGGCGCGCCGCCGCCGGGCGGCCTGCGCCTCGAGCGCCGGCGGTAGCGCCCGCGGCGGTCAGAAGCTCGGCTTGATCCAGTCCATGTGCGAGCGCAGCTCCTCGCCCACCGACTCGATCGGCGTGCCGGCCTGCTCGCTGCGCAACCGCTTGAAGTTCTCCTGCCCGGCGCGGTTCTCGGCGATCCACTCGCGGGCGAAGGCGCCGGACCGGATCTCGCCCAGGATCGCCCGCATCCGCTCGCGCGTCGCCTCGTCGACGATCCGCGGCCCGCGCGTGTAGTCGCCGTACTCGGCGGTGTTGGAGATCGAGTAGCGCATGCCGGCCAGCCCCTTCTCGTACATGAGGTCGACGATGAGCTTGAGCTCGTGCAGGCACTCGAAGTAGGCCATCTGAGGGTCGTAGCCGGCCTCGACGAGGGTCTCGAACCCGGCCTGCACGAGCGCCGTCGCGCCGCCGCACAAGACGGCCTGCTCTCCGAACAGGTCGGTCTCGGTCTCGTCCTTGAAGGTCGTCTCGATCACGCCGGCGCGCGCGCAGCCGATGCCCTTTGCGTAGGCCAGCGCGAGCGGGCGGGCGTCGCCGGTGGCGTCCTGGTGGATCGCGATCAGCCCGGGGACGCCCGAGCCCTCCAGATACTGGCGCCGGACGAGGTGGCCCGGCCCCTTGGGGGCGACGAGCGCCACGTCGATGTCGCCGGGCGGCGCGACCTCCCCGTAGTGGACCGAGAAGCCGTGCCCGAAGAGGAGCAGGTTGCCGGGCGCGATGCCGTCGCGCACCTGCTCCTCCCAGACCTGGCGGTGAAGCTCGTCGGGGACGAGAACCGTGACCACGTCACCGCGGCTGGCCGCGTCCGCCACGTCGAGCACCTCGAGCCCGGCCTCCCGCGCCTTCTGCGCCGAGGAGGACTCCGGGCGCAGCCCGACGACGACGTCGACGCCGCTGTCCTTGAGGTTCTGCGCGTGGGCGTGCCCCTGCGAGCCGAAGCCGATGATGGCGACCGTCTTGCCGTCCAGGAGCGTCAGGTCCGCGTCGTCGTCGTAGTACATGCGCCGCGATCCTAATGGCCGTCAGGGCGCGGCATCGCAGCGGCCCGGATCGGCGAGGGGGATGTGGCCGGTCCGGCCCGGTCACCCGCGCCCGTCCGCCGCAGCGCGCCCGGTGCCGATCACCCGACCGGCCGCCGCCGACGCGGCGTCCCCCCTCCCTCACCGGCCACCGACAGACGCGCCTCCCGGGCAGCGTCGCGAGCGCAACGCCACCACACGCGCGCGTCGAAGCCCTGACCCGGTCGTCAGGCGCGCCCGCGCGCCTTGCGCTCGCGGCTGAACTCCCACCACGGCCCCGCCGGCCCGCCGTCGGCGTAGCTGACGGCGGCGACCAAGGTGTCCAGCAGGCAGGGGTCCTGCGGCGCGCTGTCAAGCTCGCACAGCCGCTGGAAGAGGTCGTGCGGGTCCCGCCCGGCCAGGTCGTCCGCGCGCTCGATCCCCAGCCGCTCGAGCCTCCGGGCGATTGCCGGCCCGACGTTCGGGATCGTCAACAGTTCGCTGGTCATCGCCGCCCACGATCGCGCGACCAGCCCGCCGCGTCTTGTAGGAAGCGGACGTCGCGGCGACCGAGAAGCGCCGACGGCGAGACCCCCGCCAGGGCGCGGCAGTCGTTGGCGAAGTGGGCCTGGTCGGCGTAGCCCGCGTCGGCAGCCGCGCGGGCGAGCTCCTCACCGTCCCGCGCGGCGGCGAGCGCGCCCTCGAGCCGCAGGACCCGCGCCAGCAGCTTGGGGCCGTAGCCGACGGCGACGGTGAACCGCCGCCGCAGCTGGCGCTCGCTGACGCCCAGCTCGTCGGCGACCGCGCGGACGCCGGGCCCGC
>Ga0136846_1210056_pt1 | contig 14475 bp, 10 predicted proteins | sample HopSoiMetagenom2_FD_96841 | JGI IMG/M metagenome (GOLD analysis project Ga0136846, IMG submission 96841) | Grasslands soil microbial communities from Hopland, California, USA - 2 Assembly 2016 (version 4) | ecosystem: Environmental > Terrestrial > Soil > Grasslands | place: USA: Hopland...
GGTAGACGCCGGGCTCGACGGTGATGACCGCGCCCACGGGCAGGGGGAGGTCGTAACGACCGGCGTCGTGGACGTCGAGGCCGACGAAGTGCCCGAAGCCGTGGATGAAGGCGGCCAGGTAGCCCGCCTTGTCCAGGGAGGCCTCCGCGACCTTCTGCAGGTCGTTCATGCTGACCCCGGGCTTGAGCGCGGCCAGGATGTCCTCCTGGGCCTGGTACACCGCGCGGTAGACCTTCGCCTGCTCGGGGGTGAAGCGCCCGCTGACGGGATAGGTGCGCGTCACGTCGCAGGCATAGCGGCCGTACTCGGCGGCGGCGTCGATGACCACCACGTCTCCCGCCTTCAGCGCGCGGTCGTTGTGGGTCCAGTGCAGGACGGCGCCGTTGGGCCCGGCCCCTACGATCGAGCCGTAGCTGAGCCCGGTCGCGCCGCCCGAGAAGAACGCGTACTCCAGCTTGGTCTGCACGTCGCGCTCGCTCACTCCGGCGACGGTGGCCTTTGCCGCCGCCTCGTGCCCCGCCCGCGTGATCTCGATCGCCCGCTCCATGAGCGCGATCTCCTCCGGCTCATGCGCCTCGCGCAGGCGGGCGAGCAGGTCGCGCTTGTGCACGAGCTTGAGGCCGAGGGCGCTGGCGATCTGCCGGCTCAGGACGGCATCGGGCCGCTCGTCCTTCGCCTCCTCCACGGGGGCGATGATCGCGACGCACTCCGCGCCCAGGCCGGAGGCAAAGGCCGCCCGGTCGGGCTTGCCGCGCAGGACCTTGTCCACGCCGTAGCGCTGCTTGAGGGCAGGGGAGATCGGGTCACGCGGCCCCGTCCACCGCTCGCGCTCGGGGTCGCGGGGGCGCAGGAAGAGCACGCTGCGGTCGTACTTCGCCTTCGGAGCGAGCAGGATCCAGGCCTCGCTCTCGCTCAGCCCGGTGAGCCAGAGGAAGTCGCCGTCCTGGCGGAAGTCCTCGGTCACGCCGCTCGTCTCGCCCCGCGCGGCGACCACGGCCAGGCAGCCGTCGAGCTCCTTCATCACGCGCTCGCGCCGCTGGCGGTAGACCTCGGGCGGGAGGTCGGGCGGGGGCGCCCCCGCGGGGCCGGCGAGCAGGAGAGACGCGAGGATGGCGAGCATCAACACCTCCGCAAGGCAGCGACACTAGCACAGCGGAGCGGGAGCCTGTGCCCGCCTAGCGGGCGCGTGCGCCGCGGCGCGCGCTGCGCGCGAGGGCGTTGCCGGGGCGGGCGCGGACGATGCCGTGGGAGGCGTCGGCGTCGTCGAGGAACTGCGCGATCAGCTCCTCGGGCGGACGCCGGCCGTCCTGGAACACGAACACGTGGATGTGGTTCCTCCGCTCGCGCAGCGCCTCCACGCGTCCCTCGTCCTCGAGCTGCGCGATGCGGTCCATCAGGAACTGCTGCTCGTCCGCCGCCATGTAGCGGTAGGAGACGTCGAACGCGCACCCCGTGGTGTGGGGCGGGGTCTCGACGTGGGTGGCGTTGGCGTTCACCCGGCTGAGCCGCCGCTGGTAGCGCTCGGTGCGCACGAGCGACGTCACCGGCAGCAGGCGGCCGAACTGCCGGTGGTACTCGCGCGCGAGCTCGAGCAGCACGTCGCGGGCGGCGGGCCGGGTGAGGCTGAGCAGCCGCGCGTCGAAGCGTGCGCGATCGGCGGGCTGCGAGAGGTCGTAGCTGCGGCCGCCGAAGTTCGCGGCCAGCCCGGCGACGGCCGCACCCTTGCGCAGGAGCTCCTCTCGCCGCGCGGGGTCGTCATAGTACGAGGCCAGGAGCTGCCGGCGGCTCTCGGCGGCGGCGCGCGTGCGGCGGCTGGGCGATTCCCGGGCGAGCTGGGTCCGGGCCGCGATCTCGGCGTCGAGGGCGTCCGCGGAGGCGAACAGCGGAATGTCGCGATGGGCCGCGGGATCGTAGGCGGCCATGGGGTCGTCGGCGGCGTCGAGGCCCACGTCATAGAGGATGTAGTCGTCGCCGAGGCGGGGCAGTTCCACGAGCGTGCCCGCCTGGAGCATGGCCACGAGGTCGGCGTCGTCCTGCGGCAGGTCGTACTGCTCCTCGCGGCTGTCCGCCATCTGGACGGCCAGGAAGCGCCGCCGATCGCTGTAGTGCTGCAGCTCGGGCGGGACGCTGACCCGCGCGGCGAGCCCCATGGCCTGCCCGCGGTCCTCCTTCACGCGCTCGTGCGCGGCTTCGTAGGGGTCCGACGTGCCCGCTTCGCCAGTGGTCGGTTCCGGCTCCGGCGCGGCCGCACTGGCCGTCGTGGTCGAGGAGACGGCCGGGGTCGCGGCGGCCGCGGGTGCCGTCGTCGGCTGCGAGGCCGCGGTCGTGGCCGGTGGGTTCGGTCGCGGTGGGGCGGAACGGTCGCCTCGCGCCCACAACGCATAGGCGACGGCGATCAGGATGAGCAACAGGATCGCGATGTGGTGATGGGTCCGGAGCCGGCGGCGGGGTGGGCTCTCCATTACGGCTTCCGTCCAAGCAATCGGCAGGCCACCGGAGGCGATTGCGGGATCACATGCGGCCGGCCCGGCCACGGCGTCGGGGACGCGGCCGGTGCTGCCCGAGCTGACGCTCGACCTCGGCCCGCAGCTCCTCGGGCTGGATGGCGCGGGGGAGGCAGGCCGCGCAGCCGGCCGCCTCCGCCCTCTCGCCGGCGCGGGCGGCATCGCGCGAGCTGAGCGCGATCACCGGTATCCCCCGCGTGGCGGAGGCGGCCTTGAGCCGGCGCGTCACCTCCCAGCCATCGAGGGTGGGGATGGCCATGTCCATGACGATGGCGTCCGGACGCCGGACCACCGCGCGGGCGAGCGCCTCGAACCCGGTGGCGGCCACCTGGACGTCGTAGCCGGCACCGCGGAGATGCGCGGAGAAGACCTCGCTGTCCGTGTCCTCGCCGTTGACGACGAGGACGCACGGACGCCGGGGCCGCGACGATGGCGCGGCCGGGATCGGGAGCGCGGGATGCGGGTGCATACCGGCCCCCGAAGCAAGTTCCGCGCCCGGCCGCCGAGTCTAGACGCGGACGTCGTTGAAGGCGGCGACGGTGCGGCCCTTGGGCGTGAGCCACCCGCTCTGCCAGCCCATCGTGTCGGTGTGGACGCAGCCCTCCTCGTCGAGATCGGCCAGCACCCGCGCCGCCAGATCGCCGTTTCCGCCCAGCGCCTCGCACGCGATCCGCTTGAGCGGGAGCACGGATCCCGAGCCGAGCCGCTCTGACCACGCCACCGCTTCGATCACCCGAAAGGCATCGGGAGTCATGTTCGCCTCCTGGCACTTACGGATACCGTGAATCCAGGTTAGCGCGGCGCGTCCCGCCCTGGGGGAAGGCTTTGCCTTTTTTCTAGCGCGCTCCCGCCGTGCGGTCGAGCGCGGCCCGCAGCCCACGGGCGAGGTCGGCGGTCGTGCCAATTCCCCAGTAGTGCAAGAAAAGGATCCGCGGCTCCTCGCCGGCCATGTGCTGGTGGATCGCCACCACGTTGATGCCCGCCCCGCGCAGGGCCTTGAGGACGCCCTGCAGCTCGCCCTCCAGCATCGCGAAGTCGCCGTCCACCACCGCCCGGTCGTCCGCGCCGGCGAAGGCGGCCCACGTGTTGACGCCCATCGTGGAGCCCACCGCAGCCCCGTGCATGTGCGACGTGCGTCCGATCACGACCGTGTAGACGCCGTCCGCGAGCTGGCCCTTGCTGCCGAGCACGGCCTCGATCTTCGCGGGGTCGAGCGTCGTCCGGGCCGGGTCGATCGTCTCCCCGGAGGCGGCGGCCGCCCCCGCGGTGTCGCGGATGGCCGCGAAGACCTTGCCCACACCCGTGGCCAGGGCCGCGGAGTCGCCGTGCCCGCCGATGTGCATGAACATCACGCGCGGCGACTCGCCCAGGAAGTGGTTGTGGAGGGCGGTGACCTCCAGGCCGGCGTCGAGGGCGGCGCTCATGACCGGGCTGACCTGGTTCTCCGTCACCACCATGTCGCCCATGACGATCGCGGCCTGTCCCTCGCGCTGGAACGCGGCCCAGGAGGTCAGGCCCATGGGCGGAGTGAGCCGCACGCCGCCGGAAGTGACGGAGAGATCGCGGCGGGGCACGGACACCTTGAAGACGCCGGCGGGGTCGAGGGCGCCCTTGGCGCCCGTGAGCTGCTCGATCTGCGCGGTGTCGAGACCGGTGGAAGCAGGCGACGGAGAAGGGGACGCGGCGAGGAGCGGGACGGCCAGGAACGAAATGACGACGGAACTGATCGAACGATTCATACATGAGCCTCCGGATTCAAGATCGGCTCGTCCCGACGCTCCGGGGCCTCGTCGGGCCGAGCCGATGACTAATGCATCGCCGCCCCCGCGGCGCGGTGTTTGGGTGGACTCATCAGCAAGACCAGGGGAAGCATCAACAGGAAGATGAGGGCGAGCAGGCGGAACACGCCCACGAACGCGAGCATCGAGGCCTGGCGGGCGACGAGGCCGAAGGCCATCGCCTGCGCGCGCTCGGTGGCGGTGGCGAGGTCCGCGCCGCGCGCCATCATCGCCGAGCGCAGACCCTCCAGGTAGGAGCGCGACTGGGGGTCGTAGATGTTCACGTGGGTGCCGAGGACGGCGATGTTGGCCTGTCCCCGCCGGGCGAGCATGGTGGTGGACAGCGCGATGCCGACGCTGCCGCCGATGTTGCGCATCAGGTTGAAGAGGCTCGTGGCGTTGCCCATCACCTCCTTGGGAATGGGGTCCATGCTGATCGTGGTGAGGGGCACGAAGATGAGCCCGAGGGAGAGCCCCTGGATGAACTGCGGCCAGAAGATGTCCCAATAGCCCGCGGAGAGGTTGAGGTTGCCTAGCCAGTACAGGGTGAGGGCGCCGCCGAACAGGCCGATGGCGAGCAGCTTGCGCGGGTCCACCTTTGCCACCAGCAGGCCCGCCAGCGGCATGGCCAGGAAGGAGCCCATGCCGCGCGGCGCCATCGCGATGCCCGCCTGCAGCGATGGGTAACCGAGGAGGGTCTGCAGCATGATCGGCAGGAGCACGAGGCTGCCGAAGAGGACGAACCCGAGCACGGTCATCAGGAACACGCCCGTGCTGTAGGTGCGTATCAGGAACACGCGGAGGTCCACCACGGGATGTTCCGTCGTCAGCTCGCGGAGCACGAACACCACCAGTCCTACCACGGTCAGGAAGGCCAGGATCCGGATCTCGCTCGAGGAGAACCAGTCCTTCTGCTGGCCGAGGTCGAGCAGGATCTGCAGCGAGCCGATGCCCACCGCCAGGAGGCCGATCCCCCAGTAGTCCACCGTCTCCGACTTGCGGCTCACGTAGGGGGGGTCGAAGACGAACAGCTTGGTCATGACGACGGACGCGATCCCGACGGGCAGGTTGATGTAGAAGACCCACCGCCAGGAGTAGCTGTCGGTCAGCCAGCCGCCCAGGACCGGGCCGAGGATCGGGGCCACCACGATTCCGAGCCCCCAGAAGCCCATGGCCTTCCCGCGATCCTGCGGTGGGAAGGCCTCGAGCAGCACCGCCTGTGACAGCGGCTGCAGGGCGCCCCCGGTCAGCCCCTGGATCACGCGGAACACGACGAGGACGCTCAGGGTGGGCGCGAGGCCGCACAGGAACGACGCCACCGTGAAGCCGGCGACGGAGATGAGCAGGAGCCGCTTGCGGCCGAAGAAGTTCGCGAGCCAGCCGGTGAGGGGCAGGATGATCGCGTTGGCGACGAGGTACGAGGTCAGGACCCAGGTGGACTCGTCGATGGAGGCGGACAGGTTGCCCGCGATATGGGGCAGGGAGACGTTCACGACCGTCGTATCGAGGATCTCCATGAACGTGGAGAACATGACGGCGACGGCCACGATCCAGGGGTTGATGTGCGGCACCGCCGGCCGCTCGGCGGAGGCCACGGCCGCCCTCGGCTCCGCGCTCACTTCGTGCGGACGGTCGGCACCACGGACATCCCCGGCCGCAGGAGGTGGTCAGGGTCCTGGCCGCTCTCGAAGACGATCTTCACGGGCACGCGCTGCACGACCTTCACGAAGTTGCCGGTCGCGTTCTCCGGCGGCAGCAGGCTGAAGCGCGCCCCGGTGGCGGCGGCGATGCTGTCCACGTGCCCGCGATAGTCGCGGCCGTAGGCATCCACGTGGATGGTCGCGGGCTGCCCGGCCCGGATCTCGCGCAGCTCGTTCTCCTTGAAGTTCGCGGTCACCCAGATGTCGTCGAGGGGAACGACGGCGAGCAGGGGCTGCCCGGGCTGCACGACCTGGCCGACCTCCACCGTGCGCTTGCTGATCACGCCGCTGACGGGCGCCTTCACCGTGGCGTGCTCGAGGTCGAGGCGAGCGCGCTCCACCGCCGCCTGCGCCTGCTGGACCTGCGCCTCCGCGGCGGACGCGCGCGAGCGCGACATCGCGACCTGCTCCGGGGCCGTGCGGGCCTGGCTCAGGCGGGCCTGGGCGCCGGTCACGCCCGCCTCCGCCTCCCGGGCCTGGGCCACCGCCTGGTCATGCGTGGCGCGGGCAGTGGCGGCCGCGGTCGTCGCCGCGTCGTACTCCTGCCGCGAGACCTCGTCCTTGGCCACGAGCCCCTTGAGCCGCTCGACGTCCTCGGCCGCCTTGGCCGCGGTGGCCTCCGTCTCCTTCTCGTGGGCCTGGGCGGCGCGGACGCGCGCGTTGGCGGTGGCGATGTCGCTCTGGGCGGTGGCCACCTGTCCGGTGGTCGTGGTGGAGGTGATGGGCACGTTGGTGCGCGCGCCCTGGGCGGCGGCGCTGGCGGCGGCGAGCTCGGCCTTGGCGCGCGCGAGGGCGACGTCGTAGTCCGACGGATCGATCTCCACCAGCACCGTCCCCGCCTGGACGTACTCGTTGTCGCGGGCGTGCACGGCGCGCACGGTGCCTCCCACCCGGGCGGACAGCGTGTTGATGTGTCCGTCGATCTGCGCGTCGTCCGTGTTGACCTTCCCCGCGCGCATCAGCCAGAAGGCGATGCCGCCCACGAGCAGCAGGAGGACGGCCCCGGCGATGAGCCAGACCGGAGGGCGGCGCCGGGGGGTCTCCTCGGTGGTGGTGGCGGTCGTGGTCGGCTCCATCTCTTCGCGGTCCTCCGTGGCCGCCGTCCCTCTCCTCGATAGCGTCGCTTCGGCGTTGTCCATCACTGTCCTCTCACGAGCTGACGAAAGCCCTGTTCGGCCATCCCGACCGCGCGTCCCAGGCTCGCTCGCCCCAGGTTGACGTTGTACACGGTCGAGATGAGCTCCTCCTGGGCGCTGGCCACCGTCTGCTGCGCCTGGACCACGTCGAGGTTGCTGGCCACTCCGGCCGTGAAGCGGTCCTGGGCCTGGCGCAGCTGCTCGTCCGCGAGCGTGCGCGCGGACACGGCCACGGCATGACGGTCGGCGGCCGCCTTCAGGTCGAGGGTGGCCGTGCGCACGTCGTAGTCGATGCGGCCGCGGAGGTCCTCGAGGCTGGCGCGCGCCGACTGCAGGGCGGCGTCGGCGGCGAGGACGCGTCCGGCCACGCGGCCGCCCTGGAAGAGGGGCACCCGCACGGCGCCGGCCAGCGTGTAGGTGTTTCGGGCGTCGCCGACGCTCTGCCCGATGGCGCCATAGTCCGCGTCCACGCTGACCCCGGGCAGGGCCTCGCCCACCGCCGCCTTTCGCGAGGCCTCGGCCGCGCTCACGCGGGAGACGGCCGCCTTCCAGTCCGAGCGGTTCTCGAAGGCCATGGCCACCGCCTGCTCGACGGTGAGGGGCGAGAGCTGGGGGTCGGGCATGGGATCGGTGAGCTCGAGGTCCTGGCCGGCGGGCAGGCCGATGGCTCGCCCGAGGTCGAGCTTCGAGCGCGCGAAGCGGGTCTCGGCGTCGATGAGCCGCACCTCCCGCGCGCGCACCTCGACCTCCGCGCGCAGGACGTCGATGCCGGGGACGAGGCCGGCCGCCTTGCGGTCGACCGCCTGCTGGTGGAGGGCGCGCGCCGTCTCCAGCTCCGCCCGCACCTCGTCGATCCGGCTCCGGTCGCTCAGCGCGCGCAGGTAGAGGTTCCCGGTCACGAGCACGACCAGCTCGCGCGTGTCCTGGTAGGTCCAGCGCGCGGCGTCCACGCGCCGGCTCTCCGACCGCGCCTCCTGGTAGTCCTTGAGGTTGAAATCCTCGGTCACGAACAGCCGCGCGTCGAAGACGTTGAAGGGGCCGATCACCGGGTTGTCGATGCCGGGGAAGCCGCTGAATCCGAACGCCTGGAGGTTGATCTTCTGGCGGACGGCGGAGGCGCGGCCGAACAGGTGCGGCAGGACGTCCGCGCGGGCCTCCTCCTGCGTGCCGCGCGCCTGGCGCACGCCCTGCTCGGCGAGGACGAGCGCGAGGTTCTGCTTGAGCGCGCGGTCGATGGCGTCGCCCAGGGAGAGGGGGAGCGGGGTCGCGGTGGCGGTGCCCGCGGGCACGCCGCCGAAGAGAGCGCCCTGGACGGCCGCCGGGCCCGCCACCGGCGCCACCGGGGCGGGGGCCGGGGCCGGGGGTTGCGCGCCCGGGGCCTGGGGAGCGAGGAAGAGAACGAGGATCGCCGTTACGCCGGTCATGATGTCAGCCGCTCCGGATCCAGTGGACGCGGCCACGCCCGCGCGCGAGCGCCTTCTCGCGCGTCCTCAGTGAGACGACGAGCGCCGGGCGGGGGCAGCGGACGGGCCGAAAGCCCTGGACGAACGCCGGTCACCGATGCAACCGGCCGCTCGTTCGATGATACACGCTTCGGTCTCTCAGCGCGTCCGTGTCCGCCGCTTCGCCTCCTCGATCAGGGTGAGGTTGCGCTCGTACGAGAGCGCGCCGGGAGCGGCGCCGTCCTCCAGGGGTGGCGGGTAGCGGTGGTCGCGGTAGACGGGATAGGCCTCGGTGCGCAGGTGGGCGAGCATCTGGTGTCCCTGGCGGGTGGCCCGCTCGTGCCGCAGCGCGGAGACGTCGACGGGGGCGACGACGATCCGCTCGCCGGGCCCGGGCGAGGCCTGGGCCAGGAGCCGGCCGTCGAAGTCGACGACCTGGCTGCCTCCGGGCCAGGAGTAGGGCGGATAGCGCTTGAGGCTCGCGCCCTGGTTGGTGGCCACGACGTAGGCCATGTTCTCGAGGGCGCGACAGCGATTGACGACCGTCCACCAGTCCATGGGATCGGTTGCGCCCCACGGGTCCATGTAGGCGGAGACGCGGACGAGTACCTCCGCGCCCTGCGCGGCGAGCTGGCGGATGGCCTCGGGGAAGAGCCAGTCATAGCAGATCGCGCAGCCGATATTGCCGATGGGCGTGTCCGCCACCGGGAACAGCGGCTCCTCGTAGCCGGGCAGGTCGTGCGGGCTCGCGTGGACCTCGTACGGGATCCAGGGGTTGACCTTCCGGTACTTGTAGAGGATCCCTTCCGGGCCGATGAGGCAGGTGGTGTTGAAGACGACGCCGGGCCATTTCGGGTCCTGCTCGATCATCGACCCCGACTGGACGTAGAGGCCGTGCTCGCGCGCCTTGGCCGCGATGCGGTCGGTGTGCTCGTTGGGGACCTCTACCGCCAGCTTCTCGCGCAGCTCGGCCACGGTGACGAAGACGGGCGCGGCGTGCGCGAACTCCGGGAAGACGGCGAGGCGCACGGGAAGGAAAGGCGCGGCGCCCGCGACCGCGGAATCGATCATGGCCAGCATGCGGTCGGTGTTGGCGCGCATCTGGCCACGGTCGATGGGATTGGGGAGATCGGTCTGGCAGCAGGCGGCGGAGTAGCGGATGTGGTCCATAGATGAAGACGATTGTCGCTCCGCGGAGGCCGATCGCCCAAGCGCGGCGGCCGCGAGGGTCGGTCGAACCGTCTCGCGTCTTGCCGGATCGATGGCGATGCGGAGCGCGCCGTCGCCCCGGCTCATCGCGCGGTCGGCGGGTTTTCGTTAGAGGGTCGAGTCTTGGATCGTCAGCTCGTTCCGGAACGAGTTGAGTCTCGCCGCCGCCGTGCGCGCGGCCTCGCTCTCGGGATCGCGTTCCGTAACGAGGCGGAGCGTGTCTGCGACCTCGTTCACGCGGCCGACCTTCGCCAGCGCCTCCGCCCACAGGAGCAGTCCGTCGCCGCCTTGCCCGAGGAACCGATGATCCGCCGCCGCCCGGCAGAAGCGCTCCGCGCTCACCCAGTCGCCGCGCGCCGCCGCTATGCGTGCCCTCAGGAACAGCGCGTTGCGGCGGCTCGACCGCCGCCGGGCGACACGCTCGCCCCGCGCCACCGCCGCCTCCGCCTCCTCCAGGCGGCCGGCCGCGAGCAGGGCCGCCGCGAACGTGAAGTGGCATTCGGATCGATAGATCCCCGGCACGTCACGCGGCTGCATGGCGCGGCAGAGCGCCAGTGCCTCCGACGGGCGGCCGCGGTGCGCGGCGATCCAGGCGCGCTGCTGGCGCAGCCAGGTCCGCGTCAGGGGGATGTCCTCGCAAGCGGCTTCGACGAATCGCAACCGTTCCTCGGCGGCATCCCACCGGCCGAGGTTGTACTCCGCCTCGGCGAGGTTGAGCTGGATGAGCGTGCGGCCGCTCCTGTCCCGATCGCCGTCTTCGTCCTCCGGCGTCGGCTCCGCCCTCAGCGCCGCCTCGTATCGGCCGGCGCTGATGAGGACATCGACGGCGGCGTTCCGGATCGAGATGGCCGCCGTCGCGTCCGCGACGCAGGCTCGGGCCAGGTTGGCCGCCGCTTCGAGCTGAGCCGACTCGCGAAGGGCGAGGACCTCGCACAGGAAGGCCACGCTGCGGCCGCGCGCCCGTCCAAGGACGTACGGCGCGGCCCGGCCCACCGTGCGCGCGAGCCGCCAGGCTCCGCGCCGGAGCGCGAGGTGGGCGGCCAGGCTCACGATCGTGGGGAGCAGCGCGAGGGCGAGGACGAGGATCAGCGCGACGCGGATCATGCGGCGGGCCGCCCCTATCGCGACCCGCTAGCGCGGATCGCGGGCGGCGGCGGTCAGCGGACCCTCGACCGACCTCACCACTCGCGTGTCGTACGTCTCGATCAGGCGTGCGCGCTCCGGGGTCATCGGAAAGGCCTCCGGCGGCGCGTAGGGGTAGCGCGTCATGGCGTGGAAGGGCAGGGGCAGGAGGAGGTCCGGCGAGGCGGAGTGGAGGTCCATCTCCTTGCTGAAGCCGTCGGAGTGCAGCAGGTACGTGCGCCGGGATCCGGCCGGCAGCGGCGGCAGCGCGGCGGCGTCGAAGCTGAGGGCGATCTCGTCACCGGGCTTGGAGACGACGAACACGTCGTCCACCGCGGCCAGCAGCTCGCGCACTTCGCCCGTCCGCGTGTAGTGGCCGGGGAAGACCTTCCATGGCGAGAGGGCGCTCACGCGGGCGTAGTCGTACCCGAACGGCTCGCGCCCATCGGGCGAGGTCTCGGCCGAGAACCCGCGCTCGCGCAGGACGGCGGAGACCGGCTCGATGCGCGCCGGCGCCCCCGTGACCGGAGCGCGGTCGCCGACGCGCGCCTGGTCCCAGTAGATGCGCATGTTGGTCAGGACACGAACGCGGCGGACGGCGCTGCGCCAGCGGCCGCGCATCTCCACCGCGAGCGTCTGCGGTCGTCCGACCGGGATGCCGAGATCGTCGATGACCGTCCGCCACGACCCTCGCTCGTCCTCGACCTGGAGGACGGGCGGCTTCATCTCGAAGCCGGCCTGGCGCGCGGCCACGTTGTCGGTGGAGAACGCATAGTCGGTCCAGCCGGTCAGGAGGAGGACGGTGTCGTCCCCGGGGCCGAGGTCGAGGGTCAGCGAGTGCTCGTCGGCGTAGCCGCGCACGCGGCGGAGCGGGAAGCCGTCCACGAACTGCCGGTCGAGGCGGGCCAGGCGATCGCGCACGTCATGGCCGCCATCGTCGAAAGCGGCGGCGACCGCGTGCGGCGCGCGGACGGCGACCAGGCGGAAGCGAGGCGCGGGCTCCCGCATGCCTTCGTCCGGGAAGACCTCGACGTCGGGCGGATGATCGACGGCGAGCAGCGAGAGGCGGTCCACGAACAGCGCCTCCTCCAGCTCGTTGGTGACGCGCAGCTCCAGACGTCCGTCGCGGGGACGGAGCTGCTCGCCGGTGAGGCGCACGTACTCGTCGGGGTCGGGATGGTTGTACTCCCCCGGGCCTTCCCAGTAGCCCATCTCCCCGCCGCCCATGAAGTCCGTGATGAACGCGAACCTCTCGCCGTTCCAGGCGTAGAGGTACGGGCAGGAGGAGGGCTTGCGGTCGAGCTCCTTGACGTCGAGTCGCGCCATCTGCGCGGGCGCGGGTGAGGCGGCCTCGCCCGCGGGCAGCTCGGTCTGCAGGATCCCCGCGGGCCAGAGCACGCGCACGGCGTCGGCGACCGTGCGCGGGCCGAGGCCGAAGACCACGTCCGCGGGCGCGGCGGGTGGGGTGGCGGCGGAGGTCTCCAGGCGCTGGCGCAGGCTGCCCGCGCGGACCGTGACCTTGGATCCGACGCCGCTGCGGTTGCTCACGAGGCCGGCCAGGTGGACGGTCAACGCGTGGTTGGCGCCCCCGCGGCTGGCAAGGATGCGCAACCCGCCGCCCTCGCCGCGGACGACGAGGTCGAGGTGGCCGTCGCCGTCGACGTCCCCGGCCGCGAGAGCGAGCGGTTTGCCGGACGTCGAAGGCGAGGAGGACGGGATGGCGGCGGCGGAGACATCCGCCCATTCTCCACCGCCGAGATTGCGCAGGACGCGCAGGCCATCGGCGCGGAGCGCGAGCACGTCGAGGAGGCCGTCCGCGTCGTAGTCCGCCACCAGGACCTGTCGCGCGTCGCGGGTGGCCTCCGGCAGGTCGGTGACGGTGAAGCGGCCCTTGCCGTCGCTGAGGGCGAGCCGCGCGGGACCTCCGGGCACGGCGAAGACGAGGTCGGGGAAGTCGTCCTTGTTGATGTCGCCGGTGGCGACGCTGCGGGCGGACGAGACCGCAGCCAGGCCGACCACCGCCGCCACGTCGCGGAACGTCCCGTCACGTCCGTTCTGGAAGAGCTGGACCGAGCGCGGGCCGGCCACGAGCAGGTCCACGTCGCGATGATCGTCGAAGTCGGTGGGTACGACGGCGAGCCCGGCCGCGACCGTCCCCGACAGGCCGGCGGTGCCGCCGACGTCCTTGAAGTGCGCGGTCCCGTCGTTCTGGAAGAGGCGATGGGGCACCGCGCGGCCATCACTCCCCGTCGTCCCGGCCAGCAGCACGTCGAGGTCGCCGTCGTGATCGGCGTCCACGAGGGCGGCCGCGATTGATGGCCCCGCGCCCTGGAGGCCGGCGGCGGTCGTGATGTCCGAGAAGCGCGCGCCGTCGTTATGGAAGAGCCGCGGCCCGGTGGCGGTGAGCACGAGGAGGTCGGGACGCGTGTCGTTGTCGACGTCCGCGGCCACGACACCGATTCCCGCCAGCGACGGGTCGAGCCCGCGCGCGGCCGTCCCATCCGTGAATCGGCCGCCGTCGTTGACGAGGAGGCGGAGACCTTCGGGACCGATGGAGAGGATGTCGAGGTCCCCGTCGCCGTCCACGTCGGCGAGGGTGACCCGGCCCTCCGTCGCACCCGCCGGAGGAGACGGTCGCCCCGCGGCGGAGGCGGCCGGCAAACGGCGCGCCGTCTCGTCGACGAGCTGCACGGCCGGCGTCGCGCGGTCCACGAGGCCCGGCTCGGCGCCGGTCGAGACGAGCGCCTCCGCGTAGCGGCCCTGCTCCGGGTAGTTGTTGGCGAGCAGGATCCCGTAGCCGCTCTCCTTCAGGGCGCGGAACCGCTCCATCGCGCGCTGGCCGTCCTCGGTCTGGCCCGAGCGCACGAGGGCAAGGCCGAGGTTGTAGGCGGCGGTGGCGTTGAACGGCTCGGCGGCAACGGCTGCGCGCAGCTCCTCGATCGCCTCGGGGTAGCGGCGGTCCTGCAGCAGGAGCTGGCCGAGGTTCACGCGCGCGCCGACGTCCCGGGGATCGATGGCGAGCACGGCCCGAAAGGCGGCCTGTGCTTCTTCGGTGGCGCCGAGGCCGCGCGCGGCGAGCCCGAGCACGTATTGGGGCTGGGCCACGCCGGGCAGAGCAGTGGCGGCGGCGCGCGCTTCCCTGCGCGCCTCCTCGAGCTTGGGGACGTTGAGGAGGGCGATGGCGAGGTTGACACGCGCGAGCGCCACCGAAGGCGCGATCTCGAGCGCCCGGCGGAAGGCGGCGGCGGCTTCGTCATGGCGGAACTGCTCGAGGAGGCCGACGCCGACGTTGTTGGCGCGGTAGGAGGCTTCGAGGGCGGAGGGGGAGGGCGAGGGCGAGGCGGCGGCGAGGATCGCGAGCAGACCAGAGGTCACCGCGAGGAGCCCGCGTACCCGGTTGGTCATGGGCGCGACCCCCTTCCCTCGCCCTCGCGGATCGTGACGCGCTCGTCCGCCTGCGCGTCCACCATGTCCGTCTTCCCGCTCGGCCAGCGCACCTCGACCTTGAGCGCGCCGGTGGCGGGACCGAGGCCGAACGTCACCGGCAGCTCGCTCTGCGAGCAGTAGCTCGATCCGCTCTTCAC
>Ga0136846_1215339_pt1 | contig 14472 bp, 9 predicted proteins | sample HopSoiMetagenom2_FD_96841 | JGI IMG/M metagenome (GOLD analysis project Ga0136846, IMG submission 96841) | Grasslands soil microbial communities from Hopland, California, USA - 2 Assembly 2016 (version 4) | ecosystem: Environmental > Terrestrial > Soil > Grasslands | place: USA: Hopland...
CGGGTGCCGACCGACGTGCAGGAGGTCACCGAGGCCGTGCTGGCGCGGATGCGTCCACAGCTCGAGCGGGTCCGCGTGGACCTCCAGATCCCCGACGAGCTGCCGGAGATCGCCGCCGACCCGATGCAGTTGGACCAGGTCCTGACCAACCTGATCGAGAACGCCGCGCGTCATTCCCCGCCGGGCGGCGCGATCCGGATCCACGTCTCGCTCGAGGGTACGGCGGTGCGCGTGCGCGTGTCCGACGAGGGCCCGGGGATCCCCCTCGCACAACGCGAGAAGGTCTTCGAGCCCTTCTATCGTGGGCGCGAGGAGCCCGAGCGCCCGGGCAGTGGGCTCGGGCTGTCGATCGCACGCGCGGTCGTGACGGCGCACGGCGGAAGGATCTGGGTGGAGGAAGCCGCCGACGGCGGAACGGCGCTGGTGCTCGATCTGCCGATCGAGGAGGCGGCCGCGTGAAGGTGTTGGTCGTCGACGACGAGCCCCAGATCCGCCGCGCGCTCCGAACGAGCCTCGAGGCGCACGGCTACACCGTCGAGACCGTGGGGACGGGGGATGAGGGCGTCGTCGCGGCCGCCGGCCAGCATCCCGAGCTGATCCTCCTCGATCTCGGTCTCCCCGACATGGACGGGACCGAGGTCATCACGCGGGTGCGCGCGTTCTCCGAGGTGCCGATCATCGTGTTGTCGGTCCGCGAAGCGCAGAGCGACAAGGTGGCGGCGCTCGACGCGGGCGCCGACGACTACGTCACCAAGCCCTTCGGGATGGAGGAGCTGCTTGCGCGGTCTCGAGCGGCCCTGCGCCGGAAGGGCTCCGGGGAACCGGATGCGCCGATCCTGACGTTCGGCACGCTCCAGGTGGACCTCGCCAAACAGCTCGTGACCATCGACGCCGAGCAGGTCCACCTGACCCCGACCGAGTACGGCCTGCTCGAGGTGCTCGTCACGAACCCCGGCAAGCTCCTGACCCACCAATGGCTCCTTCGCCGGGTGTGGGGGCAGGGCTACGGCACCGAGACGACCTATCTGCGCACGTACGTGCGCGCGCTTCGGCGCAAGCTCGGCGACGACGCGTCCGCGCCCGCGCTGATCGTCACCGAGCCCGGCGTCGGCTACCGATGGGTCGCCGACGCGTCGTGACATGACGCCCGATCCGTCGCGGGCGGGCCGTAGCATCTGGAGAGGATGAGCACCCAGACCAAGGTCTCGACCGGCTCGGTCGCCAAACGTGTCTTGCTGGGCCGGGCGTTCTCGAGCCACCAGCTCGAGCACACGCTGCTGCCGAAGGTGCTCGCACTGCCCGTCTTCGCGTCGGACGCATTGTCGTCCGTTTCGTACGCGACCGGAGAGATCCTGCTCGCGTTGACGCTCGCGACGACCGATCCGATGAAGTACGTCTTGCCTATCGCGGTCGCGATCGCCGCGCTGATGGGCATCGTCGTGAGCTCGTATCGGCAGACGGTGCGCGCCTATCCCGGTGGCGGCGGCGCCTACATCGTGACGAAAGAGAACCTCGGCATATTGCCTGGCCTCGTCGCGGCCGCTGCACTGTTGTTCGACTACATGATGACCGTGGTCGTCTCGATCGTCGCGGGCGTCTTCGCCATCGGGTCGGCGTTCCCCTGGGCCAACCAACATCGCGTCGCTCTCTCTTTGGTGTTCGTCGTGTTGATCACGCTCGCGAACCTGCGAGGAACGAAGGAGTCAGGCACCGTCTTCGCGATCCCCACGTACGGATTCGTCGCGTCGATCTATGTGCTGCTCCTCATCGGGTTCCTGCGCTGCCTCGGTGGGTGTCCGGCCGTGATCCCGCCGTCGGAGGCAGTCGCCGCGCCAGCCGCGGTTGCGGGCATCACGGTCTTCGTCATCCTGAAGGCGTTCTCGCAAGGGGCGACGGCATTGACGGGTGTCGAGGCGATCTGCGATGGCGTTCCGGCGTTCCGCCGGCCGCAGGCTCGCAACGCTGCGGCGACGCTGGCGATCATGGGTGTGGTCGGCATCACGATGTTCCTCGGGATCTCCTACCTGACCGTGCACGTCCACGGCATCGTATTCAGCGAGCACAGATCGGTGGTCGCACAGCTCGCCGTTGCGGTCTTCGGGGACGGCTCGCTTGGCTTCTACGTGTTGCAGGCGTTCACCGCGGCGATCTTGGTACTGGCTGCGAATACGGCGTATCAGGACTTCCCGCGCTTGTCCTCGATCCTCGCGCGTGACCGGTACATGCCTAGCCAGTTCGTGAACCGCGGGGACCGGCTCGTCTTCTCGAACGGCGTCGTCGTGCTGAGCGCGCTTGCCTGCGTCATGATCTATGTGTTCGACGCCGATCTGAACACGCTGATCCATTTCTACGTCGTCGGCGTGTTCACATCGTTCACGCTCTCGCAGAGCGGCATGATCCGGCGGTGGCGTCGCCTCGCCCGTCAAGGGGAGGCGTCCGCCACGTGGCGCCGCTCGATGACCATCAACATCATCGGCGCGACCTCGACCGGTGTGGTGCTCGTCGTCGTGATCGTCTCGAAGTTCAAGGACGGCGCCTGGCTCTCGATCTTGATCATGGCGCTGCTCGTTCCGCTCTTCCTCGTGATCCACCGCCACTATTCATGGGTGCGTTCCGTCGTGCATCGGGGAGCCGAGCGCGTGGGCGTTGCCGGCCAGACGCATGTCGTGCTGCTCGTTCGCGAGGTCGACGCGGCCGTTGCCGAGGCGCTCGGTTACATCCGCTCGTTCCACCCTCGCTCGTTCCAGGTGCTGACGCCGCGAGACTCTGTGCCGCCCGCGCTGGCCGATGCGTGGACCGAGCTGGCAGGGATGCATGCACCGTCGCTCGCGGCGGCCGGCTCCGGGAGCCTGACCGCCAGCGTCCGACGCGCGATCCTGTCCATGGAGATCGGGCCGCACGACGTCGTCAACCTCGTGGTGCCCGAGGTCGTGGGGTCGGGGCTGCCCGCCTACGTGCTCCGGCGATCTGATCTCGTCCGGCTCAAGGCCACGCTCCTTCGGATCCCGCACGTCGTCGTGACCGACGTGCCCGTCGTTACGGCACACGAGGGCGTCCGGGGCGTCGATGCCAAGCCGCTGATCCCGCATCGGACGGTCGCCCTGATCTTCCTCTCGAGCGTGAACGATCTGACGATCCGGGCGGTGAACTATGCGAAGTCGCTCGACGCGACGCTGACCCGGGCGATCTACTTCGACCTCGACCCCGAGGCCGCCCACCGGCTCGAAGCGGCGTGGTTCGACGCAGGGCTCGAGGTGCCGCTCGACATCGTCGAGGCGCCCTTCCGGGATCTCACCGGGCCGATGCTCGAAGAGGTGCGGCGGTATTCATCCGACGCGGGCACCGTCGTGAACGTGATCGTCCCGGAGGTGATCGTGAACCACTGGTGGCAGTTGCCGCTGCACAACCAGAACGCGTTGTTCATCAAACGACTGTTCCTGTACGAGGACCGCGTCGTGCTGTCCAGCGTCCCCATGTTGGTGTCCGGCACGCCGACCAGCGAGACCGAGACGGTCTGAGGGATGGCCTGCGCTAGCATCGAGCCATGAACATCCGCCCCGTCATGTCCGAAGACCTGCCGTTCCTGCGGAAGATGATGTACGAGGCCGCCCAGTGGAATCCGGACTGGCCGCGCGAGCCGATGGAGGAGGTGCTCGCGGAGCCGATCCTGCTGCGGTACAGCCAGGGATGGGGGCGGCGCGGCGACGGGGGCGTGATCGCCGAGATCGAGGGTGAGCCGGTCGGCGCGGCCTGGTACCGCCTGTTCACCGAGGACACGCCGGGGTACGGGTTCGTCGACGAGAAAACGCCGGAGCTCTCGATCGCGGTTGTGCCGCTGCACCGCCGCAAGGGCATCGGCGAAACCGTGCTTCGCGCGTGCATGGTGCAGGCACGCGAGGAAGGGTTCCAGGCCCTGTCGCTCTCGGTGGCGGTCCACAACCGGTCGCGGATGATGTACCAGCGTGCCGGATTCGAGAAGGTCTCGGAGTCCGGCGACGGTGGCGACCACTGGACGATGGTCGCGAACCTGTAAGTCGGACACGTCGGATCCGCTCCCTGCTTCCCTCGGCTCGCTTCGCTCGCCTCAGTCCAGACGGTCGCTTGATCCGACGTCTCCGGCTACCTGACGTTCTGTGGAGCGTCGCTTTGCGATCCACCAGGCGATGAGGGCCAGGATGGCCACGGCGGCGATGATGGCGGCGGGGGCGAAGTACTTCTCGAGGGAGTGCCATTCGGCGCCGAGGGCTTTGCCGGCGAGGGCGAGGCCGAGGCACCAGGGGATGACGCCGAAGAGGGTGAACAGGGTGAAGCGGCGGAGGTCCATGCGGGCGACGCCGGCCGGGAGGCTCACGAAGGCCCGGATCAGGGGGACCAGTCGGCCCAGGAATACAACGGCCTCGCCTCGGCGTTCGAACCAGGCGTGTGCCCGGTCGACCTCGTGGGGGCGCAACAAGAGGTATCGGCCCCAACGGTCGATCGCGGGGCGACCGCCCCACGCGCCCACGGCGTAGGCGAGCCAAGACCCAACCATGCTGCCCGCGATGCCCCAGATCGCCACCCACGGGACAGACAGGGCCGCGTCGGGACTGCCGAGGATGCTTGCGGCGAAAGCCGGAGCGCACAGGGCTCCGGCGAAGGCCATCACGACCTCGGAAGGGATCGGGATGCAGATCGAGCCGAGCAGCATCAACAGGAACACCGCCAGATAGCCGTTATCGGCCACCAGCCGTTGGACCGTGTCGGTGAAGACGGCGAGCAGGGTGAAACCTCCGTGTGACCAGGGGGAACGCCCCGAGCGTACCAACCGGGCCGGATGGAAAGGTCACGGTTCTGTGTTGAGGCGGTGGTACGGTCCGGCCCCGGGACGCCCCCAGGGCCGAGGGTTTCCAGAAAGAGGAACAGAGCAGGATGCCGAAGACGTTGGTCGTGGTCGAGTCGCCCGCCAAGGCGAAGACGATCGAGCGCTACCTAGGGCCCGACTACCTGGTCCGGGCCTCGTACGGACATATCCGTGACCTGCCCAAGTCGAAGCTCGGGGTCGACCCGGACCACGACTTCAAGGTCGAATACGAGGTGCCGGAGCGCTCGAAAGAGCACGTCGCGATCCTGAAGCGTGCGATGAAGTCGGCCGACGGCCTTGTCCTGGCCACGGACTTCGACCGCGAAGGGGAGGCGATCGCGATGCACGTCGCGACGCTGCTCGGCGAGGACGCGAAGCAGGCCGACCGGGTCACGTTCACCGAGATCACCCGCGACGCGATCCTGGAAGCGTTCGCGCACCCTCGCCGGATCGACGGCCATCTGACCGACGCGCAGGAGGCCCGCCGGATCCTCGACCGGCTCGTCGGCTACAAGATCTCGCCGCTGCTGTGGAAGCGTGTCCAGCCGGGGCTGTCCGCCGGCCGCGTGCAGTCGGTCGCCGTACGGCTGATCGTCGAGCGTGAGCGCGAGATCGACGCCTTCGTCCCGGTCGAGTACTGGAGCATCGACGTCCGGCTGACGCCCGAGGACCCTGAGCAGCCGTTCGTCGCGCGGCTCGTCCAGGTCCCCGACGGCAAGCTCGCCGCGAGCCCCGACAAGAAGGGCATCGTGCTCGGCGCGCAGGGTGACGCCGACACGCACGCCGACGCGCTCCGTGACGCCCGCTACCGGGTCACGGCCGTCGAGAAGAAGCAGCGCAAGCGGTCACCCTCGCCGCCGTTCACGACCTCGACCCTGCAGCAGGAGGCCGCGCGCAAGCTCGGCTTCGGCACGCGGCGCACGATGCAGATCGCGCAGCGCCTGTACGAGGGGATCGACCTGCCCGGTGAGGGCTCGGTTGGCCTGATCACCTACATGCGTACCGACTCCGTGACGATCGCCGATTCGGCGCTCCGCGAGATCGCGGAGCTCGTCAAGTCCGAGTACGGCGAGACGTACACGATCGCCGAGGCGCGTCGGTACAAGACGAGGAGCCGCAACGCGCAGGAGGCGCACGAGGCGATCCGCCCGACCAGCGCGATGCGCACACCCCCACGGATGGCGACTGTGCTGGACCGCGACCAGCTCCGCCTGTACACCTTGATCTGGCAGCGCACCGTCGCGACCCAGATGGCCGAGGCGAAGTTCGATCAGGTCGGCGTCGACATCGAGGCCGCGAGCGGCGCGTCGATCTACGGGCTGCGCGCCACGGGGCAGACGCTCGTGTTCGACGGGTTCCTCAAGCTCTACCGCGAGGGCCGCGACGACGAGAAGGTCGACGAGGACGCCGAATCCAATCTCCCCGAGCTCACCGCGGAGCAGGCGCTCCGGATGCTCGAGGTCCTGCCCGAGCAGCACTTCACCCAGCCGCCGCCGCGCTACTCCGAGGCCTCGCTCGTGAAGAAGCTTGAGGAGGAGGGCATCGGCCGCCCTTCGACCTACGCGTCGATCATCTCGACGATCCAGGACCGTGGGTACGTGCGCCTGGAGGACCGCCGGTTCAAGCCGGAGGACGTCGGCTACGTCGTGACGGACAAGCTGATCGAGCACTTCCCCGACGTCGTCGACGTCAACTTCACCCGCTTCATGGAGAAGGAGCTCGACGACATCGCCGAGGGCCAGCTCGGGAAGGTTCAGATGCTCAACGAGTTCAACGGGCCGTTCGAGCGCGCGCTCGAGAAGGCGGAGGACTCGTTCGAGCGCTACCAGGAGGACCTCGACGAGCTGTGCCCGCTCTGCCCGACCGAAGGACGCGAGCCCGGCAAGCTCCAGGTCAAGCTCGGGCGCTACGGCAAGTTCATCGGGTGCCCCAACTATCCGGAGTGCCGCTACATCCGCAACATGGATGGGAGCGAGCGGCCCGAGCCCGAGACCCTCGACGAGAAGTGTCCCGATTGCGGACGCCAGCTGCAGCGGCGTGTCGGCCGGTTCGGTCCGTTCGTGGGCTGCAGCGGGTATCCCGACTGCCGGTACATCAAGAAGGACCCGCCGCGGACCCTCGGCATCACGTGCCCACAATGCAACCAGGGCGACATCGTCGAGAAGCGCACGCGATTCGGCGTGTTCTACGGGTGCGACCGATATCCCGAGTGCGACTTCGCCGTCAACAACGAGCCGCTGAAGGAGCCGCGGTGTCCCGTCGACGGATCGCTGCTCGTCCAACGCCCGAAGTCGATCCGGTGCTGGGGCTGCGGGGCGGAGTTCGACCTCGACATGGTGCAGACCAAGGAAGGTGACCCCCAGGCCGAGGCCGAGGCCCGCGCAGCGAAGTCCGCCGCGCGTGCCGCGCGCGCAGCGGCCAAGGCCGCCAAGAAGAAGCCGGCGACCCGCAAGAAGACCGCTGCGAAGAAGAAGCCGGCCGCCAAGAAGAAGACGACCACGAAGAAGCGAGCAACGGCGAAGAAGGGGGAGACGCCGAGCGGTGCTCCGGCCGAGCCCGCCTCGGTCGCCGCCGCACCCTCGGGCGACGAACCCTAAGGCGGCCGATCTGTCGTCGATCACCGAGGAGGTCGCCGCCCTCCGCGGGACCCGCCCGGCGACCCTTCGTGACCTCCTGACCCACGGGCCGTTCGCTCGGCTGCTCGCCGCGATGTCGGTGTCGTCGTTCGGCGACTGGGTCGGGTTCGTCGCCGTCACCGCGATCGTGCAGGGCCTCGGCGGTGGCTCGGCATCACTCGCGATCTCGGGCGTGATGCTCGCCCGGACGCTGCCGGCGTTCCTGTTCGGCCCGATCGCGGGGTCGTTCGTCGACCGGCTGGACCGGAAGAAACTCATGATCGCGGCCGATCTCGGCCGGGCGACGCTGTACCTGTCGATGGCGTTCATCGGCAGGCTTTGGGCGATCTACGTGCTGTCGTTCGTGATCGAGTGCATGTCGCTGCTTTGGGGTCCGGCACGCGACGCCTCGCTGCCCAACATGGTGCCTCGCAGGCAGCTGCCGAACGCGAACTCGCTCGTGCTCGTCAGCGCGTACGCGACGCTGCCGATCGGCGGCGCGGTGTTCGCGGTGCTGTACGGCATCGCACAGAGCATGAGCGCCCGGGTGCCGCTGTTCGCGAGCCACCCGGAGTCACTCGCGCTCGTGTTCGACGCAGGGACGTTCCTGTTCTCCGCGGCGATGGTCGCGGGGATCGCGATCCGCACGGTTCGGCCGACGGAGCACGAACGGATGGACCTGTCGAGGGTCTGGCGCGACACGCGCGACGGCATCCGGTTCCTGCGCGAGGACACCATCGCCGCGGCGATGACCGGCGGCATCGCGATCGCCTTCGGTGCGGTTGGTGCGGTGCTCGCGGTCGGCGTCGACTTCGTCGCGACCACCGTGCACGGCGGCAAGCCGGGCTGGGGGCTGGTCGTGACCGCCTTCGGTGTCGGGATGGCGCTCGGGATGGCGAGCTCCAACCCGGCCGCTCGGATCGTCGAACGCGAGCGGGTGTTCGTCTGGTCGCTCCTCGCGGCGGCCGGCGCCCTCATCGTGATGGCGGCGATGCCCAACCTGTCGTGGACGGTCGTGTTCACCGTCTGGCTCGGCGCGTTCTGCGGTCTGGCGTGGGTGAGCGGCTACACGCTGCTCCAGGAGAACGTGGTCGACGAGTTCCGCGGCCGGACGTTCGCTGCGCTCACGACGCTGTCTCGGATGGTGCTGTTCCTGTCGTTGGCGTTGTTCCCCTTGCTCGCGCAGGTGTTCGCGTGGATATCGCAGGCCCTAGGCGGCGGCGACTTCTACATCGGCGGCCAGCGGATCGACCTGTCCGGCACGCGCCTCGCCTTGTGGACGGCAGGCGGGTTGATCATCGCCGCAGCGCTGAACACGCGCCGATTGCTCACGCGGTACCGTCTGTCCCGTCCCGTCCCGCTCGCCCTCGTGCCGAAGCTCAAGCGACCGCCCGCCACCGGAGCATTCATCGCCTTCGAAGGTGTTGAAGGCGCGGGCAAGGGCACCCAGATCGCGATGCTCGAGGCGTACCTGCGCGAGGAGCACGTGCCGGTGCTCGTCACGCGCGAGCCCGGCGGGACGGCGACGGGAGAGCGGATCCGCGACCTGCTGCTCGATCCGGCGACCGGCTCGATGGACGCGCGCGCCGAGGCGATGCTGTTCGCGGCGGCGCGGGCGCAGACCGTCGCCTCGGTGATCCGGCCCGCGCTAGCGGAAGGCAAGGTCGTGATCTGCGATCGCTACGTCGACTCGTCGCTGGCCTATCAGGGTTCCGGTCGCGGCCTGGGCGAGGCCGACGTCCTGTCGCTGAACGTGTGGGCGACCCAGGGTCTGTTCCCCGACGTCGTGATCCTGCTGCATATCGAGCCGGAGCTCGGGCTCGCGCGCTCGACGGACGCCCCCGACCGGATGGAACGCGAAGGCGGCTCGTTCCTCGCGACGGTGGCCGACGCCTACCTGCGGATCGCCGAGGAGCACCCCGAGCGGTTCGTCGTGATCGACGCCGCCCGGGAGCCCGCCGACGTGTTCGACGACGTGCGCGCGGCGATCGACAAGGCGCTCGCCGAGCGCAGCGACCCGGCGCGCGGCTGAGACCGTCGGCGCGGCGCGCTACCCTGCCGCCGATGGGGGCGGTTCTCGACGACGTTGCGGGCCAGGAGGCCGCGGTGGCGTTCCTTCGTCGGGCCGCCGAGCGGCCGCATCACGCGTACGTGCTCGCGGGGCCGGAGGGCTCGGGCAAGTCGTTGGTTGCGCGCGCGTTCGTCGCGGCGCTGCTCTGTCACACCGGTGGATGCGGCGAGTGCCGGGACTGCGCCCTGGCGCTCCGCGAGCATCACCCGAACGAGTTCATCGTCGAACCGGAGGGCCGCGACATCCATATCGACACGATCCGCGACGAGGTGTGGCACCACGCCTACCGGACCGCGCCGGAGCCGGGTCGCAAGGTGTTCGTGATCCGCGAGGCCGACCGGCTGTCTCCCCCGGCTGCGGACACGCTCCTCAAGGTGCTCGAGGAACCACCGCTCGACACCGTGTTCCTGCTGCTGTCGGCGCGAGCACAGGAGCTCCCCGACACGGTCATCAGCAGGTGCCATGTCGTCGTCTTCGCCGCGCTGCCGGAGTCATTCGTGGTCGAGGAGCTCGAGAGCGAGGGCGTCGATCGTGTGCGGGCGCGCCTCGTCGCGCGGCTGTCCGGCGGGAATCTCGGCCGCGCGCGCCGGATGGCGATCGACCCGGAGGGACTGGCGTTTCGCGACGTCGCGGCCGACGCGCTGGCTCGCGCGGGGCTCGGAGCCGGCCAGGCGCTTGGCGCGGCGGCCGACGTGTTGGACGCCGCCGCCGCATATAAGAAAGGACTCCGCGCGGAGCTCGACCAGGAGCTCGCGCCGTTCCTCGATGAGAAGGGCCGCCCAGAGGAGGCCTATCGGGGGGCGATCCGCCGTATCGAGACCCGGTTCGTTCGGCGGGAGCGGAGGGCCGAGCGCGACCAGGTCGACCGGATCCTGCTCGCGGCGTCGGCCCTGCTTCGCGACCGTATCGCCGCGACCGTCCAGGCGCCGGCGGGGGTCCGGCTCAACCTCGACCGCGAGGCGCAGCCGGCCGCGGAGGTCGGTGGCCTCGTCGCCTCCCTCGCTGCGGTCGAGGGCGCTCGTGCGGAGCTGGCGGACGACGTCAACCGCAACGCGCGGCTCGTTGTCGAGCAAGCGTTCCTGGTGGTCGCGTCGGCCTCGACGGCGTAGGTCTTTCGCCGTAGCCGTTCGGCTGTTCGCGTCAGCCGGACACAGCGGTATCGTGTGCGACGTCCGTGCATCGGGGGGGAACGCGTTTCCGTGTTCGATAGATTCACGCTCGACGAGGTCAGCGCCAAGATCTGGTGGCCGCTCGCCATGGTGGCGCTCGTCGCACTGGTGCTGACCGTCCCGGCGGCGAACCACGCGGCCGACCGTGCTCGTCGCGAGAGCGCTGCCCGCGCGGTTGCCATCAGCACCCAGCAGATCGAGCCGCTGACCACCAACGACACGTCGGTCGAAGACATCTCCGCTGCGCTCGCGCGGATCCAGCAGGCCAACCCGTCGTACGACGCCGTGCGCCTGTGGAGCACGCAGAAGCTGCTTGTTGCCTCGTCGGTGCAGAACGACCCCTTGCGGCTCGGCACCGCCGGCGTGAAGGACAGCGACATCGACGGCGCGCTGTCGAGCGGTTCACGGCTCGACGTGACCAACCGAGAGCCTACCGGCGACGAGGGACCGACCACCGTGCACACCTTCGTCAAGGTCGACGGCCCGTCCGGACCCGAGGTGACCGAGTTCGAAGCAAGCGACGCAGCGCTTCTCGCAGAGGTTCACCACGACTGGAACGGCTACCGCATCGTCGCGGCGGCTGCCTTCTTGCTGCTGCTGCTGCTCGCACTGTTGTCGATGCGCGAGCCGATGGCCGACATCGGCGTGGGCGTCCCCTTCTATCCCGTGTCGCTGCCGCCGAACCTTGCGGTCGTCGACGCAGAGCGCGCCGTCGTGATCGAGCACGAGGACGATCACGTCCGCCAACGCGTCGACGGCTTGCAGCAACGGCTCGACGAAAGCGAGCGGCTTCGCCTGAAGGCCGAGGCGCAGCTGCAGCAGGCGCTCACCACGCTGGGGACCGGTGGCCGGAACGTGCCGGGGCTGCCGCCAGAACCGCCGACCCCGACGCTGCCCGCGTCGCGTTCGGATCGTCGGCCGAAGCCCGCGCCGGCAGAGCCCGTCGCGACGCGGCCCGATCCGGTGACGCCGTCTCCGACGCTGACCCCGCCAGCGGCGGCTGCTCCGGTCGCCGCCGCCGCCGAGGATCCGGCCGCGGCCGCCTCGAGTCGCCCGAAGCACGCGTCGAAGAAGCGGTCCTCCAGGCGTGCCGCGACCGAACCCGCCGTCGAGCCAACCCCGATCCCCCGGCGGTCGCGAGCCGACGAGCCGGCGGACGCACCTGTTCCGGTTTCCTCCGCGCCTCCGCCGCCCGACCGGGTGGCCGTCGTCGCCGAGGGCATGACGGTGACCTCGCGGACGCCCGCCGGCGATGCGGGTGCGTCGAACGACACGCGGCCAGAGGTCGTTGTCCTCCCGGAGGAGCAGCCGAGCGCCGTCGGAGCGAAGCCCGCCGCGCCGCCCGCAGCCGCCACCGCGCCGGCGGCGAAGCCGGCCGCCACCGCGCCCGCGTCAGAACCCATGCCGGATGTCCGGCAGCAGCTTGGTGCGGAAGGACAGGCCCACGATGAGCCGCTCGACGATCCGGCCGATCTTCGCGCGCGGCTAGCACGGACCGCCGCCTTGAAGAAGCCCGGGTCGCGCGAGCGCCAAGATCAGCGAGACGCCTTCCGGGACCGCACATCTGAACAGTAGTGCTGGCACGACTGCCGAGCGGCGTCGCATCTGAGAGCCTCAGCGCCAGAGGATGTTGCGATGACCGTCCGCGTCTTGATCGTCGATGACCAGGAGCCGTTCCGGCAAGCCGCTCGCATGGTGGTGGAGCTCACGGACGGCTTCGAAGTCGTTGGCGAGGCCGAGACCGGTGAGGACTCGGTCGCGATGTCGCAGGAGCTCCATCCCGACCTCGTGTTGATGGACGTGAACCTCCCAGGCATCAACGGCCTCGACGCGACGCGGCAGATCTTGGGTTCGGCGGACACCGTCGTGGTCCTGCTGCTGTCGACGTACGAGGAGGCGGAGTACGCACCCCGTGCTGCGGAGTGCGGCGCGGCCGCCTACATCCCGAAGTCGTCGTTCGGGCCCGACCGGCTGGAGGCCGCTTGGGAGGCCGCCTCCGTCTGACCGGCGCCGACCGGCGTTATGGCGATCATCGTCGTCCGGGCGCGTCGCCCTGTCGACGGACCCACGCCGGCGGCTTCATGTCCGGAGCATCGTCGCTCCCGCGAACGCGGCGCTCCGAGCGGGGATGGAGATCGTGACGGCGGTCCCGTCCGGTCCGCTGCTGATCGTGAGCGACCCCTCGAGGGCGTCGACCCTGTCCTGGATGATCTGCAGGCCCATGCCACGTGGGGTCGCCGCGACGTTGAATCCCGGACCGTCGTCCGCGATCACGAACGTCAGATCCTCGCCCGCGATCGTGAACCGAACCGTCGCGTCGGCACCGGCCGCGTGGCGAACGACGTTCTGGATCGCCTGCAGGCAGCAGAAGTAGGCGCACGCCTCGACGTCCGCATCGAAGCGTCGCTCCGTGACCCCTGCATCCGCATCGATCGCCGCTCGGGCGCCGATCTTGCGAACATGCGCCTGCAGCGCGGGCACGATGCCCTGGTCTGCGAGGAGCGGCGGGAACACACCGCGGGCGAGGTCCCTGAGTCCGTCGAGCGTGTCGTTCGCGCGCGCGATCAGAGGGTCGAGCTGCTCGGGCGTGGTGGCGGCGCGGACCGCGCGGCCGATCTCGAGGAGCTGTCGCTCCGGCCCCTCCTGGATGTCGCGCTGGAGCCCGCGACGCTGCGCGTCGCGGGCGGTCACCAACCGCTCCCGCGAGACCCGAAGGGCCGCCGCCTGCTCATCGAGCATCCGTAAACGGACCGCAAGCTCCTCGGAGAGACGGACGTTGTGCACGGCGAGCCCCGCCTGTGCGCCGAGGTCTTCGAGCAGGTCGCGCTCGGCCGGCGTGAGCGGATCGTTAGCTGCCTTCGTCACCGTCAGCGTGGCCACAGGCTCGCCGTGGTGGGAGATCGTCGTCGTCCACGGCTCGGCGGTGCGGCCACCCGCGCTCGGCCCCTGCCATCGCTCGACGCGTTCGCCGCCGTCGGGCAACGCGACGCGGATCGTCACCTCAGCGGCGGCCACTCCGGTGCCCGCCGCCTCGGCCATCTGCGGTAGCACTTCGTCCGTCGAGACGGCGTCGGCCACGCGCTCGGAGAACCCGGCCATCACCTCGTACGGGGTCGCCCGTTCGCCGAAGACCAGCCGGTTCGCGACGCGGCGAGCCCACACCCGCGCCGGTTGGAAGAGGACGGCGACGATGACCGTCGCGAGCAGCGACGACGCGCCGGTGAGCGAGCCGATCACCGCCACCACCACGACATACACGACCGTGATGAACGCGGCGAGCGACGCGAACACGAGCGTCTTCGACAGCACGACATCGATGTCGTACAGGCGGTAGCGCAAGATCGCGATGCCGGCGGCGATCGGGATCAGCGGGACGAGCAGCGCGAAGGCGACGTCGGGCGCGGGCAGGATGAAGATCCCGACCGCAAGGCCGGCCGCGGCCGCCGCGCTCGCGGCAGTGAACCATTTCATCTGCGCGCGCTCGAGCCCGACCGACCGCCGGAACCGCAGCACGAGCTCGACCGCGGACGCGAGGAAGACGAGCGCGCCCACGAGGCCCGCGACCGAGACCAGCGTGTCTGCGAGCGACGGCGAGACAAGGTCCACCGGGTGCGTCACCCCAGGGAAGTTCTGCGTGAAGTCGGCTGTGGTTCCGAGCGCGGGGGCGACGACGGACAGCACGATCGCGCCGACGGTGATCCACACGAGCGCTCGCCATCGCGGCGTCAGCGGCTCGCCGGTCGGGAACAGTTGGATGATCAGGTATACAGCGCCGGA
>Ga0136846_1230849_pt1 | contig 14470 bp, 17 predicted proteins | sample HopSoiMetagenom2_FD_96841 | JGI IMG/M metagenome (GOLD analysis project Ga0136846, IMG submission 96841) | Grasslands soil microbial communities from Hopland, California, USA - 2 Assembly 2016 (version 4) | ecosystem: Environmental > Terrestrial > Soil > Grasslands | place: USA: Hopland...
ATAACATAACTGCCTCGTGGAAGCGATGAAATATTGATGTCAATAATATTGTCGCCCCTGTTTAGTACTGTTGTAGTTTGTTTTATCATGGCGCCACTTAGTGCGATAAAGGAAACGATACAGTTTGCAGGCACACCCACATTTGTTAAATCAATATGTAACATATCCTGGGAAGGCTGCGGATAGATCCTGTTGATATAAAAACTACCTGCCCGGAATCGTAATCTCAAAACCTTACTGTATTCATACCTGCCATCTATGTCAACCAGTTTTAAGCGGTAATAAAGCACTGCCTTTTGCGGGTGATCCTCATCGCGATGGCTATAATTAATAGTTACGGCGGAATTTCCTGCGGCTGGCACAATGCTGATCGATTCAAAGTTCACACCATCAACACTTCTTTCCAGGTCGAATTCTTTTGAGTTAAGTTCTGAACTGGTCTTCCATTCCAGTGAAACAGAGTTATTACTGTTGATCGTTCCTGTAAATTCTGCCAGGACTAATGGCAATGGAGAATTCGCAGTAGTTGTGATTGCAATTTGTGTACCGCTGGTATGAAAAATCCTCAGGGTTTTTGTGGCAACATCGAGTGTCCATCCAGGTTGATTTAGGTCCGTTCTCTTCGGTAACACAACGCCGTTAGCTGTAATCGTGATGGGACTGAAGTTAACATGTAGTACTTCGGTGGCCAATCCATCATAAGTTGTATAGTTCACGCTGTTGAAACCATATGAAATAGATTTTACGACAGATGTGCTGCGTAACAAATGTGTTTGATTGAACGGTGTCCATTCAGGGACGGCTGCCATGCCTGTCATGAAATGGCGTATATAGTCTCCATATCCGTCAGTGAACCATTGGTTGTTCACATCAGGACCATCGATGACAATACCGTTGCTCCTGGCCATATAGGTTGCCCAGTTAAAGGACCGAAAGGCCTCTTCTTTCGCCGCGAGATCACCGGTCTTTTCGTATAACAGAGCATTGACCGATGCATAGCGTGAAGTATGGCTTCCCATAATGTAAAAGAAAATCTCCTGTTCCCTGATTGCCGTAGCACCATACACCGATTGCTGGAAAGTATTTTTTACCCAGGTGATCAGCCCGCGTGCGTGTGATTCCCAGTTCACATCCGATTCGGGATGCTCCAGCAGGTAACGGGCAACCATCATCGCGTTGTACTGGTTAAGATTGTTGTCATAACTCCCCTGTATACCCACATCTTCAAAGTACTGGGCCCATACGTTGTTTTGCATAGGGAACTGCATCATCCAGTTCCATGCTGCAGTACGCGCCGTTTGGTAAGCGGAAGTATTACCAAGACCTGCTGCAATCAATCCATCAAACAGGGAGATAGGGCCAATGATATTGGAACAATAATTTTCAATCACACTATTGTTGCTCGCTTTCACCCTGTATGGCCAGGGAGATTGCGTTTGGGTACCTGTTCTGATCTTCGATGCGAGCACATCGGCACAATGGATAGCCGCATCCCTGAAACGGTCATTGCCATCATATTTATATAGCTGCAACCATCCAAATGCCAGTTCACCGACCTTATCAGGCTCAAGATTACCAACACCATCTTGCGGCGCACCTCCGTAAGTAGTTGACCCCGCCTGACCTTCTGAATAAGGTACACCCGACCAGCTATCACCAGCCGTCGTCATTCCATGATCAAGATGCCAAAGCGCAACAGCCTCCGCTAATTGCATTACGCTGGCATCGCCCGAATAATTATAATACTTTATAGCTGATTCGATCAACATTCCAAATAAACCGGCAGGATTATGTGGCCAGTCAACCACCTGCTGCGTATTTGGATTGAGATAGCTGCGACTATAATAGGCAGGTTTACCGGTAGAGGGATCGTTGGGCACAGAATTCAATAAATAATTCCAGGCAGCGGCGACGACCGTGCTATAGCCATCAGTAGGGTTTGTTGTCCATGGTACTACTTTTCCAGCAGGGTAAGCGAAAACTGTGTGGGTATTCAATGACCCCAGCGAAGCCGCGAGGTTTGCAGTAGTGAAGGTGACATCACCGGAAGAGGAAGGTGTTCCCCCGGAGTTTCCTGAGCGGACCTGGAAATGATACAGTGTCCCGGGTGCAAGACCATAAAGAAACATTGAGTGCGAATTGCTCAATGCGGAATCCACCAGTGTAGAATTTCCGTATGATGCAGTCGTTCCAAAATTTACCTGCGAATTTCCAGGAAGACTTGTTGACCAGCTTATAACTGCGGATCGTTCGGTGATTGAATTTGCAGAGATACCAGAAATGACTTGTTGAGCATTCAAAAGGTTAGCTGCAGTCAGGGCACACACCGCAAGTGCCAGACCGGGTAATGGTTTGTTCATGTTGGATTTGCTATTTCAGTTGCACGGTTTGTCATACCAAAATCCATACCATTAACTATTCACACCGGGGCATCTATATATAGTGTTTGAAAAAAATAAAATAAAAATCGCAGATCAGATCCTATTTTGAATCTTGAACCTGAATGAAGCCTCCAACTTTTGAGCTTTCATTTCATCTTCCTATTTTATACTTCATCCTCCGACTATCGATGTTTTCAGGGAGGGAACTTTTTGCCTCTTTAATTTATTCCCGGTTAACAGATATGTTCGTATTCTTCCATCTATAAAGTACAGACCCAGTGGCATTTTTCTCGAGGCATTATTCTTGTAAAAACATCAGTGACGAGATATTTTTTATTAACCTTATTAAAAGAAGAACTATGAAAAAGATTTTTTTATCCGCTATAGTGTTAGCAACTGCTTATACACTATCCGCACAGGAAATAACCGCTTACCGGGCATCAACCGACGCGGCAGGAAATACTTATGTAGTACCGGTGTCCATAAAAAATAATTTCCAGACTACCTACCCAGGTGTTACAGTTGTAACCTGGCAACCGATGACTGACTGGTGGTATGCTACTTACAAAGACAATAACAACAGGTTGGTAAGTGTATACTACAATACACAGCCTTATTACATGATCAGGAACGAGACGTTCAATGTAGCATTACCTGTATTAAATACACTTGTACCTGAATCAGTGGTCACAGCAGCTATCGACACATATGGCAGTGACCTGTACAGTATCACCGCCATGAAAACTTCAACTGGTGAAGACAGTTACCAGGTAGCCCTGATCAAAAACGGCACGATGGAAAAGACGATGATGAATGCCAGTGCCGTAGCTATGAATTCGTCAAGGTAACAGTTAAACTAAATTTCGATATTGAAAAGAGGTCCTCTTAAAATCTTGTATTCTCTTTCTCTTTAAGACAGCCTCTTTTCTTTTTTTATTTAACCTCCAAAACAAAGATTATGAACAAAAAGACGCAAGCTATCCGGAAAAAAGATGATGTACGAAAGAACCCCGATAACAAAATCGACCAGGATTTTACTGGATATCCGCATGGACCGGCAAAGGAGGAGATTATTCGGCCACGTTCGCGGAGGCAGAAGGAAACTGCAGCCATGGGCAATAAAGACGGGGAAAAAAGATCTTACCACAAAGCCGAGATCGATGAACAGGAATCGGATGGATCAGCAAACGCTTTCGAAGACAAATGAGATAAAGTAAATGAGATAAAGTAAATAGGTCGTTAATGTCTGGATGTTGTTTATACAAACTTTTTCGGACAGGATGTGCTGGCAGAATCTTTGCAATTGTTAATCATGGTGTAGTGTAGGATAAATTACACAGCACAAATAAAAATTAAAATAATTATTTATGAAAAAGATCAGTATGATTCGAATAAGTGCACTGTCATTATTATTGGCGGGTCTTATTGTTTCAGGTTCTTTGTACGCCCAGGATTCTAAAACTCATAAACTCATCGGGGACTGCCAGACGGCAAAAGCTGAATTTATCAAGTCAGACCCGTTAATGGCAAACCTTTTTGGTAATTCACATGCCTATGTGATATTTCCAAATGTAGGTAAAGGTGGGATCGGTGTAGGTGGCGCAGCAGGTAATGGCATCGTGTTTCAGAATGGAAGACCAATTGGTACAGCTAAAATGAAACAGGTCACAGTAGGATTCCAGTTTGGTGGCCAGGCCTATCGTGAAGTCATTTTCTTTGAAAATGCAAGCGCATTCGACAGGTTTAAGAGCGATAACTTCGAGCTGGCAGCACAGGCTTCAGCAGTAGCAGTAACAAAGGGCGCATCAGTGAACGTTAAATACAGGGGAGGAGTGATGGTGTTTACGCAAAAGAAAGGCGGTTTGATGTATGAGGCGTCTGTAGGTGGGCAAAAATTTAACTTTACACCCTTCTAGCTTATACAGCAGGTCACAGTAAATTCTTAGGAAAAAGGCAAAGGTTTGTTATCCGTCAGCCCTAATAAAAAAAACAACTATTATTTTCCTTTGTCTTTTTCCTTTTCTTTCTCTTTCATAAAATCTCTCAACGATCTTCTCACCTTCACAATTAGCTTATGAAGATCCTTTTCATGCTTATCGAGGATCTTTTGCGTGGTTGATGCTGAAGAATCAAAATACTGATTGGCCTTGTGGATGTGAGCATTGAATTGCCCGGCCTGTTCATCCAGCCTCGTTAATAAATCCCACAAACTCTCTTTTTTCTTCATGATTCTTTTTTTCGATCTGTTCAAATTTCAAGCCGGACGAATATTGCCACCTGAGCGAGAATTCCCCTTAAATTTATTAATTTCATAACCAAATAAAAACAGGTTCTTCGATGAAATCTCTGCTGCTTTTTCCGGTTATATTCTTGAGTTTTATTGCTTCCGGTCAGCAACTTAGCCAGGTAATGATCTCCGGCGGCACTACGCTTACGGCATTCTCGGTTATCACGAGCCAGAAAGTCCTGATCCGTATATCGGCAGAAGGTAAGATCATTGAATGGGGAACAGATCCCGGTATAGGCCGCTACAACTATTATACAGGCCAGTTTCAGCCGTATCTTGGCAGGGTAGAGTACTATGGACCCTCAGAATACGATTCTATCCTGCGAGGCAAAGTCAAGGCTATCGGCACCAGTACCCTGACCTACTACGGATCTTCGGAAAACGAGGCAAAAAAAGGAAAACTTAGATCGATTGGCTCGCTGCAGTTGGATTATTTCCTGGACTTTGAGAATAAGGATAACAAAGGAAAATTGAAATCCATCGGTTATGCAGCACTTGATTATTATTCGTCCTTTGACAATGAGTCCTTCAGGAATAAACTGAAAACAGTTGGCAATACAACCTTGAGCTGGTATTCTTCCTTCGATGATAAACTGGTCAAAGGCAAAATCAAAACAATTGGAACGTTTAATTATACATGGTATTCTTCCCATGATATTAATGGGTATGGAGGATTGAAATCGGGCCTGCCTGCGCAGAACGTGAACGGAGTCTTCTATATTATCCGTTAAGTAATTCATTTCTACAAGAGAAAGAGGCAACTGTATGCAGTCGCCTCTTTTCATTAATCAATATACCCTGGTTTATGTTGCTAAAAATCCACAACGTGGGTAATACCCTAAGCTTCGGTTCTTTCTCTTCCAGTTCCACGAAGAAGAGCTACCAACAATAACACAAATACTGCCCCTCCAACGATCCAAACCCACGGTTGAGCGTACCAATTATTACCCTTGTCGGTATTGACATCCACTTTAATATCGGCTGATTTCTCCTGTGCCAAACAAAGCAGGCTCAGAAAGGAGCCGGCTATTGCCAACAGGGTCCTGGTCATAATGCTTCTAACGGTTTTCATAATAAAAAATTTTAGTTTCCCTGTTAATCATACCAAAAGCATGCCCATGAAAACGAATAATTTATTTTTTTGTTTAGAGAGGTGAAAAAAATTCCGTTTGTAGACGATACCCGCTTTAGGCTGAGCGACATAAATGTCAATTCTCCTGTGAAAACTTTATAAATTTCCCGGTACCCTCTGGTATCATGATTGCAGTTGAACAGGAAAAGTCTATGTCATCACATAAAGGAAAGCCATCTGGTATCAATAAACCTGAAACCAAAGGGACAGGTGTTCCTTCTGATTTTAAACCTGAAAAACTCGAAGTTGACAATACGCTCACCGAAAAATATACGGAAGATGATGCAGATCTCGCAAAAGGTTTAAAGGTCAAGCATCACAATCGAAATACAAATAAAAAACACTCACGGGTGTAAAGTAATACTCGAACGAATATTATTTTCTCATTGGCTGATGCATTATTAGTTTATTGATCAATTGCTCGGGAACAGACGGTGATAATGCTTCTGTAAGATAATTGTGCGACGATCCATCCCGGGCCCAGCTGTTACTTCCATCGCTATTGACTATTATCCGGCCACTTTCGATAGTATACCACGGTGTATAGCCTTTGATCGCAACCAGTACAGCAGTTTCATCCCAACTCATCCTTCCCGCGCTGTCTTCCGGTTTCATGGGGATACAAATACGGAAAACATCCTTTACGGGGCTATTACGAATGGACTTATTATGTATCAACGGCAACCCTGACCTTATCCTTAACCCTATCTCAACTCCGCTAAATAAAATGGAAGTTGGCCAGTTTTCAGCGACAACCCGGGAAGCCGACGCATCGATGCGAATATTGAATTCACTGCCTGACGGAAAACGGCCACCCATACACACAAGCTGCTTCACTTTGCGCCTGACCAGTTCCTTCCCGTCCAGCTTCGAATATTTATCGGCCGGAGATTGGAGAAGATCAGCCAGGTTAGTCAGGAAACCCGTGGTAACAATAACAACGCTTTTATCAGGTTGCGACGAAAGTGCCTTTCGATAGACTTCAGTTGACGATTGTACTTCGTCATTCCTTTTTATTTTATGAGGATAGACGACCAGCAGGCTATCCGTCCAATGCTGGAAATCTTTTAGCTCCGATGCGTTTCCTTTCGGCACACCGATGGGAATAGCCGGTCTCTTAAAATAAGTATTGAAAACACTGAACACAGCAGCTACTCCCTCGTACTTCGTGCTTGCTACAGTAGCGAGTATCCGGGCATAGCCGCTATCGGCATAGGCATGCAGGATGGCAATTGCGCCGACGTCATCATAATCAGGGCCCATATCGCTATCAAAGATGATAGGAACAGGTTTGATCCTTTTTTGTGCATTTAAAGGAACTGCAAAAATAAAAAGACACAAGGCGATGAGGAGTTTGTGTTTCATCATCTGGCAAAGATAATTGCCCGAACCTTCGAAAAGAACCAAATCACAAGAACCAAATAAATTAGAAATTAGAATACTCAACCAGAAGCACCCGATATCTAGATTTAAGATTTTTTATTTTGGATTTATTTGGTTCTTGACGCTCTTTTAAGGACTCGATGCATCAATTGGAGATACAAAGAAAATAAAATCGAAATTCCTAACCAGAAGCTGACCGACGATCATTTCGAATTTCGTATTTAAATATTCGTGCTTATTTGGTTCTTGGTTCTTAGGATTATTGCAAAGAAGGGTCATGAAAAGTATCTCCCTGGTTAATATCACCGGTATCAAAACCTTTTTTAAACCAATAGTATCGTTGTTTGGAAGTGCCGTGGGTAAACGATTCAGGTACAACATACCCCTGGGATTCTTTTTGCAGCCGGTCATCACCGATAGCGGTTGCAGCGTTCAGCGCCTCTTCAATGTCACCTTCCTCGAGAATATTCTTCATGCTCTGGGCATGCTTTGCCCAAACACCCGCCAGGAAATCTGCCTGCAATTCAAGCATCACAGAATATTTGTTGTATTCTTCCTGGCTTAACTGTCCCCTGAGTCTTTCCATTTTATCGGAAATACCCAATAGGTTTTGCACATGATGGCCAACTTCGTGAGCCACTACATATGCCATCGCAAAATCACCGGGCGCACGGAATCGTTCAGACAACTCCTGGTAGAAGGAAAGGTCAATGTAAAGTCTCTGATCGCCGGGACAATAAAAAGGACCGGAGGCAGCGCTGGCAAACCCGCAGGAAGATTGTACCTGCCCGCGAAATAACACAAGGGTTGGTTGTTGATATTGTTTCCCCTGCCGGGTAAATATATCACCCCAAACATCTTCAGTATAGCCCAGTACCACTTTTACGAATTTTGCCCGCTCATCATCAGCGGCTTTTTCTTCGGCTGTCATTTGCTGACTTTGATCCGGCATCGGTATGGAGCTGCCGTCACTTCCGCCGCCAAGGAAAAATCTAAGCAAAAGTACTATTACACCGATAATGCCGCCACCTGCGACAAGCCCGCCGCCGGAGATACCGCGACGATCATCAACATTTGAGCTTTCCCTGCCACCTAACCAGCGCATAAAAAAGAATTAAATGATTAAATAAGGACATATAAAGCGACAAAAAATCTTGCCAGTTTAGTTCGGATAGCCGCGAACTGCAGAAATTGTCAATTGAAACCACGTAATAACCTCTCCCGGATCGGTACAACGGGCCGAGTCTCTGGTCTTCCAACCTAAAAGTACACTCATCCCATGAGAAAGTGCGGAGAAACAGAGCGGAGAACGATGCTGGAAGAAAAAAGCGGAGAAACAGAGCGAAGAGCGATGCTTTTTAATTTCTTTTCTTCCTGCGCTCTCCGCTCTCGCTCGCTCTGCTTTTTGTTATGCCATTATCGCGAGCAGGAGGCAGGCAATGGTCGCGAATATGCTTCCTTTAATCACATATTTCATAAAATCCCTTTTGACACAAAGAAACGCTTCCCTCGAAGTCAAAAAAATATCCGGTCACACCAGTTGGCAAATGAGATGAATGAAATGTTGAAGATAGAGGTCTTTAATACAGTAGTTACTTGTTTTGGTAAAAACGTAGTTTCCAGTTGGCAGCTTTATATAATTCTATTTCGAATGTCCGGCCATCAGACAGTGTTCCAAACAATTTGCAGGGGAAGCTGGCCAACTCGAATTTTCTATAGCTTTTGAAATCGCTGTCGTATGATGATTCGGTTTTCAGAATGCATCCACTTGGAGAAACCAGGTTCATTAATGCCAGCACATAACCTGCGCGGGATCCGCTTGGTGAACCTGATGTGGTTCCTATTTCGACGGATACAGTATTGCCGCTGGAGCTGGAAGGAGATATTTCGGTTTGATCGAATGCCTCCGTGGTGCTAAAACTGTAAGTAATATATTTTTTTCCCCTGTATATGTCGCCACTCCAGTATCCTTTGATGACGCTGTCGGGTTTTGGCTTCCGTGCATAGTGCATTTCCCCTTTTCCCTCTTTTAATCCATCCTGGAAACTGCCGGAATAATATTGGGAATCGCTATAATAATAATTACCGGTACCATTTGGCAAGCCATTTTTAAATTGCCCGGTATAAACATGGCTACCGCGAGCCGTGCCATCGCCATCAGCCAAACCTAATTTGCATCCACCCATATAGCTGCCGTCTAATTCCGGCATTTTTACCTTGCAGAAAAACGAATCTTTCTGGGCATATGAAAATAAGAAATTCAACAAAAAAACTATAATGAGTGGAGTGTGGAGGACAGGTTTCATAAAAGATATTTAGGTAGAGAATAGACAATAGCTCAATCTGAAAGTAAGAATAAAAAATTAATTACTCAAAAAGAAGAATCATGCGATGGTTGGGATTAGTGTGTCTTTCCGACAATCTGAAATCATGGCTGCCGTTGATGACAAATCCATTCTTTAGATAAAAATTAATGGCTCGTTGGTTTTCTTTCCATACGTACAACCATATTCCCGACTGTTTGTTATCGATCGAAAGTTGTTTATTAAACCGGAAAAGCTCCTGGCCCAGTTTCAGGTTATAGAACTTGCCGAGCAAATATAATCGCTCCAACTTCGTCAGGTTTTCATCTCCGCCCTCATAGGGATGAGTGAGCACAATTTTTGAATACCCGGCCGGTTCGTTATTGTAATAAACGATGTGATAAACATTGCCAGGATCGCTTAACTCATTCCTGACCGCAGCGAGCGTATAATTTTTTTGTATGTACGCTTCTATGTCGCTTTTCCCCGCACTGTGTCCGTGGGATTCTATAAAAGTCTGCACCGCAATTTCTGCCAGCAGGGGAGTATTGTTCTCGCCAGCTCTTACAATCTCGATCATTGGGAGAAGTGGCTGATCATTTATATTTTGCTTTGTAATATTTTATGGAATTTGCAATCATCTTCTTAAGTACATCCACTTTCACATCTTCCAGTTTCTTGATATAAACACAGCCTTTAGCTGACTTATGTTTTCCAAGCTGTTTAAGCAATTCTTCGCGTTGGTCGAACTCTGAACTGAAGTAAAGAGCAAATTCCGATTTTCTCGGGGAAAAACCCATCAGGGGAGCATCTCCTTCACGACCGCTTTCATATTTGTAGTGATAGCTGCCAAAACCAATTATTGCGGGTCCCCACATTTTGGGTTCAAACCCGGATTCTTTTTTCATCAGCTCAACGATAGCCAACGCATCTTTTTGTCGTTGCTGATCAGGAACAGATTTTATAAAACCCGTTACACTGCTTTTATTTTCGGTGGTTTTTATTTTTGCATTTGCCATAAAATACTCCGGCTTGTTATACGTAAATATAGTGTTTCTGCAGGAAGATTATTACTGCGCTGGTTTACAATTTCTCTTTATGCTTTTGCACCTTGAGCCAATTGCTCACCCTGTAAACCTGTAGAATATTTGCAATAAGAATAACAGCTATCACGTAGCCTAATATATCGTAGTGCTCAAGAGGGCTTGTCTTTGATTTTTGAACAACGATCATTCCCCCGATGCCTGCGGCTACACCACCGGCAATTTGCTGCAAAGATGAATTGATACTCATGAAAGCGCCCCGGTCCTGCATTTTTGGCAAGGCTGACACCAGGGCCATTCCAGGTACGATGCGGCTCATGATTCCGATCATCATCACGATATTCATAACGAGGACGAGTAAAAAAGGAATGGGGGTCAGGTTTGAATAGATAACAACGAACACCATCATCCACAAAGCAGCCACCGTAAATATCTTCGCCTTATCAACTTTATCGCTTAGTTTACCAACCAGGGGCATGATGATAAGGGCAACAATGCCGCTGGCCATAAACAGAACAGGAAGCTGGCTATATGAAACTTTCAGGTTGTTGACGGCAAAAGCGCTGCCCCAGGGCATCATCATAAATCCACCCAATGACATCATTGCCGTCAGCAGGAATCCCATGCGGTACTCTCGCCGCGAGAATGTGTGCCATAAATGTTTGATCGCTGTCTTTTCTGTTTTCAAACCGAGATGCTGGACGATAGGTTGCATTTTAAACATCACTACAAGCCAGATAATGGTTCCCAGTCCAACGATCATGAGAAAAGGAGATTGCCATCCCCAATGATTGGCGATGTAAAGACTAATGGGAATGCCCAGTACCTGGCTGGCCCCAAACCCCATTTGCAAAAACCCCATCGCCCGGCCGCGTTGATTTAAAGGAAAAAGATCGGCTACTATTGCCATCGAGATAGAACCGATCACTCCGCCGAACAGTCCGGTGATTATCCTTGCAGAGATCAGCATAAAATAATTACTGGCCAATCCACAGGCCAAAGTGCCAATGATAAAACCGATATAAAAAAATAAAAGCAATTTTTTACGATCGAACCTGTCGGCAAAACCTGCAGTCAGCAATCCGGAAAAGCCCGCGCTAAATGCATAAGCTGACACTGCAAAACCAAACTGGCTTGTAGTAAGCGACATTGATTTCATCAGCATATCGCCGAGTGGTGACATGACCATGAAATCGAGCACTACCGTAAATTGGGTCATCGCCAGCAGGATAACAGCCACCACCTGGTAAGCCGTGAATTTTTTCTCATTGATTATTGTAGTTGTTTCCATTAGCTGTCAAAAATAGTCAATTCAATGCCTGGTGATCAGCGAAATTTATGAATAAATAGTAAAGAAAAGGTGAGCTTGATGTGGTTGCCGGTAAATCGTCACTGCAAGGCGGTCATCACGTCAAAAAGCTGCCGGAAACAATTCCAGGGTGTATTGTCAGTGGTTTGTGTGTCATAAAATCCATTGATAAATGCCTGGGGTCTTGACCAGACGGTTTGCATCATGCCCCGGAATCTTTGTTTCATTTCTTCAGTGGATTGACGGCGGAATGCAATCATGTCATTCATTTGAACAAGTGCCAGGGCAGGATCGCGCCAGGGACAGGTAACCACCTTGAATCCTTTCATTGCAAAATAGACCGCAGTCTTATCGGCCCGTTCATAGTGCCAATCACAGATCATCACATCTTTTGGAATCATATCAATTGCTGCAGAGGTGCCATTGGCACTTGCTTCCCACATGCCCAGGCCGGTGGTGGCCCCATCGAGCAATCGGTCTCCCCAGATCCAAAGCTCGCGTCCGGAAGCCGCCAGGTGATCATGGACACGCGTTACTTCATCGGCAAAGAGCTTCGCTTTGTTTTTGCCTTTGCAACGCTTACATTGACCGCTTCCAATGTAAAATACCTCATCCATTCCCGCATGAAATGCATTTGTTTCAAACACATCACATAGTTCATCTATTATGGAAAAAATCACTGCATGAACTTTTGGATGCAAGGGACAATAGCTTTTGCAATACAGGCTGTCCGGATTCGGCCATTGATAGACTTCTGGCATCTTTACTTCCGTGGTTTCGTCAAACTCCGGATATTGTAGCAACAATTTATTGGGTTTATTAGCCCAGGACTGGTGACCGAGGAGATTGACCTGCGGGATGATCTTTATAGAATGAATATGGCAGGCTCTTACTATCTTTTTTACATCATCTTCATTTAAGGCGATGCTATCGCGCAGTTCGGGATGAGATTTATACTGGTAATTATAATCGACCCGGAGAAGCAATGTGTTAACATTTCTCGGCACCAGTTCGTTCTCTATAAATAACACAAATGAATCTACATAAGATGGTGTAGGGGCGGCAATAGCAAAGCCACGAATGGGTAGGATCGAATCCAGCCTGTTTTGGGAATAAAGCCTGTTACCAGCAAAAATTGCCAGTATGAAAAAAATAGATAATCCCTTTTTTGCGCGCATGACTAAAAATAAGAAAAACCTGGGGAGATTTGCCCACAGGAGAACCGCTGAGAAGACGCAGAGGGCCGCAGAGAAGAGAGCCTTGACTTTATGCTGCTGCCCGGGTGTAACTGTGTCGAAGCAAGGCCAGCACTTGTTTTTTCTGTAGCCATTCTGATCTTTCAAAAAAGGACACTCCCTGTTTCTTGAGGATCGTTCGTGTAGTCCCTAACGTTTAACCGGCCCCTCGCAAAACTCAATAAAACATATTTCGTTTTTACGCCCTGCTTTTGCCAATTATACGGGACCTCAGTGCCAGGGTGATCGAGGTTTAAATAAATATCCACTATTCCATCGTTGTCGAAATCATGAATGGTCAATTGAACCGCCGAATGTTGACCGTATTTTTTTAGCCTGTTGAGAGTCTCCGGCCAGGGCATATCCAGTTGTGCAGAAGGAAAGTTATGTGTCGTCTTATCGGAGCTTAGAACAGCCCGCGGGTAGAAATAGATATGTGCCCCACCGTTCCCAATAAAATAAAGGGAATCGTTTTGCTTATCCCCATCCAAATCCCAAATGCCTGAATAATTGTAAGAAAAATTGGAGGTCCCCGTCTCCGGGTCGAAAATATATTGTTCGTGAGCTCGTGGAGAAAATCCTATGGAATCAATTGAAGCAGACGTAGCCCTGGATGATTGTTTTTGAATTCCGATCTTTTTACAGAGGCAGAATATGAAAAGCAGGAAGAAATAAATAATGATCCGGAACATACTCTACAGATGCCCACATGCAGGACTTCCACAAAACCTCTGTCCTCATTTTTCAATAAAATAAAACAAGGCTACCATGCCGTTTGATAAACGTTGTGTATCGGCCAGGTTAAGCCGGATGACGCGCCTGACATCATGTTTAAATAAAGAAATACCTTCTCCGAATATAACCGGGTGGATAAGCAACCAGAATCCGTCGAGTAAATTCAGTTTCATCATTGAGTATACCGCGGTAGGACCTCCGAACATCAATATATTATTACTCCCATGCTCTCCCGGTTGTTTCAGCCTGTTGATCTCATCTGTAATATTATGGCCGATGACATATGTGTTTTCCGAGTTACCCGGTGGCAATGTTGTAGATAGAACATATTTAGGCACCTTGTTGTACCAGTTTGAGTATTTGATAACTGCTTTTGTCGCGCCTGGTTTTTCCGCCGCAGTCGGCCAGTCACCATTCAAGAGTTCGTACGCCTTTCGCCCGAAAAGGGCAGCGTCTGCGGTATCCGTCAACCCGCAGACAAAATCCAGGTTTTCTTCTCCACCTATAAAATTGTCAAACTCACCTCTCGGACCTGCGACAAAGCCATCGAAGGAAGTATGGGCAACCAGTATCAGCTTTCGCATACTGAAATCAAATTTGGTTTCTCAAAATTACTTAGGATTAAATACAATTTTGTACTCCCGTGACTACCATATGGAATA
>Ga0136846_1214339_pt1 | contig 14469 bp, 16 predicted proteins | sample HopSoiMetagenom2_FD_96841 | JGI IMG/M metagenome (GOLD analysis project Ga0136846, IMG submission 96841) | Grasslands soil microbial communities from Hopland, California, USA - 2 Assembly 2016 (version 4) | ecosystem: Environmental > Terrestrial > Soil > Grasslands | place: USA: Hopland...
CCGAACAGCATGCCCCAGAACATGCCCCAGGTGGCTCCGCCACCGACCATGTGGTGGCTGGTGTGGGTGTGGTACTTGCCCTCCTTGTCCCGCACGATCACGGCGATCGCGTCGGGCTGGATGATCAGGTCCTGAGCCAGCCGCCTGGCCTCGGCGGCGGCGTCGTCCGCGGTGGTCTCGTCGGGGTAACTGATCGCGATCAGGTCAGCCATAGTGTCATCTCTCTCCCGGGCGGCTTGGTCAGGGCCTAGTCCAGCAACCAGTTCGCCAGCGCGCCCCACCCATAGAGGGTGAACATCGCGAATGTCACAGCAGCTGGAGTTGCTGTGCGCGGCACACCGCCTCGCTCCGGTGCGTGGCCGAGAGCTTGCGGTAGATGCTCCTGAGGTGAGTCTTGACGGTGTTCACCGAGAGGTACATCTCAGTGGCGATCTCAGCCGTGGTGAGCATCCCCGACGCCAGCGTCAGCACCTCTCGCTCACGTGCGCTGAGCTGCTCGACGACCAGTGGTGCCGCCTGAACGGGCTGGGGCGGCTTCCTCTGGAGCGGGATTATGCCGTGGTTCATCACGTCAGGCTCGAGCAGCTCGCGATACACTCCGGCCAGGTCGGGGTCTCGTCGCAGTACCTGCCGCAGCCATGTTCGCTCCATGGCGAAAGGCAGCCTCACCCGTTCTGGCGCGGCTAGCCGCAGCGCGCGTTCCAGGCAGCGGCGGCCGCGTGCGCCGTCCCCGATGCCGTAGCTGAGCCGGGCATCGGCCAGCGCCACCCCGAGTGCCAGGGACTCCGGGCCCTCCGCGCCCAGCACGCGCCGGGCGGCCAGTTCGTCTCCCGTGGTCAGGTGCGCGTGAGCCAGTGCCGCGGTGGCCTCGGGCCCGGAGCCGGCGCGCTGTGCCGCGGCCACGGCCGCCGGGGTATCACCAGCCGCCGTCCACGCGCGCGACTCGAGAATCGCCAGTTTGACCTCGAGCCAGTCGGGCGGCGACAGTGACCATTCCTCGCGCGCGCGGCGGATCAGCTCGACCGCGGCCGTGCCCTGTCCAGCGGCCACGCCGCGCTGTGCCGCCACCGTGCAGGCGAGCGCGCTCACCAGCTTGTCCGGGCAGGCCCGCAGGGCGGTCTCGGCCAGCTTGAGCTGGGCATGAGCCTCCCGCATATCGCCATGCTGCAGGCATGCCCAGGCCAGCGCGACGGCCGCACCGCATATGAGATGCCCGGCCAGGTCATCGCGACCGCTGCTCATCGCCTCGGCCGCCCGCTCAGCCCATTCGGCGGCGCGGCCCAGCCTGCCGCCCAGGGCCTCCGCGAGGGCGAGATACCCGAGGCAGCCCGCCCGCTCGTGCGCCGCCTGGAGACCGGCTGCGGCCGCGCCTTCGGCGAAGCTCACGACGGCCTCATCGAGACGCCCCGCCCACAGTTCCATGACCCCGCGGGCCGCCAGTACCTGGGCCTGAATCTCCGGATGCCTATCGTGCACCTCCCCGGGCAGCTGGGCCGCCAGGGCCTGCGCCCGCCTGGATGCGGCTATCGCCGTCTCGAAATCGCCGGTGCGCCGGGCCAGCGCCAGCCGGGTCAGCGCCGCGGCCAGCCGGGCCGGGAGATGGTCGCCGGCCGGCGACTGCTCGATGATGCTCTCCGCTGCCTCGAGCGGGCCAGCGATTGCCTCACCCCCGCCTCGGCCCAGGCGCGTCGCGGCCTGGACGAGCAGCGGCTCCGGTTGCGTCCACGCCTCCTCTCGCGGCATGCCGTTGAAGGCCTCGGCCAGCGGCTGATGGCCGTGCGGCGAGATGAGCTGGCCTATCGCGAACTCATCCACAACCATTTCGGCGGCGAACGGCCAGTCGCCTGATGCGGCGGCGTACCGCACGGCTTCACCGAGGCGCCCGTTGCGCTGGCACCATCTGGCCGCACGCTGATACAGGTCGGTGAGCTGCTCGCGGCATTCGATCCTGAGCTTGAGACGCAGCACCGTGGCGAACAGCGAGTGATAGCGATACCAGCCCTGCCCGAGCGGGCGGACGAACGCGTTCGTCTGCGCCAGCGCCGGCAAGGTGCCTGCCCACTGCGGGTCATCCGTCAGCTCGCAGGCGAGATCGGCGCTGAAGCTATCCAGGACACTGGTCCGCAGCAGCATGTCGCGAACCGGGGCCGGCTGGGCGTTGAGCACTTCCTCCACCAGGTAACTGGTGATCGCGCTGTCCCCGGTCTCTAGTTCCTTCACGAACTGCCCGGGGTCGTCCCGCGTTTGCAGCGAAAGCGCGGCCAGCCGCATCCCCGCGGCCCAGCCTTCCGTTTGCCCGGTTATGCGCTCGAGCATGGACGCGGTCAGCGTTACGCCGTGCTGCGCCAGCAGCAGGCCGGATTCTTGCGCGCTGAAGGCCAGGTCATCGCTTCTTATCTCGGTCAGCTGGCCGGCCACCCGGTACCGGTGCAGGGGCAGCAGCGGGTCCGCCCGCGAGGCCACGACCAGGTGCAAGCTCGATCCGGCGTTTCTCAGCAAGTAGGAAATCCCCTCCAGGAGGACTGGTTCGGTCAGCAGATGGAGGTCGTCGAGCACCATGACCACCGGCGGGTCCTGGGCGGCCAGCACCGACGCGAGACGCGCCAGGAAGAGATGATCGACGGCCTCCCGGTTCTGGCCGGACATGACCCGCGGTACGGCGATGCCCGCCCGGCGCAGGGCGGCCACGACGTAGGACCAGAACACCCGGGGCCGGTTGTCGTAGTCGTCCACGGTGAGCCAGGCCAGGGTGCATGGATCCCTGGTCGAGGCGGCCCATCCCACGATGGCCATGGTCTTGCCCGCCCCAGGCGGCCCGGTGACCGAGGTCAGCGGGCCTCGTACGCCCTCGGCGATCAGCTTGTCGATGCGAGGGCGGGTGACCGCCCAGGCCGGGAGGTCGGGCGGGGTGATCTTGGATCTGAGCACGGGATCATGAGGTTCTCCGCGACCCCGGAGCCTGGTCGCTCCGCGCGTATCGGGACTGGACATCAGCATTTCCCTTTCGCCGGATTCACCCGTCCGCTCAGCAGTTGTCTCTTCGTCGAGGATGAGAAGTCTTCACTCCCCGCACGTCTCGTCAAGGTGATGGGAAAATCACCCGCTATGAGTGGCGCGCGCGGGGCGCGGCCGCGAGAACGTGAGCACTGTAGGGCCTTAGATTTCTAGCTGCTAGGGGGGCTGGGGTGCCGTCGTCGTATTACGAGATCCGGGTCGCCGGTGTTCTCCCGCCCGAGGTTTTGCTCGACTTCGAGAAGCTCACCGCCTCGGTCGAGCCGGTGGAGACGGTCGTGCACGGCCCGCTCCGAGACCAGGCGGCTCTGAAGGGACTGCTCGACCGGCTGGAGACGTTCGGCGTCGACGTGCTGGAGGTCCGGCGCCTGCACGGGACGGCCCGGCCGGCGGACGAGCAGGATTTCACGTGACGGCCCGGCCCGCGAGAGGCGCGGGCCGGGGCGGGCTGGTCATGTCAGCAGGCCGAACGGGTCGGAGGTGGCCCGCCATCCGGCGGGCTAGCGCCTCAGATGCCGGCGCGCACAGGAACGGGTCCCGACCCGTTCTTCTGCCAGGCTTGCGACCCGGCGGACATCGCGGCTCTCGCCTGGGTCCACTTCGCCCGGGCTAGTTCGCTGGGCGGTACGTCCATCTCGTTGATCCACTGCCGGGTAGTGGACAGCAGGTGGCCGCCGCCCACGGCCAGGCCGGCCAGCACGATCATGGTGCCGCCGCCTATCATTGCCGCGCTGGTGATCAGGGGAGCCGCCCGGAACTGCGGTCCGCTGCTGGGGTTCTCGCCATCGCTCATGACATCATCCTTTGCTCGCGACCTGACCATTACTGTGATCGGCCGGATGGCCCCGGAAATCACCCTTTTGGGGTGATCGGGCCGTGATCGCGTTCTCTGCATCATGAGCGAGTGACCGAGTCCGAAGGAGGAAACCCCGTGGCTCGTTATCCGAATATCGGCGATCATGGGCTCATCGGGGACCTGCAGACGGCGGCGCTGGTGAGCACCGACGGCGTCCTCGACTGGTTCTGCTGTCCGCGGTTCGATTCACCGAGCATCTTCGCGTCCTTGCTCGACGCCGAGCGCGGCGGCTCCTACCGGATCGCGCCGGACCGGGACGACTACGTGAGCAGGCAGCTGTACCTGCCGGACACCGCGATCCTGATCACCCGGTTCATGACCCCCGACGGAGTCGGCGAGGTGCACGACTTCATGCCGGTCATCGAGGGCGCGGCGACCGACCGGCACCGGCTGGTGCGCAACATCCGGGTGGTCCGGGGCGTCATGCGGTTCGCGATCGAACTCCAGCCGCGGTTCGGCTACGGCCGCCAGTCGCACAAGCTGGAACTTTCCGAGCATGGCGCGGTGTTCGCCTCGGACGGCCTGGAACTGACGGTGCACGGCATCGGCCCGGAGGGAATCTCGCCCCGGGACTCGGGCATCGCGGTGGAACGCCACGGTGACGGGCTCCGCTGGACCCGCACCCTGCGGGAGGGCGAGGCCGGCGGCGGCGTGGTACTCGAATCGATGGGCGGCACGCCGCGCCGGATCACGCCGGAGGAGGCACAACGGCTGGCGGATGACACCGCGCGGTTCTGGCGTGGCTGGCTGAGCCGGTCCACGTACACGGGCCGGTGGCGGGAAATGGTCGACCGCTCGGCCATCACGCTGAAGCTGATGACGTATGCGCCGACCGGCGCCCCGGTCGCGGCGCCGACTACCGGCCTGCCCGAGCAGGCCGGAGGGGAGCGCAACTGGGACTACCGCTACACCTGGATCAGGGACGGCTCCTTCTCCATCCACGCGCTCCTGGGCCTGGGCTACGCGGAAGAGGCGGCAGCCTTCGGCGGCTGGCTCAAGGACCGGGCCCAGGAGCAGGCGGGCAGCGGCTCGGGTCCGCTCAAGATCATGTACCGGGTTGACGGCTCGTCTGATCTTGTCGAGGAAACTCTCGACCATTTCGAGGGCTGGCGCGGCTCCCGGCCGGTGCGGATCGGGAACGGCGCCGCCGACCAGCTCCAGCTGGACATCTACGGTGAGGCCGCCGACGCGATCTTCCTGGCCGACAGTAACGGCATTCAGCCTGCTCACCAGGGCTGGACGGCGCTGTCGGACATCATCGACTGGCTGTGCGAGCACTGGGACCAGCCCGACGAGGGGATCTGGGAGACCCGCGGCGGCCGGAAGAACTTCACCTACGGCCGGTTCCAGGTCTGGGTGGCGCTGGACCGTGCGATCCGGCTGGCGACCCGGCGCGGTCGGCCGGGCAACGTCGCCCGGTGGATCGCCGAGCGGGACGCGGTCTACCGGCAGATCATGGAACGCGGCTGGAATCCCAAGCTCGCCGCGTTCACCCAGCATTACGACACCGAGGTGCTCGACTCCTCGCTGCTGATGATGCCGCTGCAGGGCTTCATCGCCCCCCGCGACCCCATGTGGCTGTCCACGCTGGCGGCCATGGACCGCGAGCTCGTCTCGGACAGCCTGGTCTACCGTTACAATCCCGCCGCCTCCCCCGACGGGCTGGCCGGCGACGAGGGCACCTTCTCGCTGTGCACGTTCTGGTACGTCGACGCGCTGGCCCGGGCCGGCCGGCTGGAGGAAGCCCGGCTGGCCTTCGAGAAGATGCACACCTACGCCAACCACCTCGGCCTGTACTCCGAGGAGATCGGCAGCACCGGCGAGCAGCTCGGCAACTTCCCGCAGGCCTTCAGCCACCTGTCACTCATCAGCGCGGCGATCAACCTCGACCACCAGCTCGACCACGGTCCGGGTTCGGTCCGTCACCTCCTCACCGAGCCATGACCGATCTCAGTGCCGACGAGTTCCGGGCGCTTCACCAGCGGCTGAAGGGCATGTCCCGGTGGGGATCAGCCGACCGCAGGGGAGCGCTGAACTACATATCGCAGGCCGATGTGGTCGCGGCGGCCAGTGACGTCTGGCGCGGCCGGACGGTCGCCCTGGGAGCGCCGGTCGAAAGTCATCCGGCGCCCGACAATCCCGAGCCTTACCTGCACGAGACGATCATTTCCTCGTCGGGCCCGGCCCGGCCGGACGATGCCGCCCCCAGGGTGTCGTTCGCCCTGGACCGGATGGCGATGAACATTCACGGCCACGCCGACAGCCATATCGATGCCCTCTGCCACGTCCTCTACGACGGCCGGCTCTACAACGACATCTCCGGGCAGGCCATCGGCCCGGACGGGGCGGCCGAGCTGTCCATTGACGTGGCCGGCGAAGGGATAGCCGGCCGCGGCCTGCTCCTGGACGTCCCGCGGACGCGGGGCGTGCGGTGGCTCGAGCCGGGCGATCATGTCACCGCCGACGACCTAGCCGCCGCTGAGAAGGCTCAGGATGACCGCGTTGGCCAGGGCGACCTGCTCTTCGTCCGAGTCGGGCACCGACGCCGACGGAGCGAACTGGGGCCGTGGGATACCGCCCGCGCCCGGGTCGGCCTGCACCCGGCCGCGCTGGAGTTCCTCGCCGAAAGGCGGATCGCGGTGCTCGGCAGCGACGGCGACAGCGACAGCGCGGCCAGCGCCGTGGACGGGGTCGAGTTTCCCGTGCACGCGCTGGCGATCAACGCGCTGGGCCTGCATTTGCTGGACTACCTGCAGCTCGAAGAGCTCGCTGCTGTGTGCGAAAGGTTGCGCCGCTGGTCGTTCCTGTGCGTGGTCGCGCCGTTGCGGCTCTGCGCCGCTAGTGGCTCCCCGGTCAATCCCATCGCGATCTTCTAGATGACGCCGGACAGGGAGGAATGGTGCTCAGGGCGCTACTGAACGTGATCTGGCTCGTCTTCTGCGGCCTGTGGATGGCGCTGGCCTACGTCCTGGCGGGACTGCTGGCCTTCGTCTTGATCATTACCATCCCGTTCGGGATCGCCGCCTTCCGGATCGCCGGCTACGTGCTCTGGCCGTTCGGCCGGACCATCGACCGGCACCCGGGGGCCGGAGTGGCCTCGGTCATCGGAAACGTGGTCTGGATCATCCTCTTCGGCTGGTGGCTGGCCCTCGGCCATCTGGTCAGCGGCGTCCTGCTCGCCCTGACCATCATCGGCATCCCGCTCGCGATCGGCAGCTTCAAGATCATCCCGATCACCCTGGTGCCGCTCGGGGTTCGCATCGTGCCAGTTGACGATGTGTATGCGGGGGCAGCATAAGGAGTGGCGGCCCGTCGTGCTCGCGATCCGGCCCGCGCTGGCGTGTGAGTCATGCTCCGCGGGTTAACTGGTACGGTTCGTCGGGTTATGCCCGTTTCATCCTCGCAGGCGGGAAACGCTTCCATGTTCGGCAGTGCCGATTTAGAGTGAGCGGATGCGTCAAACCTGGGTGCTGGGCCGGTCTGACCTGGGAGCGGAGAGGGACCCAGAATGTCGAACGCAGTGCGTGACTCCCGCGTGATGGTGCCGCAGCTTCCACCGCGGTATGTCTCCCGTCCCCGTCTGCTCCGCGTACTCGACAGCTTTGCGGATCGGCCCCTTACCCTGCTGTCCGCCGGCCCGGGGGCGGGAAAGACCGTGCTGCTCGCCGACTGGGTCCGGCACGGTGATGCCCAGGTGGCGTGGCTGAACGCGACGCCGGCCGACGCCGACTCACGCCGGTTCTGGCCCCTGCTCGAGTCCGCGCTGCGGGCCGGCCACGGGGCCGAGCGCGGGCCGCCGGCGGCCGTACCGCGGGCGGCGGGAATTGACGTGGTCCAGGCACTGCTCAGCCGGGTACCGGAGTCGGCGACCCAGCTCGTCATCATCGACGACGCGCACGTGCTCACTAATTCCGATGTCCTGGCCGACTTGGACAGCCTGATCCGCGGCGGCCAGCCCGGGCTGCGGCTGATCCTGGCCGCGCGCAGCGACCCCCTGCTGCCGCTGCACCGGTACCGGCTGGCCGGGCAGATGCACGAGCTGCGCGCCGCGGACCTGGCCATGACCCAAGGCGAGATCGCCGATGTGCTCACCGCCCGGGGGATCACCCTGGCTGCCCGGGATTTCGGTATCCTGGCGGCGCGCACCGAGGGATGGGCGGCCGGCGTGCAGCTGTCCGCCATGCGGATGGAGGGGACCGAGTATCCCGCCGATTTCGTCTCCGAACTGGCGCTGGATCCGGGCAGCATCGGCGAGTACCTGATTAACGAGGTCCTGCGCGAGCAGCCGGAAGCGCAGCGCAAGCTGCTGATCGAGACGAGCTTCCTGCACGAGGTGACGGGTCCCCTCGCCGATGCGGTCACCGGCATGACCGGGTGCGGGGACATGCTGGCCGGCCTGGCCCGCGACAACGGGTTCGTTATCCCGCTCGATGCCGCCGGGGAGCGCTACCGCTACCACGAGCTGTTCGCGGAGATCTTGCGTTACCTGCTGCGACGACAGTACATGCGCCAGTCCATCCGGGGCCTGCAGGAGCGCGCGATCGCCTGGTTCGAGGGCAGCGGCGACCTCGGCAACGCCCTGTACTGGGCCGTGCGGGCCGACAACCGGCACCACGTCGCCAGGCTGCTGGCGCGGGGCGGGTTCGTGCACGCGTTCGTGCACCGCCAGGACCTGTCCGGTCTCGGTCTGCGGGAACTGCTGCCGCTGCGCCCCCCTAGGGGGGCCACGGCCGCCCGGACCGCCGAGTTCGCGGTGGCCAGTTCCGTGATCGAGACCGTGTTCGCCGACGCCGATTCGGCTCCCGGCCTGCTGAACCGCTTGTCCGCGCAGAAAAGCGAGGATGCCCCGGCGACTCCGGAGCTGCTCGTCACGTCCGACCTGGTGGAACTGCGTCTCGGGCAGAAGGCTTTCAATGCCCTGGCCGTCGATGCGGCCGCCCGCCGCCTGCTCGGCGTCAACGGCGATATGCCGGTGCCGGTCGTGCCGGGGTTGCCGGCGGCTGTGTTGCTGGCGCAGGCGAGCACCCGCCTGTGGCACGGCCGGCACGAGGACGCCTCCATGCTCCTCGACGAAGCCCTAGCCGAGGCTCGTCGGGACGACATGCCCGGCCTCGAACTCGAGGTGCTCGCCATGATGGCGTTCGTCAGCAGCTACTGGTCGCGGACGAACCACGCCGACGATGCGGCCCAGCGTGCCCACGCCCTGCGCCGGCACAAGAACCTGCCCATCCCGCCTGCCCTGGAACTCGCGGCCGCGGCCCGCTCTTTGATCGCGGGTGACCTCGACGGCCAGACGCGGGCGATACAGCAGGCCCTGCCCGCCGTGGTGGGCACCGATCCCGGCGTGGCGGTCGCGCTCGTGCTCGGCCAGGCCAGCGCGCCCCTGATCCGGGGCGAGGTGAACGAGGCGCGGACCGCGCTGCAGGCGGTCGGCCACCGGATCCCGCCCCTGCTCGCCGTCATGCGTGACATGATGCTGGCCGACACGGATACGTCGCTGGGCCGGCCGCGCGCGGCCCTGCGGCTGCTCCGGAACTACCGCGGCAGCGAATTCGCCATCCTGACCGCGATGGCGCGCCTCCGTGCCCACCTCGCGCTGAACGACGTGGACAGCGCGCAGGACTGCATCCGCAGCGTGCTGACCACCCCCAGTGCTCAGGTGGGCCGGTTCATACTCGTGGAGGCCATGCTCTACGACGCCCAGATCGCGCAGCTCAGCGGCGATCCCGGTCGTGCGGTAGAGGTCCTCGTCCGGGCGCTCGAGGTCGCCCAGGGGGAGATCATCCTTCCGTTCTTGCGGGTGAACGACGTGTTCGCCGAGTTGCTCGTCCGCCACCCCATCGTCGGCGGCCGGTGGCCGGTGCCTGTCCCGCGGCGGCCGGCCGGGGCGGCCGCCGAGCCCGCGGTGGCAGCTTCCCGGGACTTGCCCGAGCCGCTCACCCCGCGCGAGCTGACCATCCTGCGCTTGCTGACGACCAGCATGTCGACGGCCGAGATCGCCGACGAGTTGTGCCTGTCGGTGAATACGGTCAAGACGCACCTGGCCGCGATCTACCGCAAGCTTCCCGCCAGCCGCCGCCGCGAAGCCGTGCTGCGAGCCCGCCAGCTCGAGCTGATCTGAGCGGTCGGCCGGCGGCTGCCGCCGGCCGCATATGTTCACCTTCTCGTCACCTTCACCCGGCGCGTATGAAGCGGACGCGGACGCCGGTTGCCAAGATCGCGGTGACAGCCAGGTCGTCCTTACTACCAGGAGGCATGATGGCCATGCAGCCCAGCAGGATCACCAGCACCGACGTCAGCGGCAGGCTCCGCGTGAATCCCGAACGCGAAACACGTGGCATGCGCGCCGGTGCGTGATATGCGGCCGTTGCGTCCTCATGAAAGCTCTGCGCAGTTACGAAATCCGGATCGCGGGCCGGGTCGACGAGACCACGCTCACGTCGTTCGCGTGCCTGGCGGTGGGTCTCCGTGACCAGGACACGGTCATCGCCGGCCAGTTCGACCAGGCCGCCCTGCACGGCATGCTCGAGATGATCAGGTCACTCGGCCTTGACCTCCTGGAGGCTCGCCGGATCGGTGACTCACCGTCGGCCGATGATCCCGGAAGGAGGCCCCGGTGACCAGCCACAGCTACGAGATCAGGGTCATCGGCGCGCTCGGCCCGGCCACCCGTGAAGCATTTGCCGACATGGTGGTGGAGGCCGCGCCGACCGTCACGGTCTTGTCCGGTCACCTCGACCAGCCCGGCCTGCACAACGTGCTGGATCGAGTGCGGGCCCTGGGCCTGGAACTCATCGAGATCAAGCAGGCAGGGCCGGATTGATGGCGTCACTTCGCGCCGTCGGTCAGGCGGCTCAACTCGACTAGCTCGAAGCCAAGCGACTGGACCCGGTTCAGCGCGCCGTACAGGGCGGCCTGATCAAGGTCGCCGGTCAAAACGGTGGTCGTGCCGTCAGCCTCAATCTGGAAGTCGCCGAACACTTCGCGGCCGATCTCGCCCAGGCCACCGGAAATGACTATCAGGTATCGGTGCGTGCCCATATCGCCTTCGTTCAGAAAGTGCGGGCCGCCACCGGCACTATATCCGCTGCGCCGGGCCAGCTACCCGATCGGTGCGCACGTATGCTCAAGCGTTACAACGGCTTCATGCTAAGGCCGTTGCCCAGGCTTAATCGGAGAGGTATGGCACTCATCCGTTACGAATGATCCGCGGACGCGTCGCCCTGCTGATCAGTGCGCTTGACGTGAACGCACTCCTGGCCCGGGTGGACCTCAAACCGCTGCTCGGCCAGATCGACGTCAACGACCTGGTCCGGCAGGTCGACATGGACGCTCTGGTCGAGGCGAATTCGGGATCATTCAGGAGGACTGCGTTGGAGCCCGAGTACTACGAGATCCTCATGGCGCAAGCATTTCCCGCCGACGCGCTGCGGAACTTTGCAGGCATCAGCATGTCCGTGCAGGCCGGCCAGAGCGTGCTGTACAGCCCGCTCGATCTCCGCGCGCTCTCCTGCTTCGTCGAGCAGCTTCCGTGGGTCAGCCCGGCAATTGGGGCCTTGCCCTTCTGGAACTCGTCATCGGTGATGACACCCCGGTCGCGCAGGTCGGCCAGCTTGGTCAGCTCATCGGCACTGTTGAGGTCACGGCGCTTGAAGATGAGCATGAGCCGGGGATGACGCGTGTTTACCGTCCGGCCGCGATCACCGGGAGGCCGAGGTCAGCGCAGCGTTCCGTCCAAGGGGCGGAGACCCCGACAGAGCGAACGTGACCTCGGCCTGGCCGTGGCCGGCGGCCTCGCGGCCGCGATCATCGCGTCCTGTGTTACCTGCGGCGCGATACGCGCCGTGCCGTCCGTCGTCCCGTGCGGCGGGCGACTCTGCGACTTCCGAACATCTCGTTCCTCCCAGTTATGACTTGGCTGCGGCGGTCGTCTCCATCGCGTGGAGTTCCCTGGCTTCCTCGGCGGTCATGAGTCCTATCCCGACGAGGTCGAGCGGGCTGATGAAGCCGTCGCTGATGCGGAAGCCGCCGGCCCGCGCGATAGCGTCCCGGAGCGGCACGGCCCAGTGGTGTTCCAGCAGGATCAGCGCGGCCGCCGAGTCGTTCGGGATGTCTTCGAGCACGTCCCATTCGCCGGGGTCGCCGAAGACGTCGATGCCTTCGGCCGCCGCCATCTCGGCCCCGGCCTCGGCCCCGGCCTCGGCGCCCTCTTCCCCGTCGATGCCGAGTCCGATGAGCGCGCCGATCTTGGTGCCGAACTCGATGGCTTCCGCTTGGGTCAGGTTGCTGAGATGCTCGACTGCAAGCTCGCCGTCTGGGGCCTTGTAGACAGCTAGCGCGTCGACGACGCGCACCGTTCCGCTCTCCCGCAGCCGTTCGAGTTCGGCGATTACCTCGCCGTGAAAGTCCGGGTGGTTGAATCCGAGCACGATCAGTTGCACCGGTCCGATTGCCATGTCTCATTCCTTCGCTGCTCGTATCTGGTTAAAGTCCAGCGGCCGGGCGTCCGCGCGTACCCACCCGGCGCGGGTGAAAAATGTCGCCCTCTAGGCTGGGATGGCGGCCGTGCCTACAGTGCTGCTGCCCCCTGACCGGGCCGCGGCGGCGGACGGACCGCGGTGGCCTGTGGTGACCCGCTGACCGCGTGCCGGAGCATGAAACCGGCGGCGATCTCGAACAGGCCCTGGATGATGAACCAGATCCCGGCCAGGATGGCGAGCGCCGTGACCGACTGCACGGGCACCGCCGTGATCACGACCCCGCCGACCAGGCTGACGATCCCGAAGAGGATCCACCATCCGCGCCCCTCGCGGGCGCCGCCAGAGAAGCTGACGATCAGCGCGGTCACTCCCTGGACGATCCAGGTGACGCCGATGATCAGGCCGATAAGGGCTACGGTGAGGTGCAGGTCACGGAGCAGCACCACGCCGATCACCACGAGCAGCAGCCCGGAGATCCCCATCCACACCCGGTGCGCCTCGTTGCCTCCGAACACCCTGATCAGGTGGAAAAGCCCCGAGACGATCATGAGCAGGCCGAACAGGACGGCGATGACCTTGAGTGTCGCGCTGGGGTAAAACGTCACGATCAGCCCGAGCACCGACGTGACGACGCCGAGGACGAGTGTCGCCTGCCACGCATAGGCCGCGGCAAAGTCGGTGCCAGGTTCGTCCGGTTGCATGAGGTCCACCTTCCTGCCCGATCGTGCCCGCTCGCGGGCGCATGTCAATGAGAGGACATCTCGATGCTGGTACCGGCTGGTGCCGCAGGCGTCACCCGGACCGGGTGATGCCTGCCATGGAACCGGTGCCGGCGCGGCACCGGCGGTTCATTCCCGCGGGGTGACGGGGCGGACAGCCGACCTCGGCACCATGGCAGGAAAGGTAGCACCGTACGAGCACCGCCGACGTGAGACAGAGGCAGGCGAATGGGTCAGCCGGGACTGCTCGAGAAGACTGACCGCGGACGCCGGCGTGCGGCCGGGATCTACGGCGCGGTCGTCACCGCGGCCATCATCGCTGCTGTCGGAGAGCAACTGCCGACCCGCGGGGTGGTCGTCGCGGTGGTCGTCACGTTGCTGGTCTACTGGGTAGCCGAGCAGTACGCCGAACTCCTCGGCGAGCAAACGGCCGGGGGGCACCTGCCCACCTGGCGGCAGGTCCGGGCGGGCCTGGCGGCCACGTGGCCCATGGTCGGCGCGTCCTACGTGCCGCTGCTGGCGCTGTTCCTGGCCCGCCTGGCCGGCGCGTCGCCCCTGACGGCCGCCAACGTCGGGCTGGCGGCGGCGCTCCTGCTCCTCGTGTACCACGGGTGGTCGGCGGCCCGGGCCGCGCACCTGGCGGGCCGGTCGCTGCTGGCTGCCACCTCCGTCGCGGTGGCGCTGGGTGTGGTGATGATCGTGCTCAAGGACGTGGTCCTTATCCACCTCCACTGAAGGGCCCGTTCCTGCCTCCGGCCTAGACGTGAGACGTGTAGTCGCCGAGTTCGGCGCGAAGCCTGTGCCGGGCCCGGTGCAGGCACGACTTCACGCTGCCGAGCGGCATGCCGGTAACGGCGGAGATCTGCCGGTAGCCGAGCCCTTCAAGGTCGGCGAGATAGACGACCACCCGGTACCGATCCGGCAGGGCCTGCAAGGCCGCGGTGAGATCGGCGTTCAGCAGGCGGCTGAGTACCTGGTCTTCGGCCGAGCCGCCGTGCGACCGGGCACAGAGCAGCTGCGCGGTGATGGAATCGGCCGGGACGAACTGCGGTTCGGCTCGCTTTTTCCGGTAGCCGCTGATGAATGTGTTGATCATAATGCGACGCAGCCATGCGTTCAGGTTCGTGTCCGGCGCGAACTGCCCCGACGCGGCGAGCGCCTTTGCGAAGGTCTCCTGGACGAGATCCTCGGCGTCTAGGGCATTACGGGTTATCCGGAGCGCCGCGGGATACAGGCTGGTGGCAAAAGCCCGGAGCACATCCTCGGCCCACATCTCGTCCGCGGTTACCGTCATGCCGGCCTGCTAGAACGGTGCCGGGATGTGCCGCAAGGGCAGGTCCGGCTGGACGTAGCCGCCGGACGGCTGCCGTCTGGGGAGTTTGATGTCCCGGTGGGCAGGCGG
>Ga0136846_1218363_pt1 | contig 14469 bp, 11 predicted proteins | sample HopSoiMetagenom2_FD_96841 | JGI IMG/M metagenome (GOLD analysis project Ga0136846, IMG submission 96841) | Grasslands soil microbial communities from Hopland, California, USA - 2 Assembly 2016 (version 4) | ecosystem: Environmental > Terrestrial > Soil > Grasslands | place: USA: Hopland...
ATCCGCCGCAGGGCAATTCGGCATCTTGAAAAAGGCAGAGTGTTTATCTTTGCCGGTACCCGCTCCAAAGATAACCACTCTGCCTTTTTCAAGATGCCGAATTGCCCTGCGGCGGATATATGGTTCCGCTATCTGCTCCATCTTGATAGCGCTTTGCAATCGCGTGAATACACCAATTTTTTCAAGTCCCGCTTGTAACGCCATCCCATTAATCACGGTGGCCAACATTCCCATATAATCACCATGTGCCCTTTCAATGCCGGTTTCAGCCTCATTCATTCCACGGTAAATATTGCCTCCGCCAATCACTATGGCCACTTGCACGCCTAAACCAACAATCGTTTTGATGTCTTTCGCATAATGGGCAATTACATCCGGATCTAGTCCAAAACTATCTTCACCCATCAATGATTCGCCGGAGAGTTTGAGAAGAATGCGCTTATATTTCGGAAGCATTAGAGGTATTTTAAACCTGCCATTATGTACAAACCCGGAGGTTTTGTTGTGTGCAAAGAAAGGATTAATTCGTGTAATTCCTTTCGTGTTACAATAAGAAAAAAGGCGTCAATTGACGCCTTCATATTTCTTTATCCGAGAGCTACTCGTTTGAACGAGACAACTTTTAGTTCCGGATCCACAGACTTGAGGTAATCTCCCACAGTTTTACCGCCGTCTTTTACAAAGGCCTGGGCAGTGAGAGTGCTTTCTTTAAAGAACGCATTCAATTTACCTGCGGCAATCTTATCCAACATCTCAGCAGTTTTTCCCGCCATCTTCGGATCATTTTTCAGTTGCTCGATCGCAATGTCCTTCTCACGACTAATGACATCGGCGGGAACGGAGTTCGCATCCACAGCCACGGGATTCATGGCAGCAATCTGCATGGCAAGATCCTTTCCTGCTTCCGCTGCATCTTTATTCAGTCCAACCAGCACCCCCATTCTGTAAGCGCCATGGATATAGGAAGCAACATAAGGAGCGTCGATCCTTTCGAATTTGCTAACACCGATTTTCTCACCAATCGATGCCAGTTTATCATTTACCAGGTCAGCCACTTTCGAACCATTTACGCCGGCCTCATTTAATTCTTCTATTGACTTTACATTATTTTTAATAGCCGCATCAGCAATGCTTTGAGCAAAGGATACGAAGTCTGCATTCTTACTCACGAAATCGGTTTCACAACTAACGGTAACTACAATACCGGTTTTGTTATCCGCAGTAGTTTTCGCAATCACTACTCCCTCCTTCGCTTCACGGTCGCTACGCTTTGCGGCTACTTTTTGACCTTGCTTACGCAGCCAATCGATAGCGGCTTCAAAATCGCCATTTGTTTCAGTTAAGGCCTTGCGGCAATCCATCATTCCAGCACCAGTCATCTGGCGAAGTTTATTGATATCCTGGGCTGATATAGTTGTTGTAGACATAAGATAATTTTGAAATTACGTCCCGCACTCGCGGGAAGGAAAATGAAAGAAGGCTTTCATTCCCGATACCTGATACCGATCAAATAACGATAAGAACTAGCGTGCGCTTGTACGCTTAGGACTGCTGGGGATACGACGCTTAGGTTGTTGTCCAGCGCCACCGCCACCTGTGCCTTCATTGCTACGACCCCTTCCTCTTCCGCGACCACTTTCTTGTTCAGCCTCAGCCTGGAGTCTTGCAGCTTTCTTTTCGTTTTCATCGCCTGCTGATTCTTCAACCTCTTCTTCTTTCGACGCCTGGCGTTCCGCCAAACCTTCTGCAATAGCAGCAGTAATATACTGCGTGATGATAGCAATTGACTTGGTAGCATCATCATTTGCAGGAATAGCAAAATCAACTTTATTGGGATCGCAATTAGTATCAACTACTCCAAAAGTTGTAATGCCCAAACGTTTTGCCTCGGCCAGCGCAATGTGCTCATGCCCGATGTCAACAATAAAGAGTGCAGCAGGAACGCGTCCAAGCTGTGATATTCCACCCAATACTTTGTCCATCTTATCCCTGTCCCGTTGAAGCGTAAGGCGCTCCTTTTTAGTAAGGCTGTCGGCGCTTCCATCACCCAACATCTTATCAATGTTCTGCATTTTCTTCACGCTTTTTCTAACCGTGTTGAAGTTTGTGAGCATACCACCAAGCCAGCGCTCAGTAACAAACGGCATGTTCACACGCTTTGCGCATTCGGTTACGATTTCTTTCGCCTGTTTCTTTGTTCCTACAAACATGATCTTCTTTCCGCTGCGAGCGATCTGTTTCATCACTGCGGCATTTTCCTGGAGACACTCGGTTGTCTTGTTAAGATCAATAATATGAATACCTTTTTTTTCAGCAAAGATGTATGGTAACATCTTTGGGTTCCACTTTTTCCTGAGGTGACCAAAGTGAACACCTGCTTCAAGTAATTGCTGTTGCAGGGATGTATTTTGTTCCATGTGAATTATGATTGAATTTTTTTATTTCGATGCAGAATCATGACGCAGGATGCATCCGGCATCCCGTATCCTGTATCCCATTAACGTTTACTAAACTGGAAGCTTCTTCTAGCTTTCTTCTTACCAAACTTCTTACGCTCTACTGAACGTGGATCACGTTTCAATAAACCTGCTGCCTTCAATGCAGGACGAAACTCTGCATTCACTTCAATCAAAGCACGTGCAATGCCCAACTTCGCAGACTCTGCCTGGCCTTTCAAACCACCGCCGCCTGCGTTGATCTTTATGTCAAACTTATCTAAAGCCTGGATCGTTTTGAGTGGTAACTCCACCTGGTTTTGCAAATACACCAGGGTGAAATATTGTTTATACTCCTTATCATTTACAGTGATTTTTCCATCGCCCTTTGCAAGGAATATACGGGTGACCGCTTCCTTTCGACGACCCACTGCGTTTTTCTGTTTTTCCATTATAATGTTTTTGGAATTTTGTTTTTAGGATTGACTAGAATTTCAATTCAGCAGGTCTTTGTGCTGTATGTGGATGTTCTGTTCCTGCGTAGACAAATAATTTTTTAGACATCTTCCGGCCAAGACGATTCTTGGGAAGCATTCCTTTTACGGCTCTTTCAATTACAGCATCCGGACGACGCTTCAACAATTCTTTAGCTGTTTCAGATTTCTGTCCCCCAGGATACCCGGAGTAAGTGAGGTATTCTTTATCCTCTAATTTGTTACCAGTGAAAACAACTTTGTCGGCGTTAAGGACGATGACAAAGTCTCCGCAATCCACATGAGGTGTATAGTATGCTTTGTTTTTGCCGCGTAATACAGCAGCCACTTTAGCACACATGCGCCCCACGGTTTGATTGGTACCGTCTACAACATACCAGTTGCGTTTAACGGTAGCCGCATTTGCATGTTTTGTTGTGAAATGTAATTTGCTCATTGTTGTGTATTTATTACTGCACCGCCATCCCGGCGCATAAAATAATGGAGCGCAAAGGTAGGGGTATTCAATAGTTACATCCAAGGAAATGGGCGATTATTTTTGATCGCACCTCTATAACCAGTTGATTTTTAATAAAAATTTCGCCTCTATTTTAAATAAGGCGTACCCGAAGCTCCATTTGTTGCAGAACTCCTTCTCATTTTTTTTACCAAATAGCAAATGTTTTGTTAAGGCGGAAAACGACCCAACGGTTTTAAAAGGGGGAGGGGTACTACCACTACAAAACAATAATTAAAACAAGTAAACATGAAAAAGGTAATCCAAACAATATCATTCATCCTTGCAGGACTGATGATATTCACGACCGGATGTAAGAAGGACGACATCTTAAAACCACCGCCTCACGGGGAACCGGGAAACGGAAATATTTCGAATGCTTTCCGATTTCAAATTGATACTCTGCCAGGTGAAGCCAATGGAGCAACCGGATTATACGCGATGATAAGTATCACGAATCAAGTGGACGAATCAGTACTCACGGACACAAGAATCGCTTTGCAATCCAATGGCCGGTGGATTTCGGATTCCCTGACTCTCCCGAATGGTAAATATAAACTGGTAAAATTTGTTGTACTCAAAGACACGATTACCCGATTTGCAACTCCTATAGCAAATTCAATTAAAGCTTCAATCGTTCAAAGACCACTCAGCATTCTTTTTGACCTGCCAAAGTCAAGCGTGAACATTATCCCAATTGAAGTCGCGGCTATTGGAAATGATCAGCCAGAAATTTTTGGCTATCCTTCAGGAACATGGGGGAAGGGAGGAATAAATCCGCCGCCAAATGAAAATCCATTTCTAAAAATCAAAGTGAGGGCGCAGATGAAAATTGGAGATGTACTGTATGACAGCATTCCGGCGAAGTTTACATGGATTGGATGGGATGCAACCGGCCGAATGCTGTCTACCGGCACCAACACGATAGCCGCAGGTACCAACGAGGTCAGCCTGCCCAATACAGCCTACAGGTACAGTTTGCAAGTAGCTAAATGGGGTACTACTGATGAAATTGATTTATTGAGAAGCGGCGTCCGCGAAGGAACCGTATATATAATAGGGGCGAGCATCGCTGCTAAGAAACTTAAGTCGGAATTAACGTATAAATGGGTAAATGGTGCGTATGTAGCGGAAAGCAAGAATTCATACCTGTATGATGGAAATGGAAAGCTAACCGAGATTTTATATTACCTCAAAAAAGCGGACAATACTTCGTATATATCGTTGACTGACAAATTCAGTTACAATTCGATGGGAAAGGTTGAAAAGATAATGAGATATGACAGCAGCAACAGTCTTATCCTGCAAACTAGTTTCGCGTACAATGCACAAGGAAAGGTGTCTCATTTTGGCGAAACCGGCGTGGCCACCTATACGAGCGGAGAAGTTACATACCCGACTGTGGAACTTTCTGGAAATCACGATATCAATATCCACTATGGTTTTACTCAATCTCCCTTTAGCATGAATTACAATATGATATTTAAAGGCGGCAACAAGGTACAGGACGCAGCAGGAAGCACCAGTAATTCCAGCGAAGCGGGAACATATCAATATGACTTTAACATAAATCCGTACGTGCACATGAATTGGCCTAACATCTGGTTATCCAATCTATCAAAAAATAATATGATAGCGCAGCAAAAGCATTACATAGGTGCATATCCAACGGCCATACCTTACGGTTTTGATTACACTTACGATGATGAAGGATATCCTACGGAGGTCAAGAAAACATATTTCAGTTATGGTGGCATCTATCTGTTTACAACCAAGACCGTCTACAATTATTAATCATTATTTTTACAAATTTGATATATGAACACAAAAATCTTATTCGCAGCATTAATACTGCTTGCATCCTGCACTGCAGCAAAACTTTCGGTGCCAACCCAATTCAGTTCGCAGGCCACGAAAATGGGAGTGAAGGGTATCAACGGCTGGCAGGTCAATCAAAGACTCAGCTTTGGGAATTATAATACGTCGAAAATCAAAAGGGGCTGGGATTTTAATTCCTCATTCCAATACACAAAGTTTCGCATCAGCCCAGAAGAGGCGATACTTAAAGTATTTGCAATGGATACGTACAAGAATACAAACACACAGCGGAATAAATTCCAGTATACTCTCGAGGATGGAAACCTGGTGGCAGAGATCTATGCAACTGAAAAGTTTCACGAGAAACAATTGGTGTATAAGAGCAACAATCCGTGGATTGGCAATACATCGCAAACGAAAAAATATGAGTATTCATTCGCCGCTGCAATTGTGCCTCTAACAGTCAAGAATGATGATCCATGGTCGTTAGTTCTCATCAACAGGTACGACCAGGAAAAAGATACAGCAAGAAAAATTTTCGATAAGCCATATGTAGAAGAGGAAGGATATGCCACCAATGGCAAGGAAAACATTGCTATCCGTCCACTTCGAATTGATAAAGTAACTACTGCAAGTGGAAAAGAAACGAAGGTGTTTGGTGGCAAGTTGCTTTCTGGCTATGAATTACAGTGGGATGGCGGAGTAGTAGCTATAATCGATCTGCTGGATAACAACATCTGGCTGGCTAACGACCTTGAGCCAGCAGATAAACTGATCCTTTCATCAATCTCTTCTGCAATTTTATTAAAGAGAATGCAGGATGTGGAAAAGGATAAAGAGAAATTTGAGTAGTGTTATTAGGTTTCAGGTGTTCACGTGATGTCTATTTACAATACCAAATACTTGATACCTCAAGAATAAAATTCAATGCAGAATTGTGGTAACCGTAGAACAAAATATAGAATCCCTTCTCCAGGGTTGTCTTGCAAATGAGCGTAAGGCACAGGAGGGATTGTATCGGGAGTTCTACGGTTTTGCCATGTCTGTAGCATTGCGATATTCTCGCGACGAGCATGATGCAGCAGACATCATGAGCCGTGCATTCGTGAAAATTTTCAAGAGTCTTCGCACTTATGATCCAAACAAGGGCAGCATTCATGCCTGGATAAAAAAGATCGTGATGAATGAAGGGCTCGATCACATCAAAAGCAGGAGACGGTTTTCTGATAACGTTGAACTTGAAACCGTGGCTGAACCCGAGGTTAATAATACCATCTTGCAACAAATGGGTTCGGAAGAAATCATGAATATTATTAAACGCCTGCCTCCCGCGACGCACGCTGTGTTCATTTTATATGCGGTGGAGGGGTACAACCACCGCGAAATTGGAGAGCGCCTTGGAATCAGTGAAGGCACTTCTAAATGGCACCTGAGTGAAGCCAGAAAAACATTACAACAAAAATTGGAACACCTGAAAAGGTAATGATCAAAAAACAAACATATGAAGTTACTATAACCAGTAAGCTGGAAGCGTTGCCCATCCCTGATATGGCAGACGCGATTTGGACGAGGATTGAAGCGCAACTGGATATTGATCTTCCTACAAATGATGGAGGAGGAAATAATCCTCCTTCCGGCCCAACCGGCTTTGGTTGGTACGGCGGCGCAGGATTGATCGTTATAGCCGCAGCTATTATCACTTTCTTGTCAGTAAAAAAAGATGATCAAAAAACAGAAACAACGGTAGATAAGGTAAACCCTTCGAAGGTGGATTCAACCGAGACGCGGGCCCTTGCTCCAGCAAAGAATCCAGATTCAAAATCAACGGCAACAGCACCATTCGATATAGGGATTGTTGATTCTTCGGTTGTCGTCCCCACAGACAGCGCAATCTTTGTTCATGAACCTGCATTACCGCCAATCAAGGATAGTGTTATACTGGGAAATGACCAACCGAAAAATTATTTTCTTTCGAAAGATTCCACGCCTCCGAAGAAATTACGAGGTGTGAGGGGAATTACTGATTCCGATTACCGCATCGTTCCAAAACAAAAGGACAGCACTTAAACACTCTTGCATCTTGGCCCTTGTGGCTTGTCCCTTCTTTCCTATTTTCGGAGCTAAATCAACTCAATGGCAATTCAACCGCTTGGAAGATCAGTATTCGGAAATCCGGCCAATAAAGGAAACCTGATGTCGATTGAAGAAGGGCATCAACTCTTGAATGAATGGGTAGAGAATGAGCGGTTGAGGTTACATATGAAACAAGTGGCGGCCGTAATGAGAGCGTGGGCGACTCAAATTGAACGCGCCGATGATCAAACTGTTCTTAAGTGGGAACTGGCTGGCCTGTTGCATGATGCAGATTGGGATAAATATCCCGATCAACATTGCAGGCTGATCATAGAAGAATTAGAAAAAAGGGATATCGATCCTGAAGTTATCCATTGCATTGCATCCCATGGACCTCGCCATTTTGGAGTGGAACCTGAAAATAATATGGATAAGATGATCTATGCGTTCGATGAACTTTCCGGTTTCATCCACGCGGCAGCACTAATCAGGCCCACGCGTTATGAAGGGATGGATGTCAAGAGCGTAATGAAAAAATTAAAAACACCTTCCTTTGCAGCCCAAGTCAGCAGGGAAGATATACACGATGCAATGCAACGAATCACTTACCCGCTCGAAGAAATAATTGATTTCATCATCATCAATCAAAGAAATGTCAATTGATCTGAACTGATTGCATGCAAAAGCGAAGGCAAATTTTTCACTTAAGTCATTACCTTAAGAACTGTATCAACCTAACGCTATCATTATTGTTCGCCAACACAAACCCATCCTTTCGATTCGCGATCTTTATTTTCCTTACATGACGCGTTTGGGATTTGAATACCAAACCATTTAAATTTTCACAAACAAAATTCCCACTCCCCTTGTTGATTAAAATCGTTCCTGGATCAGCGTCATACCTACCCATCTGGATGTTATTGGCATCGAAATTTCCGGCCAATAAGATATCTGGCAGTCCATCTTCATTTGCATCTACGACGCTTGCATCTCTGTAAGTTGTGAGCTGTGCTTCCCAAGGCAACTCTTTCAACACAAAACGCCCATGTTCATTTAAGAGCACTGCATTAGGAAAATAATTTGCGGTAAGCACCTGCGCCTTTGCTAACTTTTCGGAAGGAAAGAGGTCAGTCAATGAAGCTTTGGCAAAATCCTCTGCATACAAAAACTTTTTCTTTAAAAAAGGCAACTGCAATTCCAATTCCATCTTGTTCGCAAATGGAATTTCTCTTCCATTGACATAATATGTCAACAATTGATCACTCTTACCATTGTCATCAAAATCGTTGTAGTATAGTTTCACTGGCTCCTTTACAGAGGCCTTGAGCCGGCTATTTAGGCCAAGATTTCCGGCTATAAAATCAAGATCGCCGTCATTATCAACGTCAACGGGAAGAATGAAATTCCACCAGCCTGATTTTTCAGATAGGTCAACTTTGTTGAAGCCGGAAGCCGAATTCATGAATGCCTCGATCTTCCCCCATTCGCTGCAAACAATCAAATCCTGTTTTCCATCCTTATCCAAATCACACCAGACGGCATCCGTCACCATACCAACTTTCATTAATTCAGCAGAATACTTTGACGTAACATCCTCAAATTTTCCATGGCCATCGTTCTTGAGAAGATATGAGCGCGGAATTTCGCCATAGTGCCACGGGACATCCCGTCCGCCAACAAAGAGGTCTATGAATGCATCCCCATTAATATCTGCCGCCGCTATGCATGAGAAAGTTTGAAACAGATTTGCAAAAGCATCTTTCTTCTTTGTGAAGTGAAGGTGCCCGTCATTGAGGTAGACTCTCGGCATGAGATGGTCATCCTGCCCATAGAATTCGTTCCCACCACTTACTACTATCAAGTCAATATCCTTATCATTATCTACGTCGATCCAACATGCATCCACATCTTCATAGATACTGTCGGCATCGAGAGCAGGCTGTGATGTAACACTGAACTTGCCGGAGGCGTCCTGGATAAAAATTCCTGGCTTTTCTCCTTTTGAAGAACCAATAAAAATATCGTCCAGGCCATCACCATTAATATCGGCTACCGCTAAACCAGGTCCTTCAGTAGAAAGCATGTGAGGAATGAGTGGTTCCCGGTCGAATTCCGGGAACGGATTTTCTTTGTGCCTGAAGGATAATTTTTCTTGCGTGGTGATGTCGACCACTCTCCTGGATTCCAATTTTTGAAACGCAGCAATTTTTGAATAGTCAAATTTCGGCAGGCCAGGTCGATAGGAAAAAACGGCTTCGCCTCTCGTAGAGTCGGCAATGCGTTGATAGGAATTATCCGGCCACACCAGGAAAATTGAATCAGCCTGGATGTGATGCAGGCCAATATGAATCGGTATTTCCATACTTGACAGAAACCCGTGCACGGGGGATTTTTCACTTGAATAGATATTTCCTTTTGAAAAAACATACAACTTACTACCCAAAGCATCGACATTTGTGCCAGGGCCGTTCAACCTCACATCCAAATACGAACCATGATCATTTTGATTTGATTTGTTCTCGTAAATTATTGCTGTTTCATCTATATTGTTGACTATTATATCAAGGTCACCGTCATTATCAAGGTCTGCATAAACAGCACCGTTTGAGTAAGTCTTAGGATTGTTTTCAATTGTTGAATCCAAATCCTCGAAAATTAAATTGCCGACATTCTTATAGAATATGTTAGGGATTTTTATCTGCGGAAATTTATCCATTAATGAGAGATCCGTTTCTTCAACTTTATTATTAGCAATTTTTTCCTGCACTTGCCGGTTAGAAACATAATTTATGTAATCCATATCATTCAAGCGCTTAGGAATTCCATTCGAAATGAACAGATCCTTGAGACCGTCATTATCAAAATCCACCCAAAGCGGTGCCCACGACCAATCAGTTGCTGCAACTCCTGAATAGAGTGCCGTTTCAGAAAAGAAACCATTTCTTCTATTTAGCTGAAGGTTGTTACGACTATACTGATGATTGTATCCGAAAGATAATTTTTGATTAAAAAGATCATATTCGTCGTCGCCGAGTGATCTTTTTAATATGTAAGGATCACTGGCAAGCATATCAACAGAAATTATTTCAGGAAAGCCATCATTTGTCACGTCAGTGGCGTCCACGCCCATCGTGTACCGGCTCGTATGTAAGATGTGGTCATTCAGCTCCTCTTTGAAAGTACCATCTCGCTGGTTGATGTATAAATAATCGTTCTCATGAAAATCGTTTCCTATATAGATGTCAGGGAAACCGTCGAGATTTATGTCCGAGACTACAATCCCTAAACCGTAACCAATTGCAGTGCTATTAATATTTGTTTGTCGGGTGACATCTGTGAACGTCTTGCCGTCGTTTCTAAAAAACCGATCGCCGCTCAGCTCAGAATAGGTTCCATCAAAAGATTTCCTATCGGCAAAGTTTGTATTCTGATGGATAGAATGATTTAGAAGGTACATATCAAGGTCACCGTCTCCATCATAATCCAGGAATGCAGCCTGTGAACTCAGACCCGAGAAGTTAAGTCCATACTCCGCGGCTTTGTCAAGATAGAAAGGAACACCATTCTTGTCAATACCCTGGCAGATGAGAAATTGGTTGGCCCCTTTCAAACCGAGGTACTTGCTTACGCGACAGACATAAATATCGAGAAGTCCATCATTATTGATATCCACCAATGAAACACCGGTTGACCAGGCACCGTCTTCGGGAATTTTAGCTTCCGTTGTAACATCGCGGAATTTCAGCTTTCCGGAATTGAGGTACAATTTATTCTCGGTTTGATTTGCGCAAAAGAATAAATCAATCAAGCCGTCATTATTCAGATCCCCGGCCGCCAGACCTGCACCATTATAAAAATACATATACGTAAAAAGATTGAAGTTTTGCGTATAAGTAAGTTTATTATTAAAATCCAACCCGGTTTTTTCGCTTGTCAAAGCTTCAAACATAGGTTGCTTGATCTTGCGGGAGTTACAGGAAAGGGCAAATAAGGTAATAAGTACGGGAAATGCGAAAGTCAAATATTCCTTCCTGTTGCAGCACATAGCGTATGCGAAGTATCTCAAATTATTTGTGATAAGATTAAATTATTCGAACCCTAATAATAGCTCAAGTTTCCCAAATTCATAATCATGAAATTATCATTTGGTAGCAAAAGCAAATATGGCTTATTTCGTACATTAACTTTTTTTCTTCCATTAGATGAACCGTCGTGCCAGATTTTTGTAGTGGGTTCAATACTACATTTAACTATCAAACGCATATTTTCAGATGAAAAAATGGCTGATTGCCCTTTTCATAGCACTTATTGTCGCTATCGCCTGTATTTATATTTTCATACCAGGCGATATTAAGATTGCAAGGATCGAAAAGATTACAGCCAATGCAGACGGAATCCTGAGGACTTTGTTGAATGACGACAAATGGCGACATTGGTGGCCCGGAAATATTCCAAGCCGTGCTGATGGAATATCGGTGGGTAAAAGTTATCTCATTTTTCATGACCACAAGTATCGAATCACTAAGAATATGCTGAATGGATTTGAAATAGTAATTCAAGACAGTTTAAGCTCTATTAACAGTATTCTGACATTCTTATCTATCACTAAGGATACAACCCAAGCCGAATGGAGATGTGAAGTTGCGGCGGGTTTGAATCCAATTGCCCGCTTGCATCAATTTGGTGCCGCAAGAGAAGTTGCAAAAAATATGAATGCTATACTTGAGGCAATGAAGGTGTTTATGGAAAGTAAAATGAATGTGTATAATATGAATGTTGAGGAGACAAAAGTGACAGATACCTTTCTCATCTCTATCAATACTGTGTTTGTGCATTATCCGACTACTACAGAAATCTACAGCCTGTTTAACAAGCTTGATGATTATGCCCGCGAAGGTGGAGCTGAAAAAACGAATCCCTTCATGCTGCATGTAGAAAAAATAAATAGCAACGAGTATAAAACAATAGTGGCCGTACCTATTAATAAAATAGTACCTGATAAGGGTGAGATTACTTTTAAGCGAATGGTCCCGGGTAATATTGTTGTTGGAGAAGTGAAAGGTGGTGTTGAGGCGGTGCAAATGGGTTTCAGGCAATTAGATTATTATATGCAAGACTATGAAAAATCTTCACCGGCAATTCAATTCGAATCATTAATTACCGATAGGTTGAAAGAACCTGACAGTAGTAAATGGATTACCCGGCTTTATTATCCTGTGTATTAAAGTTGATAAGAGAGTTCTTATCAAGTATGTGCTAAAAAAATTTCAAACTATTTTTTCAACTCATATAGAGCAGGATACTGGTCATTTTGCACAATGAGGATATAGCGTTTGTCGTGTGCGTCTATCTCTTTGATGTCTTTGATCTCTCCGTCCAGCTTCAGTCCCGAGCGTGCCGGTTCCATCCATGCAAACTTCCCCCCTCCTTCATTAATGAGCACATCTCCAAAGCTTGCATCCAGCCTGCCGAACTGCGGAGGGAGTTCGAACTTGTTGCCTCCTGTGATCAGATCCACTTTGCCATCACCATTCAGGTCACCACTGTACACCGCGTTCACACTCGATAGTTGCACCCTGGTGGGTAAACGCTCTACCCGGAAGCTGCCCTTGCCTTCGTTGATCGCTACCACCGAACTGCAATAATTAAACTCCTTCACCTGCGCTGTTGCCGTCAACTCCTTAGCGAACAGGTCCTGTATCGATTTAATCGCATACTCACTATGCCTAAGACTGTTTTTCTTTAAGGCCGGGAACTGATCGGTGATCTCCCGTTTTAAAAACACAGGCATGTCCCTGCCGCCGACACTGCGCGTCAAAAACGCATCCGTACTTCCATTCTGGTCAAAATCATTCAACCACAATTTCACCGGCTGATCCCCTTGCGGTCTTAAATAAAAATTCTCCCCCACATTGCCCATGATCAGATCCTCCTTGCCATCTCCATTCACATCGGCTGAGGCTACCGTCTGCCACCATCCGTACAACTTCGTTAACCGCGTATCCTTCTGCTCCTCCATCTTCTTTGCGTTGTAAGAAAATATCCGCGGACTCATCCACTCTCCAACAATGATCAACTCCTTATTCTTATCGCCCACCACATCTGACCAAACAGCCCCCGTCACCATCCCCACGTGCGACAGCTCCGCTGCGCTGCTGGCTGCAATATCGGTGAAGTGACCCTGCCCATCGTTTTGATACAGGTAACTGCGCGGCGTCACTCCATAGGCATACGGCACACTGCGACTTCCTACAAACAAATCCTGGTCCCCGTCTCCATCAAAATCATAGGCTGCCGCTACTGCAATGTTCATGTCATTATTCCCAAAGGCCTGCGCATCGATCTGGAAGTTTCCCTTCCCGTCGTTCTTATACAACCGGTGCTGCAACTCCCGGCTGTTAGGTTGTACGTTGTTGCCCCCCGATCCAATAAATAAATCCAGGTCTCCATCCTTATCGGCATCAAAAAATAATACCGCCACCTCTTCAAAATCAGCATACGCCTTAAAGCCCGGCTCCTCCTTCCTGGTCCATCCCTTCTTCGCCGTTTGGATATACAACTGCCCGCCCTGGCCCTTCGCCCCTCCAATGTATACATCCTGCAGTCCATCCCCATTCACATCCCCCCGTGCTATTTTTGGCCCTTCCCGAGACAACATCTCCGGCAAGTTGCGCTCATAATAAAAATCAATGTAATCATCCTCCCTGTGCTTTTCCATGCCGTTGACTACCGGCTTAAGCAGCACGCTATCCATTTTTACTTCCGCCCTCACCGCTATTGCCCCTTGCGGTTGCTGTAACCGGTACACTTTATCGATCCCAGGATGATCGTACTTGCTATAGGTCCTGTCAGGCCACACGATCACCATCGAATCCACCTGGCCCGCACTTCCCAACCCGATCACCTGTTTGTAATCCACCGATGATTGAAAACCCCGGCTGGGCACCACTTCCCGGTAATACACCTGCTTTCCCCTATACACTTTTATTTTACTGCCCACCGCAAAACTGTTCTTGCCCCTGCCCTTCAACTCTATCCCGATATAGTGATTGCCATTCTGCTCCCGCGCATTGTTGCGGTACACGAAGGCTGGCTGGTTCTCATTGTTGATCACAATATCAAGATCCCCGTCATTGTCCAGGTCCCCATAGGC